>FSXK01000218.1_pt1 | contig 13436 bp, 15 predicted proteins | sample 1638101 | NCBI WGS metagenome assembly FSXK01 (sample SAMEA3914788, study PRJEB12502) | metagenome | biome: forest; material: soil | place: Canada | collected 2011-07-03 | depth 0.1 m | reverse complement strand
CGCGCGTTGCCAGTCCACGCCTTCTTTGAAGCTCTCGGGAATGTCGACTGCAACCTTCTTGTAGTTCGGTCCCACCGCGCACCCGGCGATGCAGAACGCCGCCGCAGCGGTGCAGCACCATCGCAGCGCGTTTCGATTCAATCGGGAACGAACGGCATCGCCCCCGGCAGTGACAGAGAGATTCATTCCGGATCCTGCGGAGGAGAGCGGGTTGTCGATGATGGCGATACTTCCGGACGTGATCGTGATGTTTCGGCAAGCACAGCGGCAGCGAAATTGCCGCCGCGCATGCCCGTTGGATTCCGAGGTCACGAACGCCCGCGAATAGTGGTCTAATCTGGCTGTTTCGAAATCGAAGGTAGCTTAGAGCGCCTTCCACCCGACCACTAGACAGCCTGGATGGGCGGGACTCATCCAGATTTGTGAGGAATGTATGCTTGACCTGAACGAAATCTATTTCTTCGTCGAGGTCGTTCAGGCCGGAAGTTTCGCCGAAGCCGCGCGACGTCTGGGGATGCCTGCGAACACGATCAGCCGCTACATTCAGCAACTCGAAAGTGATCTGAAGAGCCGGTTGATCCTTCGGACGACGAGGAAATTGACGCTGACCGCAGTCGGGCAAACGTTTTACGAGCAGTGCGCGAAGAACGTACGGGAGCTCGTGCAAGCGGGGCAGCAAGCTGCCGACACGCATCCGGAACCGGTTGGACCGCTGCGCGTCGCCCTGAACAACGATTTCTTCGACATTGTTCCGGACTCATGGGTCACGGAGTTTCTCTCGAGCTACCCGGGCGTCACGCTCGAATTCGTCGTCGACAATGCCTACCTTGACCTGACGGCGAGCGGCGTCGATCTCGCATTGCGTCGCGAGTCGATGCTGGACGAAAATGCGACGCGCCGCGTTCTGCGTGCGGCGCGCAGGCGGCTCGTTGCGTCACCTGAATATATCGGGGCCCGCGGCATGCCGACGAGCCTCGATGAACTCAGCCAGCACGATTGCCTCCTGATTTCCCGCGACTTTGGACCGAGCACGTGGTATCTGAACGGCCCGGATGGACGTATCGGGGTTCATGTGCAGGGTCGCCTGCAGTCCAGTACCTCCCGCCCGGTCAGGCAGGCGGCGGTCGCAGGCCTCGGCATCGCTTTCCTGTTTGACCTCATCGCGAAGCGGGATATCGAGGCCGGGCGTCTTGTTCCAGTGCTCGACCAGTATCGATCGGACGCAACGAACTTCTGCGCCGTCTTCCCCAACCATCGGCACATCAGGCGGGTCGCGACGATTTTCGTGGACGCGGTCCAGGACAAGCTCGCCGAGATGGCCGCGCCAAGTGGATCTTGAAGTTCTGAATCTGCCCGGTCAATCAACGCGCGGTCCCTAACATGTTCTGAACGGGCGTCGAAAACACGCGTCCATCGACATCCGTCAGTTGCAGGGTGCGTGCACTTTCGATTGCGCCCGGATGAACCTGCAGTGCCGGCAATGTAATCGTCGAAGCGGCGCCCATCGCTGCGCGCAGGCCAAATGGGCCGGCCCCGAATTTGTTATAGGCATAATCGTTGTTGAACGCAGTCTTCGGCATCTTCGAGAGCGCTTCGGCGTTCCATTGCGCGACGGGCATCTTGTTTGCGTCGAGCAGCGCGGCCAAGACGACATGCACTGGCGCTTCAGGCGTTCCGGCATCCAGAGCAACATGAAAGCACACGCTTCCATCAGCCAGAATAGTTGCGTTGGCCAATGTCAGGTGATGGGCGGTCGGGCTTATCGGGCCGCTATGAAACGGCGTCACGACCGAGCCGCGATAGTAGCTGTACGTCCCTACGTTGAACACGACCACAAAGCTCAATACCGCGAGTGCGAGGTTGCGAAAGCCGGCGTCGGAAAGCGGCAGCGTCCTGCTGCCCGAGACCCATTGAAACCAGCCGCTGTCAGCGCGTTGTGGTTTGTTGCGCAGCAGGACGTTGTCCAGCGACCACGCGCCGCTGCCACCCAGCATCAACGTCGCGCCCATCGCGAGATTGCAAGCCGCCATCGTCCACTCGTCGATGCACGTTGCCCCTTGCCAGCCGAACATCAACATCAGCAATACGGAAAAGCTCATTGAAGCGAGCGCGGCAGCGCGCGTGAAGAGGCCCGCCATCAGCATGAAGCCGACGATTAGTTCGGCAGCACTGAAGAGGATCACACCACCATACAGGAGGTAGAAGTGATGCAGCATGAAGCTGATTACGTGGTTCATGCCGAGCAGGGCACCTGGCATCGCGGTCTGGAACTTGTTGGCCATCCAGTGCGCGGCATGTGGATCGAGTTTGTCCGGCGCGTAAATGAATCGTCGCGAACCGCCTCCCCAATAGATAAACCCCTGAATGACACGGACCGACATCAGGGAAATGGCCGAAATGCGCCACGTGCGCTGGTCCGGTGCGGTCACGGTGCGTTCGCGACTGGTCGCATCGAATGCAATTGAACTCATGGAGGAACCTCTGAAGTGAATGTGCGTCGTCTGACTGGAGCTTCGCAGCCCGTTCTGGCGGCGATCACTGATCGACCAATCATCCCTGTGTAGGGTATAGAAGGGGAGGCTTCCGCAAAAATAGATTAATGGCATCGGCGCCATAATTTTTTTGTATTTAACTTCACGACATCGCGTTTTTATATTTGCCCGTCAGAATGCAGATATAAGCGCAACGCATGGCAGGGATATCACGATTGTATTTTTCCTGAATGGCCTGCATCCCTACACTGGACCCATACCTGCCGGCACATGCGTGAACTGGCTTGTTGCGACTGCATCACGACAGTACTGCGTCAGCACGAATGTCTCGGTCAGCCGGTTCGCGAGCACCTCTTCATTCAGAGAATCGACCCATGAACAAAATCAGAACGTTCCTTGCTGCCCTGGCGGTCGCAGTCGCGTCGGTCTCGGCGCACGCCGCGCCGGCGGATCAGGCCGGTTTTTGGACGACACCCACAATTCAGGGCTACGGCAAAATGCACAATCTGCCCGACAGCGCATTTAAGCCACGGCCAGGGCACATCTACAAGGTGGTCTTTGCGATGACACAGGCCCCGGCACAGCCGGACAAGGTCAACCCGGCCCTGGATCACATTGCGCGCACGCTGAATCTCTATGCGGCTTCAGGGGTGCCATTGGCAAAGCTTAAGTTCGTTGCAGTTGCTTATGGCGCAGCGACGCCGCTTGCGCTCGACGATGCCCACTACCGGGAAGCATACGGCGTGTCGAACCCCAATCTCCCGCTGATTGCCCAGCTCAAAAAGGCTGGTGTGACGGTCGCAGTATGCGGGCAGGCTGTTGCCGAGCATCATTTCCAGTATGACTGGATCAATGCGGACGTTACGCTCGCACTATCGGCCCTGACCACAATCACGACGCTCCAGCAGCAGGGTTACGCGCTGATGCCGCTTTAGGTGCCCCTTCGTCGCCCGTGAGGTAGTGTGAACTGTCGCGTTATGTGCGTACCGTTCCTTATAATATGGAGTGCAAATCATGCTTACGATCAATCGAAGGGTCCTCGCCGCATGCATGATGGGCGTCATTGGCGCGCTCGTCATCGGGGCCGCTTATGCTGACGGCGAGCAGGCTGTGGACACCGCGCAGACCGGGCACGGGGAGGACGTCTATCCACCGTGGCAACACGGCGCGAACAATGACAGTCTGGTGCGTGGTCTGCCGTTCACCGAACCCGACGCCGATAATCTTGCGGATTTTCATGGTAACCCGGTTAACCCGTCGCTGGTGCTCTATGTCGGTGGCAACTACTTCTTTGCGATGGCGCCACTCGTGCAAGCCTTTGAGGCCCGTTACCCTCAGTACAAAGGACACGTCTACTGGGAGACCATTCCTCCGGGCCTGCTGGTGAAGCAGATGGTAAGCGGCGGCACGGTCACGGTTGGGAACATGACCTGGACCGTGCCTGCCGACGTGTATCTCGCGGGGCTGAAGGCCGTGCAAAAACAGATCGACGCAGGGCTTCTGCAGGCGCCCGTGGTACCGTACGTGACAAATACGCTGACTATTATGGTGCCTGCGGGCAATCCTGCCCATATCGCTGGCCTTGCGGATCTCGGTAAGCCGGACGTCCGGCTTGCGATGCCGAATCCAGCATTCGAAGGGATCGCGCGACAGATCAAGGCCTCGCTCGAACATGCTGGCGGCGATACGTTGGAGAACGCAGTCTACGGCACCAAAGTCGCCGACGGCTCGACCGTGCTGACACACATCCATCACCGGCAGACGCCGCTGTGGATAATGCAAGGCAAGGCGCAAGCAGGTGTCACATGGCAATCTGAGGCGATGTTCCAGGAACAGGCCGGTCATCCCATCAGTCACGTGGACATTCCCGCGACCGACAACACGACGGCGATCTATGCTGGCGCCGTGACAGCGCATACGCCTCACGTCGAGGCGGCTCGTCGTTGGCTGGACTTCATCCGCTCGCCCGCAGGCCTGACGATCTTCGAACGGTATGGATTCAAGCCCTACGATGAATCCGCATCAGTTCCGCTTCATACGCGCGACACCAACACCGGCGCGACAGATGTTGCGGCGAACAACGTCACACCGCTGCGGCGTCCGACGCAATCTGCGCCAGCACCAGACCGAAAAAGGCCTGTGTACTCGGCGACAGCGACCGCCCCTTGAGCCACACCATATGCAGCGGGCGCACGATGCACAGTTCCTCCACTTCAAGCGCGATTAGTTCGCCGCGGCGCAACTCGTCTTTCACACTGAGCAGCGAAACGTAGGCGATTGCGTGCTGTGCGAGCAACATCCGCTTGATGGCTTCGGTATCGCTGACGGACATCAGCGGGTCAAGTTGCAGGCCGATACGCTTGTAAGCGTCCTCGACAACCGCGCGCGTGCCCGAACCAGGTTCGCGCAAAATGACCATCTGTGCAGTCAGATCGCGCGATGACAGCTTTTTCCCGGCGAGCGGATGTCCGGCCGCGACCACCGCGGCAATTTCGTCAGACCCGATCAGACGCGAATGCAGGATCGTGCTATCGAACGGACCTTCGATAAAGCCAAGCGAGAATACATGGTTGCGCAAGCCGGCTTCGACCTGCTCGGTGTTAGTGACCGTCAGATCGATTGAGACCCGGGAGTGGCCCGCGCTGAATTGCGCGATCATGTCCGGCACAAGATACACGCCGACCGTCGCGCTTGCGCCTATCCTCACATGGCCGGCGCTGAGCCCGGCCAGTTCCCGCAGTTCACCTTCCGCCGCGTCGGCGAGGGAGAAGATTTGCTCGGCGTAGCGGAACAGCATTGACCCCGCGTCAGTCAGGGCCACGCCGCGCGGCAGCCGGTCGAACAGCACGAGGCCCACCCGTTCCTCCAGATCCCTGATTTCCCGCGTGACCGCGGGTTGGCTGACGCGCAGGCGTTCGGCCCCGGCGCTGACACTGCCCGCGCGAGCGACCTCGAAAAACGCCAATAGATGCGTAAAGTTAATTGCCACTGTCGTTCCCGGAAACAGCCCATGCGCTGAGCAATGCTACAGCGACTGCACGTGCCGCAGCGTCTTCCTCGCAACGAACCCAACAGTTACCTTTCGACGGTATGCGTTGCTGATATAGATCGTATCGCAACAATATATTTTATTTCTGTCTCGGCGGTGAATACGATGTGTACATGGAGGCGTTAAACAAGATCTGCGCTTGCGGTTCCGGTCCACGCAGACTCTCGCCACGAACACAGTAGCCAGGCGTCACGCAAGGAGTTCCTGCTACTGCCGGGAATAGAACCAGGTTCTCGGTGTTCACCATGATGTAGCCAAGGTTTGTTCTTTTACCATGAACTTAGGAGTTCGAATTGAAAAAGCAATTTGTGCTGGCCCTTTCTATGGTCTTGCTCGCGTCGGCGGTTACTGCTTCTAGCGCTTTCGCTCAGGAGAATGCATCCGCGGGAGTCACCCCAATCGTTGCACAACAGGCGGCGCAACCGATGCAGAACAGGGACGACGACACGGGTGCCGGCATGTCGGGTTCGAGCGCGGCAGGCCAACGTGAAGCGGCGGGCAAAACGGGCTTCGGTCGAGGCAATTCGGCCGTGCCTCCTTGCGTCGGACCGGTCAGCTTCTGCACGCCGTATTTCGGCAGTTGACGCCATCCCACAACAGCGGGCCTGTCACCGGCCCGAGCAACGTCAATCATGTACTGAAGGAGAACACCTCATGAAATCGCTCATTTGCCTCACTCTTGCTATTAGCGTCCTCGCGGGTCCGGTATCGGCTTTCGCGCAAACCACATCTGGCCCACTGACGCGCGCGCAGGTGCGCGCGGAACTCGTACGTCTCGAACAGGCTGGCTATAGCCCTTCCACGGGGGAAGATCCGAACTATCCCGCCGACATCCAGGCTGCCGAAGCAAAGATTGCCGCCCAGGACAGCGCGCAGCTCGCGGCCAATGCTGTAGGCGGCGTGGCGCAAGGCGGTTCGTCGCAGACAGGTCTCGAAGTCCACGCAAACCCAAATCGTTCTCTCTATGTTGGACATTGAGGGTGTTCGGGTCCGTTATGGCGGAGTCCGGCAACGCGCAATGAACAGAGCCCAAGCCCTGTTGCATTGCGCGATCTATCACCCGTTCGTCGCGCTACCGGCGATCTATCTGACCGATATGCTGCGCCGGGCCGACTCTGGCCTCGCGAGTGCGTTGCTGGTGTCGGCATCCGGATTGACATTCCGGCTTGCGCGGCTCCTTGGCCGATGGCATCGCCGTAGAAGAGTCTCCAGGTAATTTAAATTTCAGGGGATGGAGACTAGAGCGCACAAAACGGTTCAACAGGATTCATCGGGTCCGTTGACTGGACGTTCCGTCAACTCTTGCCGGACTGTGAAGTCTTGCTTCATAACCCGTCAATGTTATGGGGAATAGTCGCACGTTGAAAGCGGCCCTAAACTCTGCTTGCGAATCAGGCCTTCGCACGGGGGCAAGCGGCTCACACTTCGGCATCTCCTGGTAGGCCGACTCGGCATCCTGACCGCGGTGTTCGAGGCCGCGTCGACCAAACCATCATAGGAATCCGAAATGTCACCCGAAATCATCTTCCAGATACATCTCGTTCTAGGCTATGTCGCGTGGCTGCTTTGCTTCGTTGTGTACATCCTGCCCAGGCTTAAGTCGATGGGTCGTGTCGACGCGCAACGCGCCATCGCTACGCTGCACAGCTTCCGCTTCTTCGGGCTTGTCTTCATGCTTCCCGGCGTCGTCGGCCCCAGTCTGCCGGCCAGCTTCGCCCAGTTCGCCGCTTATGGCGACTTTGTGACCGGAGTGCTGGCCATGCTGGCGCTGCTCACGGCCAGGGTACCTCCGCTCTTCTGGTTTTTCGTGCTTAGCTTCAATGTCGTGGGGGCGGCCGACATCATCGTCGACTATTACCACGCGATTCGGATCGGCCTTCCTGCAGTGGCGGGGCAACTGGGTGCCACATACGCGATCCCGATCATCTACGTGCCCCTGCTGATGATCACGCACTTCGCCGCGTTCTATTTGCTGATGCGTCGTCAGCCCAAGGTGGCATGGGCTTTCGCCGGTGATACGGCCGCGTCCTAGATCAACAGGGGGCGCAGGCGCGCCAGGGCCAAAAAATATTCCTCCCCGCTGTAACCGCGCATCCATCCCCGACGAACTACAGAGAGAGCGCAATGCACGCCGCGTATGCGTCGCTCGCTGTTCTTTGCTAACGTTCATCTGGAGACCCTTGCGCATGAACACTGTCCTCCGCCTGTTTCGTCTGACCGATCCCGCCTGGCTGACGAACCGCGTGGGCCTCGCGCGATGGGCGCCGCTGCCATTGCGGCTGATCGTTGGTTATGGGTTCATTGCGCACGGCTACGCAAAAATCGTCAAGCATCCGGATGCCTTTGCCGGGATTTTGCACGCGCTCGGTGTGCCGGCACCGCACTTTATGGCGTGGGCGACCATCGTCATCGAACTGGTCGGCGGCCTCGCGGTCATCGCCGGCGCATTCGTACCGCTCGTCAGTCTGCCAATGATCGCGGTGCTGATGGTTGCGACACTGACTGTGCATCTTCCGTACGGGTTCACGTCGATCAAGCTGATGGCCGTCACGTCAGCCGGCCCGCAGTTCGGTCCGCCAGGCTACGAGACCGATCTGCTTTATGTTGCGTGTCTTGCCGCGCTGATGTTTGGGGGATCGGGACCGTTTTCCGTTGATGGCTGGCTTAGCCGCGACCGACGGATCTAGGGAGGGCGATGGCAGTTCAGGACGACATTGCCGAGCAGGTACCTGGTCTTCGACGCTACGCGTGCGCGCTGGTACTCGACATACCGGTTGGAACGGTCATGTCGCGGCTCTCACGCGCGCGAGAGCGGTTGCGTGAGTTGACCGCCCGGGCGCGGCCGGAATCGAAGCGCGGAGTCAGGTCAACGTGACGCGCGAGACGCACGCCGGATCGTTGCGGCCAGTCGAGGAACGGCTCAGAACCTTGCTGGACCGCTCGCTGGAAGGTGACGCCCCGTCGTATCGTGTGTTTCTGCAGGATCTGACCGGACATCTGCGGGCGTTGCTGCGCAAACGGCTGCACCTTCGGCCGCACGATATCGAAGACGTGGTGCAGGAAGTCCTGCTGGCCGTGCATAACGGGCGCCATACGTGGCGCCCGGACGAACCGCTGACCGCCTGGATCAACGCGATTGCGCGCTACAAGCTGACAGACTATCTGCGTGCACGATCGCGTCGCGAGGCGTTACACGAACCACTTGATGACGAAGTCGAAATCTTCGCCTCATCGGACACGGAACCGGCGGACGCACGACGCGATCTGCACAAGCTGCTCGCCCAGCTACCGGACCGCCAGCGTTTGCCGATCGTACACGTCAAGTTGCAAGGGTTATCCGTCGAGGAAACGTCGCGCTTGACCGGCTTATCGGAATCGGCGGTGAAAGTAGGCGTGCATCGCGGGCTTAGGGCCTTGGCCATGAAGATCCGGGGGATATCCTGATGAAAACAGACGATCTGATTTCGATGCTCGCGACAGGCGTTGCGCCTGTCGAACGACATGTCGCTGCAAAGCGCTTCAGCGTCGCGCTCACGTTCGGCGCAATGGGTGCGCTTGCGATCGTGATTTTCGGTTACGGCGTGCGGCATGATATCGACATTCTCCTGCATGCGCCTCTGTTCTGGGTGAAGCTCGCGTGGCCGACATGTCTCGCGGTTGCGGCGTTGGCGGCCGCCGTGCGCCTCGGGCGGCCAGGCAGGGCGGTCGGCGGCTGGTGGGCCGGACTCGCGACGCCGGTGGTACTCGTGTGGCTTGCCGCGCTACTGTCGCTCTGGTTCGCACCGCCCGGCACGCGTGAGCATCTGCTGATGGGGCGCACCTGGCGCTCGTGTTCTTTCAACATCGCGATGATCTCGTTACCGGCGTTCGCGGCCGCGCTGTGGGCGGCACGCTCTCTCGCGCCGACGCGGCTTCGGCTCACAGGCGCGGTAACCGGACTCATCGCTGGCACGATCGGTACGGTTGCCTACTGTCTGCGATGCCCGGAAATGAGTGTGCCGTTCTGGGCGACCTGGTATCTGATCGGGATGTCGATTCCGACGGCCGCCGGGGCGCTGCTTGGGCCGATCCTCCTTCGGTGGTGAGGTGGCGGGTCGAAGCACATGCCATGGTCCGAGCCTCTTTCCTTTCATAATCCAATACTTTGCCTATACTTTTGCTTTCCGAGCGAGCGTCGCGAAAGCAAAATGTATTAATACATTACTGTCCTTCGCACCGGCTGGCCCATCCCGTCAAAACTGAACAGGAGACAGGTCATGCAATTCGACGAGCAGAAGATGCAGGATTTCATGGGACGAATGGTTGGCGAGTTTGGCGCAATTGCCTCCGCGCCGCTGATTGCATTGGGTGATCGTCTGGGACTTTACAAGGCGATGTCGGAAAAGGGATGGATGACATCGACCGAACTTGCGGAACACACCGAGCTGGCGGAACGTTACGTCCGTGAATGGCTGTCGGCGCAGGCGGCGTCCGGCTTTATTCGCTACGATGCGGTCACCGGCAAATACCAGCTCGAAAACGAGATGGCGATGTGCTTTGCCGTCGAGACGAGTCCAGCGTTCATCCCGGGTTTCTGCGATTGTGCTGAAGCCATGTTCCGCGATCTACCCAAACTTGAGGCAGCATTCCGTACGGGACTGGGAGTGGGATGGCATCAGCATTATCCCTCGCTGTTCAAGGGCACAGAACGGTTCTTCAGACCCGGCTACATCGCGCATCTCGTTAGCGAATGGATTCCCGCTCTTGATGGCGTAGAGGCGAAACTCAACGCGGGCGGCGCACAGGTGGCCGACGTGGGATGTGGGCACGGCGCCTCTACCATCTTAATGGCGCAGGCTTACCCAGACGCTACTTTCGTTGGCTTTGATTACCATGAACCGTCTATCCAGCGAGCGCGCGAAGCGGCAGATGTGGCGGGCGTTTCGGATCGCGTGAGGTTCGAGGTCGCAGCCGCGAAGGATTTTCCAGGCACTGGCTATGATTTCGTCGCGTTCTTCGACTGCCTGCACGACATGGGCGATCCGATTGGTGCGGCGGTGCATGTGATTGAATCGTTGAAACCGGATGGTACGTGGATGATCGTTGAGCCATTCGCGAATGACAGGCTCGAAGACAACCTTAATCCGATAGGGCGAATCTTTTACTCGGCGTCGACGATGATCTGCACAGGCGCTTCGCTTGCTCAGGAAGGGAAGATGGGACTGGGGGCTCAAGCGGGTGAAGCTCGGTTGAGACAGGTGGTGACGACGGGTGGCTTTACACGTTTTCGTCGGGCGCATGAGACGCCCTTCAATCTTGTGCTTGAAGCGCGCCCGTGATGTGCACCATTTCATACATCCACGACGATGTATCGTAAATGTAATAATTAAAGGTGAGCAATTGAAAGAACGGACTCCTATTCTTTGAAGCATCCCCGCGGCAGGCAATTCAGACTGACCGGGGAGCAGTGAGCCGGCGCAAACTGCCGGCGTTTCGCCCGACACGGGTCCTTCAAAACCCGGGCAGCGTTGCGGTCTGCGGACCATCCGGCAAAGCAGACATAACCTTCTCGTGTTCGAGCAGCCAGCGCTTTCGGTGCAAACCCCACGCATAGCCCTTGAGGTCGCCATTGCTGGCGATCACGCGATGACAGGGCACGACAATGGCGATCGGATTGGCGCCATTGGCCGCGCCGATGTCGATGGCTGCGCGCGGGTCCTCGAAGCCCAACTGCTTTGCGAGTTTGCCGTAAGTCGTGCTGGCGCCAGCCGGAATCAGGCGCAGCGCTGCCCAGACCCGACGCTGGAGGTCGGTACCGGCGGTCGCGGTTGGCAGGCTCTTGATCACATCTAGCTCACCCGAAAAGTAACGGGCTAATGGTTGTGCAATCTCGTCAGGCGCGGGCGCGTCGACCAATTCGGTGCTGCCGTAGTGCTCGCGCAAGAGCCGATGCAGGCGCGCCTTGTGATCGGCAAACTCGAGCGCACGAATATTCTGCTGCGCGTCGCTGACAAGCAGGAGATCGCCCAGCGGCGACTCCAGATGGCTTAGAAACAGTTGCATGATTCACTCCTCATTCGTTGAAGCGGCGAGCCTCGACCGCTACCCTGACCGTAACGATAGCCTTCCGAAGTCGATCTTCCGCCCCGTTTCTTGCTCTCATATTCGACTGATGCGTCTAAACAAAAAACGTGAAGCGGATCGACAGAATATCTCCGCAGCACTTCACCGGGACCACGGTGCTGCGTCTGCAGGATGGATTCCTCGTCGAGGAACTCGGTTTCGACGATGGGGTGACGGCGCTCATGCAGTTTGGATTGCCAAAGAACGCCTGAGCGAGGGCGCGAGGCGGTGATTCAGCTCACATCGAAGAATGGCGGATGAACGCGGGCTGCCCGGTTGAGACAAGATGTCGAAAAACAGCGTTTCAACCGCCTGCCAGGTCATCCTTGGTCCAGCCACCGCCGAGCGCGCGAATGAGGTCTACATTCGCGTCCAACTGCTGCGTTCGAAGCTGGATGACGCTGCGTTCCGATTCAAGCGCAGCGGATTGCGACTCGACCACGTCCAGGTAGCTGACCGCACCGCGCCGATAAAGTGCGAGCGAGAGGTTGACTGATGTGTCAGCCGCGCTTGCGGCCGCTTGCTGCTGATCCGTTGCGGTGCCCAGATTGTCGAGCAACGTGAGGTCGTCTTCAACCTGCCTGAATGAGGCCAGCACTACGCTTCGGTAGCGGGCGCCGGCCTCTGCTGTGGCCGCTTTCGCGGACTCCACCTGGGCCTTGCGCCTGCCACCGTCAAAGAGGTACACCGCAAGCGTCGGTCCGATTGCCCAAAAGGAACTGGGGGCGCTGAGCAGATCGGCGTACACCGAGCTCTGCAAGCCGCCTTGTGCGCTGAGCGTCAGTGTCGGGAAGTACGCGGCACGTGCAATGCCAATCCGCGCATTGGCCTCCGCTGTGCGCCGTTCGGCCGCGGCGACATCCGGCCGCCTTTGCAACAACGCCGACGGCACTCCAACCGGGACGACGGGCAACTGGATTGGACGGGTACTCGGTTCGATCCGAAAGTCCGATGGCGACGCGCCGACCAGAACGGCAATGGCGTGCTCCAGTAGCGCGCGCCTGGCCCTGACCTGCGTGAGCTCGGATTCGGCCGCCGACAGCTGGTTGGTTGCACGCGCCACATCGAGCCCTGACACGACTCCACCGCCATGCCGCCTGCGAGTCAGATCGAGCGCCTTCTGATACGCCTCGTCAGTCCCCTCGATCAGCTGGATCTGCTGATCGAGGCCACGCAGGTCGATGTAGCTTCGCGCCAGCTCGATTTCGAGGCTCAACTGCGTCGACGCCAGATCGGCGTTCGACGCCAAGCCCTCGTCCTTGCTTGCCGCAACCGAATCGCGCACGCGTCCCCAAAGGTCGACTTCGTAGTCAACTTCGACACCGAGCGTGATCGAGTTGTAGTCGGCTGGCGCGGTGGGGTTACGCAGGGGTCTCGTGTCCGACTCGCGCTCACGCTGGAGATTGCCCGCAGTGGATACCTGAGGATAGAGCTGCGAGCTGACCTGCTTGATGTACGCCTCAGCTTGCTCATAGTGAAATAGCGCGGCGCGCAGGTCGGGGTTATTCGCGATCAGGCGTTGCTCGAGGTCATCGAGTTCGGGCTCCTGATAGAGTTTCCACCATCCGGCGCGGTCAAGCTGGTCAGCCGGGCTGGCCGCGGTCCAAGGTCCCTGAGACTGGTACTGTGCCGCGACCGGCACGTCCGGAACGTCGTAGTGCGGCGCGAGTGAGCACCCGGCAAGCGTCATAGCGCTCACGAGTGAGGCCAATGTCCGATGCTTAGCCATGGCTTGCACCCTTAGCCCCCGGCTTGATGACCTCAACATGGTCACCCTCGACAAGACCATCGGG
>FSXK01001936.1_pt1 | contig 13603 bp, 11 predicted proteins | sample 1638101 | NCBI WGS metagenome assembly FSXK01 (sample SAMEA3914788, study PRJEB12502) | metagenome | biome: forest; material: soil | place: Canada | collected 2011-07-03 | depth 0.1 m | reverse complement strand
GGCACCGGCTGGCCGAGTTTCACGTATTCGAGGCCCACGTCGACGATCGGCTTGAGCACGCGCAGCACTTCCGCATCCGCAGCGAAGTACTGGATGGCTTCACTGACCGTCAGTTCAAGCACGTCGGCAATGCTCAACGCACGCGCCGGCGTGCCGCGTTCGATCTTCACTTCGAGCAGTTCAGCGCGGTAGCGCCGGCCATCGCAATCCGGGCAGCGCAAATAGACGTCGCTCAGGAACTGCATCTCGATGTGCTCGAAGCCCGAGCCGCCGCAGGTCGGGCAGCGGCCATCGCCCGAGTTGAAGCTGAACATGCCCGGACCGTAGCCGCGCTGCTGCGCGAGCGGCACCTTGGAAAACAGTTTGCGGATCTCGTCGAACGCGCCGACGTAGCTCGCCGGATTCGAGCGCGCGGTCTTGCCGATCGGCGACTGGTCGACGAACACCACTTCGTTCACCTGTTCCGCGCCGACGAGACGCCGGAACGCACCGGGAGATTCAGTCGCGACGCCGAGATGGCGCGCCAGTGCCGGATAGAGCACGTCCTGCACCAGCGTCGACTTGCCCGAGCCCGAAACGCCGGTGACGCAGACGAGACGCTGCAGCGGGATCTCGACAGTCACGTCCTGCAGATTGTGCTCGCTCGCGCCTTCGAGCACGATGCGCGGCGTGTCCTTCTTCACTGGCCGGCTCGACCAGTGCGAGACGTCGGCCACATGGCGGTGGCCACCGAGATATTCGCCGGTGAGCGTGCCGGATGAGCGGATGTCCTCAGGCGCGCCGTCATAAATGATCGTGCCGCCACGTTCGCCAGGCCCCGGACCCATGTCGATCAGGCGGTCCGCCGCGAGCATCACCGAGGGATCGTGTTCGACGACTACCAGCGTATTACCCGCATCGCGCAGGCGGTGCATCGCTTCGACGATCCGGTTCAGGTCGCGCGGATGCAGCCCGATGCTCGGCTCGTCGAGCACGAACAGCGTCTTGGTCAGCGAGGTGCCGAGCGCCGTGGTGAGGTTGATCCGCTGCACCTCGCCACCTGACAACGTACGGCTTTGCCGATCCAGTGTCAGATAGCCGAGCCCGACATCGCACAGATACTTCAGGCGCGTGCGCACCTCGGCCAGCAGCAGCTTCAACGCGTCGTCGAGCAGCGCGCTTGGCAGGCTCAGGTCGTCGAAGAAGCGCCGGATCCGCTCGATGGGCAGCAGCATCAGATCGTGCACAGTCAGGCCCGCCAGCGCTTCAAGCTGCGCGCGGTTCCAGTCCACGCCGCGCGGCAAGAAACGCAGCGCCGGATCCAGCACGGCGTCTGCATTGGACTTGGTGCCGAGGCGCCACAGCAGCGATTCGGTCTTCAGACGCGCGCCGCCGCAGGTCTCGCACGGCGTGTAGCTGCGGTACTTCGACAGCAGCACGCGAATGTGCATTTTGTACGCTTTCGATTCGAGGTATTCGAAGAAGCGCTTCACTCCATACCAATGGGTCTGCCACTTGCCGTTCCAGTCGGGCGAGCCGTTGATGACCCAGTCGCGCTGCGCCTGCGTCAGCTCGGACCATGCCGTATCGCGCGGAATGCCGGCCTTCGCCGCATAGCGCATCAGGTCGTCCTGGCACTCTTTCCAGGCGGGCGTCTGCATAGGCTTGATGGCGCCGCCGCGCAAGGTCTTGCGCGCGTCCGGAATCACGAGACCGAGATCGACGCCGATGACACGCCCAAAGCCGCGGCAGACCTCACATGCGCCGTAAGCCGAATTGAACGAGAACAGCGCGGGCTGCGGATCGGCGTAGCGCAGGTCGCTGTCCGGGTTGTGCAAGCCGGTGGAGAAGCGCCAGATCTGCGGCTCGGCAGACTCTTCCGCCGCTTGCGGCAACACGTAGACATTGACGCGGCCGCCGCCGCGCTTCAAGGAAGCTTCAATGGCTTCGACCGCGCGGCCCTTCTCGACCGCGCTCAGGCGAAAACGGTCCGCCACCACGTCGAGCAGCTTGCGCGGGCCGGTGGGCGACTGGACCTCGCGCTGCGCCTGCACGCGCGTGTAGCCGCTCGCGGACAGCCACTGCTCGACCTCTTCCTCTGTCGCGGATTCCGGCAGTTCAACCGGAAACGTGACCACGAGGCGCGGGTCGTCCTGCACGGTGCGCGCCACCAGGTCGGCGTAGATCGTCTCCGGCGAGTCGTGCCGCACGGCCTGCGCGGTCTTGCGGTCGAACAGTTCGGCCGCCCGCGCGTAGAGCAGCTTCAGATGATCGTTGAGTTCGGTCATCGTGCCGACCGTGGAGCGCGAACTGCGCACCGGATTGGTCTGGTCGATCGCGATGGCGGGCGGCACGCCGTCGACGCGGTCCACCTGCGGGCGGTCCATGCGGTCGAGGAACTGGCGCGCGTAGGCGCTGAAGGTTTCGACGTAGCGCCGCTGCCCTTCCGCGTACAGCGTGTCGAACACCAGGCTGGATTTGCCGGACCCCGACGGGCCGGTTACGACCGTCATCTCGCCTGTGTGCAGGTCGAGATCGAGGTTCTTGAGGTTGTGCTGACGCGCTCCGCGAATGCGGATTTTTCCTGTAGATGACAATTTGTCCGACCGTCTGAATGAGTAGGCCACATCTTACGGCCGCTTCGCGACCGACGTGATTCACCGCGCCCGACCATACGGATCAATCGCCGCAGGGCGGATTTGAAGGGAATACTATACTGTATATTTATACAGTTTTCCATCGACGGTGCGAGCGCGGGATGTAGGAGCGGCGCAAGTGGCGCGCCTGCTTGTGCTGTCAGGGGGACGGCCGGGAATGCAACGTAAGGCACCGATAGTTTCGGAAAGCCCTATCAAGTCAAGGACTTGCTACGATGCGCGCGATAGATACGGGGGACCACAACAATGAGTCGCGTTATCAAGGTGCTATTGCTGGCGGGGCTGCTCAATCTGCAAGGGTGTGCGTCGTCGGTCGAGTCGTTTGCGACGGGGGCCGTAATCGGCGCGGTGGCCGGTGTGACCGCGCTGACCTGCGCGGTCGTGTGTCACTGACCAGCCGCGCGCAAGCCACTAAAACGCCTCCGCCCTCGCCGCCTGCGCCGTAGCCGGCTTTTTCCGCTCGAGTGTCGTGATGCAGATCAGCGAGATCGCGGCAAGCACGCTATAAAAAACCGCCAACGGCCACCACTGGCCCGGATAACGATGGGCGAGAATCGTGCCGATCAACGGAGTGAGGCCACCCGCCAGCGCGGCGCACAACTGATACGACAGCGAGATTGCTGAGTAGCGCACCCGCACCGCAAACGCGTTCGCCATAAAGCCGGCCATCACCGCATACGAACTGGACATGCACATGACGGCGAGCGCAATGCCGATCACGATCGCCACCGGCCGCCCGCTCGAGACCAGCGCGAACATCGGATAAGGCGAGAGCATGGCCAACGCCGCCGCACCCTTCAAAAATCTTCCGGTACCGATGCGCTGCGCAAACCACCCGGAACCCAGTTGCGTGAACAACTGAATGAACGCAACCACGAACAGGCAATCGAGGATCAGCGCGCGGTCCAGACCAAGCGTCTGCGTCGTGTAGTTCAGCATGAAGGTGTTGACGAACCACGCGCCCGCCACGCCGATCACGTTCGCACCCAGACACAGCAGCAGCGTGCGCCACGCATCGCGCACCACTTCGGCAGCCGGCAACGCCGCGACACGGCGTTGTTCCTTGAGCGCCGTGAATTCCGGCGACTCGCCGACGCCCATGCGAATCAGCAAGCCGACGATCAACAGCACCGCGCTGGCGAGAAACGGCAGCCGCCAACCCCAGGTCATGAACGCGACCTTGTCCATCGAGGCAACCGCGCGAAACGCGATCAGCGACAGGATCAGCCCCGCAGGGCTGCCCAGTTGCGCAAACGACGCGAAGAACGTCCGCCGGCCCTGCGGCGCGTGCTCGCTCGCCATCAGCACGGCGCCGCCCCATTCGCCGCCAATTGCGATGCCCTGCGCGACCCGTAGCAGGACGAGCAACACCGGCGCCAGCACGCCCGCGCTCGCGTAGGTCGGTAAGAAGCCGATGCCTACCGTGCCGACACCCATGATCGCCAGTGTCGCCACCAGCGCCTTCTTGCGGCCGATGCGGTCGCCGAGGTGACCGAACAGCAACCCACCGAATGGTCGCGCGAAAAAGCCCACCGCGAAGGTACCGAACGAGGCCAGGGTGCTGAAGAACGGCTCGCTGCCCGGGAAAAACAGCTTGCCGAAAATCAGCGCGGAGGCCGTCGCGTAGATGTAAAAGTCGTACCACTCGATCGTGGTGCCGACGAAGGCCGCGGCAGCGGCGCGCGCAGGCTGCGTGCCAGTAGGATGGTCTTGTGGCTGGGGGGTCATGTCTGTCTCCGTGATCGTTATTTAGGTACTGCCCGTCGTTTGACGTATTCGACGCCTTCGACGTAGATGGCGCCTTCGACGCATCTGGCGCGGCCTCTGGGTGCCGTCGCCAATCATCGTCCGTGCGCGCCGCGCTGCGTGTTCACTCCTTCAGTACGCCGGCTTCGAACAGGCGCTGCTGGGTCGCGGCGTCGATGCCCAACGTGTCCAGCACCGCACGCGTGTCGCCGCCGAGCGACGGCGGTACGCTTCGATAAGTGGCCGGTGTGCGCGACAGCTTTATCGGCGTTGCCGTGCCACGGTAAGCGCCGATCTCGACCACCATCTGCCGATGCAGCGTATGCGGATGACGCGCCACTACATCCACCGTCTGAACCGGGCCACACGGCACGCCTGCCTGCATCAGGTCGCGCGCGAGCGGCTCGCATTCATGCGTGGCCAACAACGCCTCCAATGCGGTTTTCAGCTCGGCGCGATGCGCGCATCGACTGCGGTTGTCGACGAAGCGCGGATCGTCCGCGAGGTCCGGCGCGCCGAGATGGGCACACAGGCGCGCGAACTGGCGATCGTTGCCGACCGCCAGAAAGATCGGCGCGGTAGCCGTGCGATAGCTGTCGTAGGGCGTGATGTTCGGATGCGCGTTGCCGCTGCGTTGCGGCGTGTTTCCGGAACCGAAATAGTTCGGCAGATGCGGATGCAGCAACGACACGCCACAGTCGTAAAGCGCGATATCGATCGACTGGCCGCGGCCGCTCACATTGCGTTCGGCCAGCGCGAGCAGGATGCCGGCGAGCGCATTCAGGCCCGTGACCATATCCACGATAGGCAGCCCGACCCGGGTCGCCTCGCCGTCACGTTCGCCGTTCACGCTCATCAGACCGGCCATCGCCTGGATCACCGCGTCATAGCCCGGCAAGCCGCCGAGCGGACCGTCAGGGCCGAAGCCGGAGACCGCACAGTGGATCAGCTTCGGGAAGCGCGCGCGCAGGTCGCGCTCGTAGTCCATCCCCCAGCGCGCGAGCGTGCCCGGCTTGAAGTTTTCGACCAGCACGTCCGCGTCTTCGAGCAGTTTCCAGAGAATGGCGCGGCCCTCGTCGCAGGACAGATCGACCGCGATGCCCTGCTTGTTGCGGTTGACGCCGGCGAAATACCAGGCGGTGTCACCGAAAAACGGTGGCCCCCAGCCGCGGGTTTCGTCGCCGGTGGGCGGTTCGAGTTTGATGACGTGCGCGCCGTGGTCCGCGAGTGCCTGCGTGCAGTAAGGACCGCCGAGCACACGGCTCAGGTCAATCACCTTGATGCCTTGCAGTGCACCGAAGGTGGCAGGTTGTGTGCGGTTGCTAGTGGTACCGTGCGTTGCGTTGCCGGCACGGCTACCGTTGATGCCGTTGGTGCTGCTCATTTCGCACTCCCGATCGGCAACAATTGCATGGCGTCCTGCTGGCTGATTTCACGCGCCTTGACCAGCGCGTCCAGGATGCCTGCTTCATCACGCACCGCCTGCAGCACGAGCGGATCGACGGGCAGCAGCTTGTGCCGCAGCACCAGATGACTGAGCGCGAGACGCCGATAGTCGGGCGCTAGACGCACGCCTTCGCAAGCCATCAACACCGCGGTCGTCGCGTGATACAGCGCCGAACCCGCTTGCCTCACGAGCTCATCCTGACCGGAATCCGCCACGCTAATCAGCGCATCGCAGGCCCGTGCCAGTGTGGTGCGCAGCAGCCCTAGGCTCGCCGCAGGCAAACCGGCCGAGCCGAGCAGATCCTGCAGATACGTCCGCAGCGGTTCAAGCGCACCGTCACGCTTCGCCGCACGCGCGATATCCAGTGCCACGATATTGCTGGTGCCTTCCCAGATCGAGCCGAGATGCGCGTCACGTACGAGCCGCGCGTCGCTCCACTCCTCGATATAGCCCGTGCCGCCGCGCACTTCCATCGCGTCGCCGGTCACCCGGCGCGCATCGCGGCAGGCGCGGAACTTGATCAACGGCGTGAGGATGCGCACGCACTTCGCCGCCTGCTGGTCGCCGGCATCGGCCTTGGCGAGCAGCAATGCGATTTGCATGAACATGGAGCGCGCCTGTTCGGCCGGTAGCAGCATCTTCAGCAACTGACGCTGCATCAGCGGCATATCGATCAGCTTGCGGCCGAACGCTTCGCGATTGCGCGCAATATGCAGCGCCTCGGTCACCGCGCGGCGCATCAGGCCCGCGGCACGCACGCCGTTCGACAGGCGCGACATGTTGATCATGTCCGCCATCTGATGAAAACCGCGCCCCACTTCGCCGATCAGGTACGCCTCGGCCCCTTCCAGCACGATTTCGCCGCTCGCCATCGACCGGCTGCCAAGCTTGTCCTTCAGCCGGATGATGCGATAGCGGTTGCGTGTGCCATCCGGCAACGTCTTAGGCAGCAGGAACAGCGCGAGGCCGTTGATGCCTGCCGGCGCACCGTCCACACGGGCGAGCACCATCGCGAGATCGGCGTCGGCATTGGAGCAAAACCACTTGTCGCCGTGGAGGCGCCATGTCTCTTCTCCATTGGCAGCTGTCTCACGAGCAGCACGCGTGGCAATCCGCGCCACGTCCGAGCCGGCCGCCTGCTCGGTCATGAACATCGCGCCCTGAAACAGGGTGTCGAAGTCGCGCGAGACAAGCCTCGACAGGAAACGCGCGACGAGCTCCGGCGCGCCGAATTTGCGCAGCGTGCGCGTGAGCGAATCGGTCATGCTGACGGGACAGCACAGACCGAATTCCGCCTGCACGAAGAGAAACGTCAGCGCGTATTTCACCAGCGGCGGCGGTGCGGGTTCGACGTGGCTGAGCGACGCCAGCCCGAGTTCAGCGTAGGCGACCCGTTCAAGCGCGACGTAATCCGGATGTTTGTCGATGCTCTGCAAGGCCTCGCCGCGCCGGGTGCGGTGGCGCAATTGCGGCGGGTTCTTGTCGGCACTGAGGGCCCACGCATCCAGGTCGTCGGACGCGCGTTGTCCGAGCCGCGCCAACTCCGCTTCCATCTGACGATACAGCGCGTCGCCGAGGTGCAGTTTCAGCAAAGGGGCCAGGTCGGGATCGCTGGTGAAGAAATTGATGCCCCGGCTATCGGGGATATTGGACGAGCCGATAGCCGGCTCATGGGCGATGTTGCTCACGCTGTTGTCTCCTGCATGTATGTACGGCATGTCATTGCAGAAGCAGCATAGGAGCGCGATCGATAATCGTCTAATACAGGATTTGTCCGGTACGATAGATGGCATTTATCGTTGAAGACATTCGGAGGCGCCCGTGGACCTCAAGCAACTGCGCTACTTCGTGGCCGTCGCAGAAGAGCTGCATTTCGGCCGGGCCGCCAAACGTCTGTTCATTTCGCAGCCAGCCCTGAGCTTCGACATCCGCAAATTCGAAGACGAGCTTGGCGTGCAGCTGCTGGCGCGCACCAACAAGACGGTGGCGCTGACCAATGCCGGCCAGGTGCTGCTCGACGAAGCGCGCCGCCTGCTGCTGCAGGCAAGCGAAGCGGAGCGCATTACGGTGCGTTCGGCCCACGGGTTGGCCGGGCGTCTGCGAATCGGCTTCGTCAATTCGATGCTGTATCGCGGCCTGCCCGATGCGGTGAAACGCTTCGAGACCGATCATCCAAGTGTCGAGATCGTGTTGAAGGAGATGAACACCAGCGAGCAGGTACATGCGATTCAACGCATGCAGATCGACATGGGCTGCGCGCACTGGGGTAATTTCCCGGCGGACGTGGTGTCGACGCCGGTGTTTTCAGAGCCGTTCCTGTGCTGTCTGCCGGCGAATCATCCGCTCGCGAGACGCAAGAAGATCGATCTGCGCGCTCTGGCGCAGGAGCCGTTCATCCTGTTTCCGCGCACGGTGTCGCCGCACTATCACGATCTGATCATCGCGCAGTGTGTCGGCGCGGGATTCAGTCCGCTTATCCGGCACGAGGCGCGGCTATGGCAGACCGTGGTGACGATGGTCGAGTTCGGGATGGGCGTGGCACTGGTGCCGTACACGCTGCGGCAGGTGCATGACGAGCGCGTGTGTTACCGGCCTTTGCAAGGCAATACGCTCGAGTCGGAAGTGCTGCTGTTGCGGCGGGCGGGCGAAGCGGAGCCGGTGGCGGAGCGTTTCGGCGAGTATCTGCGGGAAGCGGCAAATGCATCGCGGTTTGCGTAGCGCTCAAAGTGCGTCATCCGGATGCGCGCCGTCTTCTTCCGTTGACTGGCCGCCAACCACCGCACGCTTGCGCCGCACGTTGTACGCCGTCAACAGCCCATGCGCCACCATATCGAGCGCCGGCTTGACGAGCCCGTTCTTGTCGGTCCACACCTTCGGCGTGAGCGCGCCGCTCAACGCCACGTTATCCGCATCGCTCAGGGCCAGCAAGCCGGTCTGGACCTCATCGTCGAAAGCAATCACATTGACGAACAGCGTGTCGCCGTCGCCGGTGGTGGCCCGCACCTTGCATGTCACATAACGCTTGCCGTTCTGCCCCGTGCGAATCTGGGCCTCACCATAAAGCCGCCCACCTACCAGTCCATCGATCATCTCGTCCGCTCCGTTTGGCTTCGTTTCGTTCGGCACGCGAGGCGTACGCGCCTCGCGAAAGCCGTATGATCCCACGAGCGGACGTCGGACCTACTTTAAAACGCGCTCTTCACGACACCGCCATCGGCGCGCAGCGCGGCCCCGGTTGTCGCCGAAGCGAGCGGACTTGCCACATACGCCACGAGCGTTGCAATTTCCTCGGTCGATTCGAAGCGCTTGATGAGCGACGTCGGCCGCACATGCTCAAAAAATTCCTTCTCGACCTGGTCGACGGATTTGCCATCGGCCTTCGCCAGACTCTCGACGAAGTCGCCCACGCCGCGCGATTTGGTCGGCCCCGGCAGCACGCTATTGACGGTAATCCCGGTGCCGGCGACGGACTCCGCAATGCCACGCGCCACCGCGATCTGCGCCGTCTTCGTCACGCCGTAGTGAACCATTTCCGCCGGAATCTGCACGCCGCTTTCGCTCGAGATGAAAATGATGCGCCCCCAGTTGGCACGCTTCATGGAGGGCAAAAAGAGACGCGCAAGACGCACGCCGCTCAACACGTTGACATCGAAAAAGCGCAGCCAGTCTTCATCCGGAATCTCTTCGAACGGCTTCGGCTCGAAAATGCCGAGGTTGTTGACGAGAATCTGCACATCCGGGTAGCGTTTCGCGAGTTCGTTAGCCGCCTCGGCTTTGCTCAGATCGCCCGCGAATCCCAGTACATCTGCGCCGGTTGCCGCTTTCAACTGCGCGACCGCCTCATCCACGGCCTTTTGCGAACGGCCGTTGACGATCACGCGTGCACCCTCCTGCGCCAACGTGGTGGCGATGGCGAGGCCAATGCCCGCGGTGCTGCCGCTGACCAACGCCAGCTTGTCTTTCAGTTGCAGATCCATGTTCTTTCCTCTCTATCAGATAACCGCAGGTAAGCGCAGGTAAGCGCAGGTAAGCCGCAACTCAACCGCAGATGAACCACGCACGCGGCCGGGCGCCAGCGTGCGCTCAAAGCGTGACGGGACCAGCCCGCTTAGAATTTACAGCAGACCGCCGCCGTCGACATCGACGACCGCACCGGTCATGAAACCGTTGGTCATCAGTAACCAGTAGGCCTGCGCCAGATCGCCGGTCTGGCCGACACGTCCGACCGGCAAGCCACCGCCTGCCTTGGCCGCCATTGCCTTGCGCTCCGCCTCCGGCATCTCGCCCCACATGCCGGTCTCGACCATGCCCGGGCTCACCACGTTCACGCGCACCGGCGCCAGTTCCTTGGCGAGCGTCTTGCCCATGCTCTCGATGGCCGCATTCATGGTCGCCTTCACCAGCGCGCCCGGCACCGCCTTGCGTGCGAGCAGCCCGGAGGTCAGTGTGATCGAACCAGTCTTCGCAATGTAGCGCGCTGCCTGTTTAGCCGCGCGCAATTGCCCGAAGACCTTGACGTCGAAAGCGTCTTTGGCGGCACTGACGTCGAGGTCGGTCAACCTGGAAGAAGCGATTACCGGGCCGGAGGTCACCACCAGATGATCGAGCGCGCCCAGCTTGCTGAAAAAACGCTCCACCGCTGCTTCGTCGGTGATATCCAGCGTCGCCGTTTCGATCTGCTTCGACCAGTCGGCGGGCGCTGTACGCCGGCCGACTGCGATCACCCGCGCGCCTTCCTCCGCCGCCCGTTCCGCCACTGCGCGGCCAATCCCCGACAGGCCACCGATCACCACCACCGTTGCGTCCTTCATGTTTGTCTCCTTGAGAGATTAACGATGATGGGATTCTGCGTGGATGCCGCCCTTTTGATAATTGGCGTAGCATTTGAATAACTTTCAAATCCACACAGACAATGGCTACCGATCGACTCGGCGACATGGCGTTATTCGTGGAAGCGGCGGCGCTCGGCAGCCTGTCGGCGGCCGGCCGCAAGCTGGGTCTCTCGCCGGCTGCCGCGAGTGCCAGGCTTCTCAAGCTCGAGGCCTCATTGCATGCGCGCCTGTTCGAGCGGACCACGCGCCAGTTGCGCGTCACCGACGAGGGGCGGCTTTACCTGCAGCACTGCCGCATCGCCTTGCAGGCCATTGAAGATGCCGAAGCCGCGCTGCAAGCGGGACAAAACCAGGTGCGCGGCAAGGTGCGGATTTCGGCCACCTCGGACTTTGGCCGCAACCTGCTATACCGCTGGCTCGACGAATTCAGCAGGCTGCACCCGGAAGTGAGCTACGCGCTCACGTTGTCGGATTCGGTGTCGAACCTGCTGCAGGAGGACATCGATCTGGCGATCCGTTTTGGCCGGCCGCTCGACAGCACGCTTGTCGCCCGCCCTCTTGCGCCGAACCGTCGCGTGCTGTGTGCCGCGCCGGACTATCTGGCGAGGTATGGCGAACCCAAGACGCCGGCGGATCTCGCGCAGCATCGCTTCGTCCTGCTGGTGACGGCGGCCGGCCTGCAGAACGAATTCCACTTTGCACAGGACGCCGAGCGCGTGACTTACAGCGTGCCCACCGAGCAGGTCTGGGAGACGAACGACGGCGCGCTGGTACGGGCGTGGGCGCTCGCCGGCCATGGCATAGCGCACAAGTCCATCTGGGATATCGCCGCGGACGTGCGCGCCGGCGCGCTCACCATTCTGCTGCCGGACTGGAGCACCAGCGAAGCCGGGGTGCATGCGCTCTTTCATGGCAACCGCTATATGGCGCCGCGGGTGCGTGCGCTGCTGGATTTTCTGATCGAGCGGTTCGCCCAGGCAAGCGAGGCGTTGCTCGGCGATCGTGCCTATCTGCCGGAGCGGCTGCAGCAGGATCTGACGCAAGCGCGTTAGCGGCGAAAGTCACGCGCTAAACCGCTCGCGAAGCTCCAGCGAGCGTGCCATGATGAGACCCGAAGCAGCGGCGGCATACGCCCTCCGCTGAACCCAACCGAGGCACTGGAGTTGTCCATGACCGAACGCGAGACGCTGCATCCGTTGCGCCCCATGTTGAAGAACTTCGTATGGGAGCATGGCCGAATCGGCACGCGCTATCTCGACTGCAGCAATGGCGAAGTCAAGTTCGACGACGGTAAGAAGTCGCGCTTCGCCGCTGAAAAGTACCTTTACGTGCCGCTCGGCAAAGACGCCGTCGACGACCCCAAGGTTGAAGGCCCGGTGATCCGTGAGGCCGCGCTGGACCGCTTCCTGCGCGCGGCCCAACTGGGCAAACCGGACGAAGCGGGGTCGCCCGCGGATGTGCAGCGCGCGGCGCAAGACTGCATGGAACTGGCGGTTTTCAGCGCCTATCAACAGGATGCCCAGGAGGCGCAAGCCCGCTATGCGGAAGAAGCGATGTTCGACGACGAGATCCGCGCCGCGGTCGTCGCCGATATCCGGCGCATGTATGCAGGTATGCGGGAACATCTCGCGCTGTATGACTTCACCGTCCTGTACGGCTTGCCTGCGCCGCTCCTGTTCAGCGATATGCCGTTCATCGACTGGCGGGTACGCGTGAAGCCTGCGCTGCCGCTCGTCTCGCTGCCACTCGGCCCGTACGCGTTGCTGGTCGGCACACCGTCAGGCAGGACGAGCCGCGTTGCGCCGGTGGCCTGGAAAACCGCTGTGTCGATGGGCTCGTTGAAGGACCATAACCGCCTGCAGGTGGAGCGTGCGCGTCTGTGGCTGGTGGCCACCTCCGATGATCAGCTCGTGGCAGTGCAGGCGCGTTTTCGCCCGCCGGAGCCTGACGACGCGCCGCAGCCGTAATTCACGTCTCCGCCCCCTCTTATCCGCACACTGTCGCCGCCCCGCACCCTATCGAGGGGTGGCTCAACCCGCCCCTGCTTACCCAGCCTAGGACCTGAATGCGGGTCACCTCGTTATTACCTGCGATGTAATTGAACTCCTGCGTACGATCGCTACCATGACAGTCATCTCCTCTCGACGCCAATGCAAAGACGCATCGGCACGGAGATACGAATGCAGCCATGTTCAATCAATGAAGCAAGGAGTTAGGAATGCAAAGCTTTACCGTTCACACCATCGAATCGGCACCCGAACAGTCCAAGCCGACCCTGCGAGCGCTCACGCAAAAATTCGGCTTCCTGCCCAACGTGATGGCGACGATGGCCGGCAACCCCGTTCTGCTGAACGGGTTCGCCGGCAGCTTCGGCAGTTTCCACGGCGGCAGTCTCGACGAGTGCGAGAAGCAGGCGCTGCTGCTCACCAACGCAGTCACGATCAAGTGTCCGTGGACCGTTGCGGCTCACTCGACCTTTGCCCTCGAGGACGGCATGGCGGAAAGCGACGTCAAAGCCATGCGCGAGGGGAAATTGCCCGCCCACCCGAAGTACGCGGCGCTTTCGGCCCTCACCCGGGCTCTGATCGAGAAGCGCGGCAATGTGACTGAGGCGGAGATCGAACGCTTCACTTCTGCGGGCTATTCGCAGAGCCAGATCTTCGAGGTGATCACCAGCATCGGCATTTCCACGATGGCCGCCACCACGACTAACATGGCAGGTACGCCGGTCGAGGACCGCTTCAAGGCGCAAGCCTGGACCGCCGCCTAAAGCAGAACGCGCGCGCAGGATCCGTTTCACGCCGGGCCCTGCGCGCCCTTCTGCCAGAATGAAGACGTGCGGCACATGAGCCGAACCCACTAGCGAAGATAGCGTGCGATGAATTCACCGAACCTCAATTCAAAGCTGCCGGCCACCGAGCTGGGCGTGCTGCTGCGCCACT
>FSXK01000259.1_pt1 | contig 13662 bp, 12 predicted proteins | sample 1638101 | NCBI WGS metagenome assembly FSXK01 (sample SAMEA3914788, study PRJEB12502) | metagenome | biome: forest; material: soil | place: Canada | collected 2011-07-03 | depth 0.1 m | reverse complement strand
ATGCCGGTGCATCAATTCGCGCACGGGCAGCATCGGTGTCCAACCGGGCTGCGTGTTGTAGCTCAGGTACAGCACACCACCGGACTTCAGCTTGCGTTGGATGAACTCGGCAAGCAGTGCGCGATTCTCGTCGGAGATCCAGCTCCAGATACCATGCATGCCGATGAAATCGAAATCAGGCAGATCGTCGCGCCGGCAGAACTCGGAGACGGGCTCACCGGACAAGTGCGCCTGCGAGCCTGCGCTCTCGGCGAGTTGCTGGGCGAAGTGCGCGTGAGATCGGTGGAAGTCGGTGCCATACCACCGCGTGTTCGACCCGGCGGCGTGTATGTTGACGCTGACGCCGTGGCCGAAACCGAGTTCGCATGCAGTATGAACGGGTGAAGAAGCGAGTCCGGCATGCAGCAACGGAAGCTTCAGGCGTATGGGATTCAGCTCGTCGCAATAGCCGAACGTGTATGCAATCTCATCGACATAACCCGTATCCCATTCACCCACGTCTTCGCTCTCGCTCGTTGCGCGGGTGCCCTTGTAGGGTCCGCGGATTTCCGCACCGGTTGTCCGGTGCGGCCCGACACGATACCGGTGCGCGGCGTGGAATGCAAAAGGTCGCGAACGCGGGTTGGATAAAAGATTTAACCAGACGTGGTGGCGAATGCTGCACGATGTCACCTTGCGGCGAGTTCGATCTTCGGCTCGCAGACGATCGGGAAATTGACAGAGTTCGCGATGTAACATTTTTCGTGAGCCGCGTGATGCAGACGCGCGGCCAAGCTGGCGTCATCCCCCGCGCGGATCGTCACATGAGGGCGCAGCACGATTTGCGTGAATTTGCCCTGCTGCGGACTATCGAGCATCGTCCCTTCCGCATCGTCACGATAATCCAGCACCGCAATTCCAGCGTCGGCGCATAGGTGCAAGTACCACAGCTTGTGACATGCCGATGCGGAAGCGACGAGCAGATCTTCCGGGTTCCAGCGTGCCGCGTCGCCGAGAAACGCGGCGTCCGACGAACCCGGAATGTCGGGCTTGCTGCCGGAACGAATCGTATGGTCCCGTCCATAGTCACGATATCCTGACGTGCCCGTGCCACGATTGCCTGTCCACAGCACTGAGACCCGGTATTTGTGCTCGCCATATGCCATGCCAATCTCCTTTAGGTACGTAAAGCCGATCACCGCGCAGTCTGCTGCAGAGCCCTGCGCAAAGCAAGAGCCGGCGCGACGTTCAACGCACCAAGTTTCGTCGAACTCAGGCAAACCCGGAGAGTGTCGGTCCGCAATGTCGCCACGGCATCCAACAAGTTGTCACGCGTTGTTCTCCGCGGCCGTCGCCCACTTCACAAATATAGATCCAACCTCTCGCAAGACGGTCTCGCGGGAGGCCATGCTAACGCCGTGCGCGTCGAAATAAGCGGCAACCAGAAGCGGCGAACGTGCCGGCGGCCGGACAATTGCGTAGTCGTTCGTTTCTTCTTCGACGCTCGTTCCGGGACGGTCGGCCGCTTGCCAATCCGTAGACAGACTTGCGCGAAGCCTGTTGAGGCCACGCTTGCAGGCGATCATCCAGTTTTCCAGTTGCGCACGCGACCGCGGACTTAGAACATCGCCCAAGAGGATTCGGCTCACCACTCTAGTGATTGCTCTAGGACTCGTTGTATCGAGCACGCCGCTGTATTTGTTTGACTCGGGCTCATACCGGTCCGAGCGCGTGACCGTATCGCCAAGACTGCGAACAAATTGAGTCAAAGCGGTGGGGCCGCCAGCGCTTCTCATCAACAGGATTGCGGCTGTATTGTCACTCACTTCCACGATAGCCTGGCAAAGCGCACCAATCGACATGGCGCCCTGCGCGACGTTGGCTTTCGTCACCGGAGAGGTAAAGATGAGATCCTTCTCGGTATAGCCGGACTCACGCGTCTTGCCTGCCTTGGGCGGGCAAGACGCGTGGGTCCGTTCGGATTCAATACGCGCGCTTTCAAAATCGCATTACGCGGTCTTACGGAATGGGCGCCTTGTAACCTCCCGTAAATTTTCTGAGCCATAATACGTTTGGCACGACACGTCGCGCTGCTATGCTCAAGTCATTCGTCCCGTCTGGTGAAGCTTCAACCTGCGCGACCAGACATGAGTACCGACTGAACCTTCGCCTTACCGCCCGCAGGCATCGCATTACGTGTAGCTTGCGGCGCGCTCCAATCATGCCCATCGATCGTCTTCTTTCCCTCGCGTCCTCGTATCAACAGGAAGGCCGTCTCGACCTGGCCGAAAGCCATTACCGCGAAGCGATTGGGATCGAACCCGATCATTGGGACGCATGCTTTGGACTGGGGCAGGTGTTGATTCAGCAGGCTCGATTCGACGAAGCCATCGGCAGGCTCAGTCAGATGGTAAACCGCTCCGGTGATCGCGCCGCGGTGCATCGTCAGCTTGGGCTCGCCGAAGCCCGTACCGGGCGGCGACAACGTGCGCTTGATCATTTCAAACATGCCCTTGCGCACGAGCCCGACGATCCCGCGACCTTGCACATCATCGCCAACTTTCAGCAATCGTTAGGCCTTAATGCTGAGGCCGACGCGACCTATCGGCTCGCTGTGAAATTGAAGCCGCTGATCACAGTCCCAGCGGTCGTCGCACCGCCCGACTTCCGCGTGCTGTTTGTGTTCGGGCCTACCGCAGGCAACACGCCCATTGAATATCTGATCGAGCAGGCAAGCTTCGAAAGCAATATCGTCACCCTGTTGCAAGATATGGATTACGACGTCGATCGGCTGCGCGCCTACGCAAACGTTGTCGTCAATCTGATTTCGGATGTCGATCGGGGACACGCCTTCCTCGCGCCCGCGCAAGCGCTGGTAGAGCGCCTGGGCGGTACCGTCGTCAATCATCCGAAGACGATTGCAGGTACGAGCAGGGACGCGGTTGCGCGACTCCTTGCGGGGTTGCCGGGCTGTCGTGTGCCGCAAACGCGGCTCTATCAGTCAGCCGAACTGCGTGATCTGCTGCACGCAAATTCGCCAGACCTGCCGACGTATCCGCTGTTGGTGAGACCTGCCGGCACACACGGCGGCGACGACTTCGAGAAGATAGAGAATCCCGCGCAACTGCGGGCATTCCTCAGCGGACACGAACCAGGCAACTACTACCTCATCCCGTTTATCGACTATCGGTCCGACGATGGTTATTTCCGCAAGTACCGCTTCTTTTGCGTTGGCGACGAAATTCTGCCGTACCACCTCGCTATCGACGACAAATGGAAAGTCCACCACGTCACCACCAGTATGGCGACCCATACCTGGATGCAGGACGAAGAACGGACGTTCCTCGAGGACCCGTGGCGTGTCTTCGGCCTTGCGCAGCAGGCGGCATTGCAGCGGATTCGTGACGCGATCGGCTTAGACTTTTTCGGCATCGACTGTGCGCTCGACCGTGACGGCGCCGTCGTCGTGTTCGAAGTCAATGCAAGCATGCTCGTACACGGCAGGAACCAACAGTTTCCGTACAAGACAGAGGCGGTAGAGCGCATCAAGCGGGCGTTTCATGGTTTGCTCGCGCGACTCGCAACCACTTCAACCGATTGATCAATATCTCGGCCGCTTCGCGCACCACTTTTGATTCGCCGGATCGGAGCGAGAGCGGAAAGATTTGCTGCAATTGCTTGCGCCGGTAATTTTGGGTGATTCGCACCGTGCGTGGCCTCGACCTGCGAACAAGTCAAAACCCGAGACAGCAGTTTGATGGCATAGTGGATCTGTTGTGTGATTGCCCGAAGGCGGCGTCGAACGCCGCGGATTTCCCGGCACTGTGTGCGACGATCAAGCGATTACTGGAGAGACCATGAACTGGCTCGACAACCTGTTGCCACCGCAGATCAAGCAAACCGATCCGAAACGCCGCAAAAGCATTCCGGAAGGTTTATGGCTTAAGTGTCCGGAGTGCGAAGCAGTCCTGTACCGCACTGACGTCGAAGCCAATCTTTTCGCGTGTCCAAAATGCGGTCATCACATGCCCATAGGTGCTCGCGAGCGGCTGGATCACCTGCTCGACGCTGAAGGCCGCTATGAGATCGGCCACCAGGTTCTGCCCGTCGACCCGTTGACGTTCAGGGACAGCAGGGCATATCCAGAGCGCTTGAGCGAGGCGATGGAAGAGACAGGCGAAACGGACGCGGTAGTGGTGATGGGCGGCGCTATCCATTCGATTCCCGCGGTGGTGGCGTGTTTCGATTTCTCGTTCATGGCCGGTTCGATGGGCTCCGTCGTCGGCGAGCGTTTCGTGCGCGGGGTAAGGAACGCGATCGAACAACGCACGCCGTTTATCTGCATCGCCGCATCAGGCGGCGCACGCATGCAGGAAAGCGTGTATTCGCTCATGCAAATGGCCAAAACCACCGCGATTCTGACGAGGCTGGCGGAGGCCGGGCTTCCCTTTATTTCCGTACTGACCCATCCAACGACGGGCGGCGTATCAGCAAGCTTCGCGTTTCTCGGTGACGTAGTGATGGCCGAACCGAAGGCACTGATTGCGTTCACCGGCGAGCGGGTAATCGAGCAGACGGTGCGCGAGACGTTGCCTGAAGGCTATCAGCGCCCCGAGTTCCTGCTGCAGCGGGGCGCCATTGATATGATCGTGGATCGTCGCAACATGCGTGAGGAAGTCGCGCGCTTGATGGCAATACTGACGCGACAGCCCTCCGATTCGATTGGTTGACCCTCCCGGATAGCCTGTATGGGGCCCTTGCGTGGCACGCTGGCTCCTGGTTCCCGTTAACTGAGAGCAAGTGCATTATTGCGCGCTTGCTTCGCAGCACTATTCCAGGTAGATAAGAATTCACACGAGAAACCATCAATGGACCACGCTCAAATAATCATAAAACCGTTGACGAGCAATGACGCAGGGGCATTCAAGGCTCTCCGTCTGAAGGCTATTTTGGACTCGCCGGCGGCACTTTGGCCAACGTATGAGGAAGAAGCCGGGCTCGCTCCGGAAGCCGTCGTTGACCGGATTCGCCACAACAAACATCAGATCGTATTCGGCGTGTTTAACAACCACGCGTTGATCGGAATTGCGGGTCTAAGGCGCGAGCCGCTTGCTCAGGTCGCTCATAAAGCAATGCTTTGGGGAGTATTCGTTGAAGCCGAATGGCGCGGAAGCGGCGTTGCTCGCAAGTTGCTTGAAACCGTCGTCGCACATGCTCGCGAGACAAAGGTGTTGCAAATCCATCTCTGCGTACACACTGAGAATCCACGGGCCCAAGGCTTGTATCAATTGCTTGGATTCGAGGTATACGGTTTGGAACCTCGTGCCATACGCATCGGCAATCGATTCTATGACGAACAGCGAATGGTGTTGCGTTTAGATGACTAACCTCGCGCGTACGCGAGTCGGCCATGCATCCTGCGCACCGCCTTCGCATGCCACGGTATAAAGCTATTGAGGAGGTATCGATACGATGAGCGAGCCCGATCTGAGCCACCTGGACAGCCTGGTCGAAGAAGCCATGACGCAATGGCAGATTCCCGGACTTGCGATCGCAGTGGTACAGGGCGACGAAGTCATCAAGCTGCAAGCTTACGGCACGCGCGATATAGAAAGCCGCTTGCCCGTGACAATCGACACGCAGTTCATGATTTGCTCTCTGACCAAATCATTCACGGCAGCAGGACTCGGCTTGCTCGTAGACGAGGGGAAGCTGGACTGGAACACGCGAATTCAGGAGATATTGCCGGGCTTCCAGCTCTACGACGCAATAGCCTCAAAGAACCTCACCGTACACGACCTGCTTACGCATCAAAGCGGCCTCCCACGTCACGACAGGATCTGGTCGCCAGCTGGTGAGCGTTCCCGTCCCGAGATACTGGCGGCGATGCGTTACCTGCAACCGAGCCGAGGGTTTCGCGAGGTCAACCAATATTGCAATCTCGGCTACGTTGTTGCCGGAGCGGTGGCCGAGCGAATCAGCGGACAAAGCTGGGAAGCCTTTACCACCGAGCGCCTGCTGCGTCCATTAGGTTTCAGGAATTTCAGCTTTTCGACAGACGCGTTGGAGGAGTCAATTGACCATGCGCTGCCCCACCCCCGAGGCTCTGAGCGCGTCTATCGAGGCAGATTGTGGCCGATGCATGCGGCACCAGCGGGTGGCATCAATACTTCCGTTTCCGACATAGCAAAGTGGTTAGGTTTCCTGCTTTCTCAAGGCGCTGTTAACGGATCCCAGTTACTGTCGCAAAGCGTCGTACAGCAGATGATGACGCCACAGATTTACTTCGAAGAGTCTGGCTTCAGCGAAATTGGCGCGCTCCACTATGGTTTGGGGCTTCGCTGTGAACACTATCGCGGTGATCGTACGGTTTCGCATACGGGCTCCCTGCCGGGATGGGGTTCGATGATGAGCATGATGCCCGAGCATCGCATCGGCGTAGTTGTCCTCACCAATCGTGATCCCTGCCCGGTGCGCGACTTGTTGATCTATTACGTTTTCGACCGATTGCGCTCGCGAGAACCCCTCAACTGGCTGGAAACGTTTCGCGCGAGGCGACGCAAAGCGCTAGACGAGGAAGAGACGGAACTGCGCAACCGCGAGGCACTTCGCGCAACCTGGACTGAACCAACCCAGCCCTTGAAGTGCTACGTTGGCCAATACGAGCACCCAGCGTATGGCGAGTTCTCTGTGTTCGAAGACATTGGCGTCTTAGGCTGGCGCTGGCGAGGCTTGAACGGCATTTTGTTGAGCCGTGACGGCAAGACGTTCGAACTCAAGGAGGACGGTGATCCTCGCTTTGGCCCTCCTTTGCAGGTGACGTTCCAGCTCAACGCGGACGGCACTATCGACAGCCTAAGCTCTCCGCTAGAACCGACCGTTGCAGACATCAGCTTCCAGCGGCGCAGCCCTCCTACGTCCCAGGGCTAGTATGCATCCCACGGTGGCTCTTCACCGAATGCATCCCCAAGGTACTCGATAAACTGCCGCACCTTGGACGGAATGTAGCGTGCAGTCGGATAAACAGCGTGAACGGTCAGTTCGGGCGCGCGGTAACCGGGCAGCAGTTCCACGAGTTCCTTCGTCCGGATGTGCGGTCCAAAAACGAATGTGGGCCCGTACGCAATGCCGACCCCGGAGAGCGTCGCCGAAAGCAGCATCTGCATATTGTTGGCCTGCATCCGGTATGGCCCGTCAATCACGTGCTCGCGTCCGTCTTCATCGCTCAACGTCCACTTAGGTATCGAGACCGCTTCGCTGAACGCGAGACGCGGAGCGCGCTGCAAATCCTCCGGCGTGATCGGCACACCCTCGCGCTCGAGAAACGACGGTGCGGCACAGACAGTCATCCGGCATGGTGCGAGACGCCGCGCGACAAGTTGCGAATCGGGCAGCCGGCCAATGCGGATCGCCACATCGATACTGTTGTGCTGCAGATCGACATATCGATCGTCGAGTGCAACCTCGATGTTCACGTTTGGATGATTCGCAAGGTAGGTAGCCACGACATCGCCCATGTGCATAACGCCGAACGTGACCGGCGCAGCCACGCGCAAGGTTCCGCGCGCCGTGCTGTGTGCGTCGCTCGCTTCGCTGTTGGCGTCGTCGAGTTCTTCGAGAATCCGCTTGCAGCGGAGGTAATAGGTACGGCCGGCATCCGTTAGGCTCAGGCTGCGCGTACTCCGCTGCAGCAGACGCACATTCAGATCTGCCTCCAGTGCGCTCAGATACTTCCCGGCCATGGATGCCGACAGCCCGGAACGTCTGCCGGCCGCTACCAGACTCCCCTCGTCCACCGCGGCGACAAACACGGCAATACTCGCGAAACGGTCCATGACGCGCCTATTCGATAATTTAACGATCGATTGATGATACTGGATGCAGGATTATCGCGCTTAGCGATCCAATCTACCATCGCTTCAGGGTCCGGCAGACGGAATTGAATCAACGGGATTTCGAAGGAGCACCGCAATGAAAATCGCATCGAACGGCATTCACATCAACGTCACCGATCAGGGCAGTGGCACGCCCGCCATCGTGTTTCTGCACTACTGGGGCGGCTCGTCGCGCACCTGGAGCGACGTCATTGCGGCGTTGCCGCCGGTGTACCGTATGGTGGCTCCCGATCACCGCGGTTGGGGAGATTCCGACGCCCCGGCAAGGGGCTACGCCCTTGCCGATTTCGCCGACGACGCGCAGGGCGTCATCGACACACTGAAGCTCGGCCAGTTCGTCCTGGTGGGGCATTCGATGGGCGGCAAAATTGCACAACTTCTGGCGTCGCGCCGTCCCAAGGGGCTGGTGGGACTCGTCATGGTTGCGCCGTCGCCGCCGGTGCCGCTGCTTCTTCCCGCCGAAGTACGCGCAGAAATGAGGAACGCCTACACGTCTCGCGCCTCCGTCGAAGCATCCATTGATCACATGCTCACCGCCAGGCCGCTGAGCCCGGCACATCGCGAGCAGGTGATCGAAGATAGCCTGCGTGGCGACCCACAAGCCAAGACCGCGTGGCCAACCTACACCAGCCTCGAAGACATCACCCGCCAGGTTGCGGCGATCAATGTGCCTGCTATTGTGATCGCCGGTGAACTGGACCGGGTGGACAGCATCGAAACGTTGCGGACACAACTGATCCCGCACATTCCGCATGCGCGCATGCATGTGGTGCCGAGCAGCGGTCACTTGTCACCGCTTGAGGCGCCGCGTGAGGTTGCCGGCCTCATTCAAGAATTTGTCGAGTCGCTTAGCGTGGTCAAGTCGCGAATGACGTGAAATGTCGCTTGAATCAAAACCGATGCCGCATCCCCACCCCCACCACAATCTGCTCGTCCGTCGACGAAAGCGCCTGTCCGCTCACATCCGCCGTCAACCCTGAACCGTCGCTGTTGATGTGCTGATAACTCGCCTGCAAATACAGGTCTGTGCGTTTGGAGAGAAAGTAGTCGGTCTGCACGGACACCTCATGCCACTTCGGATGATGCTGGCCACTCGCCGTGGACAACGCCGCGGCCGTGTACGTATATTCGCCGATCAGCTTGAGCGCCGGGCTCAGCGCGTAACTCGCGTTCACTTCGTAGTTATTGAAGCTCGCGCCCTGACCGTTCTCCGCGAGGCCGAGGCTGTTTGCCCCATTGATCGTCTCCAGACCACCGAGTTGCGTACGCGTCCACACGAATCCGAGCTTCGCCGCGCCGAGGCCGTAGTTCGCACCTGCGCCATAAGTGCGCTGCTGCGCGGCGATGAAGGTACGGTCGGTCAACGTCAGCGCGCCGTTTGTATTGCTGCTACCGCCGTTATTTGCCTGCAGATAGCCCGCACTGAGGTTCAACGGACCGGCATCGTACGCAGCGCCAAAGCTGTACAGTCGATTGTCGTCGAAGCCGCCCGTTTCGTTCGAGAAACCGTACAGCGCGCCGAAACGCAACCCCTCATACGACGTGCTGGCAAACTTCACCGCGTTGTTGACGCGGAATGAGTTATTCAGGTTGTCGTTATCGAACGGATGAGCGGAGAAATTGTTGCCACCCGGATGAATGCCCGTGAAGCTGAGCAGCGCGACATAGTCCACTACCGAGTCGTACTGGCGTCCGAACGTCACCGTGCCGAAGCGGTTGTTCGACAGTCCCGCATACGCCTGATAGCCGAACTCCCGGCCGCCCTGGCGGGCCGTGCCGTTCATCACGCTAAAGCCGTTTTCAAGCTGAAAAATCGCCTTCGTGCCGCCGCCGAGATCTTCGTGACCAGCGAAGCCCCAATGGCTGCCGGTCACATCACCGCTGCCCGCTTGCCATGCGGCACGGCCTTTCTCATTGCTCGTATAAAAAAGGCCCGCATCGATCACCCCGTAGAGCGTCACGCCCGATTGTGCCTGCACCCCGCAGGCGCACCCCGCCGCGCATACGGCTATAACCAAACTCTTCTTCATTTGTGTCCTGAAGTTTCTAGTGAGCCGCCCATGCGCACGCCGACGCAACGCCGCTGTTAGAGCGTCGTCCGGTGCAGGCGAAAAAGCGGCGTGGGAGGGGCTGGCTGGGCCGTGTGGCTAACGGCTGGCGATGCCCGTCTAAGCGACGAGTCCGTCGATCAGAACTTGATGGTGACCGCGCGAGCATGGCTCGATACGCGCGGAGACACCGAATACCTGGCCGAGCGTCGCAGGCGTGACGACTTCGGGCGGCGTCCCGAAGCGCACAATGCGTCCCTCGTGCAGCAACATCGCACATTCGCATGTGCGCATCGCCGCGTTGATATCGTGCAGGACTACTACGGTCACAATACGGCTTTCGCGCGTGACCTCGCGCAGCACCTGCATCACATGGAACTGGTGATTCAGATCGAGCGCTGAAAGCGGCTCGTCGAGCAACAACACTTGCGGGTCGCGCACGAGTGCCTGAGCAATGCCGACGAGTTGCCGCTGACCGCCCGACAATTCGTCGAGCGAACGCGCAGCCAGCTCATCAATACCGAGCCTGCGCAGAACGGCATGGGCATGCGCGAGATCGTCGCCATGCGCGGTACCCGGCAACACAGCGCCATATCCGCGCGTGGCACGGCATGCCACCACGACGGATTCCAGCACTTGCAGGCGCACACCTGCGGGCAACGCTTGCGGCAGATACACCACGCTATGCGAACGGGCGCTCGCCGCCGACAGGGCGAGCGGTTCGCCGTCGAGCGATAGAGAGCCGGTATGAACCCGCGTGAGGCCCGCTAAAGCGCGCAGCAACGTGGACTTACCGCTGCCATTCGGGCCGAGCAATGCGGTGATCTGACCACGCGGCAGCGGCCCTGCTTCGAGCGAGGTCAGCACCTGCCGCTTGTCGTAACGCACGCTCAAATCGTGAATGCACAGGCCGTTCATCCCATTTGCCCCTGCGAACGCACGACAATGCCGAGAAACAGCGGAATGCCCACCAACGCCGTGACGATACCAACCGGAATCAGTACACCCGGGATGATCAGCTTCGACGCAATGGATGCGAGCGAGAGCGTCAGCGCGCCAATCAGCATGCTGCCCGGCAGATAGAACCGATGGTCCTCGCCGAACAGCGTGCGCGCGATGTGCGGCGCGATCAGTCCGACAAAGCCGATCGTGCCCACGAACGACACCGCGAGCGCAGACAGTACCGACACGCGCAGCAGCGTGGAAAGCCGCAGACGCCGCACGTCGATACCGAAGCTGGCGGCCCGGTCTTCGCCGAGGCGCATCGCCGTCAGCGTCCACGCGTTGCGCAGCGACAGCGGCAACGCTAGCGCCAACGCAACCGCCAGCACACCAATCTTGGGCCAGTCGGAGCGCGCCAGCGAGCCAAGCGTCCAGAACACGAGGCCCTGCAGCGCATCGGCCGAGGCCATGAACTGCATCAGCGAGACGAGCGCATGAAACGCGAACACGAGCGCGATGCCCAGCAGCACGACGCCCGCGGTATTCATGCCGCGCCAGCGCGCAACCGAATCGAGCAACAGTGCGGAAAGCAGCGCGAAGACGAACGCGTTCGCGGAGACGATCCACGTCTGCGACACGCCGGGAATGGTCACATCCAGCACAATCGCAAGCGATGCACCGAACGCGGCCGCCGCCGACACGCCCAGCGTATAGGGACTCGCGAGCGGATTGTTGAGGATGGTCTGCATTTCCGCGCCCGACAAACCCAGCGATGCGCCCACCAGCAGCGCCATCACCGCATATGGCAGGCGAATCTGCCAGACGATCACACTCGTCGCCGGATCAGCCGAGGCGTGATCGAAAACCGTGCGCAACAGTGCCATCAGCGGCAAGCCGGATGGTCCGGTGCGCAAATCGAACAGCAGGGAGCCGACAATCAGCGCCATGACGGCGAGGAGGCACATCACGCGTCGGTGCGTGAGACGCCGGTAATGCCGCACGCCGATATCGTGCGGCGCGGCCTGATGCGGAAGAGTTGCCATGAACCGCCCGTTCAGTGCAAGGCTACCGGCGCAGCACCGCGAGTGGAACCACCCACTCCATCGACCCAATAAGCGCCGTCCGGGGGCACCGCGAGGAAGCGGCTATACAGTTCGGACTGCGTCGCATTGACGTCCAGATCCTTGAACTGTTGCGGATAAAACCACTTCGCGAAGGCCTCGATCGCCACGATGTTGTACGGCGAGTCGTAGTAGTTGTGCGAGATCCCATGCACGCGGCCATCGTGAATCGCCTTGATGGTGTCGAAGCCCGGCCGCGCGACCAGCGCTGCCAGACTAGCCTGCGCATCCGGCTCGCTCGTCAATGCGCCGACCCGCAGTGAAGCGAGGCCCGGTTTAGTGCGGCTGCCGGTGGCGATATATACATCAGGCTGTGCAGCGATGATCTGCTCCATGCTGATGTCGCCGAGCACACCCGGCACCAACCCAGCCGCGATGTTGCGCCCACCCGCGGCCTGGATGAATTCACCGAAATTGCCGTCACCGGCGGTGTGGCAGCAACCCGCATCCCACACGCCGGCGAGCAGGTCGATAAAGACCTTGGGCCGCTGCTGCATCGGGATCTGGTTGACGACCGCCTGCACCCGCGCCAGATGTTGCTGATAGAACTGCGCGTAAGCGTTGGCCTGTTGCTCGCGATGCATGACCTTGCCGAGCAGTTCGACACTCGGCAAGGTGTTCTGCATCGGGTGCAGCCGGAAGTCGACGAATACGACAGTCGTCCCCGTTGCCTCCAACTGCTTGACGAGTGCGTTATAGCGGCTCGGGCCGTGACCCGCGACACTGAAAATGGCGAGGTCGGGCTTGAGACTCAACGCTTTCTCGTCACTGATGCTATCTTCCGTGGCTTTGCCGATCAGCGGAATCTGCTTGATGCCAGGGAATTTGTCGGCGTAAGCGTCGAAGGTCTGCGGATCCATCGTTGGCAGATCGCCTTGCCAACCGACGATCCGCGCCAGCGGCTGCTTTCCTTCCAGCAGCGCGACCGCCATCAGCAGGCGGCTTTCGCCAAGCAGGATACGGTGAGGCTCCGCCGGAATACGGATCGTGCGGCCCGCCAGATCGGTCACGGTCTGCGCCGGTGCCGCGGCCGCAGCCGGCGGCGTCACGGCATGCGCCGCCACACCGGCCCCGAGGATCGCGCAGCTGAACACCGCGCAGGCGGTCAAGGCGCGAGTGGCTGCGCCGAGCCGGCGTGCGAGCGACTGAAACCGGAAAATCGACATGGTATAGTGCGTAAATGAGAATGATTGCCATTTTGGCCGCTCCACTTTAGCGGCGCAATGTAATGGCAATGTGTTGAAACACGGCTGTTTTGTAATGGAATGTGTTGGCGTGGCCGCGAGCGAAAAAACGCCCTGCGGATAGCATGCGAGGCGCACACAAGAACTTAACGATGGACCACATACTCGTTGTCGACGACGACCCCAACATTCGCCAGTTGCTGCAGGACTACCTGCGCAGCATGGGCTATGGGGTCATTGCCGTCGAAAGCGGCGTGCAGATGAAGCAGGCCATCAACACGTCGCAAATCGATCTTGTCGTACTCGATCTGATGCTCGAAGGCGAGGACGGCCTCGATATCACGCGCGATCTGCGACGCACGCACGCCGTGCCGATCATTATCCTGAGTGCGCGCGGCGGCTTGCTCGACCGCATCCTCGGCCTCGAAATGGGCGCCGACGACTATTTGCCCAAGCCCTTCGATCCACGCGAACTCGTCGCCAAGATCAAGGT
>FSXK01000830.1_pt1 | contig 13716 bp, 15 predicted proteins | sample 1638101 | NCBI WGS metagenome assembly FSXK01 (sample SAMEA3914788, study PRJEB12502) | metagenome | biome: forest; material: soil | place: Canada | collected 2011-07-03 | depth 0.1 m | reverse complement strand
TTCCGGACAGATTCCTCGATTTGTTGGCTCGCGCCAGCAATCACATCAACGCCCGGGCTTCAATTGGACGCACAGCAGAAATGTTTTGCGACAGCCTCTTCACGGCGGGGAGGATAGCGCGGACGCCGCAGGCGTGCTTCGGACCTTAGTGCGGCGTCTGCTGCTGTTCGATGTACTGGCGCACGATCGCGATGGGCGCACCGCCGCAGCTACCGGCGAAATAGGACGGCGACCAAAGCGCGCCGCCCCACAGCTTGCGCCGGATGCTCGGGTAGTTCTTCTGCCGAATCATCCGACTCGAAACCCCCTTCAGACTGTTCACGAGGGCAGACACGGCGACCTTCGGCGGGTAGTTCACCATCAACTGCACATGGTCGTCCTCGCCGTCGAGCGCCACCAAATCAGATTCGAAGTCGCGGCAGACGTTCGCAAAGATCATGCGCAGGTCATCAATGATCTGTTTCGTGAATACGCCGCGCCGGTACTTTGTTACAAAGACCAAATGCACATGCATGAGGAAGACGCAATGCCTGCCATGCCTCATTTCCGGGTCCTTAATGCGTGGTCGACCCATGACTTCCCCGTGCGGGGTTTCGAAGGCTAAAGCATGGTATGCGGCATGGAACTCCTTCAAGCCTTCAAATTCGAACTCATGCCGACCGGCGAGCAACGCGCAAGATGCGCCAGTTCGCGGGCGCGTGCCGGTTTGTCTATAACAAGGCGCTGACGTTTCAGAAAGAGAACCACGCCGCAGGGCAGAAGTTCGTCGGCTTCGCTGGCATGTGCAAGCGGCTCACGGAATGGCGGAATAGCGCTGATACGCCGTGGATGAAGGGCGGCCCGGTTCACACGCAGCAGCAGACGCTCAAAGACCTTGAGCGGGCGTTCGTCAACTTCTTCGAGAAGCGCGCGGACTTCCCGTCTTTCATGCGTAAGGGCACGGGCGACAGCTTCCGCTACCCCGACCCGAAGCAGATCAAACTGGACGACGATAACGGCCGCGTGTTTGTGCCGAAGCTCGGCTATATCCGCTACCGCAACAGCCGCATGGTACTCGGCGAGGTCCGCTCGGCGACCGTGTCGATGCGCGCGGGCAAGTGGTACGTGTCCATTCTCACGGGCCGTGAGGTAGAGCAACCGGTTCCGCAAGGTCCCGCTGTCGGTATCGACGTTGGCGTGGTTCGTTTCGCACCCATGTCGGATGGCACATTCATCGCCCCGCTCGCCAGATTCAAAAAGCACGAACAGCGGCTCGCGAAGTATCAGCGGCGCATGGCGCGTAAGGTCAAGGGCTCGTCGAACTGGAAAAAGGCGAAGGCACGCGTACAGCGCATCCACGCGCACATCGCAAACGCCCGTAACGACTTCTTGCACAAGGCATCGAACTAAATCAGCAAAAACCACGCAATGATTGCGGTCGAAGACCTGAAGATCAGCAACATGTCGAAGTCGGCGGAGGGCACGGCAAGCGCACCGGGACGCAATGTCCGGGCGAAGTCCGGCCTCAACAAATCCATTCTGGATCAAGGATGGGGCGAGTTTCGTCGCCAACTCGAATACAAGACGGCAAGGCGCGGTGGCTTTTTCGTCGCGGTAGACCCGAAGAACACGAACCGGAGGTGCCCGTGTTGCGGCCATGTATCGAAGGATAATCGCAGGACGCAAGCGCTTTTCGCCTGCGTCGCGTGCGGACACGAAGCGAACGCCGACTACATCGGCGCGCTCAATGTTTTGGCGGCAGGACATGCCGTTATGGCCTGTGGAGGGATGGCGCAGTCGGGCCGCCCGGCGAAGCAGAAACCCGCCGAAGGTGCTTGCGAACCGGAAGGAATCCTCGGCTAAAGGCCGAGGAGGATGTCAAGAGGCGCTGAGACACTTCGACCGGATCGCGGCGGGTGACCTGTCGCAACGAATCGAAATCTGTTCACGCGATGAAATGGGAGCGCTGCTACGCGGTCTTTCCCAAATGCGCGACGGCCTCGCGAACACGCTGAACGCTGTGCGCCGCGCGAGCGATACCATCGCAACAGCCGCGCAACAGATCGCCTCGGGCAACCTCGATTTGTCTTCGCGCATGGAGCAGCAGGCGGCGTCATTGCAGGAAACGGCGGCAAGCATGGAAGAGCTGACCGGTGCCGTAGGGCAGAATGCCGAGAACGCGAGCCAGGCACTGACGCTCGCGACCAGCGCCACGGAAACAGCTCACCATGGCAGCAGTGCGGTCGATGAGGTGGTGGCGACGACGGCCGAGATCGATCAGAGTTCTGCGCGCATCGGCGACATTATCGCGATCATCGAAGGAACGCGTTTCAGACCAATATCCTTGCCCTCAATGCGGCTGTCGAAGCCGCGCGTGCGGGTGAGCAGGGACGCGGATTCACGGAGGTGGCCTCCGAAGTGCGCACGCTTGCGCAACGTTCCTCGACGGCGGCCAAGGAGATCAAGGAACTGATCGAGACGTCGAGCGCAAAAGTGCAGGCGGGAGGCATGCTGGTGAACCAGGCGGGCTTGCGCATGCAGGCGATCCTCATCAGTGTGAAGCGCGTGGCCGATATTATGGGCGAGATATCGGCCGCTTCGTCCGAGCAAAGCTCGGGTATCGAACAGGTCGCCCACGCGGTAGCGCAGATGGATACCGCGACTCAGCAGAATGCGACGCTGGTCGAGCAGGCGGCGGCAGCGGCGCAGTTGCTCGAGCAACAGGCGCGGCAGTTGAAGGAAACGGTCTCGGTGTTTCGCCTTTAAACAAGCGACGACACCACCGCCGCCCCAAGCGCCCCCCGTTTTGCATGTTTTGCAGGGGCCTCGTAAAGAGCGCGTACGCCGAGTCGCCAGGGTGCGATCTCAGTTGACGCGGCCGCCGCACTTCGAGGGTCGCTGACCACTGGTGCGTCGCGCATGCGCCTCTCAACGGCGAATGACCTCGGCAATTGCCCATCGTCCGTGCTGCGCTGCAGCATAAAAAGGCGTCTCTTTTGATGTTTGCTTCTGTTAGTATTGTCCGATAATGTTCGAATATGTTTGCATAATGAACATTTAGTGCACAAACGGCAGTTCCATCAACAGAGGAGACATCAATGAACAAGACATTGGCCGCAGCAGTTGCAGGAACCGTTCTGGCGCTGGCAGCCAGCGCTCACGCGGCTGACAAGCCGTTGCGCTCTGTCGGCGTGACGGTGGGTGACCTTGCTAATCCGTACTTTGTAGCTGTTGGGCAGAGCGCAACCAAAGAAGCGCACAAGATCAATCCGAACGCGAAGGTAACTGTCGTTTCGGCGAAGTACGATTTGAACACCCAGGTTGGCCAAATCGAGAATTTCATCGCCAACAAGGTCGACGTGATTATTCTCGGGGCCGCGGACTCGAAGGGCATTGCCCCGGCGGTCCGGGAAGCTCAGAAGGCTGGCATTGTGGTTGTAGCCGTTGACGTGGCAGCCGACGGCGCTGATGCGACCGTCATGTCCGACAACAAGATGGCCGGCGCGCGTTCGTGCGAGTACATCGCGAAACAACTAGGTGGTAAAGGCAACGTAGTGATCGTGAACGGTCCTCCTGTGTCGTCGATTATCGACCGCGTCACCGGCTGCAAAACCGAATTTGCAAAAACTCCCGGCATCAAGATCCTCTCCGATAACCAGAATGCCGGCGGTAGTCGGGATGGCGGCATGACGGCGATGTCAAACATCCTCACGGCATATCCAAAAATTGACGCTGTCTTCGGCATCAACGATCCGACTGCTATCGGCGCAGAACTCGCCATTCGCCAGGCCAAACGAACCGACATCAAGCTGATCGGCGGCGTGGACGGCGGCCCGGACGGTGTGCAGGCGCTGAAGAACACGAATTCCCTCTTCGTGGTCTCGCCGGCACAAGACCCGAACGGCATGGCAGCGCTAGCTGTCGACGTGGGCTACGGGCTGATGAACGGCAAGGCCCCGGCGCAAAAGGTGCAACTCCTTCAGACGCCGGCGATTACGCGTCAAAACGTGGCGACGTATCAGGGCTGGGTGCGGGACTAACCGCAACGCTCTTATCGTGATGATTTAACCGATGCTGTCAGAAAGAGGCGGGCTCCGGTCCGCCTCTGGGTACCAAGAGGTAGCTCATGGCAAGTGCGATTTTGCAGATGGTCGATATCGACAAGTCGTTCGGTGCGACCCGTGCTTTATCGGGAATGAAGCTGGACGTGTATCCAGGGGAAATTCATGCGCTGATGGGGGAAAACGGCGCAGGGAAAAGCACCCTGATGAAGATTCTGTCAGGCGTTTATACGCCTGACGCGGGCGAAATCCGAATCGATGGCAGGGCAGTCCGACTGCACGACCCGGCCTCAAGTCGCGCGGCTGGTATCAATCTCATTTATCAGGAACTCGCCGTCGCACCCAACCTGTCGGTTGCGGAAAATGTTTTCATGGGTAGTGAGCCGCACTCTCGCTTTGGTTTCGTTGACCGGGCGCAAATGCGTCGTCGCACGCAGGACGTGCTCAAGCAGCTCGGTGCGAACTTTCGCGCTTATGACCAGGCCGGGCGGCTGTCAATCGCGGAGCAGCAACAGGTTGAGATCGCGCGCGCCCTGATTCATCGTGGGCGCGTACTTATCATGGACGAGCCAACCGCAGCCCTCTCCGACCGCGAGACGGAACATCTCTTTGAAGTGATTCGTCGCTTACGCGACGAGGGCTTGGCAGTCATCTATATCAGCCATCGAATGGCTGAGGTTCACGCACTGGCGGACCGCATCACTGTCTTGCGGGACGGTACATACGTTGGGGAAATCGCCCGCGACTCGCTCGACTCAAAACGCCTTGTCCAGATGATGGTCGGTCGTCCTCTTGATGATTTCTATCAGCACAAGCGCACGACAAGGACCGGCGGCACGCCCGCGCTCGAAGTTGAAAACCTGGCGGGCGGGAAGATTAAACCTGCGTCGTTCTCGGTAGCACGTGGCGAGGTGGTTGGCCTTGCTGGACTCGTTGGCGCGGGCCGCACCGAGCTTGCGCGATTGCTGTTTGGCGCAGACTCAAAAGACTCGGGAGTTATACGGCTATCCGGGAAGGTCGTTGAAACGCCCAACCCTCGCGCGGCAATGGCCCTCGGAATTGGCTATGTGCCGGAGGATCGAAAGGCGCTCGGGCTCTTCCTGCAGCTATCAGTGCAGGACAATGCCACATTGAACGTGGCGGGCAAGCACAGTCGTTTCGGCATGATCGACCGACGCGTGTTGAGGCAGCGAGCAAACGAGTCGATCAGGCAGTTGAATGTAAAGGTCGCGCATCCCGACGTGATTGTCGGCCGACTCTCGGGGGGCAACCAGCAGAAGGTGCTGCTCGCGCGCTGGCTGGAGATAAAGCCAAAGATACTGATTCTCGACGAGCCAACCCGTGGCGTCGATATCGGCGCCAAGAGCGAGATTTACCACATCATCCACGCGCTCGCCGAGTCAGGAGTTGGAGTCATCGTGATTTCAAGCGAACTGCCCGAGGTCGTAGGTATATGCGACCGCGTGCTCGTCATGCGCGAGGGGTCGATAACCGGTGGGCTTTCCGGCGACGACATCACGCAGGAAAACATCATGCGACTTGCGACCGACACAGAATCTATCGAAAACGCTGGCGGTGGTGCATCAGAGGAATATGTAAATCATGGCTGAGACAAGTGATACGAGAATGAATAGCAAGCCCCACGCAGACGCAAATGCCGGTCGGTCGAAGAGCGCTGGCCACGTCTCCCGATTGTCGTTGCACCGGCTGGGCATGTTGCCTGTGCTTATTGTTCTATGCGTCCTGTTTTGGATACTGACGGTGCATTTCAGCGCGGACGGCACGTCGAATTTTGCCACCGCAGATAACACGATGAACGTTCTGCGGCAGGTTGCGATTAACGTTGTCCTCGCGGCTGGCATGACTTTCGTTGTTTTGACCGCTGGTATCGACCTCTCAGTCGGATCGGTTCTCGCGGTGTCGGCTGTGCTTGGGATGCAGGTCTCGCTGATGGGGCATCAGGCGGGCTGGGCAATTCCGATGTTTCTCGTCTCGGGCCTCGCAATGGGGATCCTGAACGGTGCAATGGTCGCGTTCCTGGGTATCAACGCATTCGTGGTGACACTGGGCACGATGACCGCCTTTCGCGGGGCCGCGTATCTGCTGGCAGACGGCACCACGGTTCTGAACAACACAATTCCCAGCTTCGAGTGGATCGGGAACGGTGAATTCTTGCATGTGCCGTGGCTCATCTGGATTGCTATCGGCGTCGTGATGGTTTCCTGGGTGATTCTCCGAAAGACCGTGCTCGGCTTGCATATCTATTCGGTCGGAGGCAGTCCTCAAGCTGCGCGTCTGACCGGTATCCGTGTGCGATTCGTTTTGCTGTTCGTGTATTCAATCAGCGGTCTCTTCGCAGGACTGGCCGGTGCAATGTCCGCAAGCCGGCTATACGCAGCAAGTGGGAACTGGGGAAGCGGTTACGAACTCGATGCGATCGCTGCTGTCGTGCTTGGCGGCACGAGCCTTATGGGCGGTGTCGGCACAATCTGGGGCACGGTGGTCGGCGCATTGATTATCGGCGTGATGAATAATGGCCTGACAATCCTCGGCCTTTCGTCGTTCTGGCAGTACGTCGCCAAGGGTGCGGTCATCGTGCTTGCCGTCATTCTCGACAAGTGGCGTCAAAAGGGTTCGGCGAACTGACATGACAGACCAGGCAAACGAAGGATTCGTCATTGGCGTCGACTTTGGCACCGACTCGTGCCGGAGTCTGGTGGTCAACGTTCAAACCGGGGAGCAGTGGGCGAGCGCGGTAGCGTTCTATCCGCGCTGGAAGGCCGGGCTGTATTGCCAGCCGGACAAGGGGATATTCCGGCAGCATCCGCAGGACTATATTGATGCGTTCACGAGCTCGGTCAAGGACGCGCTTGCACAGGTTGCCGACTGTGTGTGTGGCTCAGTGCGAGGTATTTCCATCGATACGACCGGCTCGACTTCTGTGGCCGTCGGCCGCGATGGAGTGCCGCTAGCGATGACGGAGCCGTTCCGCGAAAACCCGAACGCGATGTTTGTGCTGTGGAAGGACCACTCGGCGGTGCAGGAGGCGGACGAGATAAATCGCCTTGCGCGTGGGTGGGGTGGAACGGACTTTACCCGCTTCGTTGGTGGGGTGTATTCGGCGGAGTGGTTCTGGGCAAACATGCTGCATGTGCTACGCGTGGACGCGCAGGTACGCGAACACACCTACAGTTGGGTGGAACATTGTGACTGGATGCCCGCGTTGCTCACCGGTGTAGCCAAGTCCAGTGAAATTAAACGCAGCCGATGCGCAGCGGGCCACAAGGCGATGTGGCACGAATCGTTTGGTGGTCTGCCGAGCGAAGATTTTCTGACGCGGCTCGACCCGCTACTCGCTGGGATGCGAGACCGCCTTTATCGCGAAACCTACACATCAGAATCCGCAGCAGGAACGCTTACGCCCGAATGGGCTGCGGAACTCGGACTATCTTCTGACGTTGTTGTCGGTGTTGGCGCATTCGACGCTCACATGGGCGCGGTCGGTGCCGGAATTCGTCCCTATGTACTAGTTAAGGTGATGGGTACATCAACCTGTGATGTGCTGATGGTCCCCCCCTCGGATATTAGGGACCGCGTGGTGAGCGGTATTTGCGGTCAGGTGGAAGGGTCGGTCATTCAGGGCATGGTTGGTATGGAAGCTGGACAGTCAGCATTCGGTGACGTCTACGCATGGTTCCGCCAGCTGCTCGGATGGCCACTCGCATTACTCGGGGACACCGCTGACGCCCAGCGGCAGCGTGATGAAATCATGCATTCGATTTTGCCTGAGCTCGAGCGCCATGCCGCGAAGGAGGACCCGCTGCAGACGGGCATCGTCGCGATTGACTGGTTGAACGGAAGACGCACTCCATTCGCTGACCAGATGCTGCGCGGCGGTCTTTTTGGGCTCTCGCTTGGCAGCGATGCGCCCAAGATTTACCGCGCATTAATCGAGGCTACTGCGTTCGGAGCACGAGCAATCGTTGACCGTTTCCGCGACGAGGGGATTCGGATTGACGGTGTGATAGCCGTAGGTGGCGTCGCAAAGAAGTCACCACTCAATATGCAGATCGTCGCTGACGTGTTCGGTCTCGACATAAGCGTCGCGAAGTCTGATCAAGCCGTTGCGCTCGGCGCTGCGATGTTTGCCGCTGTGGCCGCCGGCCTGCACGACAACGTCGAAGAGGCTCAACAGGCGATGGGTTCAGGCTTCGAGACCGTTTATCGTCCGGATCCGCTAATGAATGCCGTCTACAGCAACCTCTATCGCCAGTATCTCGAATACGGAGCGCTGATTGAACGAGCGATGGAACGCTCTCCCCAGCACCCATCCAGTCCTGAATTGACCGCGACCACGCCATGTACACTGAACTGAAACGCGAAGCGTATGAAGCGAACATGGAGATCCCGAAACGGGGGCTCGCCATCTATACGTTCGGAAACGTCAGTGCGTTCGACGCGAAACAAGGCGTTTTTGCGATCAAGCCCAGCGGCGTGCCGTACGACTCACTTGGCGTAGATTCTATGGTGGTCGTCGACCTGGATGGGAAGGTGATTGAGGGCACGGGGCGGCCGTCATCGGATACCAAGACTCACGCGGTGCTTTATCGTGCTTTCGGCGATATCGGCGGTATTTGCCACTCGCACTCGATGTATGCGGTTGCATGGGCACAAGCCTGTCGCGAAATCCCGGTGTTTGGAACCACCCACGCCGACCACTTGACTGCGCCTATCCCCGTTACAGCACCGATGAGTGATGACGCCATTGAACGTGACTACGAAGTTGAGACGGGTCTACAAATCCTCGAGCGTCTGCGTGGAGTCGACCATCACGAAATCGAGATGATTGTCGTGGCCTGCCATGGACCGTTCACGTGGGGTAAAAACGCGCTTAAGGCGGTCTACAACAGCCGGGTTCTGGAAGAGATAGCACATATGGCCTTCCTGACGCAGACCATCAATCCGGCGGCCTCGCCCATCAAGAACAGCCTGATTCGCAAACACTATCTGCGAAAACATGGGGCGAAGGCGTATTACGGCCAGTCATGACTGTTCGGGCCTGGGGAGGGGGAATTTCGAAAGGTTTAAAATAACGTTTGGCGCCGCATCGACCCTAACCTAACTTTACCAGGTTCTCTCGGCGGGGGCAGAAGCCGGCTCGCGCTGAAAGTCAATAGAATTGCCTATGCCTATGTCTGCGAAGAATCAGTCCGATGGTGTACTGGGGGATCATCGTCGGGAATTGATCCTCGCCGCGCTATCCAGTGGCGGCCAGTGTCGCGTAAGTGACCTCGCACGCCAGTTTTCCCTGTCCGAGATGACAGTTCGCCGGGATTTGCGCGTGCTGGAGGAACAGGGATTATTGCGTCGTGTACACGGTGGGGCGGTGCTCGTGGATGCAGAAGTCGAGTACCCGCTGCGGGCGCGAGAAGGGCAAACCCAGAAGCAGCGCATCGGGCGACGCGCGGCTGAGCTGATTCGTGATGGCATGACCATCTATCTTGATTCAGGCTCCACCGCGATGGAGCTCGCGTTGCAAATCAAAGAAGGGTTGGTCGGCGTAAACCAGCTTTCGATTGCGACTCACGGTATCAATCTGGCTATCGAGCTGGCGGGGCATCCGGCGTATAACGTACATCTGATTGGCGGTGAGTTGTATCACAACGGACTGTCAACTGTCGGGCCCGTGGCACTCGCGCAGATTGCACAGTCGCATTTCGATGTGTTTTTCATGGGCGCACGCGGCGTCGATCTCGCAGCTGGCTGGACGAACTCGAACCAGTTTGAGACCCAACTAAAGCATATTGCCATTGCCCAAAGCCGGCAGGTCTGTGCCATCGTCGACAGCGCAAAGTGGGGTCAACGCGGCTTCGCCACTATTGTGCCGTTCGAGCAAATTCCAGTGTGGATCTGCGATGCCGATTTGCCCGAAGCCGCACGAGATGCCGCCATGTCTGCCGGCGTAGAACTGCTAGTCGCAAGCTGAATCATTTAGGAGAGTCATTTTTCGATGCAACAGATTACCCTGAGATGCACCCACCTGCTGTTTGATATGGACGGCACGCTGATCAACTCGCACGGTCCCATGGTGCGTGCTTACACTGCGTGGGCGCGGTCCCGTGGGCTCGACCCGCAACACGTTTTGAGCGAATCACAGGGTCGTCGCACGATAGACTCGATGCGTGCGCTCCTGCCCGTCGGCACCGATGTCGAGGCAGACGCGCTTGCGTTGATGCAACGCGAACAGAACGATCTGGAAGGTATCGTTGAGATCCCCGGAGCAGGCGCACTGCTGCGAGCCCTGCCAGCGGACCGCTGGGCGGTTGTGACCTCCGCGGACCGTAAGCTCGCGTGGTCCCGACTTAAGGCCGCCGGGTTGCCGCTACCAGCAGTGCTGGTGAGCGCAGAAGATGTTGCACAAGGTAAGCCCGCCCCGGACGGCTTTAAACTCGGAGCAGAGCGGTTGGGTGCGGACGCGACTTGTTGCATCGTGTTCGAAGATGCGCCTGCGGGGGTTGCTGCCGGTCTAGCCGCTGGAGCTCGCGTAATCGCAATTAGCCAGAAGCCAATGGCGGAGGACGCAGTCGTCGAGGCGCGGCTTGCCGATCTGCGACCTATCTCTGTGTCGCTAGACGGTGAGGCGCTCGTTTTGGTCGTGAGCGTCCATAACGCACGCGTTGCAGAAGGCATCGTCTCCTAAGCGGTGCGATCGTCTGTTTCAATATGTACGGCACTGTGGCTGGAAATCACGGAGAGTCGACGATCTCACGATACGACCCGGGCTTGGTCACGTGACATCGAGAATTCCTGAGAGATAACGGAGTGAGACTTTTGCTGATGAGACGAGGGCCACCGTCCAGTATCGTGGTAGTTGGCAGCATCAACATGGACCTGGTGATGCGTGTCCCTCGCATGCCCGTTGTCGGCGAATCCGTTGCTGGCCAGGACTTCGTGTGCGTACCCGGCGGTAAGGGTGGAAATCAGGCGGTTGCGGCGGCTCGAATGGGCGCCCAAGTGACCATGATCGGTTGTCTCGGAGTTGACGAGAACGGTGAGCGACTGCGAGCGAGTCTGGAAACAGAAGGCATCAACTGCGAAGGCTTGCTTACGGCCCCCGATGTACCTAGTGGCGTAGCGATGGTCATCGTGGACGCTGGGAGCCAGAACGCGATAGTTACGGTCGCTGGTAGCAATGGCAGGGTATCGGCTGAGCTAGTCGCGACCCGTATTGCGGCGCTAGCGGACGCGAGACTCGTCATCTGCCAGATGGACATACCCTATCCTACCGTTGAATTCACGCTCTTTACAGCCAAGGGGCTGGGGGTTCCCACTCTGCTGAATCCTTCGCCTGTGGCCGGACCATTACCACCGAGCTGGTATGCGGCGGTTGACTATCTGGTCGTCAATGAGCTCGAGGCTGCCATGTTGTCTGGTTTCCCAGTTGACTCGGTATCGCGGGCAAAGGAGGCAGCAGAAGCTCTGCATCGACATGGCGCTCGTCACGTACTGATAACGCTAGGTGCGAAAGGCGTCCTGGCTATGTTCACCAACGACGGGAGTCACCATTGCGAGCTATATCCGGCCGCGCGAGTCAGTGCGGTCGATACCACGGGAGCAGGCGATACGTTTGTCGGTGCTTTTGCTGCCGCACTCGCGAATGAGTGCTCTCATGCGAGCGCCGTTGCGTTCGCGCAGGCCGCCGCGTCGATATCGGTGACCCGCTTGGGCGCTCAGCCATCCATTCCCTATCTCCACGAATTGCAAAGTTGACGCGCAAGAATCCAGATTTTGGCGTCGCATATTGCGCTGGCACGGCACTCCGGCAGCTTCTGGAACGAGGGTGGTGGAAACCGTCAAAAAGGGCTGTACTGGATTCGAACCGGTGACGAACGGATTGAAAGTCCGCTGCTCTGCCTAATGAGCTGACGACCCGGGCTACTCCCGTTCATTGCCCTTGCAAACGCCAGCTCGCCGCCCAACACTAGCCGACATCGATCGTGCGGCTGGCGGATCGCGCCGGTTCCTGTTTCGGCACGGTCAACGTAAGCACACCCTTGTCAAACTTTGCGAGCGCGTGGTCGGGGTCGGCGTTTTCCGGCATAGGGATCGTCCGCGTGAAGGTCCCATATGCGCGCTCAAGCCGGTAGCAGCCGTCTTCTTCGCTGCGCACATCCTGTTTCTTCTCGCCGCGCAGTACCAGCGCCCCATCCTCGACAGTGACGTTCAGATCTTCCCTCTCCATGCCTGGCAACTCGACAGTCACGCGCAATATCTTGCCCTCGTCGACCACGTCAATGCGAGGCTGGAAGCGCGACGAGCTGAAGTCGCCAAACCATCGTTCGAGCGCCCCGCGGGCTGCAAACGGATCATGGAAAAAATCTTCCATTACACGCCACGGATCGCGAGAGAAAAGTCGCGAAATGTCAGGCCACGGAGCATGTGACGGTTCGCCGTCGGGCGGCCTTTGCGCACTGTCCGCATCGGGCTTGCGCCCTGAGGCGCGGAGAAATTTGAAAAGGTTCCACTTTTTCGGGTCGGTGTTCATCTTATACTCCCGCGATGGTCTGGCAGGAGAACCTGACCATGACGTTCTGCATCCGCATCTCCACGAACAAGAATGGTGGCGACCTCGCGGCCGCCACCGCTTTTCTCCCGTCGTCGTTGTGGGTGTTTCGAGCTCAGTTCGTCTGCACCTCGATCCTTCGCGGCCGTGCTTCGTCGCGACGCGGAATTGTCAGCTTCAGCACGCCGTCCTGCAGATTTGCGTCGATCTTCGATGCGTCGAAATCTGGGCTCAGCGAGAACGCGCGCGCGAAACGCGGTTCACGGATCTCGGCGTGCTGCAGCCGTAGACCGGCGGGTGTCGGCACAACTGCTTCGGCCTCGATATAGAGATTGCCGTCGTGCACCTTCACGTCGAGTTTGTCCTTTGTGACGCCTGGCAGGTCCGCCCACAGCGTGATGCCCTGGCTGTCCTCGAACACATCGACGGCCGGTGTCAGCGTCATCCGTCGTGCCGGCCGGTCGCCCTCGCGTCGTGCCACTGCTTGCTGGTCGCGTTCAGCAACCTGTGTGCTGTCGTTCATGGTTTGCTCCTCGAATAGCTGGTGTTACAGGACGGTGATAGCCCGCGGCTTCGACGCTTCGCGCTTGCCGACGCTGATCGACAGGCAACCGTTGGTGTAGCGCGCCTGCACCCTGTCAGGGTCCGCATTCTGCGGTAGCTCGGTCACACGCCGGAAACTGCCGGCGAACCGCTCCTGTGCATAGATGCGGGGGTCGTCGCGGGTTTTGTCATCGCTTTCACCCTGGGCGGGCTTGCGCTCACCGCTGATTGTCAGCAGGCCCTTGTCGATCGACAGCTCGAGGTCGGCCGGCCTGAGACCGGGCGCGAACGCGACGATTTCGATCGAGTCGTCGGTCGTACCGATATTCACCTGTGGAAAGGCCCCGAAGCGGCCCGAGCGGATGCTGGACGGGAAGCCGCCGAACAGGCCGTCCATCTGGCGCTGCAGACGGTCAAACTCACTGAAGAGGTCAGTTCCGGAAAAGAGATCACTCATCGTATCCTCCTTAAATGCAGCGAGGAGGCGAACGGGCCTACGCGCTCCAGTTCGCCTGCCAGGCCGCTGGCAAACAAATCGAAACACGCAGCGCACCGGATGTGACCGGCGCA
>FSXK01000378.1_pt1 | contig 13771 bp, 8 predicted proteins | sample 1638101 | NCBI WGS metagenome assembly FSXK01 (sample SAMEA3914788, study PRJEB12502) | metagenome | biome: forest; material: soil | place: Canada | collected 2011-07-03 | depth 0.1 m | reverse complement strand
GACAAGCTGGTCGATATCATCGCGGGCCTGGAACCGACCTTCGGCGGCATCAACCTCGAGGACATCAAGGCGCCGGAGTGCTTTACCGTGGAGCGCAAGTTGCGTGAGCGGATGAAGATTCCGGTGTTCCATGACGACCAGCACGGTACCGCGATCACCGTGAGCGCGGCTTTCATCAATGGCTTGAAGGTAGTGGGCAAGAGCATCAAGGAGGTCAAGGTCGTCACCTCCGGTGCGGGCGCGGCGGCATTGGCTTGCCTCGAGTTGATGGTGGAACTTGGCTTGCCCATCGAAAATGTCTGGGCGACCGATATCGAAGGCGTGGTATATCAGGGCCGTACGACGCTGATGGACCCGCAGAAAGCGCGCTTTGCGAAAGACACCTCGGCCCGCAAGCTGGAAGAGGTTATCGAGGGCGCGGACGTGTTTCTCGGTCTTTCGGCTGGCGGCGTGCTGAAGCCCGCGATGGTGGCGCGCATGGCGGCTCGCCCGCTGATTCTAGCGTTGGCCAACCCTACGCCGGAAATCTCGCCGGCTGAAGTAAAAGCCGTGCGCGACGATGCGGTCATCGCGACCGGCCGCTCCGACTATCCGAATCAGGTCAACAACGTTCTGTGTTTCCCCTATATTTTCCGGGGCGCGCTGGACGTGGGCGCGACCACCATTACGCCTGAAATGGAAAAGGCCGCCGTCTACGCGATTGCGGCGCTGGCGGAAGAAGAACAGAACGAAGTGGTCGCCGCGGCTTATGGTGCTTATGGCGTCGACTTTGGCCCCGAGTACTTCATTCCGAAGCCGTTCGATCCGCGCCTGATCGTGCGCATTGCGCCGGCCGTGGCCAAGGCTGCGATGGAAAGTGGCGTTGCCACGCGCCCGCTGCAGGACCTGGAGGCGTACACCGAACAATTGCAGCAATTCGTCTACCGCTCGGGCGCTTTCATGAAGCCGCTATTCGCGGCAGCGCGGCAGATTGTTCGCGAGGGCGGCAAGTCGCGCATTGTGTTCACCGAAGGCGAAGAGGAACGCGTGCTGCGGGCGGTCCAGGTGATAGTCGATGAAAAACTCGCGCGCCCGATTCTGGTGGGGCGTCCGGAAGTGTTGATGGCGCGGATCGAAAAATACGGTCTGCGTCTGCGCCTCGGTCAAGATGTCGAAGTGACAAATCCTGAGTATGACGAACGATTCCATCAATACTGGACGACGTACTGGGAATTGATGTGCCGCGACGGTATCACCAAGGAAATGGCGCGCGTCGAAATGCGCCGCCGGCTGACGCTGATCGGCGCCATGATGGTCAAGCTGGGCGATGCGGACGGGATGGTGTGCGGCACGGTCGGCGCGTATCACGATCACCTGCGCTTTGTCGATCAGGTGATCGGCAAGAAAGCGGGAGCGCAGACCTACGCGGCCATGAATATTCTGCTGCTCGACAATCGCACCATCGCGCTGGTGGATACCCACGTCAACGATGACCCGACCGCCGAACAGATCGCCGAATTCACGATTGCCGCGGCGCATAGCATGACCGGGTTGAACCTGGTTCCAAAGGTGGCGCTGTTGTCGCGTTCGAACTTCGGCTCGGGCAGTTCGGCCTCCGGCGCGAAGATGCGTCGTGCACTTGAGTTGCTTACGCAGCAGGCACCCACGCTGGAAGTTGACGGCGAAATGCACGGCGATTGCGCGTTGGACGAAGCGCTGCGCTCGCGCATCCTGCCGATGTCCCGCTTGAAGGGAGCGGCCAATCTGCTCGTGTGCCCGAACGTCGACTCGGGCAACATTGCCTATAACCTGTTGAAGACCGCGGCGGGCAGCAATGTTGCCGTGGGCCCGTTCCTGTTGGGCGCCAACGCGCCGGTTCACGTTCTCACGTCGAGCTCGACGGTGCGCCGGATTATCAACATGGCGGCGCTGACGGTGATCGACGCGAATCGCGAGGCTTAAACGAGCGTGACCGTTCGATGAGGTGACGCTTGTCTCGGGGACGTCTGCGTGAGAAGCGCAGCGGCCTCGGGACGGAGAGTTAGCCCCGCTTGTTTGTAGTGAAAAGGACGAAAGATCAATAGCGGCGCAGCCATGCATTGCTAAAAACCTGCTGCCTGTCCTACTCAGCGTGCAGACTCGATTTCGAGGCGATTGTCGATGACGGATATCGTCACGGGATCGGTTTTCTTCCACTGTGTCTTCGGAATCACCAATTGCCATTCGGCGTTCACCGGACTACGGAAAAACGCTACGACGCCGACATATTGCGTGTCGTCGGCCATCCGTTCGGACAGCCTTACGCTTGCGGACGGAGCCAAGGTTACCTCGGCCTTGGCCAGAATGCCCGCCTTGAGCGCATCGCCCGTACCTGCCAGCAATTGTGAGTAGGTAGCTGTTTCAAACACCTTTGAATCCTTCAACTGGTAAATGCGTAGCACGACCGGCAATGACTCACCGCGTCCGTCCTGGTTGAGTGCGCTACGGCTCGTGATCACGAGGTTCATCTGCTTCACTTTTGCAACGAAAACGGCGCGGGTTGTGTCCGTGCTCGCATCCTTGATCGACTGCCAGGCGCCGCATGCGGTGAGCGATGCGAGCAATGGCAGACAGGCCGCTGCCCGCAGGGTTGAGCGATTGAGGTGAGCTATGCGGGTGATGTGTGTGATATCCATCAGAATGGAGCTCCTGTGTAGTCGTTGCGTGGATAGACGGTTTCTTCGCCGTTCGCGATCAACACCAGGCGCACCGAGTAATGAAAATTCGCGTAGCGTCCGACGAAGTGGCTCAGCACGTCCCCGAACAGCACGACGTCGCCGGTACCAGCAAATGCCGCGGTGTCGATGGCGACGTGGATATGGAGTTCGCGCAGTACGCTCGCGCGGCTGACGACGTTCTTCTCCGTGATCCACACACCCTCGATCCCCGCGATACGCTTTCCGTTATCGTCCCGACGCGTCCAGTCGTACAGTTTGAGCACGTCGCGCAGAACGGATTCGTCCATCATGTTCAGCTCGTTGCATCCGCCACCGGTGAAGTGCGAAATCACGCACCAGTCGTATTCCCTGTCTCGTGGCGGATACAGCGGCATGGTCGGTGGCGTCAGGTTACGCACCGACTGGATGCCGTTGAAGTTGGACACCGGGTCCGAGATCATCGACTCGCGCAGTGCCATGCGCGGCAATCTGCCGTTATTCGCGAGGACGCGCACGGTCAGGTGTCCATCAGGCGGGCTATCTGCGTGCTCCCAGAACTGGCCGCCCAGGTTGACCCACAACTGACGGTTGCCTGTCACGCCAAAGCGCGTAGAGGTGTGGAAGTACCGCTCAGGCGACTCGTAGCGCATCATGCCGCCACGATGCCGGAACGACTTGAACGCGCGGTATTCGTGTCGCTCGCTACTTTCCTGATCGGTTGCTGTAACTGACAAGGCGTCGTACGGCTCGACATACCCGCCCGCGGTTCCGGGCGCATGCACGGAATGTTCGCGATCGTAAGCGGCGTGCGGCCTCAGCGGTTCGGCGTCGACCTCAAACAGATTGATCACCGGCGTGCAAAATAGGCGAATGTTGTCCTTGCCGAAGGTGAAGTCGCCGGCAAGCCGCCCGTTTAGCAAAATCTCGAATTCGATGCGTGTCTCGCCCAACGGTATCGTCGCGGCATCGAAGCCGCACAGATCGATGAAGTGGAATTTCTCGGGAAACGAAAAGTATTCGAGCATGGTCTGCTCACGATCCAGTTCGTGATTTCGTTTCGCGTTGTCCGACGGCCATAGCCGGGTTTCCGGACCAAACCCGGCGACTTCGACCTTCATGTCTGGCTGTGGTTGTAGCTGTCCGTCATGGATGCTGGGGATGCGCACGCCGATCGAGGCCACCTGGCGCGTGAGCGCAGCATACAGCGCCGAGGCTACGGGCCTGTCGCCGTGCAGGTACAGGCGGATTCGAGACAGGTCATCGAGCCTGCGCTGCTCGAAGTTCATCAATTTGAACGCGATGCTGATCACTGTACGGCCGTCCTCGCGCACCCGAGCCCCGGCGTCGCACACGTCTAGCGGCAGCAGATGCACCGGCTGCGTAGTGCGATAGACGCACACGGTGCCATCGGCGCCAACCGGAGTCGATCGCACCTGCAGGCCAGCGGGCAGCGCCCCGAGCACGCGTACTTCACCCTGCCGGGGCACGCACTCCAGGATCGCGAGAGAGGGGATCGTGCGTGCGGTGTGCGGCCACAGGTTGTCGAGCAAAGGGTCGGTGATTTCCGGCAATGCGTCATCGAGCTTCATTCTCATTCGCGCCATCAGGAACGCGAAACCCTGGTAGAGCTGATCAATGCGATCGTCCAGTGCACCGGGCGTCGTCAGCCCCAGTCTGCGCGCCGCTTCCGGATTTTGTTGGGCGAACTCGTTGCTTGCGTTGCGCAGATAGCGCATTTCCGCGTCGAAATATTTGAGGTATGGATTGTCCTGGTCACTCACGGCGTCAGCTCCGGCGGTAAGGGCGGCAACATCGGCACGGCGCCTGCCTTGCCGACAGTAAAAATCCGCTCCGGCATCCTGAAGCCTCGCAGCTTCAACAGATCGAGCGGCCCGGCGCCGACCTGCGTGCGTAGCACGTAGCGCAGCGGCGCGGCGTCCGGCTGGTCCCACGTCAGTTCGTAACGGGTGCTGTCGAGTGGTTTGACATGAGCTTTTGCGAGCAGCCGCAGGAATGCCCAGTCACCGGCGGCATCGAACGCCTGGCGCAAGCCGGCATTGACCATCTCCCACATCAAACCAGTGTGCCCGTTCAGGCCATTACCAGGCCACGTGAGCGCGGTCCACGACTCCTGTTGGTTGAAGTAGGAGAGCGGCGTGCCGTCGACTTCGAGCTCCGTGCGCGTCACATTCGCGGTGGGCAGCGCCATGATCTCGAAGTGGTAGCCTGCGTCGCCCTGCGCATAGAGTTGCGCGCCAAGCGTCGGTAGTAGCCGGATCGCCGTGAGGAACGCCGGATCGAATTGCAACGCCTGAGGACGCAGTTCATCCGGTACCCACTGATCGCCCTGCGGCTTCAGTACGCCCGCCAGTTGTGTTGTCATGAAGCGGGCAATCAGGCCGGTGTCGGGACGCACATAGCGTCCAAGTTCGGCAAAGGATGCGTCGGCATTAGTGTCGTAGAAAGGATACCGTCCATTCATGGCTGCGTTGAACGGTGCTGCCACGCTCGCACGCCACGCTTCGTTCAGGCTGGCGGCGGCCGGCTGCAGGATGGTTTGCCATGCGGTGTCGAGCGGCCGAGCGAAGAGGGCGTCGCCGAGACCGGCCCACGCCGTGCCGAGGCTCGCTGCGGTGAGCGCTGCGTCGTCGCGCGCCTGTGCGAGTTCGGAGAGTTTGCCTTGAAACACGGCCTGCGCGAGCGAGCGGGCCATCGCCTGTGCATCGGGGCTGGCCGCGATCTGCTGGAGCTTCAGCCGCATGGTGGTGGCCACCGTCAGGTAGTGTGCGAGGCTCACGCCATTTAGCTCGGTTAGGGCCTTTGCCTCGTGGTTACTTGTGTTGGCGCTCGTACCGCTGTCGCCCATGAGTGCGAGTAGCGGGCCGAACGGCTTATCGAGCGGGTTGACGACCTCCGCTTGGGTTTTGTCTTCGCTGCCTATCAGGCTTTGGGCCTTGCGTACCAACGTATCGGTTAGCGCCTGCGATGGGCGGCCTGCCTGCGCCTGATACTGCACCGACTTCATCAACGCGATCAGCGGCGAAGTCTGAGCGTCTGCGAGGCGCGTCAACTGATCGATCGCACCGCTGAGGTTCGAGGCAGGTTGCCACTGGATGCTGTTGAGCATGCCTTGCCACGCGGCGGTGTATTCGGTGAAGTAGCGCGCCGTGAGTCGAGCCTTCAGGTCGTCGCGGGCGCGCTCTGTGTCGCTAGTTGTGATGGCCGCGGCTGTTGCCGCTGCCCCTTCGTGCGCGACAGCCATACCTGCGGAGGATGCGGTCCCGTCATCCCCCAGGGCGACGTCCTTCGGGGCGCTGGACAACACCCAGTCGCCGTTCACGTGCCGCTCGTTTGCGGCCTTGTCGATAGCCTGCGCGATCATGCCGTCCCATGCCGCGCGAGTGTAGATACCGGGCACGCTCTGTGTGGTCGAGAAAAGCCCCCGCGCGTCGGCACCGTTCAGTAAGGTCATGAGCGAGGCGTCCGCGTACTTGCCCTTGGCGTCTTCGATGATGCCTTGATAGACCGTGTCGTCGGCATTGGTGAGGCCGATCTGGTTGACCAGCGTATTGCGCGCGGCGCTCACAATCGGCGCTGAGGCAGCGGTGCGCCATTCCGGATGCGCTTTCAGATGGCTCGCGTAGAAGCTGGCGAGCCGTTTCGACGTGTCGAGCCATTCGCCGGTCGACATGGAGGCCGGTGCGGGCCAGGCGGCGACGATCTGATCGGTCAGGAAAGCCTGATCGGTGCGGCGAGGTTCGGTCAGCATCAGGTATGCCTTGAGCGCGTTATAGCCGCTCCGCTGCGCGTCGTGGCTCTGCAGTGCATCGGCGCGCACTTGCGCGAGATCAGCGAGCGATGCTTCGAGCGTCTGTACGACCGGGCGCTGCAGATTGCGGGTGGCTGCTGTCCGGTACGGTTGCCAGAGCGCCTGGAGGATAGCGTCATTGCGACCGACGCCTGTGCGCAAGTACCAAAGCGCGCCATGCTGCTGGCGGTACTCGAGCGTCTCGATCTGCTGTTGCAGGGCGAGTTGCGCGCGTAGCGCGGTGGGAGAACCAGGGGCGGCAGAGAGCGCGGCGTCGGCGCTCATCTGCGCGTCGCGGATCAGATGTTGGTTGCTGATAGCCGAGATCGTCATGGCGACGCACCAGCCGATCGCCGCAACGGTTATGAGCGTAGCCAGCGCATTCGGCCAGTAGAAGCCGATGCGTTTGCCGTGATGACGGCGCACGTTCGCACCGATCTCCTGCCACGTGGCAACAAGCGATGTGGGCTGCACGCGCAGAGCCAAGGCGGTGTCGGCTTCCGCGGTCAGTTGTATTGCCGTGCCTACTGCACCTGTCGCCGCAGCGGGCCGATCCTGCGCAGAGGCGGGGTCTGCTGGGACCGGCACGGGGGCCACGCCAGCACCCGGAAATGTTGGGGCGAACATCACGCTCGCCAGCGGTGCACGGAGCCACTTCGAGGAGACAAGGGTTTCCCAGCCCGTCACTATGCGCTCACGCTGATCGCCGATGTAGACCGAGATCTGCGCGAGCCAGGCGATCCAGTTCGGCTCGCGGCAAAGGAGCATGCCTCTATCAGCCGATACGCGTTCGAGGATGGTAAGTTGCTCCGTCAGTGCTTCGGCGCTATTGTGGGCTGACGCGCCTGGGGAGCGATTCACTAGAGCCCCGACAGCATTGAACCATTCGGACTGCTTGCCAGTTGTTGGAACTGCGTGCAGGAACGTGATGGGCGCGGCCCAGCCGAGGTCGGTCGCGATTCCTGCGAGTGTGCGCGCCCGCTCTACGTCGGCTCGGATTCCGTCACTGGTGCGCTCGACCTGAACCAGGCTGTCGACGGGGCGCCTGCGGCGCAGTTGCCGTATCTGCCGGCGCCATTGCGCCGCGTCGATACCGTCCGGCGCTGCATGCACGAGAATCGTCTCGGCGACATGTATCACCGCCGCTTGTTTCAGGCCGGGGGCAACCTCGTCAACGAGCGTTTCGGACCCCGTCACCATCAGCCACGGCATCCGGTAGCGCCAGAACCAGCCGTGCGAGGTGCGCAGTTCGTCACATAGGTATTGGAGGCGAATATCGCGTTTGAGTGGCCGAGGCGCGTCGGGAGCGTCGCCGGTCTCTTGCCGGAACACTCGCCCGGTGAACGCGTAGGCGCCGATCCCGAGTGCCACGAGGTGCGCGATCACCACCGTCGCGCAAATGCAGAGGATCCAGATCGTGGCTGTTTTCTTCTCCTCTACCGATGGCGCGCCAACGAGATCGCCTTTGGCCCAGACCACCAGAAGGGCGAGCGCGACAAGGAGGGCCGCTATCACGGGCAAACCCCAGATGGCTAACCCTCCGGGCTCTTTGCTCGAGGAGTCGTTCTGGCTGAGCGCCAAGAGATTATTCTTTGGAATCGTCATGCGAAAGAGTTGGTGTAACGTCAGGGGTCACATAAAGGATGGCCGCCGCAGCCCCGTCAACGATGAGTTGGGGGCTGCTCAGACCGGATTCGATGGCCGCGGCAACGGACAGCCACGGGTTCGCCGCGCCCGCGTCGCCGACGATACGATCGGGACGGCGCTGCGCTTCGAGCTTCGCGACACCGGACAGCGAAGCGGCGCCAAGCGCTGCAAGCAGCGCCGTGTCGTGCTCGCTGGACAGATTGCTGATCCATGCACGCGTGACGGCTGGCGCGTCGGCGTTGCCCCAGATCACTGCATTCGCCAGCACGTACTGCAGTTCGTCAAAGTCGCCTGCGACGGGACGATGCAGCGTGCCAACGACTTGCACCTCTTCAGGCAAGCGATAGTGACCGGGGTCAAGCAGTACAGCCACGCAACCTTCGGTGCTGCCCGCAGGCGGGTTGGCGTCGTGCCATGCCGCTGCGATCATCAGCAGCGGGCGCCGCTCGCGGGCGTCCAGCCATGCGTCGGCTACGAGCAGTCCATCGGATGCCTGTATGGCCCGGCATTGCAGCGGTGGTAGTCCGGCGATGCGCAGCGCGTCGCGCGTCTGTTGCACGCGTGCGCCGGCCTCGGATGCGGTGGCCAGCACACGCACTTGAGGCCAATGGATAGGCTCGTATTGCGAGAGTGCGTGCAGGGTGGCGGCGAGGGGTAGTAACGCTGAACTCATCATGCGAACTGTCGGAGATATGTTTTCCTGGCCCGACGCTGGTATTTCGCTCTCGTCGGGTACGGGTTCCTCAGTCAGGTAAGCGGATTGCAGTTCGGCGTCGCCAAACCGGTTGTGCAGGACCGTCCCAGGACCGTTGCGGGCCGGCCGCATCTTTGGCAGCGGTTTTGCCGCCGTCATAACTTCAGCGAGGCTTAGATTGCCGAGCGGCAGGCAGTGACCGGTACCGAGGATCTGCAAGGGTCGTTGTGCAACGAGAACCCGGGCGCTGAGCCATTTGCTGCGATGTCTGTTCCGGAAGTGCGCCCGGAACCACAGCGCTTCGTATCCGGCGCGCGCAATCGCGAGCAGCAGACCGAATACGCAACTGGGCAGGCCCACGGCAAAGAACCAGAACCATGGGCCGCGCGCGGACTCGCCTCGCGGCCAGAGCAGCAGCGTAAGCGCGGCGCCCAGTACACAGCAGATGGCCCAAATGCCAACCCACGGCCAGAAGCGTGGCCCGTGCGAGGGATAGGCGCTGGGAAGTCCGGCAGGGGACAGGTCGACCGGCATCAGGCGATATTGACGTTCAGCAGCGACGAGATCAGCCGGCAGTCGCACGCGCAGCGGTGGTGGTGCATTGCGACTGGCTTGCCACTTTGGCCGGGAAACGACTGGTTGCCCTCGGCAATTGTGGTCCTGCCGTGCAGAGCGCATAGCGCTTCGTCACCTTGACACGCAAGCGGTTGGTCCATGAATGTCATGCCAGACGTGGCTGTTGTGACCTCGCCGCCGTGTTCGAGTTTGTCGCCTTTACGGATGGGGGATTTCATCATTATTGGTTTGCTTTAATCTAATGGCTACCATTCACAACCTGACCGGACGGACGAATTGGTATTGGAGTCGTGGATGAAGGAATATATTTTGTGGCTCTTTGCATTTGTATATGTCATGGAGTTTATGTTCGTGCCTTGGCTTATCATTTCATACTCGCCGGTTATGCTTTTTCCAGACACCTCAACCCAGTCAATCACTGCTAGTGACGGAGCGTTTTTGTCAAACGATTCCTCACGAAAAGCCATATCGGCAAGAGATATGGCTGCCCTCGATTTTTCATACCTTACAAATGCACCTGACCATTTTGCCTGGTCATCATAGTACGTCCTCAGCTCAAATCGTATGGGTCTTTCCCCTCCAGAGCTGAAGCACGATACCTCCACTTTCACCTCGCAGTGTGCGGGTAAAGACATGCATAGTAGAAGGCAGGGAATAAATTTCCGCATGAAATGTAATTGATTGCTCATCTTCGAAATCCTCTGTTTCTAAAGTACAGGCGCGTTAATGCGATGCAATTATTCTTATTTAAATCGGAGTGTTCTGAGCATGTCTATAAATGGATCATCACTAAAGCCGTTCTCTGAACTGAGTTGACGTTTTCGTAGAAGGCAGACGCGACTAAGTTGTGCGGGCATCTTCTTGTTGCGGACCATGGCCTGAACACACCGGTAACATGACGTATATTCCTTATCATCGTCTCTGCATCTTGAGTTCTCTTTCTCGAACGTCTGCCCTGCGATCCAGCCACACCAATTACTACCTTTAACGGGCGTCACTTTGGTGTTCACTACTATGCCTAACAAGAAGATGTTTACAACGCGGATCGGAGATATCATTGATGTTTTATAGTTACTCGTTCGGGGCGGCTGTGTCGCTTGCCGCGTTGGCATCCGCAGGGCTAGGCAAATTGACAAATTCGATGCTCCGGAGTACGGCCATGATCTTGGGTAACACGTTGCTCTTGGGATAGCCCAATGGCATTACACTCGAAGTACCACATAGCACTTGTGAGCCGCCTGTCTGTAAAAGGCAAAAGCTAAACCGCCTTTGACGCATCGCTTCGTCACCGGTTGTATCGTCATATGTGACCGCCTGCCCCGTCCAGTTCTTCCCCGAGAATGCAAAAATTTTGAAATGCTGCGCAGATTCAAACGGTTCACCTGTTCCAAGCCAGACCCACTTTCCATTTATTTTTTTTGCGCCTAGCTGATCACTGATTTCGTCATCGCTCGCGCCTGGGTAGCAAAAAATGGTAAATTCGGGATCGTCAGTTGCAAGCAGGCCGGTGTAGGCACCGGCGGAGGGCTCTGATCTATTGTCGGCAGTGAAAGCTCCTCCTCCCAAAGAATTTATTGCGAAGCGGCACTGGCCGATCGAGTAGTATTTTGCTTCTGTCACGGAAGACGTTGACTTGCTGGTCGACATTTCAGCTTTCGCTGTCATTGCCACGAGCAGCAGGCTGCAAAAGAAAGCTGTCAGTTTCATGGTCGCCTCGGGGTGTATTTTTCAGGGATAGGACGTGAGATACCATCCGAGTCAGGAAACAAAGGCATATCCAGAAAGACCATTTGAGCTGATATAAAAGCTTGGAAGCGGGCCACGATGCCGTTCACCGAACCATAGTTGGACCTTGGACTTCCCACATTGACTGTTGCAGCCACCGCGCCGAAGGCCTCGTTGCTGTAGTACACAACAGGTTCGCTATGGCTCTGACGAGGTGCAGTCGCAACCTGTGCGACCTGCACCGTGAAAACGTTTGGCGCGGTCTTATCGGCAGATTGCATGGACAGGCTCCATATCCAGTACGCACCGGCACTGTCAGCGGCACCGTCGGGAAGAACGAAGTCGTTGTTTCTCCATGTTTTCATTTCCGTTGATACATACGCTTCGGCCGCCTTGAGCGCAACATCTGTGCGATCTTTGTTTGCTTTCCGCGTTGCGGCATCAAGCGTTTTCTCGAGATCGTCCGACACCTGTCTCCCAACGAATCTCCAGTACATGATGTAGTTCTTCGGCCAGGTAAGCTGAAGAAATCCACGTCCCTGCCACGGTAAATAGCGTTGTGGATTCTTTTTATCCTCGCCTTCTACGAGAGATGCGAACCATGTTGTTTCCTGCATGGCGTTCGCGTAGAACGCTGCCATGCGGGTCGGCGTTACGATGCCGTAGCGTTGTGCTACCTTGTTCAAGTCGGTCCGATACTTATCGACGGTACCTAGCAGAATTGTTACCCGTTCTGATACCCACTGATGATTCGCCGCTGGTCTCAAGGCGGTCATCGGAAACATCTGGAACATCTCGTTGCGACTTAACCACCCGCACTTCCTGAAATGCCGAATAAATGCGAGCGGATGGAAGAACCAGAACTTCTGGCCACCCGCGAGCGACGTCTGATCCAGAAACTGGAATTTCTTCAGAAAACCCAGGAATTTGTTATACCCATCCGGATCCGTGTCTGCGCGGCTGCCGAAGAATCCATCCGGTTCGTTCAACTCTTTGTAGCGTGGATCATTGTTAGCCGTATCCCATTCGCTCGGCGCATGGCACACGAATCCTTTGAGGCGGGCCCGAACTGCATCGCTGCCATGCACATAGCCCGTCAGGTTGTCGTCCAGCGTGAACTCCGGATCGGTCTGGCTCGCAGAATGCTGATCAGCCGTCGCGTCACCGACCAGCTTTCTAAGTTCATCGAAGCGCCAGAGTCCGGCCTCATCGAGCGGCGTGTTGATGTCTTCGATCTTCTGCCAGCCCATAAAAAATGGGAAATCCGCATCCGACAGCTTCTGGATGACACCCTGGCTGATGTCGATATAACCCTGGGTACCGTTCTCATCGAACGGTACGGCGACCCACGTGCCGCGCGACGTGGCCGGCAAGGTCGGCTGGTCGGTACCCAGGATGCGGCCAAAGCGCAGCAACTCATAGCCGTCGCTCGGGCAGGCCGGATAAAGCGCTGTCGCCCGCTGGTACAGTTTGTATTCGTACTCCGCGTACCGGTCCCTCACAGGCGAAGCCGTCAGCGGCGTAATCTTGCCATCGCCCCGGTCGACCCACGAGCGTATGTAGCGCTCGCCCTTGTGGAAATACGCTTCGACGTACAGCGTACTCCGCGCATCCAGCGTACCGCTCGTCAATGCCGGAAAATACGTCGAGTCGTGCTGTCCCGGCGGTACGCTAGCGAACGACTGACCGCCGGGAATCACGAAGTAGCTGTGCCCCCAGTAGTCCTTCGAAGCGGGTGTGACCGGATTTTTCACACCAAGCTGGACCGTATGCCCAGCCTGGCCGAACCACGCCGTGAAATCCGCTGCGGTCATGAAGATTTCGAAATGCAGGTGCGTCATGTCATGACAACGGCCCGCGTAACCCAGCATGTCCTTGCGCCAGACCTTCCTGCCGTTGCCGGATTGAACCGTTCCGTCCTTGCCGCCGGCCGTGTCGAGCAGCCACGCGGGCAAGCCGGTAGGTGAGCTGTCCGTAGGAGGGTCGCTCGGCTGGTGAGCGATGCTGTGCTGGTTGGTCATGTCCAGCAGATGCATGTACAGCGAATAGAAGGTGATGGTGCGCCCGTCGCCTGTATCGGTCACATGTTTGAGCAGCACAAAACCGGCATTTGAATTCAGTGCGGGGCTGCGGGTATCCGGATCGATATGACCATCGGTGATCGCATTCTTGCTGACGCGGTACGCGATCACTTCGCCGTCCGCGATGGCCCGCACCGGTTCTGTCTGCTCAGACGGCGCGAGATGCGAGCCGCAATGCCAGCGGCGGTCAAAGGCAATCGGATAGATGCCTTCATGGGGCAGTTCAAAACTTTCCACTGCGGCCATCATCGGATCAGTTTCCGTGGGATCGGTGGAGTTCAGGCCGGCAGCCGGCAAGAATGGTGGGCTGATAATCATGAGTTAGCGAGAGGAGAGGTACTGGCCCGTCAGTTTCAGTTTGCTTTTGGGCATCACCGGCAAAGGCGTATTCAACCCAGCCGGCCCTTCGAACGTGAAAGATGCCGCCTTGATCCGGAACTCACCCGGACAATGGAACACCACGTTACCGTTCTCGATCGTCAGCGCCGCGCCGCCACTGGCCATCGCCGCCTTCGTTTTGCCGCTCACCAGCACGTCCTGGCTTGCGCTCGCCACGCGTAGCTGT
>FSXK01002011.1_pt1 | contig 14079 bp, 11 predicted proteins | sample 1638101 | NCBI WGS metagenome assembly FSXK01 (sample SAMEA3914788, study PRJEB12502) | metagenome | biome: forest; material: soil | place: Canada | collected 2011-07-03 | depth 0.1 m | reverse complement strand
ACCTGCTGTACCCCGTAATGCCGGGCAAGATGCAAGAACTGCAAGCGTGGCTTGGCGTGTCGGGCGGCCCGGGTTGGGATCGACCGTGGGGCGATGGCGATGGTGTCAAACCCGGTGACCTTATCAGGGAAGGCATTCTGTTTCCCAAGCGGGCGGGTTAAAGCTACGTATAGCGATGGGTAACCGCGTCTAGCCGCGGCTCGGCGGGCAGGAAGCACGCAACGCCTCGGAGTTCAGCGAACGGGCATGGCGAACACCATGCCCGACGCCCGCCTTACGTCAGTCAGCGCGCGCAGCGTTGCAGCAGATCGATCAGCGCGAGCGGATCATACGGCTTGCGCAAGAGGATGGCGTTGGGCAGCATCTGCCGCTGTGCGGGCGTCAGCACAAGGTCGTAGCCGGTGAGGAAAATCACCTGCAGTTGCGAACGACCCCGACATGCATCGATCGCCAGATCGACGCCCGACTTGCCCGCCAGCCCGACATCGGTCAGCAGCACGTCGACCGGCTGTTCGCGCAGAATCCGCAGCGCTTCGACATCGCTCCCGGTTTCGACGATCTGCAGTCCGAAAGTCCGCAGCAATTCAGCGGTACTCAGGCGCACCAGTTCGTCGTCTTCGACGTAAAGAATCCGCAGACGATTGAGGGCATCAGCGGCGTGACCCGCATCGCCGGCATGCGCGGCCTCGCCGGCCACTTCAGCGCTCTGCCCCATGGCGTACGCGCCAAGGCCCGCATCCCCCGCACCCGAAGCGGTCTCATCGAGCGTCTGCCAGCCCTCGTTTCTCAGCACATGACGTACTTTCCGAGCCAGCGCCTCGTACGTGTACGGCTTGCTGAGCAGTTCGATGCCCTCGTCGAGCCGGCCGGCGTGCACGATCGCATTGTCGGTATAGCCCGAGGTAAACAGCACCGCAATCGCGGGCAAGCGCTCGCGCGTCTTGCGAGCCAGCTCCGTGCTACGCAGCGGCCCGGGCATCACCACATCGGTAAACAGCAGATGAATCGGCACGCCGCTTTCCACAATCGCCAGCGCACTCTGGGCGTCCTTGGCCTTCAAGACCGTGTAGCCGAGGTCCGCCAGCATCTCGACCACCGTGGAGCGCACGTCCTCGTCATCCTCGACCACCAGCACCGTTTCCGCACCGCCCTTGGCCGGACCTGCGTCGACGTGCGTTTCGAGGTCCTCCTCCTGACGCACGCGCGCCAAATAGATGCGCACCGTCGTCCCGTGACCGGGCTCGCTGTAGATCTTGACGTGGCCGCCCGACTGCTTGACGAAGCCGTACACCATGCTCAGTCCCAGCCCCGTGCCCTGACCTTCCGCTTTGGTGGTGAAGAACGGTTCGAAGGCGCGTTCGCGCACCTCTGGCGGCATGCCCGAGCCGGTATCGGTGAGCGCCACCATCACATACTGGCCCGGCGTCACATCCGCATTGCGCTGCGCATAGGCGTCGTCGAGCGAGGCGTTGCCCGCCTCCATGGTGAGCCTGCCGTGTCCGCGCATCGCGTCGCGGGCGTTGATCGCCAGATTGAGCAGCGCGTTTTCGACTTGAAACGGATCGACCAGCGTATTCCACAGGCCACCGGAGACGACCGTCTCGATCTCGATGCCGTCGCCTAGCGCGCGGCGGAACATATCGTCGAGCCCGCGAATAAAGCGGCCGAGATTGACGACCTTTGGCGCGAGCGGCTGACGCCGGCCGAAAGCCAGCAACTGCGAGGCGAGGTTGGCGCCGCGCGCCACGCCTGCCAGCGCGTTGCGCACACGCTGCTCGGCCTTGTCGGCGCCGGCCACGTCCTTCGCCAGCAGTTGCAGATTGCCGCCGATCACCTGCAGCAGATTGTTGAAATCGTGCGCCACACCGCCGGTCAGCTTGCCGATCGATTCCATCTTCTGCGCCATGCGCAGCGCTTCTTCGGCATTCTGCAAGGCTTCGGCGGTTTCCTTGTCGACGGTGACATCGCGACCCACGCCATTGATGCGGTCCGCGGCCCGATCAAGCGACAGGGTCCATGCTATCCAGCGCCACGTACCGTCGGTGCGTTTCAGACGGCTCTCGTAACGCGCTGGCACGCCCGTGCGCCGCAAGCGCTCCAGTTGGTCGGTGACGAGGGCGACATCGTCGGGATGAACCAGCTCCATATACGAGTGCGACATCAACCAATGCAGCGGAAAACCGAGCGTGCTTTGCCACGATGGACTGATGCGCTGTAGCGAGCCGTCGAAATCGGCCACCGCCAACAGATCCTCGCTCAGTTCCCACAGCCGGTCGCGATCGGCGACGGCCTCGCTCACGCGACGCTCCAGCGTCTCGTTCAGTTCGCGCAGCGCGTGCTCGGCCTTGGTGCGCTCGGCGATTTCCGATTGCGCCGCCTGATAGAGCCGCGCGTTGTCAATGGCGATGGCGGCCTGCGCCGCGATCCCCACCACGATGCGCTCGGCCCGGGCGTCGAATACACCCGCCTCCGGATGGCCGAACAGCAAGCCGCCAATGACCTCGCCCGTGCGCGAGATCACCGGCGCAGCGAGGTAGCTGCGGACCGGCAGGTGGCCCGACGGCATGCCGTGAAAGGGAGCGTTCCTGCCGTAATGCGGGTCCTGCGTCACATCGTCGACGCGGACGATACCCTCGCCTTTGAAGGTGGTCGCGAACAGCGCAGTGTTGCGGGGCTTAGGCAAACTCGCGAACGCTTCTTTCGGCGCGCCGGAGAGCGAGTACAGCATGTAGCTGCCGCCATCATCCGATTGCACGTTATAGAAGAACGAGCCGAAGGCGGCGCCGGTAAGCTCCGTCGCCGCGTCGGTCACCACCTGCACAGCGCGGCTCAGGTCGAGTTCCGCGGCCACCGCCGTACCGACACGGTTGAGGATCTCCAGCGTCCTCGACTCTTCGCGCAGACTGCGTTCGGTTTCCCGGCGCAGGCGCGCCAGTTGCAGATTGCCGGTCACGCGCGCCAGCAGTTCACGCGCCGAGAACGGCTTGGTCAGATAGTCGTCAGCACCAGATTCGAGACCGCCCACGCGCGCCTCTTCCCCGGCGCGGGCCGACAGCAGCAGGACCGGCGTTTCGCGCAAGTCCGGGTCGCCGCGCAGTTCGCGCAGCAGACCGAAGCCGTCGAGCCGCGGCATCATCACATCTGAGACGATGAGATCTGGGAGCCTCGCCCGCACCGCCTCCAGCGCCTCCTGCCCGTCGACGGCGACCGCGACTTCGTGCCCCGCCTGGCTGAGAATGCGGCGCATGTACTCGCGCAAATCGGCGTTGTCGTCGACCACCAGCACCCGCCCGGCGACGTGTCCGGCAGGCAGGGGCACGGGCGTTTCGGCCGGGTCCAGCAAGGACGGCGTCTCGTCCAGTTCACTGTCGGAAAGCGGGTTCGCGGCGGGGATCCAGCGCCGCGCGGCATCGACATACGCAAGGGCGTTCCGGCTCAGCGAGGCCGGCGCGGCCAGCGCGGGTTGCGGCACGGCGCCCAGCGCTGTGACGCGCGGCAACACGACGGTAAAGCGGCTGCCGGTGCCGGGCGTGCTATCGACCCGGATCGACCCGCCGTGCAGCTTGACCAGTTCCTGCACCATCGCAAGGCCGATGCCGCTGCCCTCGACCGAGCGGCCCGGCGATCCGGGCAACCGGTGAAACCGTTCGAAGAGCCGCGGAATCTCAGCGGGCGGAATCCCGATGCCCGAGTCCGCCACGCTCATCTCGATGCTACCGTCCTGCGCCTGCCGCACCGTCACCCTGATCGAGCCGGAGAACGTGAACTTGAACGCGTTCGACAGCAGATTCATCACGACTTTTTCCCACATGTCGCGATCGATCTCGGCAATCAGCGGAGCGGGTCCGCAGTCCACTTCCAGTTGCAGCCCCACTGTCTCGATGGCGGAGCGAAACAGCGAGGCGAGCTCGGCGGTGAAGGCGGCGATATCGGTCGGCTGGGGACTGATCTGGAAACGCCCTGCTTCGATACGCGAAAAGTCGAGCAGCGCGTTGACGAGCTTCAGCAGCCGCTGGCCGTTGCGATGCGTGATCTCGATCAGGTTGCGGTCGGCGTCGCTGGTCGCACCGGGCCTCGCGAGCAGTTCTTCGAGCGGACCCAGCATCAGGGTCAGCGGGGTGCGAAATTCGTGACTGATGTTCGAGAAGAAGGTGGTCTTGGCGCGGTCGACTTCCGCGAGCGCTTCGGCGCGCCGGCGCTCTTCCTCATACGCATGGGCGTAACCGATGGCCGCGCCGATCTGCCCTGCCGCCAGATTGAGGAAGGCCCGATAGCCGTCGTCGAGGAGGCGACACGGATTGAGCGCCGCGACGAGGACTCCGGCCCGTGCCTTCTCGCCGCCGGGCATGACGGGCAGCACGACGGCCTGAGCCGGTTCGAGACTCCACGGGCCGCTCGGCAGTCCGGGGCCAAAGCGTTGCGCCAGATCGCTCACGACCAGCGGGCTTTGCGTGCGCAGCACTTCCGCAAACGGCCAGCGCGCTGCGTCGTCGGCGCGCATGGATTCGGGCGCCGCGCGATGGCCAGGGGGGATACCGCTGGCGCCCGCCAGCGTGACGTCCGCTCCTCCCGGTTCGGCCATGTACAGCAGGGCAAACGGGATATCGCGCGAATCGGTCTGCAACGCGCGCATGCTCAACTCGCAGGCGTCGTGCCATAACCGGGCATCCGCAGTCGAGGCGGCCAGTTCGCGCAACAGCATCAGCTGACGTTCGCCAATGACACGCGCGGTATCGTCGCTGTTCGCGCAGATGATGCCGCCGGCACTGCCGTCGTCATTGGGGATCGGGCTATACGAGAAGGTGTAGTACGTCTCCTCGGGAAAGCCGTTGCGCTCCATGATCAGCAGCTTCTGTTCGGTGAAGGTGCCTTCGTAGCCGGTCATCGCGGTGGCGAGCAAGGGTGCGATATCGCTCCAGATTTCATGCCATACCACCTCGGTCGGCTGACCGAGCGCGACCGGATGCTTGCCGCCGATGATCGATTTATAGGGGTCGTTGTAGAAGAACAGCAGCTCCGGCCCCCAACCGATCCAGATCGGCTGGCGCGATGTGAGCATGATGCGGATCGCGGTCTTCAGGCCCTGCGGCCAGTTCTCCGGCGCGCCGAGCGAGGTCGAATTCCAGTCGTGCGCACGAATCAGCGCGCCCATTTCCCCGCCACCGACCAGGAAGGTCGTGGTCAAACTGTCGCGCAACGCGTCGGCCGTTCGGCTATCCGGCTTCATTAACGCAATCTCCTCGGCACACTTGTCTTGTTGAATTGGCTGACGTTCGCAACCGTTGCGCGATAGGCACTGTAGCGGCTCGGTGCGAACGGACCAGCTTCGCAAGATTCTCGCATTCAGAACGCTTAAGCAAGCGAGAGAATGCCATTTAAAGCACACGAAAGCGACGCGCTTATGGCGATATGTTCGCCAAATGCCGCAGGTGAAGTTTTCCGATACATTGAAGCTGTGCTGCAGCGCGTTGCAAACCCTGAAGTCCGGTAAATCGTGCTGCCCGCAACGTCCCCGCATAGTCCATCCCGGAGCAAAAATGACTAGTCACGCTGCCGCTTCCAACGCCTATTCCACCACCTCGCCGACCCGTGCCGAGGTTGACATGCTTGCGGGCGCAACGGTCCTCGAATTCGGCACCGACTGGTGCGGCTACTGCAAGGCTGCCCAGCCGCTGATCGGTCAGGCATTCGAGGCTCATCCGGAAGTGCGTCGTCTGAAAGTAGAGGACGGCCCCGGCCGGCCGCTCGGCCGCTCGTTCAAGGTCAAGCTGTGGCCCACTCTCATCTTTCTGCGCGATGGCGCCGAAGTCGCGCGGGTGGTGCGCCCCACCGAGGTGCGGGCCGTGGTGGAAGGATTGAACGCGCTCGCCTGAGGCCGTGCGATTGACTACGTCCAGCATTGACATAGCGACGTCATGATGTCACTATGTCTCACATGACTATCGACCCAGAAAGCAGCCTGCCGCTCTACGCTCAGGTTGAAGCGGTGCTGGCAGCCAGCATCGCGGACGGCACCTATCCGCCAGGCAGCCGCCTGCCGAACGAGGAAAGCCTGCTCGAGCGCTTCGGCGTGAGCCGCACCACCCTTCAAAAGACGGTGCAGAACCTGATCAAGCGCGGCCTGATCGAAATTCGCCGCGGTAAAGGCACCTTCGTTACCCAGCCCAAAATCACGCAGGAACTCACCGAGCTGAGCGGCTTCGTCGAAGATATGCGTGCGCTCGGCCGCCATCCGAGCGCACGCCTCGTCGACAGGCAGGTGGTGCCGGCGAACGACCGGGTGGCACGCCAACTCGGGCTGGCCGCTGGCACGCTGGTCATGCGTATCCAGCGCGTGCGGCTCGCGGACGGCATGCCCCTCTCGTTCGATGAAACGTGGCTGCCCAAAGATATCGGCGAAAAGATTATCGGCAACGATCTGGACACCGAACCGATCTTCTCCCTGCTCGAACAGAAGTACGACATGCCGCTGGTGGAAGCCGAATACCGGCTCGAAGCGACTTGCGCGGACGAGACCGTCGCGCAGGCACTCGGCATCGCACCTGGGAGTCCGATCTTTCTGATCGAACGCACCTCGTATTGTGCGGGCCATCAGCCGGTCGACTATGAAAAGCTCTACTACCGGGGCGATCAGATCCAGTTCGTGACGCGGCTCGCACGGCGCACGAAGCGCGGCTGACGCACGGGGGATTCGTCATGAATATGGGCTTCGCTCTGTGGCTCTTCGCGGTATCGCTTGGGGCAAGCGCGCTAGGCGGCATGCTTGGCATGGCGAGCGGCATCTTTATCGTGCCGATCCTGACCATGTTCGGCCATCTCGACATTCACGTTGCAATCGGCGCCAGCATTGTTTCTGTCATCGCCTGTTCCTGCGGCGGCGCCGCGCCGTTCCTGCGCGCCCGCCTCACCAATGTCCGCCTCGCCCTCGTGCTCGAAACCGCCACCACCCTGGGCGCATTGTGCGGCGTGCTGCTGCTAGGGATCATTCCGGTGTCCGTGCTGTTTCTGCTGTTCGCGCTGGTCCTGCTGGTGTCGGCGCGTCAGATGCTGGCGCGGCGCGTCGATCCGGCAGGCACGGCCGTCGCAGCCGGCACGGGAGGATGGGCCGCCTCGCTCGGCCTCGACTCCACCTATCCGGATCGGGCGCTCGGCCACGAGGTCGCCTACCAGGTGCAGCGTGTACCGCTCGGTATGCTGCTGATGTACGGCGCGGGGTTGATCTCTGCGCTGCTCGGCATCGGCAGCGGTGTGCTAAAAATTCCCGCCATGGATACGGCCTTGCGCCTGCCGATCAAGGTGTCTTCGGCCACCTCCAACTTCATGATCGGCGTGACGGCGGCCGCCAGCGCAGGCGCCTGTTTCCTTCGCGGGGATATCGTCAGTGCTGTCGCCGGCCCGGTGGCGCTCGGCTCCGTCGCCGGTGCAGTGCTGGGCGCGCGGGTGCTGATGCGCGTGTCGAACGACAAACTGCGGGTTCTTTTTGTGGCCGTCCTCGTTGCGCTAGCGGCACAGATGCTGTTCGAAGCCCTTCACGTCAAGCCATTGGGGGGACCGGCATGAGGCCGACGCCATCAAACACCACGCCAAACGCAGCGCCAATCCATCCGAAGACTTCGCCGGCGCTCGAGCGCCGGCTCGCCGCGTTGCTGAAGTACGGCACGTGGGTGGCCTCGCTCACCATCGCAGTAGGCTTCGTTTTGACGCTAAGTGCTGCTCCCACCGGCGGCCATCGAGTCGCGCTGCCGGCTGGCATGCCCATCGTCACAGCCGGCATTGCCCTGTTCATCCTGCTGCCGGTTCTGCACCTGATCCTGACGCTCGGCATGTTCCTGCGTCAGCGCGACTACCGCTTTAGCGCGATTACCGTGCTGGTTCTGCTGATCGTGGCGGCCGGCTGCGTCGTCGGCGCGCATATGAGTGTATCCATGAGCGGCTAACATGAGCCGCCCCGTTGCCCCAAAAAGCAGAATGCCCGCGCCTGATCTCTCAGGCGCGGGCATTCGTCAACGCAGTTCAGCGTAGTGTTGCGTTATCAGCTCGTATGGGCGCCGCCAGCGTTCGCCGGCAGGCGGCTTTTCGAAGGATGGCCGATACCGCCTTCCTGCAGCCAGTAGCCGAGACCCATGAAGATGGCGCCACCGGCAAGATTGCCGAGCGTGACGAAAATTTCGTTGTGCACAGCACCGGCAAGCGTGATGTTGTCCGGATGCTCGCCGATCAGCGCCAGCGCGAACACGAACATGTTGGCGACGCTGTGTTCGAAGCCGCTTGCCACGAACGCGAAGACCGGCCAGAAGATCAGGCCCAGTTTGGCGCCGTCGTTATTCGTGCGTGCTGCCATCCAGATCGCAAGGCACACGAGCCAGTTGCACAGGAGTCCTTTCGAGAACAGCGCGAGACCCGGCGCGGACATCTTTGCCGTGACCGCCTTGAAGAAGACCTCGGAACCGTCGGTCAGCAGCACCCCGCCGCCGGCCGCATGCAGGATCACCGCGAGCACCACCGCGCCGATCAGGTTGCCGATCCAGCACACGATCCACACCAGCACCATCCCGCCTACACCCGTCTCGCCGCGCAACACGGCAAACGGCATGTACATCGCCGTACCGGTGAACAGATCCGAGCCGGCGAACACGACGATGGTCAGCGCGCAGGCAAATACCGCACCCATGATCAGGTGCACGTAAGCCGGATCGACATGCGAGCCGACCGAAAACATCAGGATGTCGCCGAAGCCGATATAGGCCCCTGCCATAGCCGCGCCAATCAGAAAGGCGAGTGGCGAACGCGCAATCGCTACTGCTTTATGCGCGCCGATCTTGGCGAATTTGTCGATACTCTCTGCGTACATCATGGCTCCACGAGTTGGTCTCTTCCCTCTTCATCCGCGCTGAGGGTGCGTCAATCTGGCGCAATGATAGTTCGGCAAAACTCGATATTCATCATCAAACTGGCTTGAAACCGCGTGTTTGGCAGCTCTACAAAACTGTGCTCCCGCGGCTAGCCGAATTCTGTATCCCTTTTTCGCGGAGTTGCACTAAGACGGGGCAGTGTGAGCGGCCCCGATGTTGTCCGGGGCCGCGATCACGATGAGCTTGCCGAGTGTTTCTCTGCGTCGCTCTCTGTTAGCAAATCGTTAGCCTGCTGTTAGTTCCCGCTGTCAGTACCTGCGGTTAATGCTGTCAACAGACCTTGCATGCTCATCGCCAACAACAACCTTTCTGCGCCGAGACCGAAGCCCGCGCCCTCCCGATACGCGCCCCCACCTGTCATTTGCTGTTGTGCGCCGAGTTCGTTGCAGCGAATCTCGAACCCCTGCCCGTTCAGGTAATAGCTAAGGCCGCGCTTCGCAGCCAGGTCGAGCGCGTAACGCAGCCCTAACGAATCGAGAAAGCCTGCGGCAAGTTCGCGGCTGCGGACCAGCGCGCGCTCGGGGTCCGGACACAGGTACTCGAAGCCGAGTTGCACGAACTCGCGGTACCTGCCGGCCTGGGGACGTTCATAGCGATAGCAGCGTGCCACGTAAAACAGCATGCGTTCGCGGTGCCCCTCGAGCAGTTCCTGGCAGCGTTCCTGAAACAGCGCGGTGGCCTCAGGAATCAGGCAACAGGGCCGGCCTTTCTTGTCCGGAAAGGCCCACATTTGCCCAATGATTTCGCTGCCACCGGCCTTTTCCACGAAGGTATCCTGCGACCACAGCGCAGGCACGATGGCTTCTTCGGCACCGGCATCAATGAAGGTAGCTCCGGAAGCGATTTTCCAACGCGCGGGCTTGTGCCGCTTCCTTACCGACGATAAAACGTGTTCCGCGAATCATGGTCATGCTTGCACTCCAGGTAGTGTAGAAATAAAAAAAGGCGCCTTAGGCGCCTTTGGTCGTTTTGCATGAAGCTGGAACTCAGTGCGTTCCTGACTTCAGTGCGATGAGACGTAACGAACCACGGCGCAACGGGCTGCTGCCGTGATGATGATGCGACCGGTTCGGAACGTTACGTGAGTTCATGCCTTGCATAGTGACATAGGTATCGAAGTTTGTGAACGGCGGCCATGTTTGTGTCCGGCCCACCCGGCGAAGCGCATTATTTCGTGAGACGGACCCGTACGGTGTACTCGTTATCCAGCACCGGATCGAAATCGCCTTCCTCGTCCCTCGGTGCATGAAAATCCGCTGACAACGGCTCGACAGGATAACCGTGCCGTTCCCATGCGTCGAGCCCACCCTTGAGCGCCTGCACGTGATGAATATTCTTTGCATGCAGCTGGGCCACGATCCGCTTCGCCGTCGCTTCATTAGGACAGACGCAGTACACGACGATCGGACGCGCCAGCAGTTCCGGATCCAGTTGCTCGGGCGATTGCAGGTCGAGCGCCCGCGCGCCCGGAATCCGGTACGCTTCCTTCGCGCGCACTTCCGGTGGACGCGCATCGAAGATGAGCGGCGGAGCATTCGACTTCATCAGCTCGTCCAGTTGCTCGGGGCTGATGCGAATCTTCGCCAGCCAACGGCGAAACTGGATCCGGCGCACCCAGCGATAGGTGACAAACAGGACGGCCAACACGGCGAACAGATCGAAGATGGTGCCGCCGTTGTGCCGTATCAGCAGCATCCCTTGCGCGATATAGTCGTGCAGCGCGGCGCCGCCGATCAGCCAGGCCCCAGCCCAAAGCGACGCGCCCAGCAGGTCCCACAGCAGGAAAATACGCGGATCGATGCTCGTGGTGCCGAGCAAGGGCGCGGCAATCAGCCCAAGCCCGGGGACGAATTTGGATACCGCGAGAATTGGCGCGCCGTGGCGTTCAAAAATGTTCCGCGCTGTCCGCACGGTGGCATCGAAGGACAACGAGAAGCGCACCAAAGAATTCAACATGCGCCGGCCGCGCAGCCGCCCGGTGGTGAACCACAGCGTGTCAGCCAGCAAGGTGGCGCAGACCGCCGCGACGAACACGCTGGAGTACGAGACCTCGCCCACGGCGGCCATGGTGCCCGCGAGAACCAACATCGGCGCAGCCGGCACGGGTGCGCCCAGTTGCGTGATCAACACGCTCATGAAGACCGCCCACGCACACAGCGCAGGCGGAATAGCTGTCGGAAAATGCCACACCATACCGCTCCTGTGGAAAACCATCGCCGATGGCTCGACTCCCGTTCTGTATCGGCAACCTGCATCGGATTCGAGGAACAGGCGCGACCGTGCATTCGAACGGCCGCACAAGAGAAAACCAGCAATCCATGGTCCTGGACAATCCCGTGCGTACCGTCGACTAACGGATTCTAAACAAAAACGCCGATTGGCATCGCGCTGGCGGGCAGGCTGACGCGCAGCGTGCGCCAGCAGACCGCCGGCTGTGAACCGGAGCCCTCGCGCTTTTGCGTCAGACTGTTCGCTCGCGCTCTGAACGACCGACATCAAGGAAGCTAAGCTGGTCACTGCCCCGTTAACCTCACCGTCGGCAACGCGCCCCAGGGGCTCGTCAAATGCTTACCGCCCACATTGAAAAGGAAGGCGCCGTGGACCGCATCGGAAATGCCACGTCAAAACTGACCGACCGAAACGCTACGCACGAAGCGGCAGCGTCGACTAGCCGCGACGAAACGCTTGCGCAGCGGATTCGCAAAGGCCTGAGATCCGGCGAATTCGGCGTTGCCTTCCAGCCGGTTGTCCGCGCACAGACACTCCAGTTGCTTAACGTGGAATGCCTGCTGCGTTGGCAGCATCCCGAGTATGGTCTGCTGCTGCCCGAGTGCTTCGTGTCAGCCTTCGAAGATCGAGAGACCGCGCGCGAGGTCACGGAATTCATGCTGGAGTCGGTATGCCTGCAACTCGGCGAGATGCGGCGGGCCGGCCAGGCGCTGCCGGCTGCAGCGATCAATATCCAGCCGTCGCAGTTACTCGATGTTGCGCTCGCCACCACCATCCGCGAGACGACCCAGCGTCACGGAATCGATCCGTTGTTGCTCGAATTCGAACTCGTCGCGACGGAAAACGCATCGACGGTGTTGTCGACGCAAGAGTTCACGCGCTCCTTGCGTCAACTCGGCGTGCGGATCGCGCTTAACGACTTCGGCTCGGGTTATTCGCTGCTCGCGATGCTGGGCGCGACCCAGATCGATACGGTCAAGCTGGCACGCGGCTTTATGGCTCGCGTGCCGGTGTCGGCACGCGACTGCGTGGTGATGACCGGCCTCCTCGACCTGCTCGACAAGCTGGATATGCGGGTCGTCGTGGAGGGTGTAGAAAGCGAGGCGCAGTTACGCTGGCTCAGGCAACGACCAGAAGTCTACGTGCAGGGCTATCACGTGGCGCGACCGCAAGCGAAGCTCGAAAATGCGCTCGCTATCCATTGAGTGGCGCGCCTCGGATTGCACACCGCGCCTAACCAGCCCTGCTATCCCGTCAACTCGACGTGAACGCAACGTACGGCCCGGTGCCGCCGCCGGCTGACGTCGTACCCGTGATCCCATAGTAGACGTGACGCCCGTAGAAAAACGGTATGCCCATATCGAAGATGCCGGTCATATAGGATGCCATATCGTTGAACGCATAGTTGCCCGAAGCAAACAGCGTGTTTGCGTTGGCCACGTTGAAATCGATGGTCGCGGTGGCCAGACTGCTGATGGCAATCGAGACGGAGCGTGCCAGCGTCGTTGCCCGGAGCGGCTGAGCGGGATCATTTTTACATCTGGAACCGGGCCGGAAACACGCTCGGGGCTGCCTTCGCATGGACTCGAACACGCGAAGGCAGCGACGGTGCTCTCATCGCGAGGCAACCGCTTACCTATGCGGTGCATTCGCGCTTCAGGCGGGGCGCATTTTCAGTCGCGCAGTATTCACCGCGCAGTGTTCACATCAACGCGTTTTAAGCGCTCCGCGCACGCCTCGGATTGGCGCGCAGCGCATCGATTTCGTCGAGCAGATCGAGCACCAGTGCAATACCAGGCGGATTGATCTCGAGATCGTGCGCGAGACGCCGGGCCGTGCGCACGCGGCGCAGCGATGCACCGCTAAAACGCCACTCCTGCGGTTCAGCTCCGCGCGGAGTAAATGCGCCCTCAGCGACCCACAGGGTCACCTCATCTTGCGACGCACCGCTCGCCTGGCACAACTCGACAAGCGTGAACTCCATCTCTTCATTGACAATCTGGCCTTCCAGATAGGTCGTCACGGACTCTTTCATGATGAGCGATCATCCATAAAAATGCGCACGTGGGTCGAAGTTGAACGCCTGCCGCATCACGTCATAGGCGGCGGCTGCGCGCTCGGTATCGGCCGGCGGCAAGACGATGTTCAGGATTACGTACAGATCGCCTGGTGGCGTCCCCGGAATGCCTTTGCCCTTGAGTCGCAGGCGACGTCCTCCTTGCGAACCCTTGGGCACGGTCATTTCGACGGATCCGTCGGGTGTCGGAACCTTGATCTGAGCGCCAAGCGCTGCTTCCCAGGGCGCGACCGGCAAGTCGAGAGAAACATCGCGGCCGTCGACGCGAAAACGCGGATGCTCGCGAAAGGCGATCTCCAGATACAGGTCTCCGGGCGGCGCGTTGCCCACTGCGGGGCCGCCCTGACCGTTGAGCCGCAGGTGCTGGCCGGCCCGGATGCCCTTCGGGATGGTCACGTCCAGCGTACGCGACTGCAGCGTGACATTGCCCTGTGGGTCGAGCACCGGCATTTGCAGTGAAATGGACCGCTGCGCCCCGCGATAGGTGTCTTCCAGATCGATCACCACTTTTGCGTGGTGATCCTGGCCGGCCATCGCGCCGGCGGCCTGCCGTTGCTGCGCGGCGCGTGCATGACCGAACATGGCTTCGAAGAAATCGTCCAGATTGGCCTCGTCCGGCGCTTCCCTGCCCGCTCCTCTGAACTCGAAACCTTCGTCCCAGTTCGGCGGCGGCTGGAATTCCTGGCCGTTCTGCCATTCGCCGCCCATCCGGTCGTAGGCCGCACGTTTTTCCGGATCCTTGAGCACCTCGTACGCTTCGCCCACTTCCTTGAAGCGCTCCTCGCCGTCCGCCTCCTTGGTGACGTCCGGGTGATACTTGCGGGCAAGCTTGCGGTAGGCGCGCTTGATGTCATCCTCGGT
>FSXK01001468.1_pt1 | contig 14079 bp, 17 predicted proteins | sample 1638101 | NCBI WGS metagenome assembly FSXK01 (sample SAMEA3914788, study PRJEB12502) | metagenome | biome: forest; material: soil | place: Canada | collected 2011-07-03 | depth 0.1 m | reverse complement strand
GGAGCGTAGCGCAGCCTGGTAGCGCATCTGATTTGGGATCAGAGGGTCGTAGGTTCGAATCCTATCGCTCCGACCATAGAATCAAAGGGTTACACGCTTCGGCGTGTAACCCTTTTTCTTTTCCTGTTTCCGTGTAGACACCGCGTAACCCCCGTGTCACCCGTGCGTAACCGGATTCAGTCAACGTCGGACTCTGCTCGTCAGGTTCATTCGTGGTCGGATGGTGACGTATGTCCAACTCTGTTCGAGGATCGATCCGTGCGTAAATTCGTATCGCTCATCCTGCTTGCGGCATTCGCCGGAGCATTCGCGCCCGTCAGTGCCGAGGCGCATCCCCGTGTAGTGTGCAAACGCGTCTGGTATCGCGGCCATCTGGTGCGCCGCTGCCGGCCGGTGCCGCCGCCGCGCCATCATCATCGCCGCCCGCCGCCGCATCATCGTGGAAACTACGTCTGACCCGCTGGCCTTGCAACGGTCCGAGCTTCAACCTTCTCGATAACGGCCACTCAATCTCGCGCGGCCCAGCGCTCTATTTCAGCGCCACCTCGGGTTGAGCAAACGCCTCGCGGAACATCGGTACCAGCCGCTTGTTGCCGAATTCGCTGAGGTGATCCGCGTCGTAGTACAACGGCCTGAGTTGCTGGCTTGCCCAGCAACGCCCGCGGTCGCACAGCCAGCGCTCGGGATCGAGTACCTTCACGCCGCACTGTGCGGCCGCGGCCTCCTGTGCCGTCCGCACGAACGCGTTACGCCTGTTGTAGTCGGCGAGCGAAATAGACAGGTCGGCATTGCCCCGCCTGAACATCAACTGGCGCGCCATCGCCTGCGGGACATCGAATGGCATTTCCGGCACCGGCTGCACCAGATACACCGGGCGGGACTTTGCGATCAGGCAGGCCGATGCGACCAGATGCTGCGCAAACTCCGCGAGGAACGCGGGCGTCGGAGAATCGTACACGCGGGAAAAGTAGATCAGCGGATGGTGACTGAGTGCGCTGCCATCGATCGGCCCGAACGCGTAGTCCGACGTACGGTTGACGATGAACACTGGAATCGCCGGGTCGAGCGAAGCCAGCTTGCGCAATGCCCGATCATTGAAGTCGGCACATTGCTGATCAGCATCTTGCGAGCCAGGAACCGCGTGCTCGCCATACAGCGTCGGGCAACCCGAGTAGCTCAACTCCATGACCGCGCCGGCGGACAATGCTTGCTGGACGGCGCTCACCATTGCGTCCGCGTGGCTGTCGCCGAGTACAACCGCCCGCAGCGGACCACTGCCGAACAGGCACGCGGGCGATGTGCCGCCGGATGTGGGTAGGCACTGGTCGCGCACCGGGCTGTAGTCGAGTTGCTCGTCGGCGGCCATGTCCCATTGCGGCGGCACCCGGTTCGGCACGTGCTGATACCGGGCGGCAACCGCACCGAGCGTCAAGCCCCCCAGCGCCGCGCCGAGACACAGCAGGCGCACAGGCTTCGCAAACCGTGAGAGATGCCCGCGCGACGGCCGTTCGACGAACTGATATGACGCTTCGCCGAGTAGCAGCGCTGCGGCAATCCCGCTAGCCACGCTCACGGGATCGTGCTGCCGATCGGAGTAGACCAGCAACACCACCACTGGCCAGTGCCAGAGGTAGAGCGAATACGAACGGGTGCCGAGCCATTGCGCGACACTGTTGCCGGTGAATGGCGAGCGCTGCCTCGATACTGCAATCACTAGCGCCGCGCCGAGCACCGGCACGATTGCGAAGCCGCCAGGCCACCTCAGCCCGGAGTCGAAGCGCACCACGGCCAGTGCGATCAGCGCAAGTCCGACGCCTTCGAGCGCGCCCGCAAGCGCAGCGGGCAACTGGCGCCGTCCGGTGAAGAGCCAGACCATTCCGCCCACCAGCAATTCCCACGCACGACTTGGCAACAAATAGAACGCGGCGGCTGGCCAACGCCCGGAAGCGTACACCGAGCAGGCCAGCGACGCGACGCACACAACGGCTAACAGCGCGCACACGCCGGCCCTGCGCCGCCAGCGCCAGGCGAACGCCGCCGCAAGCGGCAACAGTAGGTAGAACTGCCACTCCACGGACAACGACCACGTGTGCAGGAGCCACTTCTCATGCGACGCCGTATCGAAGTAGCCAGAGCCTCTCCAGAACTGGACGTTGGAGACGAACGTCAGCGCGGACACCACATTGAGCGAGAGCGTCCGATATTCGATGCTCACGAGCCAGAACCAGCCGACTGCGAGCAGCACGGCACACAGCGCGAGAAGCGCCGGCACGATGCGCACCGCACGCGACAGATAGAAATCGAGCAGCGAGAACCGGTCGCGCTCGAGCGCCGAGACGACAATTCCAGTCATCAGGAATCCTGAGATAACGAAGAACACGTCGACACCGACGAACCCTCCGGAAAAGCCCGGAATCCCGAAGTGGAAGAGCACGACTGGCAGCACCGCCCACGCACGCAGGCCGTTGATGTCGTAGCGGAACGCTGAGCGGACAGCGTGCTCCGTGCGTTGAGCGTCGGCAAAACCCCGCTCACCGACAAATTTTATTCTTTGCATGGGTTTCAGCCCCTCGAAGTGGGGCTTCGAAGACACGTGCAAGGGGCGAGCGCCCAATCCCGTGACGGCAACCGCGCCCCCTGGAAATTCCACTAAAACAATAACCGCGTCGCCTGCCTGCTTTCCAAAAAAACAATGCTAGTGAGTACGCTAACGCACGAGGAGTACGCGCGATCGCTCACCGTGCCCGATGGACACGACGCGTGCTGAACGCTGCCGGCGGCCCGATCACAACGGATCGCTTCTCGTCGCCCCGCTTGTGGAACCGCTTCACCAGCAATCTTTTCCTGTCACTTTGATTACAGTGAGGCGGGTAGATAAATGTCGGTATGGTTCCGCACAGAAGCCGACGCTCGTTCGTGAGAACGTTTTGCTCATCGAGCGGAGGAACCGATGTTTGAGCGTCTTTGGGTCTACATGGGATACACAGTTCACGCCCTTGCCTCCTCCACCGGCGATGGCCTCTATTGTGTCCAGCGAATTTCCCTTCAGCGGTCCGCGGCGGATGTGCGGATCGATATCCGGCCGCTTCCGGACGAGAACGCTCCGCAGAGCCGACCCGAAGATGCGCTGAACAATGCATATGCATGCGCGTGCAAGGCAATCGGATGGATTGCATCGGCCGACGCTCGAAGCCGTTCTTGAAGCCTCCATGCCAGCATTACTCCGCGCTCAAGGGGACTGGCATGGCATTCAATAAAACCGTCTCAATACGCGAACATGGATATTGCGAAAACGCTGGAAGTAGCAAAGCCGCAGCCTGCCCGGTCGCAGCGCTGATCATCGAGTTATTGAGGCGCACCGACTTTCCGACAAAATCAAGAACCCAAAAGACGATTTCCTTTATCTACGCGAGCTGGCCGCCGAAACAAGCTAGCATATTTTACCGTACACACCGCGGCCGCGTTTTTTCCGGTTGAAAAGACCCGTAATAAAAGGGCCATCTGCTGGTGGCCCACGATTACAATTTATTGCAATCACGTTCGCCGTTCACCGGTTAGGGGTAACATGAAGTTCGTCCCCTGCTGGCACGTTTCTGGCTGCACGAGATGACCATATGCCCTAACGGAGTTGGAAAATGACGGATAAGAAGACAAAGAATCCGCCCGTATATACTGGCCCTGAGTCGATCAACAATCCCGATGAGCTGATACGCAAGCGCTGCAGTAGTTGCAAGGAATACAAACCCTTTGATGACTTCTACAACAACCGAACCAGCGGAGATGGAAAAGATTCCCGCTGCATCGAATGTGTGAAGCAATATTGGAAGGAATATTCCGTAAGGGTCGCTGCCCGGAGAGCGGAGTACAGGAAGGCGCGGTCTGCCGATCCAATCGTCAGAGAAAATATCAGGAAATATGCGAAGAAATATGCAGCATCGCCTGAACATGCGGAACGGATAAGGGAGCTGGCGCGTAAGAACTACCGTAAGCGTAAAGACGCGCAAAAAGCGGAATCGCTTGCTCACGCCACCAAAAGCCCCAACGATGAGGTTGATGATTCAGCCGGGGTTCGCAGTGCATTGCCTGACACGACAGCAAAAATGCCGCGCTGAGGCGGCCCGCGATAGCCGGCTCATTGCAATCTCGCTTCAGCCTTCACCGACTCGGCGGCGGGCACGGGAAAACCGCGCTCGTCGACCCCGGTATTTGCGGTATCGATAGGGACGTTGCGCCCGGCTGTCATCAAACAGGGCTCCGATCTGTCAGACCAGCACGAGTCGCGGATGACCTTGCAAAACGCCTTGACAGGAAAGCGCGTGCCGGCTCCTCAACATATTTCGTCAAAACAATCGCGCTTAGGAGCGTAACAGCGCATGCGACGAATAACGGAACTGCCGTAGACCCGTTGGGCTTTCCCACGAACATGAACACGGCTCGCCCGATTGGGAAATGAAGGAGATAAATCGGGTACGAAAGCCAGCCGAGAAAGCGCGCTACTTTCTTCTCGAAGGCCGACAAACGGGACAGGTTCGCCCCGACCATAACAAGGCATGGCGCAACGCAGAAAATAATGAGCAGCGGGTACAAGCCACGAACCGCGTACGGAAACAGAAACAACGCGAGCGCCAGAGCATACAGGCAATAAGAATTTCGAAACACCCACTTCGGAATTTCTGCCGCGCGAACCTGAGCATTCGAATTATTTATGTTGTACAGGAGAACGCCGACAACGAACCCGAATGAAACGCGATAGAACCCACCATCAACCCTGCCGCAAGACCAACCTTGCTCAAAATCTATTATTGAATGTCCGTGGCCATCAAAGCTCGCCAGCAAACCCGTTATCACAAACATAATTCCACTGACGGCAATGATCTTAAGCAATGCATTCTTATTTAATCGCACGATGACCACGAACGCGATACTCGCCACCATCTCGAAGAAAAGTGACCATGCAGGCGGGTTCGATGGGAATATCTCGCCTATGGTGGGATCGATAGCAGTAACGGCGTTCACGGTTGCCATGTTTACGGTGCCGAAACTGGCCATATACGGAGTAAAGAACAGATTATAGATGGTTGCGGATATAACATTTCGCATCGGATAGGTGGATATGCCCACCGTTCCCGCCTCGATCAATACAGGCAGACCGATCAGCAGCGATAGTAGAAGCATCGGATACAGGCGAATAATGCGTCTTTTTATATATTCGACCGCCGTCATTCCTGCAAGGAGTCGGGTACCGTAAGAGTGGGCAATGACAAAGCCACTTAACATAAAAAACAGATCGACTGCCACATACGCGTTCTTGAACACGCTTTCCTCGGTGAAATGCGAAAACATCACTGCGATGGCTGCGACGCCTCTCAAGCCGTCGAGTGCATCGTATCTATTGTCTGTTGTAGTCATCCCACTCTCACATTACGTTTTTATAACAGAATGCGGAGCCCCGAACCGCTTGCTTCGCCACAACCGTTCTGGGACTCTAGCAGCGCTATAACAATGACTATGTGCGGTGGAGAACGTGATATCAGTCACGTTGCCGATTAAAGAACGTGTTGAAATCGATTTGATATATATGCGTAATTATTTGGTAATGTGATCTGATCTTATTCGACGAGTCGCGAATGGGCGTTACTCAGCAGCGGTGATATTGCCACCGCGAGATCTGTCGGTGCACGCGTCAGACGGTTCGAAGGAAGGCTATTGGACACGCATTTAGAAGGCCGCTGCAGCAATCGTCACAATGGCGGCACACAATAGCGCACCTCATTCCTTTGAGCCAACATCAGATGAAAAAATCAATGGCCGCGCTGGCACTCATCGCACTGTGTTCCACCGCGCAGGCAAGTCCACCGTCAGACGTCAACGACGGGTTTCTCACAGGTACCTTCTTTCGCGGTGGAAGCCAATCGATGCGTGCCGCCTATGTCATTGGCATCCTCGACGGCTTCTCCTACGCGACTGTATTCGGCGCGCCGGATTCGAAGATCGAGAAACTGCGACGCTGTATCGGAGCGATGAATGCCAACACCCGGCAAGTCGGCACCATCGTCGATCAGTATCTGGATGCGCACCCTGAGTCGTGGAATGAGAAGATGCAACCGATTGTCCTGCGCGCAATGCGGCAGGCTTGCGCGACTCACGGGATGGCGATCGATTGAAGGGACGGCGGATCATCCAATAATGAAATTGTCCCGCTACCGTATATTGCGGCGATAGCGGGACAATTTGGCAAACTAGCGCGCGCAGAGGTACTGCGCGCTCAGTTGGTGATGTTAGCGACCGGATGAATCGCTAACGACTCGCCAATCTGACTGGTTAGTGACCAGAGTAAAGCGAATGCGAGCCGGTAAATGTCGAGACCGGAAGAGCAGGAGCGCCTGATTCCGACGAGCCGCTCACTGCACCACCGACACCGCTGGTCGAGCTATTCTGCGCAGCCACACGCGCTTCAGCGGCCTCAATCTGATCCGGGTAGCTGGCGTGATCGCCACCCGGGCGATAGCCGGCGTTTTCGAGCTGGACCAGTTGGCTACGGACTTCGGCGCGTGTCAGCGGCTGATTCGACTGAGCAAACGAAGCCACCGGAGCGGAGAGAACGAGAGCAATAGCAACAGCCTTGATAAGCGAGTTCATGATAACTACCTCCAGACATTGTTTTGAACGGCGCTGCAAACGCGTTTGTGTGCAGCCAGTGATCACAGTGTAGAAAGCTGGAGACCTAGGGTAAATACCTAAGTTATGAAATCACTGTTCTGGCAAACCTCACAATCGAGGGGTATAGGGTCCGCCATTGACGCAGGCATCTCATCAGGTACGAATACTGCTGCTTTTCTGTCGGTATCTTTTTGCGGAGCAAACTATGAAGAAGATCTGCATCGCTGTGGTTGTTGCTATGACAACGCTATGCGCGACCGCGCCGGCGTTCGCCGACGAGTACCATCATCATCATTGCCATTGGGAGTGGCATCACCACCACCACGTGCATGTCTGCCACTAACATGTAGCGCATTTGGCGACACCCTGGATTCAATAAGGGTCGTCGTTCGCAGAGGTTGCGGCGAGCATCGCCGCAACCTCTAATCACTGATCTGCACCAAGGCGTTCGAGACAAGCGGCGCAAAAAGTCCTACACTTTCTCCGCACGCATTACCCAACCGTATGCGCAAGCAAACTGTGGAGGTCAAGCATGACTGCGCCGCAAAAACTTTACGGTGTGACGCTGAAGCCTCGCGTCAAGACTCCTCCGCGCAAGTTGATCGAAACTGCCCCGTCTGAAGCACGCCCAGACCTGTTGGAAGCCGTTCGACGAGCGGTTGTCGAACAGCGAGATATAGCTGAGCGGCCGTCTCCGCGTTAAGCCGTTCCCGTGTTGATTCATAGCAGCCCGCATTGGGCAGGCTTTCGCACGCCAGGCGTTTGACACTGAGGTGCGTAATGACGGGAACCGCAACGCGCCGGGCAGACCGGGCGCGAGGCGTGCCTGATCAATATCGCCGCTCTTGACGATTGACCCGGCGAAGACTGAGTCCGCCCATGATGGCGCCCGCGATACCCGCAATCGCGCCCACGATGCCCGCAATGACGGCAACATAATTCATCCAGTCTGCCTGAGGTGCCTTGGCGGGCGGTGCTGTTGCGACCAGCGAAGGAGCGGCTGCCGAGACGATCTCCGGCGGCGATGCCAACGGCGGTGATGCCGACGGAAGTGGAGATGCCGTGACTGTTGGCGTAGCCACGGTCGATACTGACGCAGATGGCCCAGGTGTCGCATACAGGCCTTGCGCGAGTGCCATTGAAGCGGCAGGGGTGTCTCGTGCAATATCGCCGGCGAGTGCAGGCGCGCAATGCAGCGAGAAAAGCAGCGCTCCTACGAGCCGGAGCGAGTACCTGATCGAATGCTGTGGCGAATCTGAATCTGCGGTATTCAGTGTCGTGGGCAAAACGTCATTGAAGGACAGGCGGGCAATGGTCGATATGCTGGCCATCCAGTCACTCCCGTGAAAATTCGATCGGACGATTGTAACGGCTGCCCGATATATTCGCGGTCACTTTGGTGCACGCCCCATAAGCAAATTGGCCCGCTACCGCGCATGTGCGCAGTAGCGGGCCAATCCAATCCGCACAAGCTGCTGACGCCCCGGCTTAACGCCACGAGCGCGCCACTGCGGCACCGCTTTAGTGACCAGCGTAAATCGAACGCGAGCCGGTAAATGCCGAGGCCGCAGAAGCGCGAGCGCCCGAATCCGACGAGCCGCTGACCGCACCGCCGACGCCACTCGTCGAGCCATTTTCGGCAGCAACACGTGCTTCCGCTGCCTGGATGTCCGCGGGATACGTAGCGTCGTCCGAGACGCTCGGGTTGTAGCCTGCCTTTTCGAGCTGGACCAGTTGGTTACGGACTTCGGCACGCGTCAGCGGCTGATTCGACTGGGCGAATGAAACAACCGGAGCGGCGAGAACAACGGCGAGAGCAACAGCCTTGATAAGCGATTTCATGATGACTACCTCCAGTGATCGTTTTAACGGCGCTGCAAACAACGTTGTGTGCAGCCGGTAAAGACAGTCTAGAGAGCGACGAACCTAGGGTAAATACCTAAGTCATGAAATCACTATTCTCGTAAATCTCACAATCCAAATACTGGCCTGACTCCCCCTCGGCGACGAGGGACGTTTCGACTAGGCGACGGCAGTTTTCAACGTGGCAATGTCGCGCCGGGGTGGCGCGCCAAACATGCGGGCGTATTCGCGGCTGAATTGCGATGGACTTTCATAACCCACCTGATAGGCAGCCGCTTCAGCGTTTGCCTCGCCTGCCACCATCAAGTTGCGAGCTTCGAGCAAGCGAAGCTGCTTCTGATATTGCAGCGGGGTCATCGAAGTCAGCGCCTTGAACTGCCTATGAAATGTCGACGGACTCATCTGCGCGACGGCGGCCAGTTCCTCGATACGTACCGTTTCGGTGAACTGGTCCCGCAGGGCATGGATCGCGTTCACGACTCGCTGCGCGTGGCTATTTGCCAGCACGACTCGCGCGACCTCACTTCCATCAGGACCGCTTAGCAACCAGTAGCAGATTTCCCGCATGATCATCGGCGCGAGAATCGGAATAGCTTGAGGCGTATCGAGGAGCCGCACCATGCGCAGCACGCAGTCGGCCAGCGGGCCGTCAAAGTTGGCGACAAATACGCCGTGTCCGAACGGGTCTTCTGGCGTGGGTGGCGTGTCGAGGCGCTCCATGACATCGCGCATGACCGCCAGATCGAACTCGATCACCACGCCGAGGAATGGCTCGGACGGGCTGGCTTTTGCCACCCGGCTCAGCGCCGGCATCTCGACGCTGACGACCAGCGCTTGCCCTGCCCTGTAGTCATACCGCCTGTCACCGAATGTGGTCCATTTGGCGCCCTGGACGACGACACAGAGGGCCGGTCTCATGATCAGATGAGACGGCGCTTTCTCATGATCCGCGCGAAGGATGGCCATCCCCTCAATGGCAGTCACGAAGGGGTTTTGCTGCCCGCCATGCTCGTCGGTATAGCGTTTGACGGCTTCGAGCAAGGCATTTGACATAGGAATTTCCTCCACATCCGCTTTCCTGCATGTTACCGCCGCTTGTGGCGAGCGGTGGGCGTAGAGGCAGGATCAGGCAAGAAGTGAGGCAGTTCGGGCATTCAGTGGCGGGATCTGCCGGCATAAGCTTGCCTCTCCACAGCTAACGCGGAGTGCAGCATGACAGCAGGAAAATCAGCAGGTACCACCACGAAGATCGCGATTGTCACCGGAGGCAGCCGTGGCTTGGGACGCAATACGGTGGTCCACCTAGCGAAGCGCGGTGTCAGTTCCATCTTCACCTACCGCACGAATCAGGCAGAAGCCGGGAAGGTTGTCGGTCTTGTAGAAGAGCAAGGTCAACAAGCCATTGCACTGCCGCTCGATACCGGCAAGGTAAGCGAGTTTGATCCGTTCGTGAAACGGGTGTGGGAATCGCTTGCGCAGTTAGGCGCTGAGCGCTTCGACTACCTCGTCAACAACGCCGGTACTTCGAATCACACGCCGATCGAGCAGACCACCGAGGAAGAACTGGACGGTCTCTACAACGTCCATTTCAAGGGCGTGTTTTTCCTGACCCAGAAACTTCTGCCGCTCATCCGCGACGGTGGCCGCATCGTGAATATTTCGTCGGGGCTGACACGCGTCGCCATTCCGGGTAGTGCGTCGTATGCGTCGATGAAAGGCGCCGTTGAGGTTCTGACTCGCTATCTCGCGAAGGAACTCGGGCCGCGCCAGATCCGCGTCAACACCGTCGCTCCGGGCGCAGTTGAGACCGATTTCAGTGGCGGTATGGTGCGCGACAATCCGGAAATCAACAAACGCGTGGCGGAGTTTACGGCGCTCGGTCGTGCAGGTTTGCCCGACGACATCGGCCCAATGATCGCGTCGCTTCTTGCCGAAGACAACCGCTGGGTCAATGCCCAGCGTATCGAAGTCTCGGGCGGCATGGCTATCTAGACGTCAAAAAAGAACTGCGGGCGCGTACCGCCCCTATCGTGCTTGCCAACCGGATCAACGTTTCGGCTGGCTAAACTCATAGAGACGACGGCGTTGCATCTCGCCAATCACGCGCTTGCGCGCGGACTCACGCCGATAGTGGCCGACCGCGAAAATCACTGCGAACAGCAAAACCGAAAATCCCACTGCGGTGGCCAAAGCAGTCGCGTCCATGGCGGCCTCTTGTCAGGTGCTGCGCTAAGCCGCAGCGGCGTTCAATTACTGCTCACATCCACAGCAACCTGCGCGCCACAAGCCGGGACGTCCCGGCCAGCGGCGGTGAAACTCGCCCAGCCAGGAAGGCTGGGCGTGGCCGCCACTACCACGGCAACCGACAGACCCGTAACAGGTACGTCCGTGCGATACATCTAACAGCCAGGCCCGCTTGGCAAAACAGGCCAGCATCTCTTGCGAGAGCCGACCTGCCTGTTACCGGCTAGCGCCCCGAAGGACAACTCACGGCAACCTTCCCGCCACGCTGTCCGCGCGACGCTATCCGCGCCGCGCTACCCGCAGCTTAGTGACCGTAAATCGCTACCGCTGCGGAGTACGTGCTCACTGTGCCGAAGTGGCGCGCTGACCCACTTGCGACGAGCCGTTGCTGCCCGAGCCGTAGCTGGTCGTTTCAGCCTGCGCGCCGCCCTTTTCAGCGGCGACGCGGGCTTCAGCAGCCTGAATGTTTTCCGGGTAGTGAATCCAGTCGTTCGGGTTGTAGCCAGCCTTCTCGACCTGAACAAGCTCGGCGCGCACTTCTGCGCGGGTCAGCGGTTGGCTCGACTGCGCAAACGCGGCGAGCGGAGCGGTGATCAGCGCGGCAATAACAGCAGCTTCGAAAAGCGACTTCATGATTACTACCTCCGGGAATTTGTTTTGTGCGGCCCTGCAACCACTTGGTATGCGACCGATCAACACAGTGTAGGGTCAGGACGACCTAGGGTAAATACCTAGATTATGAAAACACTGTTGTCAAAACCGTGACAATAACGGGATACGGCGCGCGCGGTCGGTCACGCCCGCCTTGCCGGCAAACAGCAGACCCTGACGCGGTGATGTTTGTGGCGCGCGGAGGCCGCGAATCGATCGTTCATGTCAATGGATATCTCCACGGCACGCGTCACACGACAGAAAACGTCCCGAGCGGCGCACGTCTTTTTGCGAACTGTTCGCTTGGTAACGTTGCCCTGAGAAGTGGCTACCTAAGATGACTGCTGGAAAAATTCTGTCGAGTCACGCTATGCGCTATCCGTTTGATATCGCCGTTACCTACGCCTTATTGCTGCTCGTCATGTGTTGCGTCGTGAATCTGACTCTCTCCTGATCGAATCCCGATCAGAGCGGGTTTTACGACGCAGGTAAGCGGTCCGTGACACGCGTTGTCACGGACTCGCCCGCCTCCCACCCGCGCATGTGTCATCACCACCGACCATCGCGTCCCCCCGAAGCCTCCCTACGTCCCATCACGCAGTGTTCCGCCGTCGCGGCGCTCGCCTCTGCGTGCGACGACGGCGTTCGAGCCACCGCCCCCTCCTCTGGCACACCGCCTTGCTGTCACGCGCCCACCCGTGCGACAGTGGTACAACACAGCGTCGCGCCCTTTGCGTCGCTAGAGAGCCATGGAGACAAAACATGAATCTGATCCTCTGGCGCCACGCCGAAGCCGAAGACATCGCCCCGACCGACCTGGCCCGTCAGTTGACCGTACGCGGTCGCAAACAGGCGCAAGCCGTGGCGAAGTGGCTGCGCGCACGGCTCGACGACGACGCCGTGATCCTCGCAAGTCCCGCCGTGCGCACCATCCAGACCGTCGAAAGCCTGACCGATCAGTATCGCGTGGTGCGTGAACTCGCACCAGGCGCCAGCGCGGCTGACGTCCTCGACGCCGCCGGCTGGCCAGAAGGTATTGCACCGACGGTGCTGGTCGTCGGTCATCAGCCCACCCTCGGTCACGTCGCAGCGCAGTTGCTCGCCCAGAGCAACGCCAGCTGGCCGCTCAAGAAGGCCGGCGTATGGTGGATTGCAAGCCGCGAGCGCGACGGCGACGAGCAGGTGCTCCTGCGCGCGGCGATCAGCCCCGATCTTTTGTAAAACAACGAAACCGAAAATAAGCGGCGACCTTACGGACCGTCATCTAAAGGTCACGACCTTGCCATGCGAGCGTCACCGGGCGTTACTACATTGGCGAAAAAGCGAAATTCTTCTTTTTCGACAAGGAACGCCACATGCAAGATCTGCCGACGTCTTCCCTGCCGCTCGCTTCGACCCTCGAGACGCGCCGTCGATTGCCGCGCGCCGAGGAAACGGTCACCGCACAACACCGGCTGCAGGTGGCCTGGGCGCGTACCGAGGAAGAGCTTCGTGAAGCGCAGCATCTGCGCTACCGGGTCTTCGCCGACGAAATGGGTGCACGCCTGACCGGCCCCGCGGGTCTCGACGTCGACGCCTTCGATCACTACTGCGACCACCTGCTGGTGCGCGATCTCGACACGCTGAAAGTGGTCGGCACCTATCGCGCCCTGCCGCCGCATCAGGCGGCACGCATCGGCCGCCTGTATGCGGAAAGCGAGTTCGACGTCTCGCGTCTCACGCACCTGCGCCCGAAGATGGTCGAAGTGGGCCGCTCGTGCGTGCATGCGGACTATCGCAGCGGCGCAGTGATCATGTCGCTGTGGGGCGGCCTCGCGTCGTATATGTTGCATAACGGCTACGAAACGATGCTCGGTTGCGCGAGCGTGGCGATGGCCGATGGTGGCCACTACGCGGCGAATCTGTACTGCGCGCTACGCGACAGCGCGATGACCGCGCAAGAGTACCGCGCTTTTCCGCACACGCCGCTGCCTGTCGACGAACTGCAAACGGGCGCGGATGTCGCACCGCCGCCGCTCGTCAAAGGTTATCTGCGGCTCGGCGCGAAAATCTGTGGCGCACCGGCCTGGGATCCCGACTTCAATACGGCCGACTTTCTGACGCTGCTGCGTCTGTCCGAAATCAACGCGCGATATGCACGCCACTTCCTTGGCGATGCATTGCCGGGCTAAGTCAAACGCTACGGGGTAGGTGCAAATAAAACAGCCCGGCAGAGCAGGTGCTCGCCGGGCTGTTTGCTGTTCCATTTGCCGATCCAGACGCCCTATACAAACACCAGGACATCGGGCCTCATCGGTTGTTGCGTATCGTCAGTCATCCGTATAAACAACCCGATACGGGATGCCAACCTTCTCCCACTCGGCCGCTTCCTGAATCAGGCTGTAATCGGTCAGCGGGTTGTTGGCCACCCACTCCTTCGGCAAGCGCACTTCGTAGCCATTGTTCGCACGGGACACTGCAATACCCGGCAGGCCGACATCCGCACGGCGCCGGCACAGCAGCGCGGCGAGGCGCAAGCAGAACAGCAACGGCCATTCCACTTCACGCGTTTGCGACAGCTTGCCGAGCTTGCCCGCATGACCCAGCACGAGCGCGGCAAGGCGCGCCTGGTCGGTGCGCGAAAAACCCGGCATGTCGGCGTTGCTCGCGATATAGGCCGAG
>FSXK01000667.1_pt1 | contig 14141 bp, 11 predicted proteins | sample 1638101 | NCBI WGS metagenome assembly FSXK01 (sample SAMEA3914788, study PRJEB12502) | metagenome | biome: forest; material: soil | place: Canada | collected 2011-07-03 | depth 0.1 m | reverse complement strand
GGTCGATTACCTCGCCAAGCCGTTCGATCTGGATCAGGCATTGGCTGCGGTGCAGCGCGCGCTGGCCGATGTGCCGCACGCTGACGTCACCCCCGCGATGCCTGTCGTGCCTTCGCATGCGTTGCTTGGTGAAAGTGCACCGATGCGGGAGGTGTTTCGATTGATTGGCCGCGTTGCTGCCAGCGATCTCAATGTCCTCATCACGGGTGAAACGGGTACGGGCAAGGAATTGGTGGCGCGGGCACTGCATGACGAAAGCGCGCGGCGCGGCAAGCCGTTTGTCGCCTTGAACACCGCTGCGATTCCCAGCGAGCTATTGGAAAGCGAACTGTTCGGTCACGAAGCAGGCGCGTTTACGGGTGCAGTGCGTCGCGTAGCGGGTCGTTTCGAGCAGGCCGAAGGTGGCACGCTGTTTCTGGATGAGATCGGCGACATGCCGCTGATTCTGCAGACGCGCTTATTGCGTGTGTTGGCAGGTGGCGAATTCTATCGTGTCGGTGGACGTGAACTGATTCGTTGCAACGTGCGCATCATCGCCGCGACGCATCAGGATTTGGACGCACGCGTTGCCGCCGGCCAGTTTCGTGCCGATCTGAAACATCGCTTGGATGTGGTGCGCATCGAACTGCCGCCGCTACGGCAGCGACGCGGCGACATTTCGCTGCTTGCCCAGCACTTTTTGGCTAGCGCTGCGCAAGAACTGAAGTTGCCGCCGAAGCATTTCTCCAAGGCCGCACTCAAGGCCATCGCGCAGCGCGATTTTCCAGGCAACGTGCGTGAACTGGAGAATCTGTGCAGACGGTTGGCGGTAATCGCTTCGGGTACGGAAATCCTGCCTGCTGACCTAGGCAAATCTGTCGACACGCAGCGCGGCGACTGGACGGATGCATTGCGTGAATGGGCCGAGCACGCACTGGCGCATGGTGAGACGGATATCCACACGCGGGCACGTGAAGCACTTGATCGCGTTTTGCTGGTAGCGGCCTTGGCAGCTCATGACGGCCATCGTCAACATGCTGCCGCGGCGCTGGGCGTAGGTCGCAATACGTTGACACGCAAGCTTGGCGCGTCGCGCACGCGGCAAAAATCGTGAAGATTCGATGGGAGTGCAAACAGTGTCGACATTGATGATCCGTCAGGCGGAACGCAGCGATATTGCCGCGATTGCCGAATGGAATGCCGCGATGGCGTGGGAGACCGAGCAGAAGCGTTTGGATATACAGCTGTTGACGCGCGGCGTGACGGCTGTTTTCGACGAGCCGCGCCGTGGTGTTTACTTCGTCGCCGAGCGCGACGGACACGCGGTAGGTTGTCTGTTGATCACCTATGAGTGGAGCGATTGGCGCAACGGCGATTTCTGGTGGATTCAGAGCGTTTACGTGGCGCCGGAAGCGCGTCGTGGCGGTGTGTTTCGCGCGCTATACAGCGATGTTGCTCGGCGTGCCGCGAAAGCGGGCGCGGTGGGGCTGCGGTTGTATGTCGAGACGGAAAATGAGCGTGCGCAACGCACGTATCAGGAGCTTGGTATGGCGGAATGCCATTATCGGATGTACGAGCAAATGATTTAAGGCTCTGCGTACGCGTTCGTTATCCCGGTGTAGGCCGGGATGCGGTTAAACAATAGGGCAAAGCCGCTCAAAGCGATTTTGCGTGCTACGCATTTCATTTCTCACTGGATCCCGGCCTGCGCCGGGATGACGGGTGGGACGATGCTAGGCGGGTTGCTTCGCAAGACGCTGCTCGAGCAATGCAGCAGGCATAGGCGCGCCGAATAGAAACCCTTGCAGTTGCGAGCAACCGGCTTCGCGCAAGAATGCACTTTGCACTTCCGTCTCCACCCCTTCGGCAATCACGTCTTTGTTGAGACTGCGTGCCATCGCGATGATGGCACTCGTGATCGCGGCGGTTTCCGGGTCGAAGGTGATGTCGCGCACGAAGGCGCGATCGATCTTCAGTGCGTCGACCGGGAAATGCTTGAGGTAGGACAAGCTGCTGTAACCCGTGCCGAAATCATCCAGCGATAAACGCACGCCGCGCTGGCGGATACGGCGCAGCAGTCGGATGGTGCCGTCGCCGCCGGTCATCATGGTGCGTTCGGTCAGTTCCAGCTCGAGCAGGCTGGGGTCGAGGCCGGTTTCGTTGAGGATGCTATCGAGCCGTTCGTAAAAACCCGCGTACTGGAATTGCAGTGGCGAGACATTCACCGATACCGGAATCGGTCGCCCTTCGCGTTGCCATGCACGCGCCTGCAGGCATGCCTCGCGCAGCGCCCAGGTGCCGATCGAGACGATCAGGCCGGTGTCTTCTGCCACGGGAATAAATTGGTCCGGCACGAACAGATCCTGGCCGTCCACTTGCAGACGCAGCAGTGCTTCGGCGCCTACGATATGGCCGAGCACGGCATCGACTTTCGGCTGGTATTGCAGCGACAGTTCCCCGTGAGCCAAGGCATGGCGTAGCACGTTTTCGATGCGTTGACTGGCGGCCGAACGCTGGCTCATTTCGGGCGCATAGAAACAATAGCCGTGGCGTCCCTGGGTTTTCACTTCGTACATCGCCGCATCGGCGGTGCGCACCAAGGCGTCCGGCTCGGTGGCGTCGTGTGGGAAGAGGCTGATGCCGATGCTGGCGCGGATATCGAGTGGCGGCAGATGCGGCACATGCGTCTGCGCGCAAGCATCAAGCAGCTTTTGCGCGAAGCTGGCTGCTTCGTCCGCACCGTCAACGCGTGGAAGCAGCACGACGAATTCGTCGCCGTTGTAACGAAATGCGAGGTCTTCGCTATCGCGCAGTACGCTGCGAATTTGTTGTGCGACAGCTTGTAGCACCTGATCGCCGACGCCGTGACCGAGGGTGTCGTTGATGCGGCGGAAGTGATCCAGGTCTAGATAGAGCAGCGCACATTGCCGGTGGCGTTGCGTGGCCATCGCGGTGGCCTGTTCGATGCGTGCGTACAAAAGGCTGCGATTCGGCAGGCCAGTAAGCGTGTCGTGCTGCGCGAGCTGGATCATCTTCAGCGCCAGCGTGCGGTTTTCGCTGATGTCGTGACAGACCAACACGCCGCCGGTGATGTTGCCGGCGTGATCGTGGATCAGCGCGGCTGAATTTTCGATCGGCGTCTCGAAGCCGTTGCGATGAAGCAGGATCGCCCTGCCGCTGAAATCGACGATGGCGTTACGACGTATCGCCTGGCGCAAGGGGTTGTCCAACAATTGCCGGTTGTTGATGTCGCGCAGACGGAAGACGTCATCCAGCGGACTGCCTTTGGCGTCGGCGTTGGACCAGCCGGTCATTGCCTCGGCGATCGGGTTGAGCGAGGTGACGTTGAGGGCCACGTCGGTGGTGATGACCGCATCGCCGATCGAGTTGAGTGTGACTTCGGCGAGCTGGCGTTCGCGGAACAACGCGTCTTCGTATTGTTTGCGCTTGGTGATGTCCTGCACCTGGCTCACCATGTAATTCAGCTGGCCTGATTCGCTGCGCACCTGGGCTACGCTGAGTAGTACATGCACGACATGCCCGTCGCGATGGATGTAGCGCTTCTCGGTCTGAAATGCTTCGCGTCTGCCGTTGTTGATCTGGTTGGCCAGTGCATCACTCAAGGCCACATCGTCAGGATGCGTAACCTCGCGCCAAGTTAATGCGCGCATCTCCGCCTCGCTGTAGCCAAGCATCCCGCACAACGCGGCGTTGACGCGCTGATAGCGGCCGTCGGGAAGGATGAGTGCCATGCCCACTGCTGCATGTTGGAAGGCTTGCGAAAAGCGTTGCTCGCTCTCGCGCAGTTGCTCCTCCAGCGCGTGCCGTTCGGTAATGTCGGTAAACACGGTGAACACGCCGCGCAGTTGATGATGCTCGTCGCGATCGGGCGTGAAACTGCCGTGCACGTAGCGGTGCTCGGGTCGGTTGAACAGTTCGCCCTCGTAGCTGGACGAGTGGCCGTCCAGCGCCTGCAGCAAGGCGGCGCGCACGCGCAGGTAGCTTTCCGGGTCCAGCACTTCGCTGACCAGCCGGCCCATGATCTGCTGCGGATCGATGCCGAACCAGCTGCGGTGCGCTTCGTTGGCGAACACGAAGCGCTCGTCGAGATCGATATAGGTGATCAGCGCGGGCACGCTCTGCACGACATGCGCAAGCAGGTCCGGCCCCGGTTGCAGGGGGGGCGGATCACCTTCGATGGGGTGCGTCACCTTCGGCATCGGTTACCCGGCTCGACCGTTCGTGGCATAGCCCACACATCATGCGCCGTACGGCATGCGGTTTGCACCCTGTTTGCGCGCACGCGATTTAGTGCAACGGCGTGGCTGGCGCACCAAGTTGGCCGTTTTCGTCCAGTTGAATGCGGCCCAGCGCATGCAATTCGCTGGCGGTGCCGAAACGATCGGCCAAGTTGGCCACCAATGGCCCCAATGCGGCTGGTTGCAGGGGATAGGCGTGGGCGAGCACCCGTGCCAGGCCGCCGGGGCCACGCTGTGCCACGGTAATCGCCACCACGCCGAGTCCGGCGGCCTCGTGAGCGAAAAGAGCGGGTGCGTCGTAGGCGCTGTCGGCGGAAGCGATGGTTTCCGTGAGCCAGCCGTCGCCCTGTTCCGTGGTGCTGCCGGGTGCGTCGTCGAGGTGCAGCGGTAGACCGTGTGCCTGCAGTAGTGCCGCATATTGGCGCAATTCGAAGACGATGCCCGCGAAAGCGTGGCCGCGCTCGGCGATATCACCGGTTTGCGTGGTCAGCCATTGCGTGGGCGATTGCGCCCAGATCGCGCCGTCGGCGTAGCGCAGCGTCAATCCGCGCGCGCTGAGCGTTGTTTCGGTGCGATAGGGCGTCAGCATGGCCGCTTCCAGCAGTTGCCATAGCGGCGCCAGATTGACGTGTTCGTATTGCACGCAGGTGAGTGCGAGCAGATCGTTGCGGCTGAGGTAACGCGCGTGCTCCAGCCGGATGCCGAAGTTGCGCATCAGCCAATCGGCGGTGCGAGAGCCGGCTTCGCCGCGCCCCACCAACTCCACTTCCAGGCGTTCGGATAGCTCCTCGGCCAGTGTCTCGGGGACCAGCAGGCTCAAGGGCAGCAGGCGCATCGGGCCATCGGCATAAGCGGGATCCGGCTCCAGCGGTTGAGCCGGCATGCGGCCTTCGTGCGTACCGAAGGCCACGACGTTTTCCAGCTGTCCGCGCGGGATGCGACGTGCCAGTTCGTCCAGGGTCGCCCAGGTGGGAAAGCCCGGACGCAGCAGTTCGACCGCATCGAACAAGGCGCCGGCCAGCGCCAGTCGGGCCTGTTCCACCTGCGGCACCAGCTTGTGCAGATCTTCCGCCACCAGCGCGGCCAATTCGGCGGCCTCGTCGCGGCCGAGGCTCAGGTGTCGCGGGTGCTCGCCCGCAGAGAGTTCTAGCGCCAGGACGGCGGGCAGGGCTTGCAGCGGGCCAGCTTCCACGCGGGTCATTCCGTACGACAAAGGGTAACAAGTCTAACATTCGTCAATTCCGCGCCCGTCTGGGCTTTCGCCGAGACACAGAGCGGGTTAGCCTTGCCTGATCAGGCGTATTTGGACAGTCAGGCTATGGAAAACACGCAGCAGCGCGTCGGTGTGATCGGCGGTGTGCGCATCCCCTTCTGTCGCAATAACACGGCGTATGCGGACGTAGGCAACTTCGGCATGTCGGTGAAGGTGCTGGGCGCGCTGGTCGAGCGTTTCGGGCTGCACGGCGTGGAATTGGGCGAAGTGGCCATGGGCGCGGTGCTCAAGCATTCGTCCGATTGGAATTTGGCGCGCGAGGCGCTGCTTAGCTCCGGTCTCGCGCCTACGACCCCTGGCATCACCACGGCGCGTGCCTGCGGCACGTCGTTGGACAACGCCATCATCATCGCCAACAAGATCGCCGCCGGGCAGATCCAAGCCGGTATCGCCGGCGGTTCGGACACCACCAGCGATGTGCCGATCGTGTTTAGTCCGCGCTTGCGCAAGCGTCTGTTGGCGATCAATCGCGCCAAGACGCCGATGGAAAAACTGAAAATCGCCACGCGCGGATTTTCCTTCAGCGAATTGAAGCCCGCGTTTCCGGGTGTGGCCGAGCCACGCACGGGCATGTCGATGGGCGATCACTGCGAAAAGATGGCCAAGGAGTGGCATGTCGGCCGCGAAGATCAGGATCGCATTGCGCTGGAAAGCCATCGCAAGCTTGCCGCTGCCTATGAAGCGGGTTTCTTCGAGGATCTGGTGGTGCCATTTCGCGGCTTGAAGCGCGATGGTTTCCTGCGTCCCGATAGCACGATGGAGAAGCTCGCTACGCTCAAGCCAGCGTTCGATAAGACGTCCGGTCACGGCACGCTCACGGCGGGTAATTCCACTGGCTTGTCCGATGGTGCCGCCGCTGTGTTGTTGGCGAGCGAGGCATGGGCGGCCCAACGCGGTTTGAAAATCCAGGCGTACGTGCGCGATGCAGAAGTCGCCGCCGTGGACTTTGTGCACGGCGAAGGCCTGTTGATGGCGCCGACCATTGCGGTGCCGCGCATGCTCGCCCGTCATGGCCTCACGCTGCAGGATTTCGATTTCTATGAAATCCACGAAGCCTTCGCCGCGCAGGTGTTGTGCACGCTGCGCGCGTGGGAGTCGGCCGATTACTGCAAAAACCGGCTTGGCCTCGACGCACCATTCGGTTCAATCGACCCTGCAAAGCTAAATGTGCACGGCTCCAGTTTGGCCGCGGGTCATCCCTTCGCGGCGACTGGCGCGCGCATCATCGCTACGCTGGCGAAATTGCTGGAGCAGAGAGGCTCGGGCCGAGGTTTGATTTCCATCTGTACCGCTGGCGGCATGGGTGTGACCGCGATTCTCGAACGCCCTTAAACCTATCAGAGAACGCCTTGCCAACCCGCGCCGAATGCGGTGATCAGGCGCGTGTAGAGCAGCTTGGGCGAGATGGCGACATCGGGAAAGTCGCCCACCGACGTGTAGCAACGGCTGAAGTCCGGATCGGTCGGCAGTAGCGGCCCGCAACCAGGCTTGATCTCGTAGCTGGTGGCGTAGCGGAACGGCCAGATATCGAACAGCGGAAGCTTGGCCGAAACATCGGCGATGACCCGGCTGATGTCGCCCAGGATGGGAATGGTGGGTTTGCGTTCCGCGATGACCCAGGCATTTTGCGGCGCCGTAGCTTCGAGAATCGATGCGCGCAGTTGGGTGGCGAAACGCTGGTCGTAAATGATCACGCCCTCTTCGGTGTTGTAGTGATCCGAGCGCGGATCGAAGTTGTGCGATCCGACCATGGCCAGGCTGTCGTCCACGACCAGCGACTTGGCATGCAGCCCGAAACGACGTCCCGCACTGCGCAGCGGAGCCGGCCGATTGCGGCGGCCGTTGCTGCCGAACAGGCCTGGCCGGCGTTCGGTACCCGGAAATCGCTTGCGCCGCGTACCGCTCGATAGGCTCGGAGTGGGCGGCATGCCATCATCGTCTTCTTCGTCGTCGACATTCGCCTGCAAATACGCGTCTGCAGCGAGTTCCGCATGCGGCTTCATTTCGTAGATGTCGAAACCGTACTGCGTGATATAGCTCTTGCGATGCTTGTAGGACACCGCATAAACCGCGAAGGCATCCGTGGATGCCAGCGAATTGGTCGAGACGATGATCTGCGGCGACGATGGTTCCTTATGCAGGTTCTTGAAGATCTTCCGCGCGCGGCGGCTCATCACCAGATACGGCGTTTGCAGCACCACCTCGTGTTGCGCGCCGCTGACCAGATGCATCAGACGCGTGGTGAACTCGTGCGCGTCGCGCTTCAGCGGTTGCTCGGTCTTCGCAGGCAGATCGCTGAAAAACTCGACCTTGCCGGTGTGCAGGCTGGTATCAATAAGATGTTGCGCAAGCCATTCGGGATCTTCGGCTTCGTCTTGCGCGTCGGCCACGCGCCCGGGATAGACATAGTTTGGTGCCGGCCAGGGCGGCGGTGAGGGATCGTTGCGGATCAAGCGGTTTACGTCGCGCAGATGAGTCAGCGGTACCGAGCGCCTGTGATTCCAGAACAGATTGAAACTGGCGGCCATTTCGCGTGCGGCCGGTCCGCCGACCATCACGTCGCGATCGAGATAATTGAAATCGCTGTCCCAGTTGAAATAGCGATCCTGATAATTGCGCCCACCCGTGATGCCGATGCTGTTATCCACCAGCAGCAGCTTGTTGTGCATGCGTTGATTGAATTTCAGGAAACAGCACAGGACACCCGCCGCAAATTCCAGTGGTGGCGTGTGTGCGTTCTGGAAGGTGGGGTTGTAGAGGCGTATCTGGAAATTCGGGCTGACGCGCGCAAGCCGTTCCAGCAAGGCGGGATCCCCGAACGAGAACAGCTGGTCCGCGAGGATGCGCACTTCGATGCCACGCCGGGCGGCGGCGATCAGTTCATTGAGGACAAACTGACCGGTGTCGTCTTCATCCCAGATGTAGGTTTGCACGTCGATCGATTGCCGCGCGGCACGGATCAGATTGATGCGCGCAACAAGCGCGGCCTCGCTGTCGTCGAGCAGGGTGACGACATGGTCCGGCTGGGCGGGGGTGGAATCGGCAAGTGCCTGGGAGGCCGCATCGAGCAACGGCGATGGCGTTGCGCAGTGGTCGGCGCGGTCGCAGGTGGTTTGATGGTCGACGCTGGCGAGGACGATGGCGTCGGCTTGTCGGATATGCGCGCGACTGAGCGTACAGCCCTGCAGCAGGACGGCCAGCAAAAGACAGGCAAGTAGACTGCGGCGCAGATGCATGCCGCGCATGATAGCCGCCGCTTAGCGACTTTCGGGTTGCAGGGTGATGCTCAGATTCAGGTCGACGCTATCCGATAGCGCCAGACGATCGCTATTCATGCCGAAAGTGCTGCGATGCACGCGGCCGCTGAGCAAGATCTGGCATGGCACCGCCACCGGACTTTCACAGTGCGATGGCTGCACCGTGAACTGGATCGGCGCGGTGACTCCGCGCAAGGTGAGGTAGCCGGTGAGCGTGCCGCCCTGGTCCAGTTGGGCCTGCGCGATAGGGTCGGAAACGAAATGGATGACCGGGTGATGCCCAGCGTCGAAAAAGGGCCGCGCAAGCACCCATTCGCGCAAGTGCGTCGAGGACATCGCTACGCTGTTCACGGCGATGGTGGCGTCGACAACCCAGCTGTCCGGGCGTGGACCCGGTACGACATCGCCGATGACCTGGGTGAAGTGGCCGTCGACGTTTTCGAGCCAAAGCACGCGGACCTGAAACGTCGCCTGCGATGTTGCCGGATCGATACGGTAATCGGCTTCAATGGCGCTCACGTACGCCGGCAACAAAAGCAGTAGATAGAGTGCAATCCGCCTCACGGCGACCAGAACGCATCCAGTCGTGCGCTGCCCGGTTCCAGCGGGCCATCAAGATGAAGCACGGCCAATCCGGCCGGCGGCATGCCACGAAATTCGTCGGAACGGCCTTCCACCAACAAGGCCACCAACCGTTCAATGCCCGGGTTATGACCCACCAGCATCAGCGTGTTCACATCGCCATGCTGATCGAGCAGGGCCAGCAGTTCGCCGGGCGTCGCGTTGTAGATCTCGGGCGACATCTGCGTGGCCGGTGCACCATCGACCGTGGAAAGGGCCAGGTGGGCCGTAGCAACAGTGCGTTCGGACGGTGAGCAGAGCACGCGCTCAGGGCGTATGCCATGCGCCTTGAGCCAGGTGCCTGCGGCGCGCGCTTCTTGTTCGCCGCGGCCGCTGAGGCGCCGGATAGCGTCGTCGCCGCCGGGCGATGCGGGCTGGGCTTCGGCGTGACGCAGCAAAATTAGTTCGTGCATACAGATTCCTTAGTGCTGGCGCTTGATCCAGCGAAGCAGCGGCGTCCAATCCTGCTGATGCCCACGCACCTGCTCGGATCCGTAATCGAAGATGCCCTTGCCTAGCGAGGTCAGCAAAACGTAGGCCTGGGTGTCGCGCAATTCCGCCACGACCGGAAAAGGGGCCTGTTCGGCCAGCTGCGCCATGGCGTCCTGGCTGGCGTGTGTCCATGGCTTGAGTCGGTTGCCAACCAGCGCCACGGGCAATTTGCCGCGCTTGATCCGGCTGATGCTGCGCAAATGCTGCAGGAAACCGAGGGTGGCGTGGAGGTCGAAAGAGGAGGGCAGCACCGGCACGATCAGCGCGTTGGCGTGTTCGATATAGGGTTCGAGCTCCCGTTCGTGCGAGCCGGCTGGGGTGTCGATCAGCACACGCTCGGTGTCTTCAGGCAGCTTGTCCAACGCCTTGCGGCCGCCTTCCAGCGCCAGCACGCCGGGGACATTGTCCGGGCGCAGACTGGCCCAGCGATAACTGGAGCCTTGTGGATCGCTATCGACGATCGCGGTGCGCTTGCCTTCCTGCGCCCAATTCGAAGCCAGCTGGGTGACCAGCGTGCTTTTGCCGCACCCGCCCTTGCTGCTTGCTACCAGCACCGTAAGCATCGATTACCCCTAATGGCGTGAGGTCGACCCAAGGGTAGCGGGGGAAGAGGGAACAATGGAACAGGCATGTGTCATTCCTGTTCCGTTAGTACTCAATTTGCCTTCTGAGGTTGCCAGTCGGCCGGTGCCTCGGTGGGGATGCCGTCATCGCGTAATGCGGCCAGCACCAAGCTCATCTGCGTGCCGCCCGTGCGTGCCAGCGCCAGCAGGTGTTGCGACTTGGCCCTGTCGTTCTGTGCGCGCAAGGACAATTCGGCAAAGTTCTGTACCTGCCAGATCAGGCTGCGTCGAGCGGCCTGAGCGTCTTGCTGCTGCGCCGGATCGGGGCTGAGCACTTCGCGCAGATGCAGGCCCAGCGAGCGGGCCAGCGGGCTGGAGCCCCATTCCAGCAATTTGGCCAGTTTCAGGCAGTCGTCCTTGATTGAGGCATCGTCGGCGGCCTGTTTCTCGCAAAAGGTGGCCGTATCGCGCAGCGCCGGTTGCGGCATGCCGGCGGCGGAGCCGAACACGATAAACGCCTGCACGCCGCTGGCGCCGGCAGCCGAATTGGGATCGACGGTGGCGTTGGGCGGCGGGAGGGTGCTAACCGTGCCGGCCAGCGCTTTCAGGCCGATACCGCCGTAATCGTCATACAGCTTGGCGTTGGCAGCGTTGGCCAGGTCCTGGCGCGCGTCCTGCTTCTTCATGGTGTTGACGTCCTGGCTCAGCTTGACCAGCCAGACCGCCGCGTTGTCCGGTGCCTGCTGCACCAGTTGCGCCAGGGCGTCGGTATTGGGGCAGGCCTGCGCCTTGGCGTCGCAATCGGCCAAGCGCGCCCAGTTCTCGGCGGGACCGACGTTGTCCGCATGCGCGGCCCGCTCGATCAGCGCGTGGAAGGTGCTGGTTTTCGGCTGGGTGGGCAACGGACGAGCGAGTAGGGCGGCGGCCAGCAGGCGCTCGGCATCGGCGCTGGGCGCCAGCACACTGACCAGGTCGCCTTGGAAGGCGAGCAAGGCCTTGCTGCGGGCAGCATCGGCTTTCGCATCGCTAGACGCCGCAGTCTGCGGATGCGCGGCGACGGTGGCCGAAGCAGCGAGTGCGCAGGCCAGGGTAAGGGCTAGGGGACGCCATCCGCGCATCGAGAGTGCTCCGTCGTTCATAAAAGGGGGCCAGCATAGCCGGGCGGTATTGAGGGAGTTCTGAACAGCTGGCGACCCGCTCACTTGGCGCACGTTTTGCGCACTCTTGCTAGCATGGCCGCTTGCCATTTCGGTAACCGGGAGAATGCTGTGGAGTGGTTTTCGATGCTGGCCGAAGGGCATGCCCCGTATTTTGTCGGATGGGGCACGTTGGCCTTGATCAATGCCGGCCTCGCGCAGGGCAAGAACCGTAGTGGCCTTTGGTGGTTTTTGCTGTCGCTGCCGTTCGGTCCGTTCGTGACCTTGGTGCTGGTGCTGTTGCCTAAGGTACGCAGCCGGTTTTTCTGAGGCCTGCCTCATCGGCAGGCCCGTGATTCAAGCGCCCGGCGTTATTCGCCGAGTGCTTCGCGCATGAACTCGGGCATCGCCAGCGCGCCCTTGTGCACATCGGCGTTGTAGTAGCGCGTGGGGAAGTTCTTGCTGATCGCGCCGCGCTCGCGGAAGCCGGCCAGGTCGCCGCCTTTGCGGGCCATCGTGCAGCTCCACCAGCCGGTGGGATAGCACGGCTGCGGGAACGGCAGCGTGCGCACCGCGTTGAAGCCGGCCGTGCGCATGGCCGAACGCATCGACTTGATCAGCTCAAGGTGGGCCAGCGGCGATTCGCTTTGCTGCACCAGGATGCCGCCGTGACGCAGCGCCTTGTGGCAGCTGGCATAGAACGCGGCATTGAACAGACCTTCGGCCGGGCCGACCGGATCGGTCGAATCGACGATGATCAGGTCCAGCGATTCCGGCTCGGCTTCGGCCATGAACTTGATGCCGTCGATGAACAGCAGTTCGGCGCGCGGGTCGTTGTTGGATTCGCACAGTTCCGGAAAATACTGCTCGGCGAGGCGCGTGACGCGCTCGTCGATTTCCACCTGCACCGCGTGTTCCACTTCCTCGTGCTTGAGCACTTCACGCAGCGTGCCGCAATCGCCGCCGCCGATGATCACCACGCGCTTGGCGCGCGCATGGGTGAACAGTGCCGGGTGGGTCATCATCTCGTGGTAGAGGAAGTTGTCGCGGCTGGTGAGCATGACGCAGCCGTCGATCACCATCAGGTTGCCCCAGTCGGTGGTCTGGTAGATCTCGATGGTCTGGAACGGGGTTTTCTCGGCATGAAGTGGCTTCTCTACGCGGAAACCGATGGAGGAACCGGAAGCCTGGTGCGCTTCGGTGAACCAGCTGGGCTGCGACATGACGGGAAATCCTGCGGAACAAGGTTAAAGAACGGTAATTGTAGCGGTACTCGCCGCTGCCGTCCCGGCGCGGCTGACCTCAAATTGTCGCGGCTGCCTATTACAATAGGCGTTCGGGTTGCGGCCGAAGCGTCGACTGCACCCGTCTAGCCCTTCCGGCCCCGCGGCGTGCGAGGCTTCCGGCCGGTGGGCTTAGCTTTCGTCAAGGCTCGCCGCTGCGACGATGTCGTCCCCGGATCAATCAAGCGATCCCACAAGGAGATACCGTCACATGGCGAATTCCTGGAGCACCGATACCGCTCGTCACACCTATGCCGTGCCCTACTGGGGCGACGGCTATGTCGACGTCAATGACGCCGGCGATATCGTGATGCGGCCGCATGGTGCAAATGGCCCGGCTTTTTCGCTGCCTGAGATCGTCGGGCGCGCACGCGCCGAGGGTTTGCGGCTGCCTTTGCTCGTGCGCTTTCCCGATATCTTGGCCGACCGGCTTGCGCGCTTGCAGGGCGCATTCGCCAAGGCGATTGGCGAATGGAACTACGCGGGCGGCTATACGGCCGTCTATCCGATCAAGGTGAATCAGCAACGCGGCGTTGTCGCCGAGCTGGTCGCTGCCGGCGAGCATGGCTTTGGCCTGGAAGCCGGCTCCAAGCCGGAATTGATGGCCGTGCTAGCAATGGCGCGCGCGGGCTCCATCGTGATCTGCAACGGCTACAAGGACCGCGAATACATCCGCCTGGCGTTGATCGGACGCAAGCTGGGTCTGCGCATCCACATCGTGATCGAGAAACCCTCCGAGCTGGAGCATGTGATCGCCGAAGCCAAGGCGCTGGATGTCGAACCGTTGCTCGGCGTGCGCGTGCGCCTCGCATCGATCGGTGCGGGCAAGTGGCAGAACACCGGTGGCGACAAAGGCAAGTTCGGCCTGTCGCCGGCGCAAGTGCTGGATCTGGTCGCGCGCCTGGACAAGGTGGGTCTCAAACATACGTTGAAGCTGCAGCATTTCCACATGGGCTCGCAGATTTCCAACGTGCGCGACATCGCCAACGGCATGCGCGAAGCCACACGCTATTTCGTCGAGCTGACGCGTCTGGGCGTGCCGTTGGAAATCGTCGACGTCGGCGGTGGCCTGGGTGTGGACTACGAAGGCTCGCGCTCACGCAGCCACAACTCGATCAACTACTCGCTGGAACAGTACGCCGCCACTATCGTGCAATCGCTAGCCGAGGCGGTGGAAACGGAAGGGCTGAAGGCGCCGCACATCATCACTGAAGCAGGGCGTGCGATGACCGCGCACCATGCGGTGATGGTAATCAACGTAAGCGAAGTCGAGTCCGT
>FSXK01001289.1_pt1 | contig 14225 bp, 14 predicted proteins | sample 1638101 | NCBI WGS metagenome assembly FSXK01 (sample SAMEA3914788, study PRJEB12502) | metagenome | biome: forest; material: soil | place: Canada | collected 2011-07-03 | depth 0.1 m | reverse complement strand
ATGGAACGCTTAAATGAATTTCAAACACCTTTACTACTTCTGGATGACCGCCCGCACAGGTGGCGTCATTCGCGCCGGACAGCGCCTGCATCTGACACCGCAGACGCTAAGCGGGCAGATCAAACTGCTCGAAGAGCGGCTGGGCTGCCGGTTGTTCGAGCGACAGGGACGCAACATTCGGCTGACCGACGCGGGCCAAATCGCGGTTGGATACGCCGAAGATATCTTTCTGCTCGGTTCACAACTCGAGGGCGCACTCAAAGGACGTGCCAGCACAGGCGGGGCCACCGCATTCAAGGTGGGTATCGCCGACTCGATTCCCAAGTCGATTGCGTTTCACCTTCTGCAACCAGCCGTCGTCGACGGGCCACCGGCACGGATCATCTGCCGGGAAGGCGGTCTTCCGGCGCTGCTTGGCGACCTTGCCGTCCAACGGCTCGATCTTGTCCTGTCGGACTCACCGATGCCGGCCGAATCCAATGTCAAGGCCATCAGTCATCGACTCGGCCGATCCAGCCTCGCGATCTTTGGCGCCGATTGTTTTCATAGCGGAAGCAAAGCACCGTTCCCCGCCTGCCTCGACGGACTGCCGATGCTGATGCCGGGCAGCGGTAGCGCATTGAGGCGCAAGCTCGACGGCTGGATCGGCGAGACGAGTCTTAGTCCGCGCGTGGTTGGGGAGTTTGACGACTGGGCGCTCATGATGACATTCGGGCGTGAAGGTAACGGCGTATTCGCGGCTCCGGCCGTTCTCGAAACGCAACTGCTGCGTGAACACGGCGTGCGTCCGCTCGGACACCTCGCTAATGTCTTCGACGAGTTCTACGCGATCTCGATCGAAAGAAACATCAGTCATCCATCCGTTCACCGCATCGCCGACGCGGCGCGCGGCAAGCAGTTCGAAGATGCCAGGCAACTGGCGCATTGACCAACCCTTACGTTTGCGGCTGCCATACACGGGCTTGCCGCGAACGAAAGACGGCCGTCGAAAATCAACGTGACAATGCCGCCCCCACCGTTCACGGCATAAATCCGAGTAACTGCCCGTTGTCGAACCTCACAGCGCGCCAAAGACCCAGTTCGGCGGAAAATATCAAATGGTTGCCGCCCTGGCTCGGAGCGTCGGCTAAACAGTACAACCTTGCATTGCGTATCGGACGCCCCTGGTGATGTGTCGGCCATTCGATGTAGAGGTCCTGGTAGTCACCGGAACGTCGAGCCATAGGGATTTCGGCCTGCCCCCCGTCCCATATCACGCTCAACTTACGGTACCAGTGTGAATCGATGGCGGTTGTGATCCTCACCCAGGCACGACATTTGACTCCAAGTTCCCAATAGACTTCCCCCGGATTTTCCGGCGTTCCGAATCGAGCAACCAGGTTCCCGTCATCCGTCACCTGAGCGAAAAATCCAGTAGCCGGGTGCGATGATGGCTTGCCCGATTCCCAAAACGTTTGCCCGTCTCCCTTCACCCTCAGCGCGCCGTCATTTTCCAATACAAGCTTGTAGGTGATCGGCAAAACCCCTCCCTTTCCCGCTAGTTGGAGCGCCGGTCCGCTCTTGCTTCGAAACAGCGGTACATACGCATCAGGAAGGTTGCCAGTGAAAACCACCATGGCTCCATCCACATCAATAAAAAAACCATGCGATCCATTGCTGGACACCAGGGACATTCCCACCATTTCCGGTTGCTTGGGCTTAAGGTATCCAGTTGCGTAGAACTCAAAATCCGGCGAAAGGAATTCACCGGATCGAAGGTATTGAGTTGAGTTAGGATAAGTCATCTTCGATTTAATATTTGCCGAATAACATATTAAACATCCGACACACTCTTTCAAGCGATGGGTCGGCCAGTTTTATCCTTCTATTGCCCAGCATCATGGCATCGAACGACGGTTTTTTCTTGCCCTCTGAATTTCCATGGCACCCACCTGGTTAAGCAAGCCCAGATCGAGATATAACTCTGCATCCGGTTTAAAGCCGACGATTATGCAGTCTGCGGAGTTGTAGCCTTTATCTACACCAGAGATGTAAAGACTTGATAATTTTGCCAACCCGGGCTTGATGAAGTGACTGTTTCCACCTGAGCCGCCTAATTTGGATGTCAGGCTATTATTCGAGTAGCTAAACTGAATAGCGTCAACGACTGAGCCGCTCCAGACTTCTGCGCCGACAATCGTATCGGCGAAGTGAACCGTAGTCGCCCCGCCGCCGCCTCCCCCCATACGCGGAGTTGTCGTCATTCCGTCCGGTCCCTCTCCCGCCGCGTAGGTCAGTTGCGCGGAATCGAGGCGTGCACCCGAATAGATGGTCATGGACTTCGGAAATGATTTCGGTTGCCGTGGAAGCTGAATTGCACCGCTATTGCTGGCGTTTCCATACGGGCCGTAGTATATCTCTGCGGTAGGCGCAATAGTTTTGGCATCATTTATTGGGTGTTTCACGTAGTCGTAATAAGGCCATTGTTCGATAATATCCATCGCCTTGTTCCGTGCATTTGTCCTGTACTCGTTCGCCGAAGCGAATGGCTGGCATGATGCATAATGGCATACGTTATTCAGTCGTCGAGCATACGAAAAGCGATATACCTTGTTCGTATACGGAAGCGCGAAGGAAAGGAATGTTTCAACCTCCTTAACCTCTCGAGAGGTATCATTCAAGCCCCAGTCATTCGCATTAGTCTGGGCATCCCTTAAAAATCCAAGATACGCGGTTCCATACAGAGCATAAAGAGGTAACAGCGGTTCCTCATATCCAGAGGTTTGAAAAAATGAATCCTTGTTGCGGATGTTCTGCTGACAGTCTCGCCAGGCTTCAAGTTTTTCGCCAGGGGATGCGTCGCCTGTCACGATATCGATGTAAAGACTTATCTCCGACCTGACGTAGTTCAAGTGATCGGTCGCCTGTGCCAAGACGGTTTCCGAAACAATATCCCTGATCTGCCTGGAGATATCTTCGATGGCGCTATCCTCCCCGCAATCTACTGCTGGCCAGAAGGCCCCTAGCACGCCGGCTACGAGTCCCCCCAACGGACTTCCCATCGAGAGCGCAGTCGTCACCGCCACCATCGCAACCGTATTCCAGGCCTGACCCGGACACTGCAGCACTACGGACTGAGATTTCATGGAGGTTGCAGGTGCCGCACTTCCTTCGCCTCCTTGACCGTCCTGGCCCCCTTCGTCTCCGCCTCCATGGCACGCTGCAAGCGAAAACACCGTTGGCACAAACGTCAACGCAACAGCACGCTGGATGAATTTTCTTCGAGCAAGGCAGCTCGACGCAGGAACGCTTTCGGGATCGAATTTGAATTGCACCATTTCAGTAATCCAAAATTAATTTAAAAATGCCGGGGCGGCCTTGGTTACCCGTTACCTGGCGAGTTTTCGAGTAATCCGTCCGGCGCACAGTCCGCCACATCGCGGATTCATCTTCGCGGTGATCCGGGTTCTCGTAGCAACACGGGGTAAGAACAGGTGGCCAGCGCGCGAGGCGTGCCAAATGTCTCTCCTACACGGCCTGCAACAGGGCTGCCTCACGCGGTCTGCATGTCGCCTGGGCGAATAAGAACCGCCATCCATACTCAACTGGAAGCGGCGTCGAGATTCATGGTTGCATGGGAGAGAGAAGATTTCATCTTCAGTTCTGGAGATGAAGTGCTGGTTGCGAGCAAACGTTGGCGAATAGCCCGCTTAAACCGATATCCGTGGTTGACGACCCCACCCCCGCGCCTCCACTGCAACGACGTCGAGGCCCGGCGCATGCTTATCAGTGCCGCTCCTTCAACAGGTTTCAGAGAACTCGGCGTGGTGAGGACTCGACGGGAACAAGACGCTCAATCCGGCTACAATCTGCTCAACGTGGCGCAGATTGCGGGCATTCATTTTGTCCAGTACCACTCGGATTTGCGTGCGGATGGTTCCTAACGAAACCCCGCGGGCGCAGGCGACATCTTCTGCTGTCGCGCCTCCCAAAAGCGCTACCACGACAGCGGCTTCGGCAAACGTTAAGCCAAATAAATCGCACAACATTTCGCCCCGAGGCGCCACCGGGGTAGTCAATGGTCTCGCCAGGACCATAGCCGTTCCTGATGCCAATCCATCGCGCGAGTTATTCTCCGCAACGATGCGTGCTGGAATTGGGGAAACGACCAATGCCATTGAAGCATCGTTCGCAAATGAATGGACGTTGTGCGCGCGAACACGCATGGTGCCGCCCGCTCCACCGGCTACCGCTGATGACACCAGTTTCTTAAGTACTGCGTCGTCTTCGCTTCGGGATGCGCGCAAGCGTGACTCTCGGCTCTCGGGCATCCCCGAAAATGCAAAAAACAATCCGGCATTCGACGCTTTCGTCATAGGAACGCCGGCTGCGTTAGCGAATTTAACGCGCAGATCGGCGTCGACAATAGCCACAAAGAGGGGTAAGGCGGATAGAGCGGCAAAGCCTGAGTCTGCCGTGCTGGCTTTGATTTTAAGGTCCTTGTAAACGCGAAGACCTCGCTCGAGGTGTCTCAGCAACGTCGTAATCCGCTCACGGCTTTCTTCGTCAAAAGGCCCGGCATGCAAGTCGCGGTAGAAGGCAATAGGGGCGCCTTCGTCGACCGCGAGCACGCCTCCGAACGCATGGTGTTGTCCGTTGTGGCGTGCAAAATCGTTATAGTATTCGGTGCGGACCAGTGCGTTGCGAGAGATGACAGCTCGCTCGTCAAAGGCCACTGACTCCGTCGCTAGCGAGTTCAAAAACATATTGTGGCCACGAATGCGGAGCGGATCGATCGCATAGAAGTGCTCGTGGTAGGTCTTCCAGGTAGCATCGAACGGCATCAAGGCATTTGCGCTTTCTTCGTCAATTCGCAGTGCGACGCTTCCAGCCTTGACATAATTTCGCAGTCTTCCTCCTAATTCGGTCCAGCCGAGGCCGCCGGTCGCCGCTTCGTAGATCGCGGCCACTATCGAAGAATCATCTGATCTCATCATCGCTCTCCATGCGGCGAAAGCGCCCGACCCGGACGACGCAGGTCATCGTGCAATTATCGGACGCCGGGCGGCTTGCTGCCGTCCCCACGGCGTGATCCAGATGAAAGCCGCGGTTGAAACACCATAGGCGGCCATTGACAGCGCGACGACGACGAACATTGTCCACTGCGGTGCGTCACGGGAAGCGAGCCAAAGGCCACCGGCGAGCACGATTACCAGCCTGATCGTGCCGGCGAGCACAGGACCGAGGACTTTCCCCGCTCCTTGCGAGGCAAAATAGAGGCATAAGCCAAGCCCGTAGAAAAAGTAGGCGGGACCGGACCAGACCAGATAGATCCGTGCGGATTCAAGGACGGCCGCATCGCTCGTGAACAGCTTCGACCACAGATTTGGGAACACGGCGAAGAGCACACCGACGACGCCGAGCATCGTGGCTGCCGTCAGGCCGCTGGCCCAGGCGACACGTCTTGCGCGCGAAATATCGTTCGCACCGATCGCAGTGCCGACCATGGGCAAGCAGGCTGTGCCGAGCGCAAAAGCGAGCGGAATCAACAGGAACTCGAGCCTCGAGCCAATGCCATAACCCGCCAGGGCGATCGTTCCGAAAAACGCAACGAGGCGTGTGAGAACGAGCACGGTGGCGACGGTTTGCAGTGACGATATGCAGGCGAGGCCGCCGACTCGCAATATGTCGCTAAACAGCGCGCCGTTCGGCCTGAAGTGCCTCAAGCGCAATGTTAGTCGCGCGCGGCCCGAGAACAATAGGAACCAGAGAAGGAAAAGTGCCGCAGCCGAATAGCTCACCAGTTGCCCCATTGCGACACCAGTCATTCCTAACTTCGGGAACGGCCCGAGCCCCAAGCCCAACGTACCGCCAACGACAATCTGTGCTACGGCCACGAGGAAAATGGTGAACGATGGCACGCGCATATTGCCGGATCCGCGAATGGCCGCCGCGAGGATATTGGTGATCCAGATGCCGGCAATGGCAAAGGAGAAGACCCGTGCATACGCCACAGCCTCCGCAAGCGCGGCATCTCGCCCGCCCAACAACTCGAACAGCGAAGGACCGAAGATGAGCATGATCAACGCCATCGCAACGCCGCCCACAGATCCGATGATGAGTGCATGGGCGCCAAGCGCATTGGTGCGCATTTCGTCAGCCGCACCGAGCGCCCGCGCAATAGACGACGAGACAGCACCGCCCATCGCTCCGCCGGACATCATCTGTTGCAGCATGGCCAACGGAAAAACGAGCGTGAGGCCGGCGAGTGCAGTGGTGCCGAGCAGGCCAACATAAGACATTTCCGCCATGGCGACGAGCGACGTCGCGATCATGGCGGCCATGTTCGGCAAGGACAGTCGCAAGAGCGTCGACAGTATTGCACCGCTGAGCAGCCGATTATGTTGAACAGAGGCCTGCATTGGTTGGTCCTTCCTAACGTTCGAAGATCGGCGCCAGCACTACCGCGCCGCCTTGGCACCGAGCTTTGCTCCGGTTCAGTCGCGGTACGAAGGATCGATCCTGTCGAGCTTGCGAAGCAGTGCCGGCCACGCGAGTCCTCCGCCTGCGGATTCCGTTACCGCTGCGGCCTGTTGTTGAGCGGTCGCGATAATGTGCGGATCAATGGGAATGAGTTCCCCGCCGCCAGTTTGTGCGCGCACCTGAATCATGCAGGCGGCTTCAAATACGTACATGAACAGAAAAGCGTCGGGTACGTTGTCCGCCACGGTGATCAATCCATGGTTGCGCAGCATGAAGAAATTCTTGTCGCCAAGGTGTCGCACAAGCCGGGGCTTCTCGTCTTCGCGCAGCGCCACGCCTTCATAGTCGTGGTAGGCCAGCGACGACAGCACGAAAATCGATTGCTGCGAGATTGGTAGGACGCCGTCCTTTTGTGCTGACACTGCAGTGCCGTTCACACTGTGCACGTGGAGCACGCAGTTCGCGTCCTCGCGTGAAGCATGGATGGCGCTGTGAATGGTGAACCCCGCCGGATTGATCTCATACGGCGAGTCCATGACCTTTTTGCCGTCGAGATCCACCTTCACCAGGCTGGAGGCCGTGATCTCGTCGAAGGTCATGCCGTAAGGGTTGATCAGGAAATGGTGATCACGTCCGGGAACGCGCGCTGACAGATGCGTGAACACGAGATCGTCCCAGCCGAAACGCGCGACCAGCCGATAGGCGGCAGCTAACGTCACGCGCTGCTGCCACTCTCCGGGTGCGACCTGGTCACGAACGCTAGTCACTGATTGCTGAATTTTCATCGCTGGTGCCTCCGTTTGCCATTAATATGAGCACTGTACACATCAATTTTTTATGTGAACAGTGCTCATATTGAATTAAATGAACACTGTCTATATCGAAACGCGATAACCGAGGGGATCTTTTCGTGAGACGCCGAACCGCCGAGCCTGCCCCCTACCACCACGGCGATCTTCGCCGCGCCTTGATCGCGGCAGCACTCGCTCTGGTAACTGAAGAACAGGACTGGACGTTTTCGCTGAGGGAGGTCGCGCGCAGCGCAGGCGTCAGCCCAAGTGCGCCGTACAACCACTTCACCGAAAAAAGGGATCTTCTGGCTGAGGTCGCAGTCGCCGGGTTTCATCGGCTCCGGGACGGCTTAGCCTCGGCTGTCGCCGACCTGCACGCGGCACCAGAGGCCTTTGTCGCCTGTGTCAGCACCTATGTGCGCCTCGGAATGGAAAACCCTGCCCTCTATCGGCTTATGTTCGGACCAGAACTCACTGCATCCAAGGGAGCCGAAAGACCCCCTCAGATGCAAGTCGCCGGCAACGAGGCCAAAGCAATCCTGGCGCAGATCATCCGGGAGGGCGCGCGCTCGGGTGACTTCGCTATGTCCGTTGAGGACGAGCGGCATGTGGCTATAGCGACATTTATCGCATGGTCCGCCGTACACGGACTGACGATGCTGATCATCGATAACCTCACGGGTAAAAACGTTCCGGTTCAGCGTGCGATCGAGCTAGCCATTCAAACACAGCTCGATGGGCTTAGACATGGCATTGGAGCAATATCCTGACGGACCTCACTCAGTCGACGCGCAGTTCCATGATGGTATTTGTCCGTGCGTCGGCCGATCAGGCGATTGCCACAGTTCACGTCAGCCTGAATATCAGGCGACTCCCGGAATCCTTCCCAGTTCCTGCGTGAGTTCAGCACACCACGTCTGCAAGCGATACGTCTGTGCCCTCACAGGAAACACAGCGTGCACGGGCCACTCGGGCAGCCGCCAGTCGGATAGAAGCTGGACGAGTCGACCGTCGCGGATGTCAGCATCAACGGCGTATCGGTGAATCAACCCAGCACCTGCGCCTGCAAGTAGCGCCTCCCGATGTCCGACGATCTGGTCGATCCGGAGTCGGGGCGTCACCCTCACTTTCTGCCTGCGCCCGCGGCGTTCAAGATGTACGTCGTCACCATCCAGTAGTCCCGAGAACGCAATCCATGGCACGGTTTGCAAGTCGGCCGGCCGTACAAGTGGACTGTCCAGACGACCTGGATGACAGACCAGAACTTCTTCCAGCATGGCTAGCGGTCGCGCGAACAGGGACGAGTCGGCCAATTTGCCAATACAAATGGCAACGTCGATTCCCTCGCTGATCAGATCGCTCTGACTGTCGGACAGACAAAGCTCCAGTGTTGCTCTCGGATATCGTTCGACGAAGCGCCCACAGAACGGCGCGATCACGAAGGCGCCGAACCCCGAAGGGGCGGCAATCCGAATATGCCCTTCAACCTGCGTGTTATCTCCCATCAATCGCTCTCGCAGGATGTCGTCGGAACTGCACCATCAGTCGCGCCTGTTCGTAGACCATCTTTCCCGCATCCGTCACACGCTGTACTTCATCGATATCCGGACTATCCGCTTCAGATGCTCGTCGAGATGAACATCGACGGTGTTGCAAGGGAACTCGCCGCCGAGCTCGCATCCGCCCGCTGAGTCCGGCTCTCGTTCTTAGGGAGACTAACGGCACGCCTCGCGACGCCCCTGGTGATTTCTTTGTGCCGTCTGTACCCGCCGGCGGACGCACAGATACCGAGAGCTCCAAGGTTCCATGGAGCATGGAGTTGCGATGAGTCAGGTTCGAAGCCGGTTAACCCGCTATCTATTCTCCAAGGAGTGAAGAAATGTTCAGCAAACCATCCCGGCCCTTGATGATTGCCGTTACGACGCTCGTTCTGGGTACACTTCGAGGACGTCTCACACCATCCGGCGCGCCCATACGAGCCGCGTACGGGTCTTTGAAGACGGGATGATGGCCGCGGCAGGGATTGACGAGCTTCATACGAACCTACTGACCAGCAGCCACGCCCGCGCCCGCCGGGCGCCCTGTCACGCCGGAAGACACAAGCGATGCGCAGTCCGAACAACGTTCCAACAGACGCAAAAGAAACGTCATCTGGCGCGGCTGTCCTATGGATGACTCCGCCCAGCCGCGAGGCTGGGCGAGACAATCTCCTCAAAACGGTTGTCGTACGGACTTGAATGCTGCACGGAGTTCCTCGGCAAAGAGTTGCGGTTGTTCCCACGCCGCGAAATGCCCGCCTTTGCCGACATCATGGTAGTAGTACAACGACGGATACGCCTGCTTGCTCCAGCTTTCCGGCGCACGGTAAATCTCATGTGGAAATACGCTGATGGCCACCGGCACCTTGATTTCGCGCGTCTTCTGCGCTTCGGCGCTGAAGTTATTGTTGTTGTTTTCCCAATAGAAGCGCGAAGACGATGCACCCGTGTTCGTGAGCCAGTAGAGGGTGATGTCGTTCAGGATTGCGTCTCTCGACAGCACCCGCTCGGGCACGCCGTTACTGTCGCTCCACTGCGCAATCTTTTCGTAAGTCCAGGCGGCCAGGCCCGCAGGAGAATCCGACAGCGAGTAGCCAATGGTCTGCGGGCGCGTGACCATCATCGCGCCGTAGGCGGCATTGCGGCCGAAAAAGGAACTCAAAGACTGATAGGCGTCGCGCTCGGGCACCGACAGATCGGCAGGCACCGGGTCACCGGCGAGGATCGATTTCATGAGATCGCCCGGTACGGTGGCAGGCATGTTGAGATGGATGGCCAGCAGGCCATTCGGTGCCTGACGCGCGAGCGCGTCGGAAATGACCGAGCCGTGGTCGCCGCCTTGGGAAACGTAGTGCGTGTAGCCGAGCCGCTTCATCAGGACATCCCATGCGCGCGCCGTCCTGTCCGGACCCCAGCCCAGATCCTTTGGCTTGCCGGAGAAGCCATAGCCGGGGATCGACGGAATGACGACATCGAACGCGTCCTCCGCGCGACCGCCGTAGGCAGTTGGGTCGGTGAGCGGACCAATTGTCTTGATGAATTCGAAGATCGAACCCGGCCAGCCGTGAGTGAGAATGACCGGCAACGCATTGGGATGGCGCGAGCGAACATGGATGAACTGGATATCCACGCCATCGATCGTCGTAACAAACTGCGGTAGCGCATTGAGTTGCGCCTCTGCCTTGCGCCAGTCGTATTGGGTATCCCAATACCGAACGAGTTCTTGTAGTTGCGACGACTGAATGCCTTGCGAATCATCGTTGACGGTTTCCTTGTCGGGCCAACGCGTGGCCGCGATGCGTCGCCGCAGGTCGTCAAGTCGCGCCTGCGACACGTGCACTCTGAACGGACGGATGCTTTCATCGACGCCGACGCGCTGCTCCATAGCAACCTTCGCTGGGTGGATCGACGTTTCGTCGGTCGTTGTGGAGACGGCGGGGCTATCGGTAGCGAAAGCGGATGGCGCAAACACGGGCGCGGCAAGCAGGACCAGGCTGAACGCACGTGCGCCTAACGAGCCGAATGAGTATCGCCGCGGTGATGATATGAAAGACATAAATATGTATTCCTAATGACATTCAATGTTTAGTTAGATCGATTTGATATGAGAGCGTCAGGCTGCGAATTTGTCGTTGAACTGCGTGACGAACGCGGCCTCGTTTTGGCCAACGTTGTTGCGCATAGGCCGGGCGATCTCTACCAGCGCCTCGATGGCGTCGGTGCCGAGTTCGCGCATGGTCTGCTCGATATACGGGGCAAGCGGCATGGCGCGCGGTTCGTTCTTGCTATTTAGCAGGTCGGTCTGAACCCAAGGAGGGGCGATTTCGACTACGCGTACAGACGAATCTTTCAGCTTGTACCGTAGCGATTGCGTATACGAATGAATCGCCGCTTTGGTCGACGAGTAGACGCCAGCCATTGCCATTGGTACAAACGCAAGCACTGAAGAGACATTGATGATCGTTGCGTCTTGCTGATGCTTCAGATGTTTGACAAGCGCGCCCGTCATACGAATTGGACCCATCAGATTGGTGCTCAGCGTCGATACCAGCAGCGTCTCGTCGACGGCTTCGGCAAGGTCGTCGATATGCATCACGCCCGCGTTGTTGATCAGCACGTTCAGCGACGGCCATCTTGCGATGAGTTCGTCGGCGACCCAGGTGATGCTTTGCGGATCCGTAATGTCCAGTTCTATTGCCTGCATGCCGGGGTTGGCTGCGATAGTCTCGTCGAGACTCGCGCGGCGGCGTCCCGCGACGATGACCTGATTGCCGAGTCGGTGAAACGCTTCGGCGAGTCCGCGACCGATGCCCGAGCCGCCGCCGGTAATAAAAATGGTGTTGCCAGTCGTCTTCATGAATTGCTCTCGATGTAAGTCCGTTTCTTGCGCGACGTTGTTTGCGCGATTCGGCACAAGGTTTTGAACGCGGTCCACAGTTGTTCGGAGACAAGCGGGAGCTTCTCTCACGCGCGGCGGCTCCGGCGCGCACGCTGCACAACGTGCCGCCAACCGTGTTCCTCACCGATATTTATACGGTCAATTGTCGATGTCTCAAAGGACGTATAAAGTACGTTTTAGGGACGCGCTCGATCCAGGAGACGACCATGCCGACAGTTGCGTTTGTGGTGTTCGATGGCTTCTATTCGATGGCTCTCGCCGCGCAATCCGTGTTCGAGTTCACAAATGTAGAACTCGCTGAGCCTTTCTATGAAATGCTCAATGTTTCAGAAGGGGGAGGCCCGGTACGAGCTTCAAGCGGTCTCACCGTATTGACCGAAGCTATTGACGACCGCGTGTTTGACACGGTCATTTTCCCGGGAAGCAATCCGGCCGCCGCTGAACCACCGCCGGGTGTGCTGGCGTATGTGCGTCGCAGCGCCGGGACCGCGCGGCGTACTGCCTCGATCTGTACGGGTGCATTTGTGCTGGCGGAGGCTGGGTTGCTTGATGGCCGCCGGGCGACCACCCACTGGTACTATGCGCACGATTTGCGCACCCGCTTTCCATCTGTCACGGTTGACGACGATCGGATCTTTATCTCGGACGGGCCGATCTGGACCTCGGCGGGCATGACTGCCGGTATCGACCTGGCACTCGCGCTGGTAGAAAATGATCTCGGCGCCAAAGTGGCGCGGGCGGTTGCGCGAAACCTCGTGGTCTATCATCGGCGGGCAGGTGGTCAATCGCAACACTCCGCGCTGCTCGAGCTCGAGCCGAAGTCGGATCGCATTCAGTCCGCGCTAACGTATGCAAAGAAGAATCTCAGCGAGCCGCTCTCGGTCGAGCAATTGGCGGAGGTCGCGCGCTTGAGCCCGCGTCAGTTCAGTCGGGCGTTTCGTGCGGAGACGGGGCAGACTCCGGCAAAGGCCGTCGAGCGACTGCGTCTTGAAACAGCGCGACTGATGCTTGAGGAAAGCCGGCACACGATCGATCGGATCGCCAGCGATACCGGGTTCTCCGATACTCGAAGGATGCGCGAGGCGTTCCTGAGGGTGTTCGGGCAACCGCCGCAAGCATTCCGTCGTAACGCACGCGTGGCGATCGGCTCGACATGAAAATGTCTCTTCGGCGGGCCATCTCCTGTGATTGGAGTGCCGCCCCCTGACGAATCGCTGCTTTATGTCGGCTGCGGCAGTTCGATGTTCGACGGCCTGGTAGTTTGTCTCAACTTGGTACGGAAAACGAAACAACTGGAAGCCGTGACCGCGCCGACAAAGGCATCGAGCGCCTTTGCAAAGAAACTAGCTAGACACGCGACGCCAGGAGCCTGATCCCGGCAATCCCGAATACTACGGCCAGGCATCCTTCCAGTGAACGACGGGTCCGCACGTACATCCTGCGAGCCGAGTCCGTCGAAAAGAGTACGGCGTAACCGCCGAACACCAAACATCCAATGGCCGCACAGCCTGCAATTACAGCACTATGGGCTGATCCCGTGCTGTTCGACGATAGAGCAACAATTGAAACCCAAACGAGGATGGCTTTCGGATTGGTGAGATGGAGCATCGCTCCGCGGGCGTAGACGCCCGTCAATGTCTGTGTTCGTTCCAGCTGCATTGCGGATGTAGCTACTGTCGCAAGGGCATTGCGTCCGGATTTGAAGGCTAGCCACAAGAGATATAGACCACCAAAAATCTTGACGGCAATGATGAATTGAGAATAGGCGATCAGGGCAGCCGACACGCCTAGCGTTGCCACCGTCGCCCAAAACATCGACCCCGAGATGACACCGAGTGCGAACATCAACGCCGCTTTCCGGCCATGATTGGCTGCTATGGACATAATTGCGAGGTTGCTCGGCCCGGGACTCGCGGTGCCAACGAAATACGCTGCATAGGCAAGCAGCAGGTTTGTCGAGAAGAAGGCGTTTCCAGTCATGTTTGGGATCCACAAAAGGTCGATGCCGCTACCGGCACCTGAGGGGTCATGCGGGCACTCAAGCGTCAGTTTGTGTACCCAGAACGAGCGCACCCATATCCGGGTACTAAGTCTAGCTGCCAGATGAGACACTGCGACTGTCACCAGTTGCTGCTGCCCCAGTGGCGATGGGATGCAAGGTTGAACGCATCCTTGATATAGGCAACCTTCTCCATCCTCCCCATCACTACGGCGTCGGGTCATGTGTTTCGTTTTGCCGATCATCGCGCTTTACGGGAGAACCTGGAAGTGGCAGTACTGCCATCATTCGAGGACTATCAGACACAAATCGTGGTGGACTCGCACAGGCGGCCCTACCGAGGCCCGTCATCGCGCTCTAGCGCTTTCTACTGCGGTGAAGGCGGATTCAACAGCTTACTCAACGGCTTCAGTGGGCCTATTGGGAGGAGCGAGAATAGAGGTGGCCTCGCTTGTTCGGACAGTCTTAGTGGGTAGCCCCACTGCCTCACGGCAACGGGGCCCCCGAAGAACGCAGCATGCAACTTTCACTGCACT
>FSXK01000942.1_pt1 | contig 14234 bp, 11 predicted proteins | sample 1638101 | NCBI WGS metagenome assembly FSXK01 (sample SAMEA3914788, study PRJEB12502) | metagenome | biome: forest; material: soil | place: Canada | collected 2011-07-03 | depth 0.1 m | reverse complement strand
GTGTGCCTGGAGCGAGGCGCGCAATTCGACGTGGACCGAGTCGTACAGCGAATCGCCAGGGTAGCTCTCGTCGGTGACGGTGAAGTCGAGCCCCGAGCGCGCCAGTATCGAACGTTGCGTCGTCGTCGGCGACCAATAGCCGACGTGCCATGCGAAGTCGCGTTGGTAGACATGCGCACCGAGCCACAACACGTCCGTCGTAAGCTGGTTGTCGAGTTCGCCCTGTGTGAATGTCTTCTGGTGAGCGATGCCGAACGTCGCGGTGCGCTGATCGAAATCATGCAGACTGCGATACTGGCGGTCCGACAGCCCGGCGAGCAGTGCGAATTCCGGCATCGCGGCAATCGGCAACTCGCCCTGCACGGCCGATTCAACGTACTGGTCGCTATGCGCAAGGCTTGCCGGTGCGAGTGGCGAGTCGAACGGCGCGCCCGGCGCGAAGTTCACCAGCGGGCTGGACGGGCCGAAGTTGGCATTCGACGTCACGCCAGCCCCGACGCTCACGGTCAGGCTAGGCCGCGACGCCGGCGGCGCGCATGCGTTGCCCTTGTAGAACGCGATCAGTTTTTCGATTGTCGCGGGCACCTCGTATTGCGTTTCGATGCGTGTCAATGTCTGTAGCGACAGGTCGCGTTCGCCGAGCTGGCAATACAGCAGCGCCGTGTCGAGCAGCGCGCCCGCACGGCGCGTATCCCGTTTCACGAGTTCGTTGAACAACGCGAGCGCCCGTTCGCGGTGCCCGTGATCCATCTCGTACTGGGCCTGGGTCTCCAGGTCGTCGTCGATGGTCTGGTCGAATGCATTGTCGGGCGTCTGCGCGAAAGCGTGTGGCGCGACGGCGCTCAATGCGACGACGCAGGCCGCGAAATGTGCGCGCCTCGCGGCCCGGAACCGGGCGCGTATCCGCGTCAACGAGCCGAAGTGCAGCTTAGTGGACTGCACCGTTCTCGCCTTTGTGCAGCACATAAAGCAATTCCGGTGCGATACGCCCGCGCAAGGTGGCACGCGTGAATTCACGCAGCCGATGACGCGTACTGCGGTGCGCAGTCTCCTGGCCGACGAGCAGGTCGGTCCCTGCGACCTTCGCATATTCCTGCAGCCGCGCTGCCACGTTGATCGCATCGCCGATCGCCGTGTAGGACTGGCGCAGCGTCGAGCCGAGTTCACCGACCACTGCATTGCCGCTGTTGACGCCGATTCGCACGCGAATCGGCCTGTTGTCGAACAGCGGTTCGGCGCTGCGATTCAGCGCGTCGAGTTCGTGCAGCATCGCGCGCGCGCAGTCGAGGGCGCGGTCGGCGTGGTCTTCCTGTTCAAGCGGCGCTCCCCAGAACGCCATCAGGGCATCTCCCATATATTTGTCGAGCGTGCCTTCGGTGTCGTACACGCAGCGGGTCAGGCGCGTAAGGATCACCTCTGTCATCGCGACCAGCCGCTCGGGCGATACCTGTTCGGCGATCTGCGTGTAACCCTCTATGTCGACAAACAGCACGGAGATCTGCCGGCGCTCCGGTTTGAAAGCCGAAAGACCTCGGCGCCGTACGATTTCACGCAGCACCGTGGGAGGGAGATAGCGACTGAAGCGCCGCTCGAACGAACGTATCGACGCCTGCGACGAGATCCATTCGAACGGCGCCTGGACCAGCAGGAAGACCGACGTGGGCACTAGCGGCAACGCTGCGAGATGGGATGGCACCGCACGGATAGAGATGATCAGCACCAACCAGAGTGCGGTGGTCGCGATCAACGCCGGCAGCGCCACGCTCGCGCGTTGCAGCCTGAACAGCAACGCGAATGAGACGATCGCGCCGGCCGTCCACAGCACCGGCAGCCATGCAACCGGTGTTGTGAATCCATGCTGCGCCTCGACGTCGAGCAGTTCGGTGAGCAGTTCTGCATGCACGACCACGGCGGGCATCCACGGGTCGATCGGTGCGGCGACATGGTCGGTCAGCCCGAGCGCTGAGGACCCAACCAGCACGTAACGGCCGGTCAGCAGCGCGGCCGGCGCAGTGCCGGCGAGTACTTCGATGGCCGGCACCACGTCGAAGGTTTGCATTGGACGCCGGAAGGAAATATGCATCAGGCCGCGCGCGTCGACGGGCAACGACGCGATGGAGGGTAACCGCGACGGTCCGGCGACCCGGCAATCGAGCAGTTGCCACACCAGCATCGGATAGGTGGAATTCGCATAGCGGATCAGCGGCGCAATCGACCGCACGACGCCGTCCACGTCGGTGTATGGAGTCACGTGTCCGACACACACATCCGGACTCTTGAAGAAGTTGCCGATGAAGCCGTCGGCGACCGGCGCGTGCGATGCCGTTATTGGCGGCGGTAGCGCGCCGCCGACGTGACCGGCATGCGGGGCCGGCGCATCGGTCGAGAGGTCGAACGCCTCGCCGAATACCAGCGGATACCGATGGGCGACCGCAAGCAACGCACGGTCGCCGTCCGGTGTGCCCGCTTCGGGAAACATGATGTCGAGGCCAACCGCCTTGGCGTGATATTGCTTGAACAGATTCTGCGCAACCTGCGCCATCACGGCGCGTGGCCACGGCCACGGGCCGACCGCGTCGAGCGAGCGTTCGTCGATATCGACCAGCGCGATGCGCGCGTCGGGCGTGGCTGTGAGCATCTGCGACTGCCGCCAGTCGTCGAGTGCGAAGCCGAGCCGGCGATAAGGCTCGGGAGACCATGTGCCCGTGGCCAGTAGCCATGCTGTCAGCGAGACGAGTCCAAATATTGCCAGGCGAATCCGGTCAAGTCTCGACAGGCGTGCTACCGCGACCACAGAGTCGCTCCGACCACGGTGTTCTTTCCGTTGAAGCTCTGCGAAAACACATAGCCGGCCTGCGTCGCATTCTTACCTGCGAGCGCCCCGGCGATGATCGCCTGCGACGTGTAATCGCTGGCCAACTTTCCGTTAGTGTTGACCTGGATGGCGCCTTGCCCTTTGATCGCATAGTTCACGCCATTTGCGGTCGCGGTGAGGCTGGTCGTGAAGGTATTCGCGCCGAAGGTGATGCACAACATCGGGTTGCTGATCGTTGCCGCGCTCGCTTGGCCCGTGGTCGAATTGATCACATAGGCCTCAGCGAATTGCAAAGTGAATTTGATACTGCCAGACGCCGGCATGACCATGTCCGGTTGCGGCGTGCGTGTCATCGCGTACGGGCCGGCTGTGCCGACCTGTTCGCTGCCTTGCTGGACCAGCGCGGTGATCGTCGTGGTCGCAGGTGCTGACGCAAGCGGCTCAAAACGTCCCCAGAAAATCTGTTGTGTTTCGGGTGGCTGGGCGGGCTGAGTTGGCTGCGATGGCGACGTTGACGTGGCCGGCGGGGTAGATGAGGCGGGTGGCGACAGCGGAAAAGTCAGCTCGACGGGCGCCACGCCCGGATCGACAGGCGCTTGCGCCGCCGGTGTTGATGCAGCGGATGCCGCTGCCGCGCGCGCCGTGTTGTCCTCATTCTTCTGCGCCTGGGCCGCCGGATCGGGCACCAGTTGTGAATGCTTCGCTTCGATCACGATGGGACGCGCGCTGCCGCGATTGAGCTGCAACAGCGCGTTACGCTGCGTCGCGAACAACTGCACTGCCGCCGGCGTTTCGCATGGGCCGATGCCGGTTGCGGCGCAGCCTTCACCAAGTGGCGTCATGACGATGCCGCCGCTGCGCACTTCCGCTCGGGTGACGTTGGAGTCTGTGAATACCGAAAAATCGGTGCCGCGCACACCGAGTGCTGCGACCGGCGTGTTCATCCGATAGTGTTCGCGTGCGGCCTGGGCGCCTTTGCCGGAGATTTCGCGCACGATGCCCTTGTGCAGGACGAGTTTGATCACGGTCCGCTCGGGGGCCGTCGGATCGTATTCGTAACGCTCGACCGTCAGCGACGAATTGGGCCGCACGCTGATAAAACCTTGATCCACGGTCGTGATGTACACGTATCCGTCCGCGCCGGTCTCGATGGTGCTGCCTTGCGCAATGGCATCGCCGCGCGCAAGCGGCGCGTGGCGATGCGCTTCCTCCAGGGACGCATGTCCGACCACGACGACGGCGTTCCCGATCACCGTCGGCCCGGCCGGAGCATTTTGCGCGAACGCGCACGAGCAAATGACGGACAGCGTCACCGCCGCCAGTCCCCCAGTCATGCTTCTATGCATTGAGTTCTGTTCCCCGGTATGCCGCAGGCCGTGCGGTCGACTGATGATCGGATGTTAAGCACATTCTGCCGATTTGATGTGATGGCCGTCACAGATTCTGGCGCCATGCACGTTTATCGTTGCACCGTGTCAGAGACCAGACCGTCCCCCATAGCGATGTCGATAGAAGACGTAACAAGCAGTGGCGGCCCATTGAAGGCTATCGATCTCCTGAAACAGCAAAAGCTGCTGCGCAACGTGGCGGACGATGTGATTGAAGAGACCAGCCGCCATATCCGGTATCGCCGTTTCGGCAAGCGCGACTTCGTCGTTCATAAAGGCGATGCGGGATCGTCTTTGCTGATGCTCATGTCCGGTAGGCTGCAGGTGATTGCGCTTTCCGAAGACGGCCGCGAGGTCGGACTCAACTTTGTCGAGCCCGGCGACTATTTCGGTGAACTGTCGATCATCGACGGCGGTCCCCGTTCGGCGTCGATCATCGCCACGACCGAGTCGGTCGTCGGCTTTCTGCCGAAAATCCAGGCGCAGGCATTGTTCTACCGGAATCCAGCCGTGGTGGAAGCGCTCTTGCAGCGGCTCTGCCGCACGATCCGGCAGGCATCGAACTACCGTTCGATGCTCGGCCTCACGCGTGCTTACGCAAGGGTGTATTCGGTGCTCGAAGCGTCGATGAAGAAGGTCGCGGGCGATCTCCTGACGATCGAGAATCTGCCAAACCAACAGGCGATCGCAATCATGGCCAATGTGAGCCGGGAAACGGTTTCGCGGGCGATCCGCTCGCTGGTCGAGGGGCATGTGATCGAACGTGACTATCGGCGCCTGATCGTTCGTGACGCTGCGATGCTCAGGAAGCTTGCAAGAGGCGAAGCGGAACTGCAGTTGCGAAAAAAAGTACTGGATGAGGATACCAGGATCGGCCAGAAGTTCGGCTGATGAAAGCGTTTCGACCGCTTTCAGTGGCAGCCGCCTGAATGCCGACGACCACCCCATCGACGCCTTGCCTGAGTGACAAACTGATGCGCGTATTACATTTTTATCGGACTTATATCCCGGATACGATCGGCGGTGCGGAGCAGTCGATTTACCATTTATGCCGGGCCGGTTCCGAGTTGGGCGTCGAGAATCGGGTGCTGACGCTCACGACCCGACAGGACGGTAAACCGCACATTGGCCTGCCGGGCCATCAGGTCGAACGCGTCGAGAGCCATTTCAAGGTCGCCTCTGTCGAACTGTCGTGGTCGGCGCTGCGGCGATTTCGTGCTCTCGCCGCCGAGGCGGATGTCGTTCACTATCACTTCCCCTGGCCGATGGGCGATATCGCCCATCTGTTGATGCAGATACGCAAGCCGTCGGTCGTGACTTACCACGCCGACATTCAGCGGCAGCAGAATCTACTAGCGATGTACCGGCCGCTCATGCACCGCTTTTTGAGCAGCGTCGACCGCATCGTGGCCACCTCGCCGTACTACGCCGCGACGAGCGATGTGCTAGCCCGCCACCGGCACAAGGTCGAGGTCGTGCCGCTCGGCCTCGCGCGAGCTTATTACCCGACCCCCGACGACGCGCTGGTGCGGCGCTGGAAAGAACGGATCGGCAGCCCGTTCTTCCTGTTCGTGGGCGTGTTCCGCTATTACAAAGGGTTGCCGGTCCTGATCGAGGCAATCCGCAAGACCGGTTATCCAGTCGTGCTGGTGGGCGACGGGCCGCTTGCACCCACGATCCACGCATTGGCGGCGGAGTGTGGCGCGACAAGTGCCTATTTCACCGGGTCGATCCCCGAGGCGGACAAAATGGCGTTGATCCGGCTGTGCCGCGCCGTGATACTGCCATCACCGAATCGCGCGGAGGCGTTCGGCATGTCACTGCTGGAAGGGGCGATGATGGCAAAGCCGATGATCACCTGCGAGATCGGCACCGGCACCAGCTACGTGAACGTGCACGGCGACACGGGTCTGGTGGTTGCTCCGAACGACCCGAACGAATTGGCCGATGCCATGCGTGCGCTATGGGAGAACCCCGACGTTTGCGAAGAGCTGGGCCGCAACGCTGCATTGCGCTTTGAGGATCTGTTCACAGCGCATCGAACCGCGAGTGCATACCGGCAAATCTACCGGACGGTGATGGCCGGCAAGCAGGACGGCGAGCGTGCTGTCTCGCCGGCCGCGGCCACATATGGCGAGCGTATCGCGGCATCGTCGCTGGTCCAATCGGACTCGGCAATAGAGAAACCGTAATGGACAGGATGCCTCCTCTCATCAGCGACGCTGCACCCGATGCGGACTCCAAACGTCGCCGCTCGTGTGACGGCCGTCACAGTTGGATTTCTCAACGTGAATTAGAGTTGGCCCGAGATAGAATGGCGCCGGTTTCGGGCCTGTTGCCGTGATTCAGTTGAGCGGAGTCGATCGAAGTTTGGGGCCGCGTCATTGAATGAGGCATTCACGCACTATGACGGAATCTTTGATGACCACACTTGCGGTCGTGGTGCCCGCGTACAACGAAGACCAAATACTCCATGCATTTCATGCGCGGTTGTGCGCGACACTGGCGACGCTAGATGACATCCGCGCAGAGATAATCTACGTCAACGATGGCAGCAAGGACGACACGCTGGCGGTACTTCACGCACTTCAAACAGCCGATAGAAGGGTAACCATCCTCAATCTCAGTAGAAACTATGGCAAGGAAATTGCCCTGTCTGCCGGGCTGGATTGTGCGAATGCCGATGCGTCCATCGTGATTGATGCGGACCTCCAGGACCCGCCCGAACTGATCCCGGAACTCATCCGTGTCTGGAAGCAAGGCTTTGATGTTGTCTACGGCCAGCGTACCTCGCGTGATGGCGAGACGGCACTTAAGAAAGTGTCGGCGTTTGCGTTTTATCGGGTCATTGATGCGTTGAGCCGGATATCGATTCCGCGAGATACAGGTGACTTTCGAATTCTTAGCCGGCGTGCGGTTGAAGCGCTACGCCAGCTACCTGAGCGACATCGCTACATGAAGGGCCTGTTTGCGTGGATAGGTTATCCGCAGACGGCGCTACGGTACGAGCGAGAAGCCCGCGCCGCGGGATTCTCCAAATTCAACTATGCACGATTGTGGCATTTCGCGATTGAGGGCATCACGTCGTTCTCCATTGCACCCTTGCGGCTGTCTTCCTGGGCAGGGGTCCTTGTGGCACTAGCTGCACTAGGCGACGCCATCTGGATTGCCTACAAAACCCTGAGATACGGCAATCCTGTGGCTGGGTATCCGTCTCTTATGGTGACCCTCTTGTTTCTGTCCGGTGTGGAGCTAATCGGGCTGGGCATCATGGGTGAATATTTGGGGCGCATGTTCAACGAGTCCAAGCGACGGCCTTTGTATTTTGTACAAGACTACTTACCGGCCACGCGTGACGAGCGCCATGCCGTTGATGCACGCTCACCGGATGTCGAACGGTGCGTGGCTCACGGCCATGCTGAGTCTCTGAAGCACTCCACTTCGCAGCCTGAAAATGCCTTTGCCGATGCAAGCGGTCGATAGGCGAGCTTTGGGTGTTTGATGGAGTTGGATTTCGCTCCTCCACGGATGCGCTCGGTTAAAAGATTAACATTCCTATATTTTCATCGGACTGAGTATGGAAGGCGTCTCCAACCTACTGATCGAGGTCTCGGTTAGGCCAATTGTACGTGGACCGGAACGCCTCTGGACTGCAGTCGCAGTGATCGGGATAGTCGCGATCTGGTTTCTTGGCCGCGGTATTGTCGTCGGAACGCTCGCCAACTACGAGAACATGACAGGACGGTATCAGGCTCATGAGTTCAGCTGGGCTTCGCCGGACGTCACGCTCGGCTTGCAACCGGCAAACTCGACCGGATCATTGACGCTAGTCGGTCGAGCCGATCACGACCAGCGTTGGACGCTTGATTGTGCGGGCAAGATGCATACGAGCGTCGATATCCACGCCGGCTTGTTCCGACAGTTGTTGCCGCTTCCATCGCCATGTGAAGCCAAGGGCATGACTATTCACTCCGACTGGGCATGGGTGCCCGCTGACAGGGTGGGCTCGCAGGATTCCCGCTCGCTGTCCTACCAGCTCTTCGCGGTGGAGTCGGGCGCAGACACGCTGCTGCTGGACAACCTGGTGCGCAATAGCTCGGGGCTGTACGGCGTTGAGCCGATAGAGTTTCGATCGGACCCGGAAGGCGTCCTGACAGAACGCTGGGATGCGAATTGGTACCGAGACATAGCGCAACGGGGATACCGTTTCGATGGCGACGGTGGCGTGCAGCAGAATGTAGCTTGGCCATTTCTGTTTCCCTCGCTGGTGAAGGGTGTCGCCGTGGCTTGGCGCGTGCCCGTGGCGTCGGCGATGATTGGGCTGAACGCTGTCCTATTGCTCGCAGCGCTGTTGTTACTCTTTGCGATTGGACGCGCAAGCGGACTCACGCACAGCTTATCGTTAGTTGCACCGGCGTGGCTCAGCTTTAATCCCTTCGCGTTCTTCGTCGTCGGCGGTTTTTCCGAGCCGCTCTTTCTCACGCTCGAGTGTCTGATTGTCCTGCTGCTTCTGCACAGAAAATATGGGATGTCAGCCGTGATAGTGGCGTTGCTAACCGCCACACGATTTGTGGGGCTGATTGGCGTTGGGTGGATCGCCATAACTCTCTGGTATGACACGTCTATTTCCCGGTTCGGGCGGCTCTGGCGCATTGTCCTTGCAGGCGGAGCAGGTCTGCTCGGAATCGTGATGGATGTCGCGATCAAGGGAGCGCAGACCGGTTATCCGCTTGGTGCCTTTGCCGTGCGAAAAAGTTGGCAAGTGACGCCGCTTTCTGTTCTCGACGGAATACTTCATCCTTATGCCCTGTTCTCGGGGGGCTATTTATTGGCGCTGTTGTTGCCGGCGTTGCTGACGATGTATGCGATGTACGTGCTGGGCAAAACATGGAGGCATGCGGGCATGGTGGAAGTTCGTCTGCTGCTTGGAACGGGGATATCGCTGGTCTCGGCTACGCTGGCTTTGAATCCGGAACTGCACTCGGCAGGGCGCTACTTTCTGCCTTTCGCCCCAGCCATCGTTGGCCTGTTAGCCTGCGTTCCGCTGCGAACCCGGTCACTGTCGTTCATATTGATCGCGACAGCCGCCGGCGGTGCATTCATGCCGTTCATCGTCGAACGTATCGCTATGGGGCAACCCCCGTACTAGCCTGAAGCACAGACATGAACCTCGACTTGACTCCATGCTGCACATAGCACACAAGCATGGATCAGGGGGCTTTAGCTTGCCCGAAAACCCGGCCGAGCAAAATATTTTGCCTTGTGGCAAAACAATTCTGCACACCGGCAAAACTCACGACTCTACAAAAGAGACGATCTTCTCTAAGTTTGTACTAGGACCGTTCTCACGAATCACCGGAGTGAAACAAGATGAAGACTTCCATCGCCATTGACCTAGGTCGCAGTGCTGCCAAACTTGTGGCCTACGACGGTGCGAACGACAGGCGCGAAATGTTGCTGTACCCATCGGCCGTGATTCCGGCCAAGCCCCTTTCCGATGAAGGGGCTCGTGCTCGCGCCATGGGTGAAACCGTAACGGTGAACACCAAGTCCTACTATTTTGGTGACACGGCAATCCGGCAGGGTCATGACGACCTGCTTGGTGGCCTGCGCGACGATTGGTTCGCGACAGACCACCATCGCGCACTCTTTCTGGGAGGGCTGAAGAAGCTCACCGAAGCCGGTGTGCCAGACGTGGACAGCGCGCTGATCATCGTTGGTCTGCCATCCTCAATGTACGCATCCCACAAGGCGCAGTTAGCCAAAGTCCTGTCCGCGCTCGCTCCTCAGGCGACCATCAAGGTCATGCCGCAAGCGCTTGGTCCCTATTTCGCGTTGGCGTTTGACGAGAAGGGGCAGGAAACGGAGAGGATCGAGGCGAGTGGTATGTACGGAGCCATCGAGGTCGGACAATACACGACCGACTACGCCCTGGTAATAGAGGGCGATCCGATCGACGACGCTTACGGCAGTTGCTCTGGGATGAGCAAGGTTGCCGCGAGCCTGCAGCGTATCCTGCAGCAGAAGGATTATTCCGTGACGCTCGCTGAGGCGACGCAAGCGCTGGCAACGAAGCAGATCAAGAACTTCGGGAAGGTGGTCGATGTCTGGACCGAAGTCACGGCCGCGGTTGAGCCGCTTGCCGAAGAGATCTACATGAAGAGCCGGGAGGTGTTTGGATCGTATCTGCGCAAGCTTGATAAGATCGTGCTGGCAGGGGGCGGCGCCGGGCTCGTAGCGCCGCGCCTGTCGAGTGAGTGGGGCACACTTGAGCTCGTTCCGAATGAGCGTTTCGCGGTCGCAGAGGGATTCCTGCGCTACGCCTTGGCTATGACGACTATTCCCGAGCAACGAGGCAAGAGCGGTTTTTTGGGGCAGCTTTTCAGGATTGCGTGATCGGTGCGGCGCAAGTTCGCCGGGCGGATTGGGGAGCCTGATCCGGTGTTCAACCACCAGGATTGCCTGCCCAACGTCCCGGCGGATGAATTTGTTGCCAACGCAGCGGCCAGTAAATCGAGGTCGCGGAGCCAATTTGTTCGGCAGTGCTTCAGGTCGCGAATATCAACTTCGTTGTGTCGGTGCCTGCCGCAAGCGCAGGGAGCCTTCTGCTGGAACTGTGCAGGCGCGAATCGCGTGATGGTGCGGTCATTGAACAGCTAATGTCCATCGCCGGGCGCTGCTTCGTAGCTTGCGCAGGCACGGTTTGGAACGGCAAGGTTGGGGCGCGACTAGCTGCTAATCTATCTATTCTACGTCTTAGACGCGGCATCGCGCGCGGATGGAGAAGTCCATCACGCTGACCCGGTTGCGCGATTTCGCGGCACGCCGGTGAAGAAGAGCGTCGGCCCTTTGGGCCGACGCTAAAAGGCGCTGGCACTGACCTCCCGGGGGGAAGGTCGCCGTTTGCCTAGCCGTTAAGACTTCAATTTACCTCCATCGGCACAGCGCAGCAGTGACGCAGCTCACAACGCCATCGAAACACACACGCAATCCCTTGGCCTTTCATTTGCTGCGGCGAATACGTCCCACGCGATCGTGGCGGCCCGCGAACTGTGATCGCCGTCACAGCTCCCCATCATACAAACCGCATACGGGGGCACGACATGCACCGCCGCAGAGTTAGAGATGCACTCCGCGCATATGCCGCTGCGAAAAAGCCCGCCCACGCGCGGTTGTACGCCTTGGCGGTGGCCTTCGCAGAGATGATAGCCATCGACAGCGGGGAGCCCGTGACGATCACGATTCGCGGAATCGCGATCACGCGAAAGCCGGCCGCTCCGACTCAGTGAGCCTAATTGGAACGTTCCAAAGCCTGGCGGATGCGGGCGTTCATTCCTCGGAGGAATTCCAGAAGTTCGGGAGGCTCCACGACGTCGAATTCGACTTCTAGCGTGCACAGCCAGGCGGCGATCGAGTGCAGGGAATGCGCCCCGGTGTGCACTACGCATCGCTGCGAATCGAGCGGCGCCAACTGGCCGACGAGCGGGCAAATGCTTTGGGCAAGCGCTTGCATCGGCGCGTGAAGGATCACTTTGGCGCGCACCGGGTAGGCCGACGTCGAAACCGAACGGGAGACGTATGCTGCCAGATCGCCCTTTTCCGGCCCGACCCGCGGCTCGAAACGCGGCCCGGTCAGAACCGGCGGGACCACCCGGTCGACGCGGAACGTGCGCCAGTCCGCCCGGCTAGGGTCCCAGGCGACGAGGTACCACCGTGATTCCGCATTGACCAGGCCTTGGGGCTCGACCGTGCGCTGGCTCGCCCTGGCTTGGCCGTCGGTGTAGCGAAATTGCAATTCCTCGTGGTCCGCACATGCGCCGGCAAGAGCAGCCAGCACGGCTGGATCGACCCTGGGGCCTGCCTGGGCCAACTTCTGGATAGATGCGAAGAACGTCCTCGCCGTGCGGTTGTGCTTTGGAGGCATCAAATGTTCCAGCTTGACGAGGGCTGCGAGTGCCGACTCCTCAATTCCCTGCACGCCGCTGGCGGCAAGGGTTCGCAGGGCCAGCGAGACAGCGAGCGCTTCGTCCTCCTCGAAAAGCAATGGCGGCAAGGCCGTCCCTGCTTCCAGGCTATAGCCGCCATCGGGCCCCGGCGTCGCGCTGATCCGGTAGCCCAAGCCTCGCAAGTGGTCAACATCGCGTCGCACTGTCCGTTCAGTGATGCCAAGGCGCTCGGCCAGCACGGCACCATGCCACGATGGGGAGCTCCTGAGCATGCCTAGCAGACGCAGCAGCCTCGTCGAGTTTTGCAACATTCGGCGTCCGCCTCCGTAGATGCGGACAACCTTTGTCCGCAATGATACGTAGATTAGCAGTAAGATCAGGCCAGGACGAGCGGGTACGGGCCGGGAAAGGTAGAACGAATTTCCGAATGACGAGTTACGGGAGGCATTATTCGTAGGAGTACGAATAATAGCTTTCTTTTCTACTGAGGAAACTGTCATGAGCATCCATTACCCGAGCGACGTTTCTAAGCAAACCCGTCTCCATCGTGTGCTGGCACTGCCTTTTTCCAGCGGTAGAGACGTCAATCCTCTGCGCATTTTCGACTGGCTGATGAGCGGCTCGCGCGCCGCCGGCGCGCAGCCGGTGCTGTGGCTCAGTGTGCTGCTGGTCTGCGCCGATGCTGCGACGGCGTTGGGTTTCCTGCCGCTGTTGCGTCCGCTGCCGGTGTTGCTGGCGCCGCTCGTGCTGGGTGGGCTGATGGTCGTTCAGGACGGCGCTAGCCAAGGCCAGCCGGTGTCGCTGCGCGAAACGTTCGCCGCGCTGGCGCGGCGCAGTAACGCGCTGTGCATGATCGGGCTGTACGGCGCGGCGATCGTCGCCGTCGGCTATGTGATCCTGTTGGCAACCTTCCATGTCTCGCTGAACGTTTCGGTTAGCGCGCGCGGCGTGCAAAACCTTTCGATCGGCTATAGCGAGCATGGCGCGCGCGGCGCACTGGAAGCGTTGCTGGGTGAGTCGATTGTCGCCATCGCGATCGCTGCCACCTGCTTCGCTCCGGCACTCGTGATGCTGCATGACCTGAGCCCACACAGGGCCATGATCGCTAGCGCGCGCGGTGTGGCTCGTAACTGGCCAGTGACGATAACGTACTTCGCAACGCTGACGGTGGCCGTGCTATTAGCATCCATGGCTCCGCTGCCGCTGCGTGCCCTGGTGCTCACGCCGCTGCTGACGGCTCTGGCGTTGCTCTCGCTCTACGGTGCTTACCGGGACATCTTCGTTGGTCGGTGAACTTCGACTGCGGACTATGAAGAGTTCCCTCCCGCTCATTCGATCGCGGCTATTTTTCGGGAATGGGTCTCTGGCATCCCTATGTAGACGAGAAGCGACACGGCTGCCCACGCGGTGACGTACCAGTAAAAGTACTGCTCGTGACCGCTTGCCTTGAAGCGCAGCGCGACGAACTCCGTCGTGCCGCCGAGAATCGCCGTCGTCAGCGCGTACGGCAAGCCGACTGCGAGTGCACGGATTCGCGCCGGAAACAGTTCTGTCTTCGCGAGCATGTGGACCGACGTGAAGCCACTTAGCATCACGAGTCCGGCGAACGACAGCAGGAATGCAACCAGTGGATCTTTCGTGTGACTGAGCGCCGTGAACAGCGGCACTGAGAAGAACGTGCAGCACACGCCGAAGCAGATCAGCACTGGACGCCGGCCGAACACATCCGACGCGAGGCCGAAGAGCGGCTGCAGCGGCATTTAAAGCAGCAGCGCACCGGCGGAGATCAGCGTTGAGGTTTCCTTGCTGAGCCCAACCGAATTGACCAGATACTTCTGCATGTAAACCGTGTACGTATAGAAGCCGACAGTCCCGCCGACCGTAATGCCGATTGCAAGTGCGATTTGCCGCCAGTGCTGCAGCATCTGCTGGGCGACCGAGGGTCCTGTTTGCCGCGCACTCTGTTTGAACGCTTCGGTTTCCGTAACATTGCGGCGCATGTACAGTGCAAACAGCGCGAGCGCGCCGCCGACCACGAACGGAATGCGCCAGCCCCAACGCTCGATCTGCGCTGACGTGAACAGC
>FSXK01000644.1_pt1 | contig 14313 bp, 10 predicted proteins | sample 1638101 | NCBI WGS metagenome assembly FSXK01 (sample SAMEA3914788, study PRJEB12502) | metagenome | biome: forest; material: soil | place: Canada | collected 2011-07-03 | depth 0.1 m | reverse complement strand
CAGCCGGCTGTCGGTGATGCTGCAGTACCGCTACGTGATCGACAAGCAGCTCGACGTGCCGCCTGAGTCCTTTCAGCCGCCGCCCAAGGTCGATTCGGCAATCGTGCGGATGATTCCGTTTGCGCCGCATGAGCTGCCTGAGGTCGACGAGCGTGTGCTTGGCGAGGTCGTGACCGCGGCTTTCTCGCAGCGGCGCAAGATGTTGCGCAATACGCTGGCAGCATTTCGCGACAGGGTGGATTTCGAGGCGCTTGGCTTCGATCTGCAACGTCGCGCCGAGGATGTGCCGGTCGCCGAGTATGTGCGTGTCGCGCAGATCGTGGCTGGGTCAGCTGCGCGCGGCGCGGCGCCGGAGCAAGCCTGAGCGCTTGAGCGCGGCTGAAGGTTAGGCCGCGCTGCGCCGCGCCGGTGCGTTGACGAGCGCAATGCCGGTGAGCACTAGCAACGCGGCGAGCAGAAACCGCCCGCTGAACGATTCGCCGAGCAGCAGCACACCGAAGGTGACGCCGAAGAGCGGCGTCAGAAACGAGAACACCGACAGACGCGACGCAATGTAGCGCGTCAGCAGCCAGAACCAGATCAGATAGCTGACGAACGCGACGACTACGGCCTGATACGCAAGGCTCACGAACGCGATTGGCGTGAGGACGGCCACTTTGACCTGACCCAACCCCGCCGCAAGGGCGAGCAACACCACGGCCGACACCGCCAACTGGTAGAACAGCGTTTTGCAGGCGCTCGACTGGGCGAGGCGCGAGGCGCGCACCACGACCGTCGTCGCAGCCCACGTAATCCCCCCCAGCACGCCGAGCGCGTCACCAGTCAAGCCCGCGAGCATCGAGCCCTGGTTGGCGCCATGTGCATGCGTGAAGCCGTCGGCAAACGCCAGCGCCATGCCCGCGAAGGCGAAGATGATGCCGGCCCACTGGATGCGCCGCATCCGCTCGCCGTCGACGAACCAGTGCAGTCCCAGGGCGGTGAAGCACGGCGCGGTGTAAAGAAACACGGCCATGCGCGACGCGCTGGTCAGCGTCAGGCCCAGAAAAATGCAAACGAATTCGCTGGCGAACAGGATGCCCGCGAGCAGTCCGGCGCCGAGCGTGCCGTCGTCGCGAAATAGCGGTGTTCCACGGGCGCGCGCCCAGCCCCACACCAACAGCGTCGCGATGGCCGAGCGCAATCCGGCCTGGAACATAGGCGGCAGAAATGCATTGGTGCTCTTGATCGCAACCTGCTGGAGGCCCCAGATTGCGCATAGTGCGATCATCGTCAGGATGGCGAAGCCGTCGGGGGTGCGGCGGACCGGCAGGGCGGTGGTGCTCATTGTCTCGGGTTTCGCCTGGTTATCGCTTTAGTTGCCGCTTTAGTTGTTGTTTCAATTACCGCCTCGATTAGCGCGACGGTTGAGGCTGTCAGCGCGGAGGGCTTCGGTCTGCCTCCGCTGTACGATAACAAATCCGGCACACGGTGGGTTCGATGCCCCCATCGTTCGCGTGTATTCAGCCGTTCTGTTGCAATCCATCGCGCATGGACGATTACCAGCTCCAGCGCGCACCGGCGTTACCCTCGACAACGCTGCGATGCGCGCCATTCACGTTGGTCGTGTAACCGGCTGCCGCGTACACGCTGCCGTGCACGCTCAAACGTGCAGCGATACCGAGGCCGAACTCGGCCGCCGTCGCGGGAACGCTGGTCGGAATGACAGTGGTGCCTCCGAAAGTCACCTCGTCAGTGCCGTTGAAGTAGCGCCACAGGTTGGCGCGCAGGTACGGCTCCCAGACTGTGCCCGCGCCTTCGAACTTCCCTTCGAGCCGGAGTCCCAGGCGGCCGATCAGGCCGTTCGCGGCATGAAACGTCACGCTTGAGACGCCATCGTCGAGATCGTTGATCGACGTGTGCTGCCAGATCAGTTGTGCTTGCGGCTCGATGCGCAGATTGGCCGGCAGCGGAATCGGCAAGCCGGCTTCGAACGACGCGGCTTCGGCGTAGCCATGCGTGGAGGCGCCGATGTTCTCGTAGGACATCGGGCTGATGGTGAGCGAGCTGCCCATCAGAACGGTATCGGTGTACCAGCCGCCCGGGCCGACATGGGTCCAGTAGCCGCCGGCGTTGTAGGCGTTGATCGAGAGGTGTCCCGCTGCGAGATTCGGAAAGCCGAGCGCAAAGCCGCTCACGTCGCCTTGCGCGCGGGAAAAGCCGAGCATGAAGCCGTAATGGTTGCGCTGACCGCCTGACGTCGAGTCGGCGTAGAGGTCCTGGCCGACTTCTATCCCACCCATCGTGCCGCTGAACTCCGGATTCACTGCGCCGCCATTGCTCAGCGTAGCGTGTTCGCCCCATACGCGTGTCCACGAGGCCGGTACCGCGCCGGTCTCATTCAGCAGGGATTGCGATCCCTCGCGGTCGTGGAAGGTGCCTATCTGCTCGAGGCCGAGTGCGCGTGCGAGTTCTGGGACTTCGGCGTAGACAGGCACCTCCATCCGGTAGAGCGGCGTGGGTGCCGAGCCCGTCGGCGGCGCGGACGGAAGGGGTGGTGTGCCGCCGGCGGCGAGCGGGCCGCTGGGAGTGGGCGTTGGCGTGGGAGCCGGTGTGGGCGTAGGCGTAGGTGCGGGCGTAGGCGTAGGCGTTGTAGCCAGGCTCGAGCGCAAATACCAGTTGTCCGCCGTCCCCGCACTCACGCCGCCTTTGAACAGATAGTACGTGTAGGCGCCTGCAACCAGCGGCTTCGGCAGCGTGAATGTGCCCGCGGCCGTCGTCGCGCCGTCGGTTGCCTGCACGACCATGATGCCGTCCGTGACCGTCGCAGCGCCTATGCCGCCGACGTTCGTAATTCCTAGCGTCGTCTTTCCCGAGCCAGTGCCTTGAACGATCACCAGCTTGTCGCTCGCCGAGCCGTCCCCGTTGAGCACGCTTTGCAGCAACAGCCTGCCGTTGAGTCCCACGTAGTTCCCGTTCACCACCAGCGCATCGGTCGTGCTGGTGCCGCCGTTGGTGAGGTCGATCGTGCCCGCGTTGTTGACAGTGACAAGGTGCCCACTCACCGCAGGGGTGATCGCGGGGTCCCCCAGACCGCCGGCGAACAGAGTGCTGGTTGAATCGAGCGTGAGCGTGCCCGTCAGCGTGCCGCTGTTGCCGAGCGTCAGACCGTTGTTGTCGAGGGTGAGTTGGCTGCCGTTCGTGGCGTTGATGGTCGACCAGTTCGTGAAGCGGCTAAGGCCACTCGCTTGAGTGTCGCTGAAGTTGAGGACGCTGGAGACATTGCCGCCCGCGAGCAACGGCACGCCGGCGAGGTTGGTATCGGTGAGGCCGGTCAGCGTCGCGGTATCGTGGCCCGTGCCGAGCCGCACGAAGCCGGTGATCGTGCCCGCGCTCCAGTTGAGCGTGTCATTGCCGGTATCGGTATAGATGGCGCGGCCATTGCCGCCCGCAATGGTGCCGGTGTTGTTGATGACGATGTCGTACGCGCCGATCGAGCTGATCGCCTGGGTAGTGGCGGCTTCGATGGTGCCGCTATTGTTGATGGTCGCGCTACCGTTGGCGATCGAGATCGCGACGTCCTCACCTGAGATCGTCCCTGCATTGGTGAAGGTGCCGCCGCCGTTCGCGTCGATGCCATTGGACTGTTTGCTCACAATGCTCGCGCCCGCTGCGTTGACGAGTGTTGCGCTGCCCGATATGAACGCGCCCAGGCCGCCCGAGCCGCTCGCGGTGATCGCGCCGGTATTGGTGATCATGCCCGGTGACCGGTCGTTCGAGGCGATCCCATGCGAACCCGTCCCCGAAACGTTGATGGTGCCGTTGTTGGTGATGACGTTATTGCCGGCCCCACCCACCACATTGCCGTTTGTGAACATGCCAGGCGAACCAGCCCCGGTCGTCGTGATGGTGCCGCTGTTGACGAGCGTGTCATTGACCGTCTCCGCGGCCATGCCTGCGGAGCCGTCGCCGCTCGTCGAAAGCTGGCCCTTGTTGGTGAGGGTGCCACCCCCTGGGCTTGCGAAGTCGTGCATCGCAACGGAATCGGTGCCGCTCGTCTGGATCACACCGCTGGTGTCGTTGAGCATCGTCACGGTCGCGGCGCCGTTGAAGAGGCCTTCCGATTCGCTGCCGCTTGTCACGATCGTTCCGCGGTTGATCAATACGTTCTGGCCTGCGCCGCTTCCCTGAGCCGAGATGCCATCGAAGGTGTCCCCGCTGACGGTGATGCTGCCAAGGTTGGTGACCGTGCTGTGGTCGTACACGAGAATGGCATTGTTGCCGCTAATGACGAGTTCGGTTCCCAGTAGTACGTTTACTGAAATGTTGGTACTACCTAATGTAGCCGCGACCGAGGTGCTCGAGGGATTGGGCGGGATCGTGCTGCTGCACGTAACGGTTTGCCCGCTCGCCGGCGTGGCATTGTCGCAGCCGGCCAGCGCCGGCGACACGCGCAACAGGATCAGGAGACCCAGTGCGGAAGAGGTGGATTCGAATAGGCGGCTCGGTACCAAGGGCGAACATGCTCGGCGCATACGTTCCTCTGTAGAGGGCAGACGACATCACTGCCCATGGGGTTCGCTGACGTGCAGAGTCGCCTCTTGGGGCGTTGGTTCAAGCGGATACCGTGCGTGGTGAGAATCAGAATAGGCAACGTATGACTGGGAGGCAATATTCAGATGCGTCAGAACGTGGCGTGAGATGGCGGGCGTGCGGCGAGTGTGTCAGCGTGCGAGCGGGTACATCTGGGCCGTGCGCCAATTCACCCGTTATCTCACCCGCTAACGCATCAATTAACGTAACAATCAAGCGCACTATTGCAGCGCATGGAGCTTGCGCCGTGAGCGTTGCGGATCGAGTAACGAGAAGCCTGCAATGCCCACCGCCAGCAACAATGCACCGGTGACTGCGAAGCCGATCTCGTAGCCGTGGCCATCGCCAGCCGCGCCGAGCAGCTTGCCCATCGCGAACGGTCCAATCAGGCCCGCCGTGGTGGTGATGGAATTAGTGATCGCGAGCAGCGCGCCGCGCTGGCCAACAGGTGCGACTTCCGCCACCAGCATCGGACCAAAGGTGAAGGTCTGGATTGCGAGTGCGCTGGCCAGTCCCATCAGCGCGACCTTGACGAACGGCGGCATGCCGAGAAACAGCCCACAGTAAGCTACCCCGCTTACCACGCAGGCGGCGCTGATGAGTGCGCCGCGCGCGCGCCGCGATGGCACGCCGCGCTTGAGCAGACGATGGGAGAACACTGCCAGTGCAATGCCTACCGGAATCTGCGTGGCTACTTGCGCCGCGAACAACCAGCCGGCCTGAGTAGCGGGAAAGCCGAGGCCGAGCCGGAAGTACGCCGGCACCCAGGTGAAGCCGACTGCGATCACCGCATACCCGACGAAGCATTGCAGCATCACGCCGATCACAGTGCGATCAGAGAGCAGGGTCCGATAGCGCAGCCGCGGTTGCCGAGTCACCGCGGCTGCGAGGGAGGGCACACTGCGTGAGCGCTGACCGGTTTTTCCGACGCACAACCACAGCACGGTCCACGCGGCACCAACCACGCCGAGGGTCAGAAAAGTGGCGTGCCAATGCCAGCGTTGCGAGATGTAGGTGAGCAGCGGTCCTGCAACGATCACCCCTGCTGTTGCACCTTGCTGAACGATCAGAGTGGGCAGGTTACGCTCGCGATCGTCGAACCATGTGTAGACCACATGCAGTGCGAGCGGCGATGCCGGTCCTTCGCCTGCGCCGAGCAGGATGCGGCAGAGCAGCAGGACTGCGAAACTAGTCGGCCACGCAAGCGGTAACTGGGCACAGGCCCACGTGAGCGCAAGCGCAGCCAGCAGCCATTTCATGCTGACGCGGTCGGCAATCAGGCCCACCGCGATGCCCGAAAGCGAAAAGAGCACAAAGAACGCACTGCCGACGAGGCCGAACTGAGCGTGCGTCAATTGCATGTCATGCATCATCGGAATCGCCACGAGACCGAGTACGGCCTTGTCGGCGAAGTTGATCAGCATGAACAGGAACAGCGAGGCGACGATAACCCAGCGGCGCGTCCGCGAGTGCTCGAGCGGCACGACCGACGCCGCGGGAGCTGCTGCAAGCCTTGAACCTTCTGCCTCAAGCATTCAATACTCCTGAGGGTGCCCGGTATGACCGCACGCCGCGGGCGTGCAATGCGGGGTGCGGCGAGGTGAGCAAACCCTGTCTCCTGAATATGTATTGTGCGACCTGTGCGGTCGTGCTGCCGTCCGGATTGCCAGGCTCTGCTGGCAGCGGCGAATATTCGCCCATTTGAGGTGGTATAAGGGAATTATTCAAGTGCAATCTGCTTATCGGAAACTTGCAAAACATGCATGAGATCAATTCACGCCGGCTCACCCACCTGATTGCGCTCGCCGAAGAGGGCAGCTTTGCGCGCGCCGCTGAACGCGTGCATTTGAGTCAGCCCGCGCTTAGCCGCAGCATTCAGGCGCTGGAGGAAGAACTGGGCATGAAGCTGTTCGACCGGGCGGCGCGCGGCGTTGCCATGACGGCGGCAGGGCGGCTGCTGGTCGAACGTGCGCGCCGCGTCCTTTTCGAGACACGGTGCCTGTTTCGCGACGTCGAACTGCTCAAGGCCCACGAACTTGGCGAGGTGCGTATCGGGCTCGGCCCCTACCCGGCCGTCGTGCTGCTGCCCGATCTGCTGGTGGAGTTTTCGCGGCGCTTTCCGAAGATCAAGATTTCTATCGAATTAGGCGAAGGGGATGCGTTGCTCGGCAAACTGCGCGCCGAGCAGGTCGACTTTCTGGTGACGGACCGGCGGGTGCCGCCCGTGACACCGGATGTCACGATGCAGCGCTTGCCGCGCCACGATGGCGCCTGGTTTGCGCGCCCCGGACATCCGCTGCTGACGCGTGGGCCCGTCCCGATCGCCGCGTTGCGCGAGTTTCCGCTGGTGTCGGTGACGTTGCCGGCGTTTATGAAGGACGCGGTGCACCGGTTGCTGAAATACCGGGCTCACGAGCAGATCCCCTTGCAGGTGGAGTGCAACGATGTCGCGGTGCTGAAGGACGTCGTGGCGCAGACGGACGCCGTATTGTTTGCCACTGGCTCGTCAGTGCGGCGCGATCTCGAGACGCGGCGGCTGGCACGCATTGCGCTGACCAACCCGCCGAAGCTGAGCCTCGAATTCGCGCTCGTGTACCTGGCAGAGCGCACCCCGTCGCCCGCGGCCAGTTCGGCGCTCGCGCTGACCGAACAGATCATGGATGAGGCTAACCACGCCGCGCAGCATTTGTTGTAGGCCGACTCATCGGCACAGGATTTACCCTCGGTGCGGTTGACAAAGCCAGGCTGATCCGTGACGATTCGGAATCAGGATTCCGTTTTTGATGGCGAACCGGTTTTGCCTTTGCTTCGCGTTTGCCCGGCATTGCCTGCGTTTGTCTCATCCGGCACCCGACCATCCCGCACCCTTTGCCTTGACACGATGTTGAAAGCCGCATGACAAGCACGCCTCTTCGCAAGCGCGAATCCTCTTCCGCCATCGCGGCGCCGCGTCAGACCCGCAGTCAGGTCGGCCTCGCCAAGATGCTGCAAGCCGGACGCGAGTTGATCGAGGCGAGCGGCAATCTCGACGATCTGTCCATCAACGATATTGTCGAACGTGCGGGCACGTCGATTGGCGCGTTCTACCGCCGCTTCGACAACAAGGACGCGTTCTTCGAAGTAGTCCAGGACCGGGTGATGGCCGAAGGTCTCGACTACGTGCGCGAGATTCTCGAGCGCGACCCGGTATGGCGCTCTAACGATGCAGGTACGCTCGCCGACGCGGTGGTGGCGTTTTACGTGCAGGTGTTCCGGCGCAATCGTGGGCTTTACCATGCCTCGCTGCTGCGGTCCTCGCAGCTCAAGCCGAGCTGGGATGCGGCCAAGGAGGCCAATCGCGAAGTGTTGGCGCTGCTCGCGCCGCGCCTCGTCGACGCGCTGCTTGCGGCGCGCGGCGCGCCCGCTTCGCAGGCGGCGGCTCTTGACTTCGAAGTGCGCGCGTCGGTACAGATGATCAATGGCTTGCTGGTGAATAGCATCCTGAACGATCCGGGGCCGCTATCGCTCGAGAGCCGCCGCCTGCGTCCGTGGCTGCAGACGGCATTTCGCCGCTGCCTCGGTCTTCCCGACGGCTGATTTTTTTAAGCAAAAAACGGAATAAGAATTCCGTTTCCGATTTTTTAAAAGCTGGCTGCCAGAGACTTGGCCAGCTTTCCTGGAGGAGACACTGCATGACCCGTTGTTGCCCTGCGAGCCTTCGCAATCCTGCTTTTGACGCGCCGCATGTCGGCGATCCGCTCGACGTCGCCTTCGATGCCGGCGTCAATCTCGCCTTCGCCATTGCTGCGCCGACGGTGCCGCCGCGGCTCACGGAACATTCGCGCCGCATGGCGCAGCGCATCTACCGCGTGGCCGAGCGGGTGTATTGCGCGGTGGGATACGCGATTGCGAACATCATCTTTGTGGTCGGCGACGATGGAATCGTGGTCGTCGACGCAACTGAGGCGGTATCGGCGGCGAAGCGTATCTACGAAGACTTTTGCGCGATCGATCCACGTCACGCCGGGTTGCCGGTGAAGGCGGTCGTCTACACGCATAACCACACGGATCACACTGGCGGCGTGCGCGCGTTCGTCGACGACGCCGCGCTCGAAGCGGGGCAGGTCGAGATCATCGCGCACCGTACGCTGATGGACACGGTGATCAACAATGCCAATCTGGTTGCGCCCATTCTCGCCACGCGTTCGGCGTACAGCTTCGGCACGCTGTTGCCGGCCGGCGCGACCGGCAAGGTCAACGCGGGGATCGGGCCGGTGCTGATCGCCGAGCCGGCGAGCTTTTTCGCGCCTACTCGTGTGTTCGATGACGCGCTCGATATCGTGCTGGCCGGCGTGCGCTTCCAGTTCCGCTACGCGCCGTCCGAAGCGGACGACGAGATTGTGATGTGGTTGCCGGATCTCGGCGTGTTGTTGTCGGCGGAAGTGATCCAGGGTGAGTGCCTCGCGAACGTGCATACGCTGCGTGGCACGCGCTATCGCGATCCGGTGCGTTGGTACCAGACAATCGACATGATGCGCGGCTTCGGCGCTGCGCATATGGTGCCGGCGCATGGCCGCCCGGTGTCGGGCGCCGCGGCGGTTGCGGATGTGCTGACGGTGTATCGCGATGCCATTCAGTTCATCCACGATCAGACGATCCGCCACATGAACTTCGGCATGACGCCGGACGAACTCGCGGAAGCGATCCCTGCGTTGCCGCCGCATCTCGCACAGCACGCGTGGCTCGGCGAGTACTACGGCACGGTCAAGCATTCGGTGCGCCAGGTGTATTCGGGGCAACTCGGCTGGTTCGATGGCGATCCGGCGTCCCTCGACCCGTTGCCGCGTGTTGAGCGCGCGCGCCGTACGGTCGACATGATGGGCGGCACGGATAGAGTACGCGCCGCCGCGCGGGTCGCGCTCGGCGATAGCGACTGGCGCTGGGCCGCTGAACTGGCGACGCTGCTCGTGCGGCTCGACATCGACGATGCCGACGCCCGTAGCATCAAGGCCGAGGCGCTGCGCGAACTGGGCTATCGTACCGAGAACACCAACTGGCGCAACTGGTACCTGAGCGCGGCACGAGAACTCGAGCGTGCCTACGAGGATCTGCCGTTCGCGGGCAGCGCGAGCCTGGCGTCCACCGACGTGCTACGTGCCCAACCGTTACGCAATGTGTTCCAGCGCTTCAGCGTGTGCATTGATCCGGGTCGTTGTGCCGATCTGCACGCAACGTTAGTATTCCGTATTACAGATCGAGACGAAACCTACGCGCTCGAGTTGCGCCGCGGCGTATTGCAGGTTCATGAGCGCACGCCTGCGGCTGCGGATCTGCAGCTCGCGCTCAATACTGCGACCTTGTACGGACTGCTGCGCGATATCGCAGGGCAGTTGCCGGCAGGTCTCGAAAGTGGTGCGATAGCGCTGGAGCGCGGTACGCTTCCTCAACTGCGCGCATTCTTCGACAGCTTCGACCGGCCAACGCGGCGCATGCCGGCGCTCGCTAGCCGCTAGGCCTCGCGAACCTGCACAAGGAGGGATTGAGGAGATGGAAAAGATCTGGTTGAAGTCTTATCCGCCAGGCGTCTCGGCGGAGATCGATACGACGCAATTTGGCTCCGTTGCGGATCTGCTCGAGCGCAGCTTCCGCGAGCATGCGGCGGCACGTGCCTTTGTCTGCATGGGGTGCGAGATGACCTATGCAGAACTGGACGAAAAGTCGCGCCATCTTGCCGCGTGGTTTCAGGCGCAGGGTCTCGCGCAAGGCGCGCGGATCGCCGTGATGCTGCCGAACCTGTTGCAGTATCCAGTCGCGATGGCAGCGATTTTGCGCGCGGGCTATATCGTGGTGAACGTGAATCCGCTGTACACACCGCGTGAGCTCGAGCATCAGTTGAACGATAGCGGCGCCGAGGCAATTGTCATACTCGACACGTTTGCCGCCACGCTGCAGGCCGTGCAGGCGCGTACTGCAGTGCGGCATGTGGTGGTGACGTCGATTGGTGAAATGAAGGGCGCGGCGCTGTTTGTTGCTGGCGATTCGATTTCGGATGAGACCGTGCGGCACTCGCACGTGAGCCTGGGCGACGCCATCGCCCGCGGCGCCGAGGTGGGCTTCACGCCGGTGCGAATCTCCGCTGACGATGTCGCGGTGCTGCAGTACACAGGCGGCACGACCGGTGTCTCGAAGGGCGCGACGCTGCTGCATCGCAATCTGGTTGCCAACATCGTGCAATCCGAGGTGTGGCGCGAACCGGCCTACCGAAACCGCACTGATATCGGCCAGTACATCACCGCCGTCGCGTTGCCGCTCTATCACATCTTCGGCCTGACCATCTGTGCCTTGCTGACGATGCGCTGCGGTGGCGTGGGCATTTTGATTCCGAATCCGCGCGACATCTCCGGCATGATCGAAACGCTGCGGGGCTATGCGATCAATTCGTTTCCGGGCGTGAATACGATGTATAACGCGTTACTCAACGACCCGGCGTTCGCGACACTCGATTTTTCGAAGCTGGTGCAGAGCACGGGCGGCGGCATGGCGGTGCAGCAAGCGGTCGCGCAACGCTGGCAAGCGGCGACGGGTGTGCCGATTATCGAAGGCTATGGGCTGTCGGAGACCTCGCCGTGTGCGACCACCAATCCGCCCACTGCAACGTCGTTCAACGGCACCGTCGGCTTGCCGCTGCCGTCAACGGAGATATCTATCCGCGATGACGCTGGCAACGATGTGCCCCTTGGTCAGCCGGGCGAGATCTGCATTCGCGGTCCACAAGTGATGGCCGGCTACTGGAATCGTCCCGACGAAACCGCTCGCGCGATGACCGCGGATGGCTTCTTCAAATCAGGCGACGTCGGGCTGATGGACAAAGCCGGCTTCGTGAGAATCGTCGATCGCAAGAAGGACATGATTCTGGTGTCGGGCTTCAACGTCTACCCGAACGAGATCGAGGATGTGGTGGCAAAACATCCAGGCGTGTTCGAAGTGGTCGCGGTCGGTGTGCCGGACGAACAGGCGGGCGAAGCGGTCAAACTGTTCGTCGTGAAGCGCGATCCAGCGCTGACTGAAACGGATATTTTCAATTTCTGCAAGGAGCAACTCACCGGCTACAAGCGGCCCAAGATCATTGAATTTCGCACCGAACTGCCGAAGACGAACGTCGGCAAGATTCTGCGGCGTGCCTTACGCGACGAGGCCAAGCCGCGAGCGTAACGTCATCGGTTGCGCAGGTGCCTGACAGGGCTGCTTGGTCCTGTCGGCCCTTGTTGGGTTGTCAGCAGCATGGCGCGATTCCGGGTACATTTACGTCCTCGACATCAAGCAACGGGGAGTACACGATGCGCCTTCTACACACCATGCTCCGAGTGGGCAACCTGGACCGCTCGGTCAAGTTCTACACTGAATTGCTCGGCATGAAATTGCTGCGCCGCCACGATTATCCGGAGGGCAAGTTCACGCTCGCCTTCGTGGGCTACGAGGATGAGAGCGACGGCACCGTCATCGAGCTGACGCACAACTGGGACACCGAATCGTATGATCTGGGCACCGGTTTTGGCCACCTGGCGGTCGAGGTCGAAGATGCCTACGCGGCTTGCGACAAGATCAAGGCGCAAGGCGGCACTGTCGTGCGCGAGGCCGGCCCGATGAAACACGGCACCACCGTGATCGCGTTTGTGACCGATCCGGACGGCTACAAGATCGAATTCATCCAGAAGAAGAAATAACCTGCGTGAGAGCGGCGCGCCGGGCTTCGCTACGGTGCGTCCAGTGCCGCGCAGCGCAGTTATCCCGAGCACCGCGCACCGCACGCTGCGCTGCATCAGACCTGGCTTGACGTTGTTTGAGCGTGGCTGAAGCAGTGCGACGCGCGATGGCGCTGGCCGGCGGCAACCACAGACATAAACGATGAATGACGCGAATCCCTACTTCGACGAGATCCAGGCCGTCAACGCCGAGGTAGAGGCGTGGTACAGCGGCGCGGCGCAAGCCGGTGCACTTGACCATCTGATGGCGCACTTTTCGCCGCAATTTTCGATGATTCTGCCGAACGGCGGGACGTTGGACTGGCCGACGCTGCGCGACATCTTCGCTCAGCATGGCGGGCAGCGGCCGAACTTCAAAATCCAGATTACCGACAGTACGATCGTCGCCCAGTATGCGGGTGGGGCGGTCGTGACGTACAACGAGCGGCAGTCGGACGGCGAGCACAGCCGCAATTTGCGGCGCTCCACGGCGGTGCTGGAAATTGACGCGCACGGCAGGGTGCAGTGGCGGCATTTGCAGGAAACGTTCTGCACGGAGTGATCAGCGCATCACTTGCCCGAGACGAGGCGAGGCGAGTGCCGCGATAGTGGCCGAAGCAACGACGACTCGCTTCTCTACAGCTAAATGGCGAAAAAAAGCGTCTTTTCGCAAGACGCTTTCTTCGTGCATCGCATCAGCCTCACAGAGTAGGCAACAACTCAGGCGGATGATGCTTGAGTGTCTGCCGCGCCTCGCGGAATTCCGGAAAGATCGATTCGACCGTCTGCCAGAAACGCGGGCTATGATTCATCTCGCGCAGATGCGCGAGCTCATGCGCGACGACATAATCGATGATCGACAGCGGGAAGTGAATCAGCCGCCAGTTGAGCCGGATCTTGCCATCGCTCGAACAACTACCCCAACGCGTCGCCGCTGAAGACAGCGCGTAGGCGCGATAACTCACCCCCAGCTTCTCCGCGTAAATCGCGAGGCGTTCGCCGAATAGCCGCTTGGCTTCGCCTTGCAACCAACCCTGAACACGATCCTTGATCTGCTGAGGATCGGCTTGCAGGGGCAGCGGCAACGCGAGCGCGGCTTGCTCGGCATCGAAGGCGAGCGTGCCGCGCGGCGCACCGAGCGTGACGCGCACCGGCTGGCCGAGATACGGCACCTGGGCGCCGTCCTTCCAGTCGACGCGCGGCAGCGCGCGTTGCTCGACACGCGTTTGCCATTCAATCAACTTCGTGAAAATCCAGCGCTGCTTTTCGCTGATAGCGGTTTCGATGTCGGCCAGCGTGACCCAACGTGGTGCAGTGATCATCAGGCCACTGCTGTCGATCGCAAAGCCGATCGAACGGCGCGATGACCGTTTGAGCTGGTAGTGAAGGGTCTGCGTGCCGAGCGTCAGGCTGCGCAACTTCGAGCCGTCGGGCGCGCGTGGCACATCCGGCTTCAGCGATGAAGGCGGCGTGGACGGCGGGATTGCCGGCTCGGCGAAGAGCGGCAGATCGAGTTGCCGGCTATCGAGCGCCGCAGCGGGCTGCGGCGTGGGAGACTTCTGCATCGGTTCAGGTTTCGCGCAATACGCGCCGGCGCAAATACGCCATCAATGGCGCGGGCGCGTCAGATACGGGCGGCGGCGGGTGTGCTATCCGCAGCACGATACGCGGCAGGATCAATGCGACGCATCTCCGCTTCGATCCACGTCTCGACGCGCGTGTTCACTTCATCGGGCGTGAGCCCCTTCGTCTCGATCGGCTTGCCGATCGACACTGTGACTATACCCGCATATTTGAGAAACGAGTTGCGCGGCCACACACGCCCCGCGTTGTGCGCAATCGGTACGACCGGCGCACCGGTCCCTACTGCGAAGCGCGCACCACCGGTTTTGTATTTGCCCTGCTTGCCCGTCGGTGTGCGGGTGCCCTCCGGAAACATGATGACCCAGGCGCCTTCTTCCATGCGCGCCTTGCCTTGCCGGATGACCGACTCGAACGCGTACTTGCCGTCCTTGCGGTTGAT
>FSXK01001676.1_pt1 | contig 14471 bp, 11 predicted proteins | sample 1638101 | NCBI WGS metagenome assembly FSXK01 (sample SAMEA3914788, study PRJEB12502) | metagenome | biome: forest; material: soil | place: Canada | collected 2011-07-03 | depth 0.1 m | reverse complement strand
GTGGCGACGATCGCGTTGCCGGTGCTGCTGCCCACGCTCAGCGCGCTGGTTCCGCGCTGGCAACGTCCACACGTGAAGATGACCTTGCGCAGCCTGCTGCGCGTCTGGCTGGACGACTTGTGGCTCGCGCTCGGCAAATGTGGCATGTCGATTGCCTTTCTCGCGGAGCAGACCTGGTCGATGAGCGATGCGATCGCCTGCACGCTGTTTCGCGTGCTGGTGAGCCACCGGCATCTGCTCGAATGGACGACCGCAGCCGAAGCCGGTGCCCGTGAGCGTCTGACGCTGGCTGCGACGTTCCTGCGCATGCGCGCGGGTATTGCGCTTGCACTGGTTGGCATGACGGCCAGCGCTGCGGTGGCGTGGCGCTTCGGCCATCACGGCGCGTGGGTTGGGGTGCCGTTCGTGTTCGGCTGGCTCGGTTCGCCCGCGCTCGCTTACTGGTCGAGTCGCGCACCGCGACCGGCCGGCGATCTCGTCGTCACGCCTGAGAACGCACAGCAACTGCGGCTCCATGCCCGTCGCACGTGGCGTTACTTTGAAACCTTCGTCACGCCTGCGGACCAGATGCTGCCGCCGGACAACTTCCAGGAGGATCCGCGGCCGGTCGTCGCGCATCGGACCTCGCCGACCAACCTCGGGCTCTATCTGCTCGCCACCGTCAGCGCGCGCGAATTCGGCTGGGCCAGCACGCTGGATAGCGTGGCGCGGCTGGAGACGACGCTCGCCGCGATGCAGCGCCTCGAGCGCTTTCGCGGCCATTTCTATAACTGGTATGACACGCAGGATTTGCGGCCGCTGGAGCCGAAGTACGTGTCGTCGGTGGATAGCGGCAATCTCGCCGGTCATCTGATCGCGCTGGGTAACGCCTGCCGCGCATGGGCGGCACAGCCCGCGCAAACCCTCTGCAACGTGGCCTTGGCAGGCATTCGCGACAACCTTGCTTTGTTGTGCCAGGCGCTGCACGAGAGTCAGGGTAGGGCGGAGCGTACGCGCCTCGCACTGCATGACGAATTCGATCAGGCCGTGACGGCACTGCGAGCCGCGCTTGCCGACGTTCCTGCGGACGATTCGAATAGCTCTGCGGCGGCAGCAGGCAGTAGCAGCGCGCAAGCAACCATCGTTGCGCCGGCATGGCCAGCCATCACGCTACTTGCCGCCACAGTGGCCGACATCGCGCGTGCCCTCGTCGATGAAGTCCGTACGGATCAGGGCGACTCGGGCGCCGACGTGCGCTTCTGGGTCGACGCGCTGGAGCAGGCGATCCATAGTCACAGCAAAGATCATGATGGACACGAGCAGCACACGAACGCCACGGACGAACCGGCGACCTTGCGCGAGCGGCTGACGGCCTTGACCAGTACCGCACTAACGATGGCCAACGCGATGGAATTCGGCTTCCTGCTGGACCCCGTGCGCAATCTGCTCTCGATCGGCTACGCGGTCGCCGATGGCCGCCTCGACCCGAGCAGCTACGACTTGCTGGCATCGGAAGCGCGGCTCGCAAGCTTCGTGGCGGTTGCCAAAGGCGACATCCCCGCGCGCCATTGGTTTCGCCTCGGCCGCATTGCGACCCCGGTGCCGGGTGGCGCCGCACTGGTTTCCTGGTCCGGCTCGATGTTCGAGTACCTGATGCCGTCGCTGGTGATGCGTGCGCCGGCCAGCAGCCTGATCGCGCGGACCAACAAGCTGGTGGTGCACCGGCAGATGGGTTACGGCCGCGCGCTCGGCTTGCCGTGGGGCATCTCCGAGTCGGCCTACAACGCACGGGATCTTGAGTTTACCTATCAATACTCTAGCTTCGGCATTCCGGACCTCGGCCTGAAGCGCGGTCTCGGCCACGATGCGGTGATTGCACCGTATGCGACCGCGCTGGCTGCCATGGTGGAGCCCGCTGCGGCCACCGACAACTTCGCGCGTCTCTGTGCGGCCGGAGCCTGCGGGCGCCATGGCTTCTACGAGGCGCTCGATTACACGCCCGCCCGCTTGCCCGAAGGCCAGACGGTGGCGGTGGTACGTGCATTCATGGCGCATCACCAGGGCATGTCGATTGTCTCGATCGCCAACGCGCTTCTGGGCGGTTGCATCCGCGAATTCTTCCACGCCGAGCCGGCCATCCAGGCAACCGAACTGCTGTTGCAGGAACGCATGCCGGGCAGGGTGGCGGTCGCCCATCTGCGGGTCGACGAGAACCGCGATACCGGCCAGATGCGCGGCGTCGAGCCAGCGGTGGCACGACGTTTGTTGTCGCCGAACGACCCGTCGCCTGCGACCCATCTGCTCTGCAATGGCCGCTACGCGGTGATGATTACCTCGGCCGGCTCGGGCTACAGCCGCCGCGGCGATCTGGCGGTGACCCGCTGGCGCGAGGACGCGACCTGCGACAACTGGGGCAGCTACCTGTATCTGCGCGACGTCGAAAGCGGTGAGTTCTGGTCAGCCGCATGGCAACCCACGGGTGTGGTGCCGGACAGCTACGAGGTGACCTTCACGGAAGATCGCGCAGAGTTCGTGCGGCGCGACGGTACGCTGACCACCTCGCTCGATGTGGTGGTGTCCGCCGAAGACGATGCCGAAGTGCGGCGAGTCTCGGTGGCCAATTCGGGTCCGCGCGCGCGCGTGATCGAGTTCACCTCGTATGCCGAGATCGTGCTGGCGCCACCCGCCGCCGATCAGGCGCATCCGGCCTTTTCCAAACTGTTTGTCGAAACGGAGTATCTGGCGCAGAGCGGCGTGATCCTCGCGACCCGGCGGCGCCGCTCACCGGACGAACCCGAGGTCTGGGCCGCGCATCTGGCGGTCATCGAGGGCAAGACCGTTGGGTCACTCGAAGTGGAAACGGACCGCGCGCGCTTTATCGGCCGCGGCCGTGATGTGCGCACACCGCTGGGTCTCGCGGATGAGCGGGCGCTCGGCAACTCGGCCGGGGTCGTGCTCGACGCGGCCTTCGCGATGCGCCAGCGGCTGCGCATCGAGCCGGGCGCGACGGCCAGGATCGCCTTCTGGACCATCGTCGCCGATTCGCGTGCACAGTTGCTGGATCTGGTGGACAAGCATCGCGACGGCGCTTCGTTTGCACGCGCCGCCATGCTTGCCTGGACCCAGGCGCAAGTGCAGTTGCGCCATAACGGCGTGAGTCCCGATGAGGCAGGACTATTCCAGCGCATGGCCGGCCATATGCTGTACAGCGATCCGTCGTTGCGGCCGGGTTCGGCTGCGCTGCAGCGCGGTACAGCCGCAGTTGCCGCGGCGGGCGGTGTTGGAGCCGCGCCACTGTGGGCGCATGGCGTGTCGGGCGATCTGCCGATCCTGCTGGTGCGGATCGACGATATCGAACACATGGCGCTGGTGCGGCAACTGGTGCACGCGCACGAGTACTGGCATATGAAGCGGCTCGCGGTGGATCTGGTCATCATCAACGAGCGCGCCGCGTCGTATGTGCAGGATCTGCAGGCTGCACTCGAAACCCTTGTGCGCTCCGGCGAGGCGCAACCGCGCGAGCAGGTGGGCGGCGCTGCGCGTGGCAACATTTTCGTGCTGCGCACCGACCTGATGTCGGCTGACGCGCGGGCGTTATTTCCGGTGGTGGCGCGTGCCGTGCTGGCGGCGCGCAACGGGCGCTTGCTGGACCAGTTACGACGGCTCGCGAGCACGCCACCACCCAGTCAGCCGCGCGCGAGACGTTTGCTGAGCGCGCCGCCGTTGTCCGCTTCCGTGAGAACCACGCCGCCTGGCGCGGGGCTGGAATGCTTCAATGGCCTGGGCGGCTTTGCGAACGACGGCCGCGAATACGTCACCATTCTCGCGGCCGGGCAATGCACGCCTATGCCGTGGGTCAACGTAATCGCCAATCCGGCCTGCGGTTTTCTCGTGTCTGCCGAAGGCAGCGGCTACACGTGGGCGTCGAACAGCCGCGAGCATCAACTGACACCCTGGTCGAACGACCCAATCAGCGATCCAACGGCCGAAGCGTTTTACGTGCGCGACGACGATACGGGTGCGCTGTGGGGACCGCAGGCAAACCCCGCGCGTGACACCGCGCCAAGTGCCGCACCGTACATCGCGCGGCACGGCCAGGGGTATAGCCGCTTCACGCACACAGCGGAAGACGTCGCGCTCGACCTGCTGCAATTCGTGCCGCTCGAGGACCCGCTGAAAATCTCCCGTCTGACGCTGCGTAATCTGTCCGGCCGCACGCGCCGGCTTTCGGTGACGGCTTACGTCGAATGGGCACTGGGGGCGTCGCGCAGCATCGCTGCACCTCACACCATCAGCGAGATCGATGTGCCGACGCAGGCCATGTTCGTCCGCAACGGCTGGACCGAGGCGTATCGCGGCCGTGTGGCCTTTGCGGACCTGGGCGGCAAGCAGACCAGTTGGAGTGCGGACCGGTGTGAGTTCATCGGCCGTAATGGCAGCCTGCACTTTCCGGCAGCACTAGCCACTGACGATGACGCCGCGCCGCTGTCAGGCAAGGTTGGCGCAGGCCTCGATCCATGCACGGCGCTGCAAACCACGCTCGAACTGGAACCGGGCGGAATCGCCGAGGTGGTGTTCGTGCTGGGCGAAGCCGCCTCAACTGACGGCGCGCGGAAGTTGATCGAACGCTATCGCGACGCCGACCTCAACGCGGTGCTCGCCACGGTGATGGCGTTCTGGGACGACACGCTCGGCGCGATTCAGGTCGTGACTCCCGATCGGACGATGGACCTGATGCTCAACCGCTGGTTGCTGTACCAGACGCTCGCGTGCCGGATCTGGGCGCGTGCGGGCTTTTATCAGGCAAGCGGCGCGTACGGCTTTCGCGATCAGTTGCAGGACGGCATGGCGCTCGTCGTGGCGCGTCCCGAGCTGACCCGCGAGCATCTGTTGCGGGCGGCCGCACGCCAGTTTCCGGAGGGTGACGTGCAGCACTGGTGGCTGCCACAAGGCGGCGCGGGCGTACGCACGCATATTTCCGACGACCGCGCGTGGCTGGCCTATACGGTGGCTCACTATGTGGAGGTGAGCGGCGACACGGCGATTTTCGACGTGGACGTGCCGTTTCTCGACGGCCGTCCGTTGGCCGAAGGCGAGCATGACGCTTACCTGGTGCCGACCGTTTCGGAGAGCAGCGCGCCGCTCTTCGAGCATTGCGTGCGCGCACTGGAACAGAGCCTCGCGCTGTTCGGCACGCACGGCCTGCCGCTGATGGGCACCGGCGACTGGAACGACGGCATGAACCGCGTAGGCGAGGCGGGCCTTGGCGAGAGCGTCTGGCTCGGCTGGTTTCTGTGCGCCACGCTAGCGACATGGGCGCCGCTCGTGCGCGATCGTGGGGATAGCGCCACGGCCGAACGCTGGTCGATGCGCGCCGAGGGGCTGCGCAAGGCGCTCGAAAGCGCGGGATGGGATGGCGAATGGTATCGGCGCGCCTATTTCGACGACGGCACGCCGCTGGGATCCGCCTCTAACGATGAATGCTCGATCGACGCGATTGCCCAGTCGTGGAGCGTGTTGTCCGGAGTGGCGAATGCCGAACGGGCCAGGAGTGCGATGACGGCACTGGAAAACCGGCTGATTCGCCGCGACGATGGCCTCGCCTTGCTGTTCACGCCGCCGTTCAATCGCACGCCGCTCGACCCGGGATATATCAAAGGCTATCCGCCCGGCATTCGCGAGAATGGCGGCCAATATACGCATGCTGCCATGTGGTCGGTGCTGGCTTACGCGCAAATGGGCGATGGCGATCGTGCCGCGGACCTGTTTGCGATGCTCAATCCGGTCAATCGCAGCCGCACGCGCAGCGGCGCGAAGCGCTACAAGGTCGAACCTTATGTGGTTGCCGCCGACGTGTATTCGGTCGCGCCCCACGTCGGGCGCGGCGGGTGGACGTGGTACACGGGCTCGGCAGGGTGGATGTATCGCGCCGGCATCGAAGGTCTGCTTGGCATGCGCAAGCACGGCAATGAACTTTTGATCGATCCGTGTGTGCCGCGCGCCTGGCCGGCTTTTGCAGCAGTGTTTCGCCATGGCGCTGCACGCTACGACATCGTCGTGAACAATCCGCATGGAGCGGGCCGCGGCGTCACCGGTATGGTCGTGGACGGCAGGGAGCTTGAAGCGGGGCAGCACGCGGTGCAACTGATGGACGATGGGGCGCGTCACAGTGTGATCGTGACGCTCGGGCAGCCGAAGGTGTAGCGTTTCACGACAGGAGCGACGCCAATTCACCCTGGTGTCGCTCTCTCCGAAGCCTGGCGCGGCGTGACAGCGCGTGAATAGTATTAACCGTGATCGCCGTGATAGTCGCCGCCGTGATAATCACCGCCGTGATAGTCGCCGTGATGATCGCCGTCCGGGACCACAATGCACGCGCTCAAGCTGACGATCAGCGATAGCACGATCATGATCCATACCCGTGGGTGGTTTTTCATATGTGTTCTCCCTTTTATTACCTGTAAGCGGCGCCCGGGATTGCCATGGCCCGGAGCGTCTATCCCTATCGTGCTCGCAGTGGGAATTGAAGTCGGTACGGTCGCGTACCGGTATGGAGGCCGTTTACGGATACCGTACAGACACGTCGCGTTAGGCGTGCCACCATGGACTGTGCGCCGCATCCCCTTTCATCGTGGAGCGAGGCGCGGGTTCAATGCCGCGGTTCAATGCTTAACGCCGCACAGGAGGGAGCCTCACCATGGTTGTAACGTCCAATCCGTTTACCGATCTCGCCAAACTGTTCGCCAGAATCAATATCCCAGGCGTCGATATGCCGTCGGTGATCGCAGCACAGCATAACGATATCGACGCGCTCGCGACAGCCAGCAAGCAGGCGCATGACGGCATGCAGATTCTGGTCCGCAAGCAGATGGAGTTTTTGATCACTACGATGCGCGAGATCCAGACCACCATGCAGAAAACGGACGTCGCCGGCAAGCCGACGGAGGCCATTTCTCAGCCGCGCGAGTTTGTGGCGCAGACGCTGCATAAAGCCTTCGAGAGCATGCGCGAACTCACGGATATTGCACAGATTTCGCAGACCGAAGCATTGGTAGCGATCGGTGCTCTCGTCGCCACCCCTGAATGAATAACGGAGTTTCCTGATGCGAATTGTCGTTGCGCTTGGCGCAAACGCGCTACTCAAGCGCGGTGAAGCAGCGAGCGCGCAGGCGCAGCAGGACAACATCCGCCTTGCCGCCGTGCAACTGGCGAAGGTTGCTGACGGCAACAGTCTGGTGATCGTGCATGGAAACGGACCGCAGGTCGGTGTGCCGGCCTCGCAAGGGAAGAACGCCCCGGCGGCGGAGCAGCTTCCGCTCGATGCACCGGACGCGCAAACGCAGGACATGACCGGCTACGCGATCGAGCTGGAGCTCGGCAACCTGCTGCCCAGCGGGCGTTCCTGCGCAACCTTGCTGACGATGGTCGAAGTCAATCCCGCCGATCCCGCTTTCAAGTCTCCTGACAAGCCCATCGGCGCGGTCTTCACCGAGGCCGAAGCGGCGCTTGCAACCCGTGACCAGGGTTGGACCGTGACGCAGGATGGCGCGGCGTACCGGCGTGTAGTCGCGAGTCCCAAGCCGGTCCGTATTCTGGAAATGCAGCCGGTGCGCTGGTTGCTCGCTCACAGCACGATCGTGATCTGTGCGGGTGGCGGCGGCATTCCGTTCGTCGTCGAAGGCGAGCGGCGCCGGCTCGGCGTGGAGGCGGTCGTGGACAAGGATCGCAGCGCGGCGTTGCTGGCCCGCGAACTCGAAGCCGACCTGCTCGTGATCGTGACCGACGTCGCGGGCGTTTACCTCGATTGGGGCGCACCGTCTGCGCGTCTCATCAGGCTCGTGAGTCCGGACGCACTGGACCGGCTGGATTTCGCGGCTGATTCAATGGCGCCGAAGATCGAGGCTGCGTGCGATTTTGTCAAACGCACAGGACACCGCGCCGTCATCGGCGCCTTAGACGATATCGAGCAGATGATCGCCGGAACTGCCGGCACTTCCATCAAACGCGATCAGATGGGGCTGGTGGAGGGCTAGACACAGAATTTCTATTGCAGATGATTGAATGCTTCGCGAGGTGACTTACCATGAATCCAATCACAGTAGTTCTTTCCGCCGTATTTCTATTGGCCGGCGTGGCGGCCGGAGGCCTGCTGAACGTCTATCTGGGCGTGCCGTTTTTCATCATTGCGATTATCGTCGCTATGTCGGTCAGGGTGGCCAATGTGTGGGAGAAGTTCGTCATCCTGAGAGTGGGGAAACTGCAAAGTGTCAAAGGCGCGGGCTTCTTTATGATTATCCCGGTCTTCGACAATGTGGTTGCCATCATCGATGAACGTATTCAGACAACAGCGTTCAACGCAGAACAGGCGCTCACCAAAGATACGGTACCCGTCAATGTCGACGCTATCATTTTCTGGCATGTATTTGACGCACAAAAGGCTGCACTCGCGATCACCGACTATCGTCAGGCGATCGACCGCGTCGCGCAGACCACTTTACGCGAACTGATCGGTTCGTCGTTGCTGGCTACGCTCCTCTCCGATCGGGTGGCGGCAGACACGCACCTGCGGGACGAAATCGCCAGCAAGACGGTTGAATGGGGTATCGCGGTAGGCTCCGTAGAAATCCGCGACGTGGCGATACCGGTGGCGTTGCAGGATGCGATGTCGCGTCAGGCACAGGCGGAACGCGAAAAGCAGGCGCGTGTGATTCTCGGCTCGGCGGAAGCGGCGATTGCATACAACTTCGTCGAAGCAGCACGGGTCTACGAGCAACAGCCGGGAGCCCTGCAACTGCGGGCGATGAATATCATCTACGAGACAACCAAGGAACGTGGGGCCACGATTCTCATGCCTACGTCGATGGTTGATAGCCTTAACCCTGCGTTGGCGCTCGCCATTGCGGGGAGCGATGTCACCACCGGCACGCCGGTAAGACCGCTCAAGACGGCGGCCTGACGTGCCACGCAACGATTTACTGCGCGATTTACTGCGCGATTTACCGCGCGACTTACTGCGTGTTCTTCGCAGGATCTTTATCGCGCATCGCCGAGACATGCAGCTTCGCTGCCTCGTTGCTGTGGGACAGCCCGCGTAGCGCCAGCGCAAACGCCAGTTGCGTCTCGTGAGCGACCGCGCCACGGTCCTGATCGAACTGACTGGCCGCGGTGCGCATATGCCGGGCAGCCTGCTGATGAAGTTCGGTTGCGATGGCATGATGCTGCGCTGCTCCGGCGTGGCTGTCGGCAGGTGCGGTGGCTGGCGGCACGACCAGCGGTGCACCGTGATGTTTGAGCGCCTCGTTGGCCCGGTCGATGGCATGCAACGCGTGACCGTGCGCCAACATCGCCTGATGCGCGGCATGGGCGAAGTCTTTGCCTTCCTCGAAATGCCGGGACGCTTCGCGGTGCAATCGCGCTGCCTGCTCGTGATGCGACGCGGCGGCCTCGAGATGTTCCTTTTTGCCGTGTTTACTGTTCATGGTTGCTCCTGTGCGCTTGTCTGATCATTCCTGATGAGTGAGCGGAGCGCACTTTTACCGTCCGTGTCCGCCATGCCCACCACCGTAGTATCCGCCAAAGCCGATGCCGACATTGACGGCGGGAGCTGCGTAATAACCTGGGGGATATCCGTAGTAGGCCGGCCCGGACTGGTAGGTGGGCCCAGGATCGTAGCCGTAACCCGAACTGTACGGCGGGGCCACGACGCAGCCTGAAAGGACAGCAACGAGCGCAAAAATACTGAGAAGTCGGATCATGATGGTCCTCCTGTCGAAACATTGGAGGGACCGGCTGTAGCGTGGGTTCGGCCGGCTGGCGACGGCGCATCGCAGCACCGTATGCCTCAGATCCTTGCATCAATCGTGCCACGGTGTCTGTACGCTGGCGACCCGTGGCCGTATGCGTTCGCAATCGCCGGCTATTGCGTGCTGCGGTGACCTTTTGATTCCCTGGCGGTGGCGTCAGTCGCCCGAAGCGCCGCGTTGGCCGTGACCAGTAAGCCCGCATCGTGCTCGCGCAATGCGGCATCGACTGCTTCGAACGCCTTCTCCAGCGCCTTCCGGTCGGATTTCGTGGCATTGCCGCTTTCCGACACGGCGTCAGCTTCCTTTTTCAGGCGCTTCACGAGTTTCGTGGCGCACCGGCTATCGAGCGTCCTTGCGACGACGAACTGGTGGATTTGTGTGGTCAATGCCAGCAACGTCGCTTCGGTGGTTTCATTCGAGTCGCCGGCATCACTGGCGTACGGTTTCTTGCTCATCATGACTCTCCTGGGTAGGCCCACTCGTGCTGAGCAGGATCGAAGTGGCCGCCTTCGGTTGGGATGAGACTGCGATTGAGTTGCCACCAGAAGAATGGACATCTCGTCGACGGGCGTAGCCGTGTACGCGCTATGAGGAAGTATTCGACGACGCTCACCAGGTTGGGCTCCGGTGGTGAGCAATCAGGCCAACGAACGACGCTGGCACCTGCTTGAAAGTAACATTAAACGTGGCCCATAGCGACTGTTCGCTGTGAACTCCGTCAAAGTTTTTGTTCAGCGCTGCGCGATGCCGCTTCGGCAAGCTCCTCAAGATACTGCCATGGATAGATACCGCGCGCGTGGTCGTCGCTGAAGATGAGCTGCACGCCGTAGCCCATCGGCTGCACATCGGTCAGTGTCACATCGGGCGATGCGTGTACCGTGCCGCCGTCAAGCCGGATGCGGCGGCATTCGGCACACGCACACGCGCGGCGCAGCTCCGCATGAGCGATCTGCTGTTCGCGCCCATCGGGCCACTGCAGCGTCAGGGTGCGCGTGGCGGCGTCGCTGGCGATCTGGTGTGGGGTGCTCACGCTCCTGCGCCTTCGATCTGTTGCAAGGCGATCCGGACCGCTTTGCGCACATCCGGGTCGCGATCCTGCAGAGCCTCGCGCAGCGCGGGCAAGGTCTGTGGGTCGCGCAGTTCGCCGAGCGCAAGCGCGGCTTCCTTGCGCAGGTTGCTGACGGTATGGGTGAGGAGGGCGGCGACTGAGGGCGCGGCGCTGGCGTCGCCGGTCTGGCCGAGCGCGCGCACCGCACGCAGGCGGACTTGCCAATAGTCGTCATCGAGGGCTGCGATCAGCGGGTCACGTGCCATGGCGGCTCGCAATTTGCCGAGCGTGGTGGCGGCTTCCTCGCGTACCTGCCAGGCACCGTCGCGCAAGGCGCCGAGGAGGGCAGCCGTCACCACGGAGTCGGTAGCAGGCGCAAAGCCCAACGCGCCAACGGCTGCGCGCCGCACGTCAGTTTCGGCATCTTCCGTGGCCAGCGCGGCGAGCGGCGGCAACGCACGCGCGTCCCTCAGCCACCCAAGCACGCCGACCGCTTCCAGCCTGACGCTAGACTCGGTATCCGCCAGCGCATGCAGGGCGGGGTCGAAGGCCTCGCCAAAGCGCAGTTCGCGCAACCCTCGAAGTACCGCGGCTCGCACGAAAGGCTCCGGACGCTCGACCCAGCCACCAAGCACCGCGCCCGATGCAGGATCCTTCAACTCGGTGAGACTTTGTGCAGCTGCGGTGCGGACCGCTTCGTCTGTATCGAGCAGCGCGCCGCACAGGGCTTCGACAATCTCCCGCTGTTCCCACGACGCGAGCACGCGCGCCGCTTCAAGCCGGACCTCTGGGGCGGGATCGTTGCGCAAGGCGGCAACGAGCGCCGGGAGCAATTCAACCTCTTCGAGATCCGCGATATCGAGCAGCGCGATGCGACGCACGGCGGCGTCTTCATCGGTAAGACGCGCGAGCAGCGCGGCGCTCTCCGGGTCAAGGGCGTCAAGGTGAGGAGCGGTGATGGGCGGCACGGTCATGGGTATGAGATTCGAACAGGATGATTGATCTGAACGTCGAGGCTTTGGAGCCGTTCGCGGGCGCGCTTGCAACGCGAGCGGCGATCAGGACTCCAAGGCAGTCGGCCACGTTGCCGTACAAAAACGGCCTAGCGCAGCAGATAAGGAATCTCTACCTTGACTGCCCCGGTCGGGCAATCGCGCTCGCAGGGCATGCAGTACCAGCATTCGTCGAACTGCATATAGGCTTTGCCTTTGCTCAAATCGATGGCGAGCAGGTCGAGCGGGCACACGTCCACGCAGACCGTGCAGCCCTTGTCGGCAATGCAGAGGTCTTCGTCGATCGTCACCGGGGCGCTGCTGCGCTGAAGAATGTCGTGCGGGGTATAGGGCATTTGGGGTTCCTGTCGACCAGAGTTGGCGCTTTAGCGCTTACTCTGGTCCCATGCAATGTAATTGCGCTCAAATCTCTGCGGCGAGCGCAGACTCGCGGATGCGGAGTTTCTGGTAAGCGCTTCGCTCGTCGTCGGCAAGCGGCACAACGTAAGGCTCTACCGCACGCTTTTCGCTCGTCATGCGGCCATGCTCGTCCTTGCGCAGATGCGTGTGGCAGAACCACTGTGCGTCGTCGCGTTGCGGATAGTCGACGCGATGGTGGTAGAGACCCCAGCGGCTTTCAGTGCGAAACAGCGAGGCGCGCGCCGCCATTTCCGCGCAGTCGCGGATCGCGCGGACTTCGGCCGCCCGCATCAGTTCGTGCGGATTGAGCGCACGGATCGAGTCGATGTCCTCGCCGATTTCCGCAAAGCGCTGCAAGCCGATCTCCATCTTGCGCGTGACTTTCGGCGGTTGCAGATAGTCGTTCACCATGCGCCGCAGCTTGTATTCGACCTGCGACGGCGTGTGGCCGTGCTCGCGTTCGAGCGGCGCATAGACGCGTGCACGTTCGGCGGCGACCTGCTGTTCGTCTACCGCTGCATGCTCGCGGCCGGCCACGTAGTCCGCTGCGTTCTGACCGGCGAACCACCCATAGGTGAAGGCGCCGAGCATGTAGTTATGCGGCACCGCCGCCATGTCGCCCGCCGCGTAGAGTCCCGGCACCGTAGTTTCGGCACGCGCGTTGACATAGACACCGGAGGCGCTGTGACCGCTGCAAAAGCCGATCTCCGAGATGTGCATTTCGACCATCTGCTGCCGGTAGTCGGTGCCGCGCCCCGCGTGAAAACGTCCGCGGCTCGGGCGTTCGTTGGTGTGCAGGATCTGCTCGATGGTCTGGATCGTTTCCTCGGCAAGATGGTCGAGCTTGAGGAACACCGGACCATTGCCGCTTTGCAGCTCCTGATAGAACTCCCACATCATCTGGCCGCTCCAGTAATCGCATTCAATGAAGCGTTCGCCCTTGCCGTTGGCCGTGAAGCCGCCTAGCGGTCCGGTGACGTAGGCGCAGGCCGGGCCGTTGTAATCCTTGATCAGCGGATTGATCTGGAAGCACTCGAGGTTCGCGAGCGCAGCCCCGGCGTGATAGGCCATCGCGTAGCCATCGCCGGCATTGGTGGGATTCTCGTAGGTGCCCATCAGATAGCCCGATGCGGGCAGCCCCAGGCGCCCCGCCGCACCACAGCAGAGAATCACCGCTTTTGCTCGTACTACGTAGAAATCCGCCGTGCGGCAGTCGAAACCGAGCACCCCGCAGACGCGCCCTTGTGCATCGGTCAGGAGCCGCGTGGCGACAATGCGGTTGGTGAGGGCAATCCGCGCGCGCTTCAACTGGCGGTACAGCACTTTCTTGATGTCGTGACCCTCGGGCATCGGCAGCACATACGAGCCCATGTGATGGACTTTCTTGACCGCATAGTCGCCGGTGCCGTCCTTTTCGAACTTCACGCCCCAGCGGTGGAGCTGCTCGATGGTCGTGAAACTGTGCTTCGCGTACGCATAGACGGCTTCCTGATCGACAATGCCGTCGTTGGCGATGGTGATTTCCCGCGTGTACTGTTCGGGCGTCGCGTGGCCCGGGATTACCGCGTTGTTCAGTCCGTCCATGCCCATCGAAATCGCGCCGCTGCGTTTGACGTTGGCCTTTTCCAGCACCAGTACTTTCAGGTTGGGATCCCGCTCCTTGGCCTTGACAGCCGCCATTGGTCCGGCTGTGCCACCGCCCACCACAACAACGTCGTACTCCAGAACATGCGTATTCATTGTGCTTTCCTCGCGTTGCGGCTCGGCTTGCGACGATCGGTGCGCAGCCGGTATTGGAATGCGTCGCCGCGGAAGTAGAGATATTCGTAGTCAATGGGGGCCCCTGTAGCATCGTGCGTGAGGCGCTCGATGCGCAGCACCGGGCTGCCTTCCTCGACCGGCAGCGCAGCGGCGATCTCGTCGTCGGCCAGAATGGCGTCGATGGCAACATCCGCATGGCCGAGCGGTACGCCGCAGTCGTTCTCCAGAATCAGGAAAATGTCGCGCGTGACGAGGTCTGCGTTAGAGAGACGTTTGCCGAAAATTTCGGGTAGCCAGGTGATTTCGAGCGAGACCGCTTCGCGATTGAGCAACCGCACGCGATGGATCTCGGCCACGGGTGCGCCCTCTGGAAGGTTGAGCTTGGTAGCGACATGGCGGCTCGCCTCGACGATACGAAAACTGCGCAACTGGTTGACGATTTCGTAGCCCATCGACGACATGGCCTCG
>FSXK01001334.1_pt1 | contig 14519 bp, 12 predicted proteins | sample 1638101 | NCBI WGS metagenome assembly FSXK01 (sample SAMEA3914788, study PRJEB12502) | metagenome | biome: forest; material: soil | place: Canada | collected 2011-07-03 | depth 0.1 m | reverse complement strand
CGTGGCTCTGACCGCTGAACCGTCGTGGCTCTAACCGTTGAGCCACCGTGGCTCTGACCTCAGAGCCGCCGAGACGTTGACCGCAGAGCGGCTTCCGTGCTGAGCGCTGTGCGGCTCACACCCACGCCGCCCCAAAGCCCAGCACCGCACCGCGCGCCCTTAGCGAATCTCAGTGCCGCCCTTGCCTTTGTTCACAATCGTAAGCGCGGACGCGATCATCGCACTCATGTTGGACAGATCGCCGGGCACGATTAGCGTGGTGCCCTGCTTGGCCAGATTGCCAAACGCATTCACGTATTGCTCGGCCACCTTCAGGTTGACCGCCTCCATGCCGCCGGCAGACTGGATCGCCGCCGCAATCTTCTGAATAGCCTGTGAATTGGCCTCGGCGACCGCCAGGATCGCTGCCGCCTGCCCCTGGGCCTGGTTGATCGCCGCCTGCCGTTCGCCTTCCGACTTCTGGATTGCTGCTTCACGGCCACCCGACGCAATATTGATCTGCTCCTGCTTGCGCCCTTCCGACGCCGCGATCAGCGCGCGCTTTTCACGCTCAGCCGTAATCTGCGCCTGCATCGCGTGAAGAATCTCCTTCGGCGGCGTCAGATCCTTGATTTCGTAGCGCAGGACTTTCACACCCCAGTTCGAAGCTGCTTCGTCGAGCGAAGACACGATACTGTGATTGATGTAATCGCGTTCCTCGAAGGTCTTGTCGAGTTCGAGCTTGCCAATCACCGAGCGCAACGTAGTCTGCGACAATTGCGTGATGGCGAACACAAAGTTGCTCGAACCGTATGACGCCTTCATCGGGTCCGTGACCTGAAAGTACAGCACGCCGTCGACCTGCAACTGAGTGTTGTCACGTGTAATACATACCTGGCTCGGCACATCCAGCGGGATTTCCTTCAGGACATGCTTGTAGGCGATCCGGTCCACGAACGGCACAACGAGCGTCAGTCCCGGCGGGAGCGTCGCATGATAGCGGCCGAGCCGCTCAAGTACCCACGCATGCTGTTGCGGCACGATCTTGATGGTCTGCGCCGCAATCACGATAACGATGATGAGCAGGACTGCTCCGACGATAGTCGAATCCATGGTTACTCCACTCTCTGGCTTGAATTGTTATGTTGTGTGGCCGCCCAGCTTCAGATTCGGCCTCACGCCCCCGGCCGCGTTGACTGCTGCAGACATGCAGACATTTTCCGGTCAATCACCTCACGCGTGCGTCGCCCGCTTGCTGGCCACGACGATCAGGCGGCTGCCGTCGAGCGCGCTGATCTCGTAGACTTTGGCATCCTCAGGTTCGCCCGGCGCGAGTTCGACATCCCACGCAGCGCCCCGATAGTTGGCGCGGGCACGCCGGTCGCGCCAGCCGGTCACGGCCAGTGTCTGACCGATGTCCATATTCACATCGGGATTGCGCGCGGCCACCGTGCGCGTCCTGCGGCCAAACCGCGAGCGCCGCAGCAGCAAGACGGCAGCCAACGCCACCAGCGCGGCGACCACAAACTGCACATCGGCGTTCGCCCCCGCGATCCGAGTGAGCGCAGCCGCGATGAAGCCCAATGCGATCATCAACAGATAGAAGGTGCCGCTCATCAACTCAAGCACGATGAGCACGCCCGCTCCGACCCACCAGAACAGTCCACCTGGCGTCACGTCGACCTCCCCCAAATGCAAAACACCCCGGATCTACCGGGGTGTTTATAGCACGAAGCTGGTGCAATTTACCGCGCGCCCAGGTTCTGTTTGATGAACCGCAGGCGGCGGTGATGCGTGCTGCTTATTTTGCAGACTTCGCCAGCGCCTGCCACGTCTCGATGATCGTGTCCGGGTTCAGCGAGATCGACGCAATGCCTTCGTCCGTCAGCCACTGCGCGAAATCCGGATGATCCGACGGACCCTGGCCGCAAATACCCACGTACTTGTCCAGCCGCAGACACGTTTCAATAGCGCGCTTCAGCAAGAACTTGACCGCCGGATCACGCTCGTCGAAATCCACGGCCAGCAATTCCATGCCGGAATCGCGGTCGAGACCCAGCGTGAGCTGCGTCAAGTCGTTCGAACCGATCGAGAAACCATCGAAGAACTGCAGGAACTCTTCGGCAAGGATCGCGTTCGACGGCACTTCGCACATCATGATGAGACGCAGCCCCTTCTCACCGCGCTTCAGACCAAACTTGCCAAGCAGGCCGATCACACGCTCAGCCTGCTTGAGCGTACGCACGAACGGCACCATGATCTCGACGTTGTCCAGACCCATCTCTTCGCGCACGCGCTTCAACGCAATGCATTCCATCTGGAACGCTTCGGCGAAGTCTTCGGCGATGTAACGCGACGCGCCACGGAAACCGAGCATAGGGTTTTCTTCGTCCGGCTCATAGCGCGAGCCGCCAATCAGCTTCTTATACTCGTTCGACTTGAAGTCCGACAGACGCACGATAACGGGCTTCGGATAAAACGCCGCCGCGATCGTGGCAATCCCTTCGGTCAGCTTGTCGACGTAGAACGCGCGTGGCGACGCGTGACCGCGCGCAACGCTTTCGACCGCCTTCTTCAGATCCTGATCGATGTTCGGGTACTCGAGAATCGCCTTCGGATGCACGCCGATGTTGTTGTTGATGATGAACTCGAGCCGCGCCAGGCCAACGCCCGCGTTCGGCAACTGCGAGAAGTCGAACGCGAGTTGCGGGTTGCCGACGTTCATCATGATCTTCACCGGAATCGGCGGCAGTTCGCCGCGCTGGACTTCGGTGATTTCCGTTTCGAGCAGGCCGTCGTAGATCTTGCCTTCGTCGCCTTCTGCGCACGACACGGTAACGAGCGCGCCTTCCTTCAGCAGGTCGGTCGCGTCGCCGCAGCCCACCACGGCCGGCACGCCCAGTTCACGCGCGATAATCGCCGCGTGGCAAGTACGCCCGCCACGGTTCGTGACGATCGCCGCGGCGCGCTTCATCACCGGTTCCCAGTTGGGGTCGGTCATGTCGGCCACCAGCACATCGCCTGGCTGCACGCGGTCCATCTCGGACGGATCGTGAATCACGCGCACCGGACCCGCGCCGATCTTCTGACCGATTGCGCGGCCCGTAATGATGACCTGCGACTGACCCTTCAGCTTGAAGCGCTGCTCAGCCTTGCCCGAAGCCTGGCTCTTCACCGTTTCCGGACGCGCCTGCAGGATGAAGATCTTGCCGTCGCGGCCGTCCTTGCCCCATTCGATGTCCATCGGACGCTGGTAATGCTTTTCGATGATCACCGCATACTTCGCCAGTTCGATCACGTCTTCATCCGTGATCGAGAAGCGGTTGCGCTGCTCATGCGTGACGTCGACCGTCTTCACGCGGCCAGGCTCGCCCGGCTTGGTGAATTCCATCTTGATCAGCTTGGAGCCGATCGAGCGACGGATGATCGGATACTTGCCCTGCGCAAGCGTGGTTTTGTAGACGTAGAACTCGTCCGGATTGACCGCGCCCTGCACGACGGTTTCACCCAGACCATAGCTCGAGGTGATGAACACCGCGTCCTTGAAGCCGGATTCCGTGTCGAGCGTAAACATCACGCCAGCCGCGCCGACGTCGGAGCGCACCATGCGCTGCACGCCAGCGGACAACGCCACTTCAGCGTGAGTAAAGCCCTTGTGAACACGATAGGAAATGGCGCGGTCGTTATACAGCGACGCGAACACGTGCTTCATGCGATCAAGCACGTCGTCGACGCCGACCACGTTGAGGTAGCTTTCCTGTTGACCCGCGAACGACGCGTCCGGCAAATCTTCTGCCGTGGCCGACGAGCGGACTGCGAACGACAGCTCTTCAGGCGAGCTGTTCTGCAGCGTGTCGAAGCCCGCGCGAATGTCAGCCTCGAGCTTCGCCTGCAGCGGCGCGTCGACGATCCATTGACGGATTTCCTTGCCGGCTTCGGCAAGCGCTTTCACATCGTCAACGTCGAGCGTCTCGAGACGTTTGGCGATGCGTTCGGTCAGGTTGTTGTGATGGAGAAAGTCGCGAAATGCCAGTGCCGTTGTGGCGAAACCGGTCGGCACACGAACCCCGGCCTGCGCGAGTTGACTGATCATCTCGCCCAGCGACGCGTTCTTGCCGCCCACAATTTCCACATCGGTCATTCGCAACTGCTCGAATGGAACTACATACGCCTGATCCTTTGCAACGTTAACTGCGTTAGTCATACAAGCCCCTAAGTGTGAAAGAAATACTCGGCTGTGCAAGTGGGCTTGGACACGAGCGCTCATAGGAAGCGGGATCTCGCGTCTTGCACAACCTGTTAGATAAGCAATCGCATTCTGGTGCGACGATGGAACCTTGCAACCGCCCAACGAGACGCGCACAAAGCACGACGAAGCCAGCGGTTCGACGAAAATGTTCAAAATCGTCGCAAGTTATCGGCAAAAACGCGGCAAAAATGCGGCAAAAACGCTGCAAAAAGCGGGCCGATGACCGGGCGATAGGCGCAAGTTAAGCGCGGTTCGCCTGCAATTGCTTATCCAACAGGTTGCCGCTATTCTACCGTGCCGACTCTCGAAATGTGACTGTCGGACGAGAATTGCGCCTCGAACGCGCCCCGGACCTGCCGGCGGGCTCCTTGCGAGGCCGCGGCGGCCAGCCGGGCGCATGAGCGGTGCCCCCGGCGCGCCGCGCCGACCCCGTTGCAGTCTTGCGGTTAACCACCGCGCAGCGACCGTCGATGCGGCGATGTTTGATTCGAGCGCTTTTTTTCGCTCACGTTCCCTGCCCCCTGATGCCGCCCACCGTATTTATCGTCTCCGACGGTACCGGGATCACTGCCGAAACCTTCGCGCATTCGATCCTCTCCCAGTTCGACCAGAAATTCCGCCTGGTCCGCGTACCCTTTGTCGATTCCACCGAGAAGGCCTACGCGACCCTCGAAAAAATCAACGAAGCGGTCCAGCAGGACGGCCGACGACCGATCGTCTTCACAACGCTGGTCGACAGCGCGTCGAACAAGATCGTCAAAGGCTCGAATGCGCTGGTGCTGGATATGTTCCAGACCTTCGTGGAGCCGCTTGAGCAGGAACTGGAACTGAAGTCGAGCCACGCCATGGGACGCGGCCACCAGAATGCGGACACCGAGGAGTACAAGAACCGCATCGAGGCGATCAATTTCTCGCTCGCGCATGACGATGGTCAATCCAATCGCAACCTGGCTGATGCTGACGTGATTCTGGTTGGCGTGTCGCGCAGCGGCAAAACACCGACGAGCCTGTATCTCGCCATGCAGTATGGCGTGAAGGCAGCCAACTATCCGCTGATCCCGGAAGACTTCGAACGCGGCAAGTTGCCGACGCCGCTGCTGGCGCATCGTCAAAAGATGTTCGGGTTGTCGATTGATCCGCAGCGGCTTTCGGAAATTCGCAACGAGCGCCGACCGGGCAGCAAGTACGCGGCGCCCGAGAACTGCCGTTACGAGATCAATGAAGCGGAAGCGATGATGCGGCGTGAGGGGGTCAAGTGGTTGTCGTCGACGCATAAGTCGATCGAAGAAATCGCCACGACGATCCTGCAAGAGATCAAGCTCGACCGGCAAGCCTACTGAGTGAAGTCATGCGCGCGGCGCGCGATGCTGGCGGCCATTTTTGTTTGCGTCGGCTGCGCGCTGCTGCGAGCTGGCGAGAGCTGGCCAGCTGGCGAGGTGTGGCAAGGTATGGCGCTGTGGTAGGTCACGGCGCTGCTTCTAGCCGCTGCGGAGCGTGACTCAACCGCGAGGGATTACGCGCCGCGCTGCTGGCGGCATTGCTCGAACAGGCAGACAGCGGCGGCGGCCGCGACATTCAACGATTCCATTCCACCCGGTTGCGGGATCGTCACACGCAGCGTGACGGCGTCGCGCCACGTCTGCGACACGCCAGCGCCCTCATTGCCCATGACCCAGGCAAGCGGCCCGGACAAGTCGCAATCGTAGATGGCCTCGGCACCGTGCGAATCCGTGATGACCACCGGCACCGCGAGGCGCTCGATCAGCGTGTGCGGCTCGACGTCCTCGTGAATCTGCAACAGGAAATGCGCGCCCATGCCCGAGCGCAACACTTTCGACGACCACGCGTAGGCCGTGCCCGGCGCGCAGAATACCTGTTGAATGCCAGCTGCGGCCGCGCTGCGCAGAATCGAACCGACATTGCCCGCATCCTGCACGCCGTCGAGCACCACACAAGTCTGCGCGACCCGCTCCGGCAGCGGCGCTTCAAGCTTCTCCACCAGCAACAGAATCCCTACCCCGTTCACCACATTGGATAGTTGCCCGAACAATGCATCCGGCAAGGTCACGATCCGCTGCTCGTCAATCCGGGCCACGATTGCCTGAGCCTCTTCGTGACGCAACGCGCCGTCAGTGACGATGCAGGTTTCGGGCTGCCCGGCAACATCGAGATACGTGCTCGCGAGATGAAAGCCTTCGAGTAGCGCATGGCCGCTGCGGCGTTGTTGATGCGTCGAGCCGGCCAGTGCCTTCAGGCGCTTATAGAGCGGATTGTCCCGCGAGGTGATGGCTTTCACAGGCAGCGAAGACAGTCAGAAAGTAAGGGAAGCAGGATGGGACGCCGCGCTGGCATCAGGTGCGCGCGTCGTTTTCGCCGAACGGGTCGTCGCGCCATTCATGGCTCACGACGGACGGTGGCAGCACAACAACCTCAGTACCCAACGCGCCCACTTTGCCGAGTCGCACATGCGCCTCACGCACGGGCGCAAACGAGCGTCGATGATGTTCGCACGGACCATGCTGGCGCAGCGCGGCAAGATGCTGCGGCGTGCCGTAGCCGGAGTGCGCATCGAAACCATAAACGGGGAAGGTCTCATGCAACTGCAATAACATGCGGTCGCGCGTAACCTTTGCAAGAATCGACGCGGCCGAGATGGACTTCACCAGCGCATCGCCGCCAATAATTGCCTCGCTACGAATGCTGAGCACCGGACAGCGATTGCCGTCGATCTTGACGAGCGTAGGCACCACCGAAAGCCCTTCCACCGCGCGCTTCATCGCCAGCATGGTCGCGTGCAGGATGTTCAGCGTATCGATTTCTTCGACCGAAGCAGACGCAACACAATAAGCCAGCGCCCGCTCGACGATCTTGTCGTAAAGCTCGTCCCGCTTTTTCGCGGTGAGCGCTTTCGAATCATCGAGACCGCGGATCATCGGTTTCGACGGATCGAAAATCACCGCCGCCGCCACCACCGGACCAGCCAATGGCCCGCGCCCGGCTTCGTCGACGCCGCAGACGATTTCGTCCGGCGCGTTGAAGTTGAAACCGGGCTGCCCGGCGCGTGCCGCGGACTTGCGACGGGACGTACGGGCGTCGCTCATCGACGCACCCCACGGCGCTCGACGACGCTCGCCACCACTTCCGCTGCACGCTGGGCTGTATTTTGCTTCAGCACGTGATGCATTTCCGTGAAGATTTCCGTCAGCGTGCGCCGGTTGCCCTCGTCGCGCAACTGTTTCAACGTGGCGTCGGCGAGCGCCTCGGGTGTCGCGAAATGCTGCAGGATCTCCGGGACAACGAAGCGTCCAGCGAGAATATTCGGCAGACCCACGTAAGGCAAATAGCCTTGGCTCCGCATGATATGACCGGTCAGCCAGGGCACCTTGTAGGAAATCACCATTGGCTTTTTCAGCAACGCCGCTTCAAGCGTGACGGTGCCGCTCTTGACGAGGATCGCGTCGGCCGCGGTCATGGCGACCTGCGACTGTCCATCGGTCAACGTCAATGCGAGACGGGGATGGGCGTCTACCAGCGGCTGCAGGAGTTCGCGCAATGCAGGGGTCGCAGCCGGCATCACGAAACGCACACCGGGCTCGCGTTGCTGCATCAACTCCATCGCGGCAAAAAAGGTAGGGCCGATCAGATTGATTTCCGAGCGACGACTACCCGGCAGCACTGCGATCACCGGGCCGCCTTCCGGCAGGCCAAGCGTGCGGCGTGCTCCGGCCGTATCGGGCTCGAGTGGAATCTCGTCCGCCAGCGGGTGGCCGACGTACGACGCGGCCACGCCTGCCTTTTCGAGCAGCGCGGTTTCAAACGGGAACACACACAGCATGTGATCGACGGCCTTGGCGATCTTCTTGATCCGGCCGCCGCGCCACGCCCAGATGGACGGGCACACGAAGTGGATCGTCGGAATACCCGCTTCGCGCAGCGTGTGCTCGAGGCCAAAATTGAAGTCGGGAGCGTCGACGCCGACAAACGCGGCGGGCGGCTCAGCCAGCAACTGACGCTTGAGTTCGTTACGGACGCCGAGAATCTCGGGGATATGCCGCACCACCTCGACATAACCACGCACGGCCAGTTTTTCCTGCGGCCAGTGCGCGTCGAAGCCCGTGGCGATCATGCGCGGACCACCAATGCCGTAGTACTGGGTGCCGGCCGGCAGGCGGCTGGCGAGGCCGTTCAGCATGGACGCGGCAAGCAGGTCGCCGGAAGGTTCGCCGGCTACCATTGCGAGCCGCAGCGGACTGGGTTGCAAGACCATCGGTTAGCGGATGATGCCGCGTTGCGACGCAACCACGAAGTCGACCAGCGCCTTGACCGGCGCGTCGCCGTCGCCGCCGGCCGTCGCGAGCTCGCCCAGTTGCACTTTGGCTTCTTCCAGCGACAGACTGTTTTTGTACAGTAACCGGTACGCGGCGCGCAGCGCCGAAATCGCGTCCGGCGAAAAACCGCGCCGGCGCAGCCCTTCAACGTTGATGCCGTGAGGCTCCGCCTTGTTACCGGCCGCGATCACGAACGGCGGGATATCCTGCACGAGCGCCGAAGCACCGCCCAACATCGAATGCGCGCCGATGCGCACGAACTGATGGACTCCGGACATGCCGCCGACGATCGCGTAGTCGCCAATCGTCACGTGGCCCGCCATCTGCGCGTTGCTCGCGAGAATGACGTTGCTGCCGACGTGGCAGTCGTGCCCCAGGTGCACGTACGCCATGATCCAGTTGTCGTCGCCGACCGTCGTGACGCCCGCGTCCTGCACCGTGCCCGTATGGATTGTGGTGAACTCGCGAATCGTGTTGCGATTGCCGATCACGAGCCGGGTGGGCTCGTCTTTGTACTTCATGTCCTGCGGTCGGCCACCGACCGACGCATAGTGACCAATGCGGTTTTCTTCGCCAATGGTCGTATGACCTTCAATCACGCTGTGCGAACCGACCGTCGTACCCGCGCCGATCGTCACGTGCGGGCCAATAATGGCATACGGCCCGATTTCAACCGTTTCGTCGAGCTGTGCGCCCGGCTCGACGATTGCAGTGGGGTGAATCCTGCTCATGCGCCCTCGCTTCTGATTCCGTTACGTTATCTGGATGCCACCGCGGCGATTCTCGCCTGAGTGGCCCTCCATGCCTGGGTGGGGGTCGCCTTCCGGCCGCTTTCGGCCGCTTCGGCGACGGTGGGCCGTTCGTCTATGGCCGCCCATGCCCTGCGTACGTTACTTGCTGTCTGTATCCGTGTGTCGAACTGCGCACATCAGGTCGGCTTCCGCCGCAACGACACCATCCACCTCAGCACGCGCCTTGAATTTCCAGATGCCCCGCATGTGCCGCTCGAACGTTGCGTTCAGGATCAATTGATCGCCCGGTTCCACCACGCGCTTGAAGCGCGCATTGTCGATGCCGACGAACAGGTACAGCGTGTTGGCCCGGTCGTGCGGCTCTTCCGAGAACGTCAGCAGCGCCGCGGTCTGCGCGAGCGCTTCCAGGATCAGCACGCCCGGCATCACCGGACGGCTCGGGAAGTGACCCATGAAGTACGGCTCGTTGATCGACACGTTCTTCAGCGCTTTAATGCTCTTGTGCGGCTCAAGTTCGAGCACCCGGTCGACCAGCAGGATCGGATAGCGATGCGGCAGCAGCGTGAGAATCTTATGAATGTCGAGATTGATTTTTTCGGTGCTCATGGTGTTTCTACTCACGCATTGACTGCGCGATGATGACTGCGGAAACGGTTCAGGTGGGTGGGTAACGCGTGCTGCCGCAGATTATGCGACATCCTTACCCGGCGCTCACGTCTTGTCGCTCGGCGCGTGAGCGGCGGCGGCCGCCTCCAGCGCCTTGATACGGTCACGCAGTTTGTCAAGGTTGCGCATCAGCGCTGCGCTTTTGTTCCAGTCGGCGTGATGCACGGCGGGGAATGCGCTCGTGTACATGCCGGGCTTCAACAGCGACTTCGATACGCCCGATTTTGCGGTCACGATCACATAATCGGCCAGTGTGACATGCCCTGCAATACCGACCGCGCCGCCAATCATGCAATGCCGGCCAATCGTGGTGCTGCCCGCAATGCCTGCGCAGCCCGCGATCACCGTATAGGCGCCAATCTTGCAGTTGTGGCCAATCTGCACGAGATTGTCGATTTTCACGCACTCTTCGATGATGGTATCGGCCATTGCGCCACGGTCGATCGTCGTGTTGGCGCCAATCTCGACATCTGGGCCGATCGATACACCGCCGACTTGCGGAATCTTCACCCAGCTGCCCGTGCGGGCGTCGCCTTCACCGACGAAATCCGGCGCAAAACCAAAGCCATCCGAGCCGATCACCGCGCCCGCATGAATGATGGCGCGCTCGCCGATCGTGCAGCCGTAGTACACACTGACGTTTGGATACAGATGCGAACCCGCGCCGATCTTCGTGTCGCGGCCAACCACCACATTCGCATCAAGCCGCACGTGCTCGCCGATCACCACACCCGATTCCACCGTGACGTTCGGCCCGATCACCGCACTTGCCGCCACCTGCGCCGAAGGATCGATGCTCGCGCCAGGATGAACGCCCGGCACAGCCTTTGGCATGGCCAGATCGATAAAAGTCTGGGCGATGCGTGCAAAGTAAGCGTAGGGATTGGGCGTGACGATGAAGTTACGCGACTCGCGAGAATCCAGCTTCGCGAGATCGTCCGCGTTGATCAGCACGGCACCGGCACGGGTAGTCTCGACCTGCGACAGATACTTCGGATTGGCGAGGAATGCCAACTGGTCCGGGCCTGCCTGATCGAGCGGTGCCAGGCTGCCCACGCGCTGCAAGCGGTCTCCGACTACGTCACCGCCGAACTGCTGGACGATCTGCTCGAGCGTAAATGCCATGCGTGTACTGCTCCTGCTATTCAGTTGCCGGTTGCCGACGAGGCGCCGTTGGCAGACGCCGCTGCCAGGGCCTTGAGCACCTGATCGGTAATGTCGATGCGCGGGCTCACATACACTGCTTCCTGCACGATCAGGTCGTAGTGCTGCTGCTCGGCAATCTGCTTGATCACCTTGTTGGCGCGATCGAGGACGGCTGCCAGTTCCTCATTGCGGCGCTGGTTCAGGTCTTCACGGAATTCGCGCTGCTTGCGCTGAAAGTCGGTATCGAGTTGCGACAATTCGCGTTGTTTCTCGGCGCGGTCAGCCGGCGCCAGCGAAGCGCCGTTTTTATCCAGCGAGTCGGACGTCGATTTCAGTTTCTGGGCCATGTCCTGCAAATCTTTGTCGCGTTTCGCGAATTCGGCCTCGAGCTTGATCTGAGCTGCTTTCGCGGCCGATGACTCGCGCAGAATACGATCCGAATTGACAGCCGCGATCCTGGCTTCCTGCCCGTGTGCTACTCCAACGCCCAAAGTCATTGCCAGCGCAAGCGCGCACGCCACACGTTTCGAAAACATACCTGTTCGCAAAGTCATCCCTCTCGATACTGTAAAAAGGTCCAGGCACTGCCTGGACTATCCCATCAGAATGCCGTTCCAAGCAGGAACAGGAAGTTCTGGTACTGCTCACCGGCATCGAGCTTGCCGCCAAACCCGCTACCATGGCCGCCCTACAGGTTGAAACAAGGGGCGAAGCCACACGCATACGAAATTCGCGCAGGCCAAATCAGGTCAGGCGGCTGCTATATAAAGCGCCACCGGACACTTTAAAAATGGATTAAGCGAGCCAGATCGTTGAAAAGCGCGATCGCCGACAAGGCGACGATACAGGCCAGTCCCGCTCTCTGGAACACGAGCTGCCAGCGATCCGACACAGCTTTGCCGGTTGCAGCTTCAACCAAATAATATAACAGATGCCCCCCGTCCAATACCGGAATTGGTAACAGGTTGAGTACCCCAAGGCTGATACTGACAAGGGCAAGGAACGACAGGAATGCCGACGGACCGAGCCGTGCGCTCTTGCCCGCGTAGTCGGCAATCGTCACTGGGCCGGACAGGTTCTTGAGCGACGCCTCGCCCGTAATCATGCGGCCGAACATGCGAATCGAATATACCGAGAGATCCCATGTGCGGCGGACCCCCAATTGAAGGCTTTCAATCGGACCGTAGCGCACCTCGACCGACGGCACCTGAGTAGCCAGTTCCGCACCGATGCGGCCTATCTGCTGACCTGTCGTGTCGTCGCGCTGCATCAGCGGCACAACGTGGACTGCTTCGGTTTTGCCGCCGTGGCCCGCAGCGTCGCCGCCGCGTTCGACCTGCAGCGTGACCGGCTTGCTTGCGTGCGTCTTGATATAGGCGATGAACGCGGTGGCATTGTCGGTAGGCGTACCGTCGATCGACAACAGCCGGTCCCCGGCGACGAGCCCCCCGCGTTGGGCCGCACTGCCCGGCTGCACACCCGCCACGATCAGCTTGCCACCGCCCGGCTCGAAACCGAGATGCGACATGAAATCGTCGTCGACATCTTTTTCGGAAACGTCGCGCAGATCCAGCGGAAACTCGAACGTCCCGTGGCCGTCCTTTGCACTCAGTACGATCCGATGGTGATCAAACGCTGCACCGAGCATCTTCCAGCGCAGATCGGACCACGAACGAACCGGCTCGGACTCGCTACCATCCGCATTGCGCACGGCTACGACTGTCTCGCCGCCGTCGAAACCCGCGAGCGCTGCCGCCGTGTTCGGCGCAGGCGCCGCCACCACGGCCGGCGGCTCGCTCACGCCAGTGGCGTACACCGTGGCAAACAGGACGATGGCGAGGATAAAGTTGGCGACCGGACCCGCCGCGACAATCGCGAAACGCTTCGCCACCGACTGGCGGTTAAACGCATGCGGCAAGGCGTCGGGCTCGATGGGCACACCTGCTTCGCGCTCGTCGAGCATCTTCACGTAGCCCCCCAGCGGCAGCGCGGCGATTATCCACTCCGTGCCGGTTTTGGGGCTCACCCACTGGATCAGCGGCTTGCCAAAGCCGATCGAGAAGCGCAGCACTTTCACACCGCATAGACGCGCTACGCTGTAGTGGCCGTATTCGTGGACCACCACCAGCACGCCGATCGCGACGACGAAGGCAAGCACTTCGATCAGCAGATTCATAGTCGCCTCACTGAACGGCGCGTTCCGTGCGCTGCACGCCTGCCGGCAGTCGCTCGATAAAACTGACGGCTGCCCGGCGAGCGGCAGCATCCGCTTCGATGACATCATCGAGCGCATGAGCGCTGCGATTGGGCAGTGCGTTCAAGACAGCGTCGACGGTTTGCGCGATCGCCATGTAACCAATCTTGCGGGACAGGAAGGCGTCGACCGCGACTTCGTTCGCAGCATTCAATGCCGCGCTTGCGATGCCACCTTCGGCAAGCGCTTTCATAGCCAGGGCAAGGCACGGGAAACGCGCGTAGTCCGGCTTCTCGAACGACAACGAGGCGATCTGAACCAGGTCCAACTGGGCCACGCCAGAATCGACTCGCTCCGGGAACGCCAGCGCGTGAGCGATCGGCGTACGCATGTCGGGGTTACCGAGTTGCGCGAGCACCGAGCCATCGACATAGGACACCATCGAATGGATCACGCTCTGCGGATGGATCAGCACTTCGATGCGCTCGCCCGGCAGTGCGAACAGCCAGTGCGCCTCGATGACTTCGAGGCCCTTGTTCATCATGGTCGCGGAATCGACCGAGATCTTGCGGCCCATCACCCAGTTCGGATGCTTGCAGGCCTCATCAGGCGTGACATTGACGAGGCTCGCTGGCTCACGGGTACGGAACGGGCCGCCAGAAGCCGTCAGGATGATCTTTGCTACGCCGCCGTGCAGTTCGGCTTCACGCGGCAGGCACTGGAAAATCGCGTTATGTTCGCTGTCCACAGGCAACAGGATCGCGCCGTGATCGCGAACGGCGTCCATGAAGATGGCGCCGGACATCACCAATGCTTCTTTGTTGGCCAGCAAGATGCGCTTGCCCGCGCGCGCGGCTGCAAGGGTCGGCGCGAGCCCCGCGGCCCCAACGATGGCGGCCACCACGGTATCGCAACCGTCGCTCTTCGAAACATCGACAAGCGCCTGCGGGCCGTATGTCACCTCGGTCTTGCAACCGGCCTCGCGCAGTTTGGCCGCGACTTGCGCAGCCGTCGTCGCGTCACCCACCACGGCCACTTCAGGCCGGAACCGAAGGCATTGGTCAACGAGCTTGTCGCCGTTGCGATGTGCCGTGAGGGCATAGACGGAAAAGCGCTCGGGATGACGCGCGACGACGTCGAGCGTGCTGTCTCCAATCGAGCCCGTGGAACCGAGCAGTGTCAGACGTTTTTGCATATCTCTTTCT
>FSXK01001753.1_pt1 | contig 14668 bp, 12 predicted proteins | sample 1638101 | NCBI WGS metagenome assembly FSXK01 (sample SAMEA3914788, study PRJEB12502) | metagenome | biome: forest; material: soil | place: Canada | collected 2011-07-03 | depth 0.1 m | reverse complement strand
CTGCTCCGCCACCGGCGTGCTGCGCCGACGCCCCGACGTGCGACTGCACCGCCGCGCCAGCGATATCGATGCACTGGTTGCGCAGCAGCGGCACATCCTCGGCGCGCTGTGGCCGCTGCTCGCGCCTGGCGGACGCCTTGTCTATGTCACCTGCTCGCTGCTGCGTGCGGAAAACGAGGCGGTGATCCATGACTTTCTTGCGCACCATCCGGACGCGAAATCTTCCGCGCTCGAGTTGCCCATTGGGCAGGCCGCTGCAACCGGCTGGCAGATCCTGCCAGGCGATGGCGACCTGGACGGCATGTACTATGCCGTGCTCGAACGCAGCTAAGAAATCGCATGCAACTGGTTTACGCGTGCCCTTGCCACAATCTGCTCCCTCCCCCGCACTCAGGGAAGGGTTGGGGTGGGGTTCTACACCGTTACATAAAAGCGTAACCCCCTCCAGCCTCCCCCTGTCCCGCAGGGACTACCTTCGGGTTGCAGCAAGGGGAAGCGCCAACAGCGAATAGCATCCGGATCCGTATGATGGTTCTCGCCAAAGCCACACCGCAGGAACGCCGCCAATTCTGGCTGATGCTCCTATTTGCCATCGTGATGATCGGCATCGGTATCGGCCTGCGCGATCCATGGCCCTCCGACGAACCGCGCTTCACTCTCGCCGCCAAGCAAATGGTCGACAGCGGCGACTGGTTGTTCCCACATCGCGGCGTCGAGCTTTATGCCGACAAGCCGCCCATGCTGATGTGGCTGGAAGCGGCCAGTTTTGAAATCGTGCGCAGCTGGCGCATTGCTTTCCTGCTGCCTTCGCTGCTGTCCGCGCTAGGCACGGTGCTGCTGGTGTACGACCTCGGCCGACGATTGTGGAACCGCAAGGTCGGCATCTATGCCGCGATGGCAACGCTGATGTGCGTGCAGTTCGTGTTCCAGGCCAAGCGTGCGCAGATCGATCCGCTGGTGGTGTTCTTTATCACCGCGGCCAACTGGGGATTGTTGCGGCATCTTTTATGCGGACCGAACTGGCGCATGTTCTGGTTCGGTTGTTTCTGCGCCGGCCTGGGCGTGATTACGAAAGGCGTGGGTTTTCTAGCCCTGTTCATGCTGCTGCCTTACATCTGGGCATCGTTGCGCAACTGGCGTGGCGTGGCCGTGATGGGCGATGGCGCTTGGTGGCGCTGGCCGCTTGGATTGATCGCGACGTTGCTCGCCATCGCGCTGTGGCTGGTACCAATGCTGCTGGCCGCCCACGCTCACGCGGACAACCCGATCTACACCGCCTACGTCAACAACATCCTCTTCCATCAAACCGCCGGACGTTATGCGCATGCGTGGCATCACATCCATTCGGCGTTCTATTACCTGCCGATCATTCTTTACAACTGGCTGCCGCTTTCGCTGACCTACCCCGGCACGTTGCCGCGTTGGTGGCAGGCACTGAAGGCGAAGGATGCACGCATCCTGCTGCCGCTGGGCTGGATCGTGCTGGTGCTGGTGTTCTTCAGCGCATCCGCCGGCAAGCGCGATGTATACGTTCTACCGATACTGCCTATGCTGGCGTTGATTACCGCGCCGTATCTGGATGAACTGCTCGCGACGCGCTGGCTGCGCGCACTCGGTGCCTTGTTTGTTGCGGTGATGGGCACCAGCATGCTGGCCCTGGGCATCTACGCCCTGGTTGCGCATCCGGCCTTCGCCACCAAGCTCGCGTTCGACCGCGGCTTCGATGGTCCGCAAGACAGCTTGTGGTGGATGTGCATCGTCATCGGAGCCGCGCAATGGGTGTTGCTAACCATCTTCCGTTTGCGTCGCGCGCATTGGGCGGTGGCCGGTGGCATGCTCGCGTTGTGGGTGGTGTGGGGCGTTTGGGCTTATCCGTTGCTCAACGACAGCAGCTCTTCGGCCGGGCTGATGACTACGGTGCGCACGCATCTGGGCCCGCACGATGAGATCGGTCTGGCCGACTGGAAGGAGCAGAACATGTTGATGCTCGACCAACCAGCCATCGATTTCGGTTTCAGCACACCGACGTCGCAGCAGTTCACGCGCGCGGTGCAGTGGCAGTCCGCCGCGCCGACCACTCGCTGGCTGTTCGTGCAGGGTCCGGCGATGGGCGATTGCGTGCGTCGCGACAAGGCGATCGACGTGGGCCATGCAAACCGCCGCAACTGGTGGTTGTTCAAGGCCGACGCCGTGGTACCCGGTTGCGTGCCGGCGGCCAATGCCGAAGATGACGACACTGGCGAATAATCCTTCCGACCATGAGCCCCTGCGCGACTGACCGACCATGAGCAATATCAATCTCATCGCACGCGATAACGGCGCAGGCCTCACCCGCGACATGCACCTGCTCGCCGGACTGCTGCGCGAAAGCGGTCATGACGTCACGATTACGGGGCTCGGACATCGCAGTCGCCTGAGCAATCGGCTGCGCCGGCTGCATGCGCGCCTGCGCCGATTGTTGCGAGGTTGGACCAAGGGCGAACTCAACGCGCGCTACGACATGAACATCATGCTTGAGCACGTACGCCCGGAGTCGTTCGATCAGGCCCATGTCAACATTCTGATTCCGAACCCCGAATGGTTTCGCGAGGAATGGCTGGCCGAGTTGCCGCACATCGATCTGATCTTCGCCAAGACACGTCACGCTGAGCGCATCTTCGGCCAGCTTGGCTGCCGCACCGTGCCGATCGGCTTTACCGGCTCGGATTATCTGGATATTCGCGTGCCGCGTCAGCCGACGTTCTTCCACGGCCCTGGGCGCAGCGGCAATAAAGGCACATTGCCGCTGCTGGAACTGTGGGCGCAGCATCCCGAGTGGCCGGAACTCACGGCGGTATGGCGACGCAAACGCGTGGAAGTGCCGACGTTGCCGCCGAACGTGCGGCTGATTCGCGAGTACCTCCCCGAGGAAGAATTGCGGCGTCTGCATAACGCCAGCACCTTTCACCTCTGCCCTTCGCAGACCGAAGGTTATGGGCACTCGCTGGTCGAAAGTCTGAGCACCGGTTGCGTCACCATCACCACCGATGCGGAGCCGATGAACGAACTGATCACCGCCGAACGCGGCGTGCTGGTCGCCGCGCACGCAGCGGGCACGCAGGAATTGGCGACGTTGTACGACTTAGATCTCGACGCGATGCGTGCGGCAATCGAGCGCTGCATAGCGATGTCACCAGATGAGCAAGCCTCTCTCGGTCGCGCCGCACGCAACTGGTACGAGGCCAACGATCCGTCGTTCAAGAAACGCTTTCTCGATGCCATCGCAGATGCTGCGCGACTCACCGCCGAGAAACAGGCCCACACACCGTGACCCTGCGCCATCCGCCGAGCATCAACTTGATCGTGCGCGACAACGGCCTGGGCTTGTCACGCGACGCGCAACTTCTCGCCAGCGCACTCAAGGCCAATGGCTGCACGGTGCATATCACGCCGCTAGGCGAGAAGGACGAGCAACTGCGTTGGCGTTATGGAAGGCGATGGCGCGTGACTTACAGTCACTGGCGACACACTTGGGCGCGCCTGCGCGGCGCCGCGCAGTACGACATCAACATCATGTTCGAGCATTTGTGGCCGCTGCATTTGCCGCTGGCGCGCTACAACATCGCGCTGCCGAATCCGGAGTGGTTCGACAGCAAGGATGCCGCGCATCTGTCGCACATCGATCACGTATGGGCGAAGACCGAACACGCGCAGCGCATTTTCCAGAACCTCGGTCGCCAGACATCGTTCGTCGGTTTCGACAGCGACGATCACTACGATCCTCAGGTGCCTCGCACGCGAAACTTTTTTCACCTTGCTGGCGGTAGCCGCATCAAAGGTACCGAACGTCTGCTCGCGCTGTGGCGCAAGCATCCGGAATGGCCTGTGCTGACCGTATTGCAGAATCCGGCGTGTGCGCAGCCCGGCCCCGTGCAGGCGAATATCGAGCACCGCATCGAATACATCACACCCCAGGCGTTGAAGGGCATGCAGAACGCGCATGTCTTTCACGTCTGCCTGTCGGAAGCTGAAGGGTGGGGACACTACATCGTCGAAGGCTTGGGTGTCGGCGCCGTTGTCATCACGGTCGATGCGGCACCCATGAATGAACTGGTGACGCCGGAACGCGGCTTGCTGGTTGCGTATGCCAGCACGGGCACCATGGGCCACGCGAACACCTATCACTTCGACGAGGCAGCGATGGAGCGCGCCGTTGAGCAAGCGTTGGGCATGAGCGATGACGAACTTCGCGCCAAAGGCGATCGCGCGCGGCAATGGTTTATGCAAAATCATGCCGCCTTCGCTGAGCGCGTCGGCAATGCATTGGCCGAACTCAAGACTTGAGTATCGGGTCGTCCAGATGCTGGTCGATGCCTTGTACGCAACGAATGATGCGTTCGGTCAGGGTGGCACGATAGATACGATTGTTCGGCAAGCTCATATCGTTGACGTCAACCTGCGCGCGCGTCTTATGTTCCAGATGCGCCGCCAGCGCACCCCACTTCAGCTGCCGACGACGTAGCCCCGCATTTTCCATGCGCGCGGCGAGCTCGCGATCTTCCGCGCCATAGCCTTCCATCCGCTCATCGAAACCGTTGACGCGCAGCAGATCGCTGCGCCAGAAACTCATGTTGCAACTCATCACGCGGCCACCGTTCTTGCCGCGCGCTTTCCATCGCGCCAGCCATGGCGCGTGAAATGCATACAGTCGGCGAATGCCGTCGAAAACGTGAAAATCCACATCGGCCCACGGCGCAAACATCGGCTTGCCGCCAGCGAGCAGGCGCGCGGTTTCCTTGGCGGTGGTCTTGAAGCGACCACCCTGCAGGAAGTAGCCGGGCTCTGCGAGCATCAGGTGATCGGCGATGAATGAGGGATGCAAGATCATGTCGCCATCGATCAGCACGACGTAATCGCCCTTGCTCGCGGCAATGCCGAGGTTGCGGCAACGTGCAGCGCGAAAACCGAGATCCTCTTGCCAGATATGGCGCAACGGCACCGGAAACACCGCCGCCATCGACTGGACCAGCTTGCGGGTCGTTTCGGTCGAGCCATCATCGGCCACGATCACTTCATCCGGCAGGCGGCTTTGCGCGGCGACGCTGAGCAACACCTTCTCCAGCGCTTCGGGCCAGTTGTAGGTGATGACAATCAACGACACCTTTTGCGGCTTGTCCGCCAACGTCATGCACGAACCTCCGTCCCACGCCGTTGCTGGCTGTCGCGAACGCGCCAGGCCAGGCCCATGCTGATAGCCAGCGGCAGCCAACCCATCAGCCATTCCACGCTCGGCTTCTGCATCAGCTCCGGCGCATCGAACTGGAACGCGACCGTGGAGAACACCCACAACGCCAACAGGCAGCGGCCCGTGGTGGTGTGCCGGAATATCCAGCCGCGCCAACCGACGATCAGCCACAGCGCGATCCACAACAAAGCGCCCGGTATACCTACCATGATCGCGGTATGGGTGAAGACGTTGTGACTATGCGCCCAGGTGAGATCGCCGATCTGGATCGTGTAATGGCTACCCTCGCCCAAGCCACGCCAGGGATGCGCTTCTATCCAACCCCACGCCTGCTTGAATATTTGCGGCCGGTAGGACAAGCCGCGCTGCTTGACGTATTCCCAGCCGCCGAACAGCGTGACCAGGGCAGCCGCAACAAGTATCACGAGCGCACGCAGCTTGACGTGTCCATGTCGCGCGGCGAGCAACATGCAGCCTTGCGCAACGAGAATCGCCAGCCACGACGCGCGGCTGAAGGTCAGCACCACGAATACCGACAGAACGATCAATGCCGCCGCCTGGATCACATGCATCCAGCGGTTCCGCATGGTGGTCTGCGCCAGCCATACAATCGCCGCGCCATAGGCGAAGGCGGCAAGATTGGGGTTGTCCAAGGCACCGAAAGAAACCAAGCGCCCCTCTTCCTGCCAACTGATCGTATGCAGGGTGCGCCATGGGAAGATCGTCATCGCTGCCAGCGCACTCAAGGCCAGGCCAATGGCGGCCCAGAACAACAACTGCCGGAACCATTGCGGATTGCCGGCCACGACCGCCGCCCACGTCAGCACGAATAGCAAGATGTAGACGGCATTGAAGACGTTGTCGCCCACATGGCCGTAGTTGGCCCACGCCGCCGACACGGCCGCCCAAGCGAGGAAGACCAGCAGCAAGCGTCCATCCAGGCTTTGCACGAGACGCCGGCCGAACTCGCCACGGCGTTTCCACAGCCACCAGAGGGCCGGCGCTATGTACAGCACGATGAGGCTGTCGTGATAGGGCTTGCCTGGGTTCCACACCTTGTCGCCCACTGGGCTTGCGGCCAGGCCGACCAGCAGCCACCACATGCCTAGCAACAGCCAGTAGCCGACCCATCGCGGCAGGTCGGACTGGATCCGGAATCGGCGTTCACGGATAGGAGAAACGGTTGGCGCTTTCATCTGCATGCTGGTGCGAACTTCCCAATCATCTACGGCACAACGTCCATCACGCCTTTTGGTTACCAAGGCGCATTCTGCCGAACCAGCCCCAATACCCGTGCATGGTGCCTAACTGGAGCTGAAACGCAATGAACTCGTGCGTCGCGCGCCCGTTTCCTGTGACAGAGGGTGTCCATTTTCACGTTCGCTTGGCGCTGCGCGCGGTGCTTCGTGACAAGTCCCTGACACACCGGCGGCCAAGGGGCTTCCGCTAGAATGCCCGCATGGCGCTTCTTCTCCCCTTAACGCTCGTTGTGATCACCCGCAATGAGGCGCAAAAAATAGCGCGCTGCCTGGACAGCGTGCCCTTTGCGGCCGAAAAGCTGGTGGTGGACAGCGGCAGCACCGACGACACTGTGGCCATTGCGCAGGCGCATGGCGCACGCGTGGTGCATCAGGACTGGCTGGGCTTCGGCCCGCAGCGCAACGTCGCGGCCACACACAGCAGCCATTCGTGGATTCTTGCGCTGGACGCCGACGAATACCTCACGCCCGAACTCGTCGAAGAAATGCAACAACGTTTGCCTGCACTGATGCAGAGCGACGCAGCGGCAGCGATCCTGCGCCGGCATCTGATCTACATGGGCAAGCCGATGCGTTGGTATCGCCCGGCAGTGGGCGAGAAGATGGCGCGCCTCTACCATCGCGATCGCGCTCGCTGGGCCGACGTGCGCGTGCATGAATCCCTGCAGTTCCAAGGTACGTCGGTCACGCTGAAGTCGCCTTTCCTGCACGACAACAATCCGAGCCTGGTCGAGAAACAGCTAAAGGTGTTGTTGTATTCGGAACTGAAGTGCCGCGACTGGCGGGACAAGAACAAACCCACCCGGATGTGGCAGACACCATTCGTATACGTGCTGGCGTTTTTGAAGGATTACTTGCTGCGCCTGGGCTTTCTCGACGGTTGGCGCGGTTACGCCATTGCGCAAACGGCGGCCAGCTACGCGGCGTACAAACGCATGCGCTACTACGAAATGCGCCAGAACCCCGTCTCCCGCGACACCGCGGCAGCCGCATTGAATCGCAGCGGACTCGATCACTGATATGGCCACGCCAGATCCAAAAACGCCGACTCTCAAGAAGCACTACCTGCTCTACGGCTCGGAACGCTACGCGCTCGCCATCCTGCGCCCTGTGCAAGATGCGATCCGCGCACGCGGCGAGGAGGCTGCCTGGTTCTTCGATGGTCCCGGCGCCGAAGATCTGGTCGAAGGCGAGCGCCTGCTCACCGTGCAGGAAGTGCGTCGCTGGAAACCGATCGCGGTGATCACGCCCGGCAACCATCTGCCGCATTTTTTCCCGGGCGTGAAGGTAGAAACCTTCCACGGCTTCAATGCAGGCAAGCCGAAGCACGTATACATCCGCGGCTTCTTCGATCTGTACTGCACCACCGGCCCACGCGATACCGCGCAATTCGGTGCGCTGTCGAAAAAGCTCGGCCATTTCACGGTGACCGAAACCGGCTGGCCCAAGCTCGACCCCTTCATGAAAAAGATCGCCGGCCCGCTGCCGCCCGTGCGCAAACCACCGGTGATTCTGTATCACTCCACGTTCTCGCCTTCATGGAGTGCGGCCGAAACGCTGTATGAAGAAGTAAAGCGCCTGTCGCGCGATGGCCGCTGGCGCTGGATCGTCTCGTTCCATCCCAAGATGAATCCCGAGACGACAGCAAAATACAAAGCGCTGCAAAACGAATACCTGACGTTCGCCGAGAACGACAACATCCTGGACCTGTTCACCGAAGTGGACATGATGTGCTCGGACACCTCATCGGCGCTGAGCGAATTTCTGCTTACCGGCAAACCAGTGGTGACCTTCAAGAATCGCGCCCCCGGTCCGCAGCTGATCGACATCGACGACCCCGCGCAATTCGAGCCGTCGATCGAGCGCGCCCTGTCGCGGCCGCCCGAGCTGATGCAGGCGATCAAGGCGTTCGGCGAAGCGATCCATCCCTATCACGATGGTCATTCCAGCGAACGCGTGCTGGATGCGATCGATGCCTTCATCGCCGCTGGCGGACGCAATCGCAAGTCCAAGCCGTTGAATTTCTGGCGCAAGTTGCGGTTGCGCCGGCGCATTGGCTACTGGGGTCCGGCGTAAGCTAAAAGCCAGTTCAGGCCCATAGCTCGCTAGAATCACGCCCACTTACTTACGGACGGCCTGACAACTCGTGTCGAACAACAGCTATCGCCGTTCCCAAGACCTGCGCGCCCTCTGGCCATGGCTACCGCTGTGGACCGTCGTCGCCTTGCTGGCGATCTTCTCGCATGGCCCTATGCCGCTCTATTCCACACGCACGCTGGCCGTTGCGTGGGAAATGTGGCGCGAGCATCACTGGCTAGTGCCGTATATCAACGGCGAACCGTATAGCGAAAAGGTGCCGCTGCTGTTCTGGCTGATCCACGCGGGCTGGTTTGTGTTCGGCGTCAGCGATGTCTGGCCGCGCGTGCTCGAAGTGATCTTCGGCGGTGTGCAGCTGGTGCTGCTGTCGGTGCTTGCACGACGCTTGTTTCCAGGCCGCCCGTGGGTCACGAAAGCGGCGCCGTGGATGCTGCTGGCACTGTCGTATGCATTCCTGTTCGGCCTGCAGATCATGTACGAAGTGCTGCTGGCCGATTGCGTACTCGGCGCCCTGCTCTGCCTTACGCCGAAAGCGGATCGCGCTGAACCGCGCTGGTGGTTGTTCGGGTTGCTTATTGGCGCGGGCCTGCTCACCAAGGGGCCGGTGATGCTGTTGCATATCGCGTTCCCGTGGTTGCTGGGCCCCGTGTGGAACGACTGGGCCCGTGACAATCGCGCACGCTGGTATACGCGCGGCGGCTTGGCGATTGTGTTCGGACTTTTGCTGTTGCTGGCGTGGGCCATCCCTGCCGGTTTCAGTGGTGGTGATGCGTATCGGCACCGTTTGTTTTTCACGCAGACAGCAGGGCGTGTGGTGAAGGGCGTTCAGCACGATCAGCCGCTGCAAAGTCACGCGCGTCCGTTCTGGTGGTATGTGCCTTTCCTAGCGGTGCTGGCCTTCCCCTTCAGCGGCTGGCCGCGTGCTTGGATCGCGCTGGGTACGCTGCGCAGGCCGCTGGATGCGGGCCTGCGTTTCGCGCTGTGCTGGCTGGTGCCGGTATTTGTGCTGTTCTCGATCATCAGCGGCAAGCAGCTGTATTACCCGCTGCCGGAATTTGGCGGTGGCATGTTGTTGTTAGCGGGCGCTATTGCGGTGTTGCGCGAGCGTCGCGTTGCACTGTCGGAAAACTATTGGCTAGGCACCTGGCCGCTAGGTATCGGCGGCATCGTGTTCGGCGGTTTTCTGTTGGCGTTGCCGTATCTGGTTGCGACCAATCGGCTTCATGGCGAATGGTTTGACGGCGCCGCGCCCTATAGCCGTACGTTCAGCGCCGCTTTCCTGCTGCTGGGTTGCTTGCTGTTGTTGCGTGGTCGCGGCGAAATGCGCCGTGTCGCCATAGCCGGGCTGTTGGGCGTGCTGGCACTCAACACGCTGTTTACGCTGACGCTGTGGCACAAGTACGACCTTAATCCGGCATCGGCGCTGATTTCGACCGCCGAATCCGAGCAACACCCCATCGCCATCGAGGGCAGCTACGAAGGCCAGTTCCATTTCGCGGGACGACTGAGCCAGCCGATCACCGAGTTGCGTGACGGCAAGGCCATGCAAGATTTCGCCAAGGCCCATCCGGATGGCCTGATCATCACTCACCCCGACAAGCTTGACGCCTCCGCCTTGCGTTACTCGCTGCTGGTGCAGCCGTTCCGCTCGTCCTGGGTAGAAGTGTGGCCCGCGCCGACGTTGGCTGATCTACGCGCTGGCCGCACGCCGGCGGAGCCCGCGCAACCGCCGCAGATCTTCCCCGCTGCCAAAATGCAGTACGGCGCACAGCAGTGAACGCAGCGTTGATCGCCGGCTTGCGCGCGCAATGCGGCGGTCCGCGCGATGGCGCGTTGTTGCGGTTCTCGTTGGGTAACGCGTTGCTCGAAGAGGGCGATCACATCGCCGCCGCCGAAGAACTTCGGCGCGCGCTGTCATTCGACCCCCATTATTCCGCTGCATGGAAACTGCTGGGTAAAGCCTGCCTTGCCAGCGGTGATTTGCCCGGCGCCGCAGAAGCGTGGCGACAAGGCATTGCCGTCGCGCAGCAACGTGGCGACAAGCAGGCGGAGAAGGAGATGGGCGTATTCCTGCGCAGGATCGAAAAAAGCGAAGGCTGACGCCCTCGCCGATCCATCAATACGGGCTCGGCCGGTTATCCGCCGAATAGCGCTTGTAGTGCCATTGATACTGCGCGAAAGCGATATTCACACAGTTCTCCACACCGCGATTGAGTGCCGCGCACGCATGCGGCAAATCCGCATCAGCGAGCCCCTCGGGCGCAGGCAGGAAATGGATGCGATAGCCCTCGCCACGCGGCAATCGCTCAGCGAAGGCGAACAACACGGTGGAACCGGTACGCGCCGCGAGTCGCGGCAACAACACCATCGTCATCGCCTCGCGGCCAAAAAACGGGGCGAATTCACCCTCGCCTGCTCGCGGCTTTTGATCCGGCAGAATGCCAACCGTGCCACCCGCCGCCAGCCGCTTGTACAAGGTACGCACACCCGCGCCTTCGGCACGCACCTGCTCCGGCGCCAACGCGCCGCGCACTTTGCGCAACAGGGCTTCCACGGCGGCAATGCGCGGCGGCCGATACAGAATCGCCATCGGCGTCTTGCGGCACAGCCAGTAATTGAGCAGTTCCCAGCAACCCAAATGCGGGGCGGCGATGATCACGCCCTTGCCCGATGCCAGCGCCGCATCGAATAAGGCCTCGCCACGCACCTCACGCACCAGGTCGAGCGCGCGCTCGGCGCCAGCGCCCCAAATCTTCACGATTTCAGTGACCGACTTGCCGCCTTCGGCCATGGCATCGCGCACCAAGGCAGCCCGCGCCTTGTCGTCCAATTCCGGACGCACGATCGCCAGGTTTACCGCCGTATAGCGCGCCATCTTCCCCCCACGCTTCAGCGCCACGCGCCCGAAACCCGCGCCTATCGCCTGCAACAGACGCAGAGGCAGCAGACCGAGCAGACGCAGCAGCAGGTAGATGATGTAGATATCGGGACGCATGGACGGTGGGGGTGACCTGATGACACGGGACGCGTAAGGGTAAAGGGCCACGCGGCGAGTAGCGAGGGCAAGCCTTCGTAAGAAGTCGATGCAAGGCACTCAAGCAATCACGATTCCGGCCGTTGATACGGCATAACCCCATACACTTTCCCGGCGCGCGCCCCTTTACCCAACCAGCGTTCCCTTGCACAGTTGCCATCGTCGCCGCCCTTGCCGAATCCGCCGCATGATCGCTCTTATCCAGCGCGTACTCTCCGCGCGCGTCGATGTCGAAAACGAAACGGTGGGTGCCATCGGCCCGGGCCTGTTGGCCTTAGTCGCGGTGCAGCCGGACGACGGCGAGGCGCAAACCAAACGCATGCTGGAACGCCTGCTGGGTTATCGGGTGTTTTCCGACGACGCCGGAAAGATGAACCGTTCCCTAGCCGACACCGGCGGCGGCCTGCTGCTGGTCAGCCAATTCACGCTGGCGGCCGATACGCGCTCCGGCATGCGCCCCAGCTTCACCAGCGCCGCATCGCCCGAGCACGGGCGCCGCTGGTTCGAGCGTCTGGTCGAATTGGCAAAATCTGCGCACCCAGGAGTGGAAATCGGACGCTTCGGCGCCCATATGCAGATACATCTGGTCAACGATGGGCCCGTAACGTTCTGGCTCGACGTGCGTTAAATACGCAACGTGCAAACGAATGGCCGAATACTTCAGCATTTACGCCGAAACCCGCGATTTGGCGCGATTTTTGCGTGTGCGAACCCTTGAATTTTCTCACTTGAAACTGGTCAAAAAAGCAGCACATCGCTATACTGATTGGTTCTTATCCCGCGGCGGTCGGTATGAATAGCAAAGCCCACGAGCAACAGTCGGAAATTAAAGCCCTCATCTCCAAAGGTTTGGAGCAGGGTTATCTGACTTACGCCGAGATCAACGATCACCTCCCCGACGACATTGTCGATCCGGAGCAGATCGAAGACATCATGGCGGTGCTCAAAGGCGTCGGCATTGACGTGCACGATGCCGCGCCGGATGCCGACCCGCTGGCCGACAACGCCCCCGGCTCCGCCACCGACGACGAAACCGCCGCCGAAGAAGCCGTCGCGCTGCTCTCGGCTGTCGACGCCGAAGTGGGCCGCACCACCGACCCCGTACGCATGTACATGCGCGAGATGGGCACGGTCGAGCTGCTGACCCGCGAAGGCGAAATCGCCATCGCCAAGCGCATCGAAGAAGGCCTTACCCAGGTGCAGACCGCGCTGGCCAGCTTCCCGCTGACCATCGAACTGCTGCTGGAGGAATACGACCAGCATCTGGACGGCAAGCGTCGCCTCAGCGAAATCCTGGCCGGCTTCGCCGACCTGGAGCAAGCCGCCGACGCCGCCCTGGCCGAAGCCGAAGAGCTGGCCGCCGCGACCGAAGCCGAGGAAGACGAAGAAGACGTCGAAGCCGCCGGCGACGACGAGGAAGCCGGCCCCAGCGGTCCCGATCCGGAAGAAGTGAAGCGCCGCATGGAACTGCTGCGCGACTACTACGGCAAATTCCAGAAGGCCGCCCCCAAGGCGACCGACATCAACGACAAGAAAGTCACCAAGCTGCGTGACCAGATGGCTGAGGAATTCCTCAAGCTCAAGCTGCCGTCCGCGCTGATCGACGGCTTCGTGCGCAAGCTGCGCGAAGTCGTGGGCGACATCCGTCACCACGAGCGCGTGCTGATGGACATCTTCGTCAAGCACGTAAAGATGCCCAAGGCCGAATTCCTCAAAGCCTTCCCCAGCAACGAGGGCAACCTCGAGTGGGCGGCTGAGCTGGGCCGCAAGCGCCAGAAGTGGTCGCCGAACATCAAGAACCACCGCGAGGCGATCGACGCCGAGCAGGACAAGCTCGCCTCCATCGAAAAGAAACTGTTCCTGCCGCTGACCGACATCAAAGAAATCAATCGCAGCATGTCGGTGGGTGAAGCGAAAGCACGCCGCGCCAAGAAAGAAATGGTGGAGGCCAACCTGCGTCTGGTGATCTCCATCGCCAAGAAGTACACCAACCGCGGCCTGCAATTCCTCGACCTGATCCAGGAAGGCAACATCGGCCTGATGAAGGCCGTGGACAAGTTCGAATACCGTCGCGGCTACAAGTTCTCCACGTATGCCACGTGGTGGATTCGTCAGGCCATCACACGCTCGATCGCCGACCAGGCACGCACCATCCGTATTCCGGTGCACATGATCGAAACGATCAACAAGCTCAACCGCATCTCCCGCCAGATGCTGCAGCAGTTTGGTCGCGAGCCGACGCCGGAAGAACTGTCCAAAGAAATGGACATGCCGGAAGACAAGATCCGCAAAGTGCTGAAGATCGCCAAAGAACCGATCTCGATGGAAACCCCGATCGGCGACGACGAAGATTCGCACTTGGGCGATTTCATCGAAGACACCAACGCCAGCTCGCCGATCGATTCAGCAACCGAAACCGGCTTGGTGGAAACGGTGCGCGACGTGCTCGCCGGCCTGACGCCGCGCGAAGCGAAAGTGCTGCGCATGCGCTTCGGCATCGACATGAACACCGATCACACACTGGAAGAAGTCGGCAAACAGTTCGACGTCACGCGCGAGCGCATTCGTCAGATAGAAGCCAAAGCGCTGCGCAAGCTGCGCCACCCCAGCCGCTCGGAACAGCTGCGCTCCTTCCTCGACATCGACTAAGCGCAACACTCATAGCAAACCAAAAGCCCCGCTAACGCGGGGCTTTTTTCTTACCCCCTCCCCTGCTTCGCAGGGGAGGGCTGGGGAGGCGTAGCACGAGCCAGCACAGATCTTTAGATCCACCCACCTCACCCAAGCTTCTACACACCCTCAATCAACATCATAAAAAAACTGCTCCAACACAACCTTCCCATCCTTCACGCGATACACGCAGATCTCCCGCATATCCACACGCCCCCGCCCTTTCATCGTCACATCGAGCCGAAGCGAAATGCTGAACCAGTTATTCGCCAATACCGGATCGCTCACCTCCGTGCCATGCACCGCCTCGACACCCGCCATGAACTGCCGCCCCTTCTCGTAAATCGCCTCCAACCCTTTCACATTGCCCGGCGCACCAGGCGG
>FSXK01000588.1_pt1 | contig 14832 bp, 9 predicted proteins | sample 1638101 | NCBI WGS metagenome assembly FSXK01 (sample SAMEA3914788, study PRJEB12502) | metagenome | biome: forest; material: soil | place: Canada | collected 2011-07-03 | depth 0.1 m | reverse complement strand
GGCGCGAAGACCGTAGCCCATCAGACGTACGACACCAGCTACGATCAAACACCCTCGTTGCAGGCGATTACAGGCACGTATTGCGGCTGCTCGTCGGGCGAGGCAGGCTCGGATGCCGTCACGCTGACGGTAGACGCCACAGGGGCTATAACGGGCCAAGGGGCAGCGTGCCGGTTCACTGGGAGCGTTCAACCGCACTCGGCAGGCAATGTGTATGACATCGCGCTGACCTTTTCCGGGGACTCAGGCTGTCAGTACCCGAACACCAAAGCGACGGGCATAGCCTTGCTTAGCGGGTCGCAGCAGGTGGTGCATGCCATGCTTGAGACACCCTCGAATGCAGGCATCCTGTTTATCGGCTCGAAGTGAACTGTCCCGCAGCCACGGGACATTTGCTCAATCTTAGGGTGGTTGGAGTCGCACATCCCGGCCACAGGCGGGGATGTGCGACTGCTCAGCGGTAGAGCACTGCTTTCCGGCGCCAGTGCCGCTAGGCAGGTGCAACCACCCACTTCGGAGCGTGCATGCGATATGCCTTCACTTCGACCCGCGCCCGTTTGACGCGGGAGAACAGCCATTCACCCTGGCGTTTGAATGTCGAATAATATGGTGACGCCTCCCCTGAAACTGCTGACACCATGGCCAAAGTTGAAGACGGACTAGCGCGGTTCTATGCACTTTCCGACGGAATTTTTGCCGTCGTCATCACGGTCATGGTTCTGGCGTTCAAGCCACCAACAGGTCACAATTTACTCGCGTTAATCAGCTTATGGCCCGACCTCATCAGTTATGCGGTGAGTTACGCGTTCATCGCCGTGGTCTGGCTGAACCATCACTCCGTGCTGCGGAACGCGCAACGCCTGACCTGCACATTGGCTCTCGCCAACTTCGCCAATCTGTTTGCGATTTCCTTCATCCCCTTTGCCACTGACTGCCTCGCCGAAAGCGAAATGGCGACTTTTCCGCTGACGCTTTATGCGTTGGTCTTTCTGCTGGTGCAGGGCACCTACATGGTCCTGATGTGGGAAAGCTTCTCTCACCTGCCGGACGGCAGTGATGCGCAACCCCGCAAGTGGCAATGGTGCCGCGCGTGGATCATGCTTGCCGTATTTCTCATATCCGCTGCTGGCGTCTTCATGCCGTCTTACTTGCGGTTCATCCTGCTAGCTTCTTTTCTGATCCTGTACTGTCGTCCGGACCCGTTCCAACGCGCGAACTCGACGTCACTCAAAGGCTAGATCTGTGTGAGTCCACCATCCACAACCAGTTCCGAACCCGTCACGAACGCTGCGTCATCACTCGCCAGGAAGAGCGCGGCGGTCGCGATCTCATGCGCTTCGCCGAAACGCTTCAGGGGCACAGCAGCCTGAATTGCGGACCCTGCAGCGGCCAGATCTTTCTCCGACAGGCCGAGTTTTTCATGAAACGGTGTCGCAATCGGACCGGGGCTCACTGCATTGACGCGGATGCCACGCGGGGCCAGCTCTGCGCCGAGTGAACGTACCAGCGAACGGGTCGCCGCTTTTGTCGCGGACAGAATCGACAGACCGGGCGTGCCGACCTCATTGAGGAACGACGTCGTCACGACAATCGATGATCCGCGCGATAGCTGCGGAGCTGCCTTTTGAATCGTGAAGAACACGCCGTTGAAGTTGAGAGCGAACTGCTCGCTGATCTGTTCAGCCGTCACTGCTTCGAGCGGTGCAGCCGTTCCCGCGCCTGCATTGGCAAAGATCACGTCGATGCGTCCGAACGTTTCGACGACATCAGCGATCGCCTTGTCAATCTGCCCAGGGTCGCGCAAATCGACGGACAGGGTGAGCGCGCCTTCGCCGAGCGCGCTGGCGGCATCTGCGAGCCGTTTGGCATGGGTCCCCGTCACGATGACTGTGGCGCCTTCGCTCTGAAAAAGCTTGGCCGCCTCGAGACCGATGCCCGAGGTGCCGCCGGTGATGAGTGCGATTTTGTTCTTGAGCTTCATGACAGACTCCTTGATGTGTGTGACGTATCGGAAACTTCGATCGGCGTTGCGTTGCCGGTACACACACTATCGTCGCTGCCATCTCCGCCGACAAATGAGAACATCTTGCCGGGCCGGAAAGAAAAACTATGCTGCCTGCTGATGGGAAAGCAGAAGGGCGCAACTTTGTGCGGAAATTGACAACAGTGAATTCATCCAGTGGTGCTCGTTACTGAGCGAGTGCGGGCCTACACTGTGTGCACCGGATACGTACAGGACTGTACGCGGGACACCGCCTGGAGAAAAAGCCATGAAAGTTGCTCAATTTATCGTCGCTGCCGCTATCGCAATTCCGGCGGTGTCCTCATTTGCACAGTCGACACCTCCGTCAATGAACGACGATGTGAGGGCGCAAATAGCGCAAGAAACGATGACGTATCGATACGCGGATTCGTCTGATCAAACGCAAGCTGCGATAAATGGTAAGCAGGTGTGGGTGCCGCCACGCCAGATAACTCAAATGAACATGGGGCGTTATTCGCTTTCCGTAGTCTGTCCGTCCTTTTGATAGTCCTTGCTTGTTCTTCTTTTGATTAGTCCACGTTTGCGAGAGCGTCTGTCGCGCGAACCTTCGCCGGCCGGTCGCGCAGCAACAGGGGCATCAAACGCCGGTTGGCTGCCTGCGCCGCCCACTCGCAATACGCGGTGCTGCCGAGCACCCAGCCGTTGAGTGTCGACTGCATCAAGTTATTGACCTCGAGTTCGTCAAGGGGTTGTGCGCCCAGATCGCGGTAAGCCTGGTGGCGCTCGAACGGTGTATTGCCGAGCGTCCGGTAGAGTGGATGGTCCTTGATGAAGCTATCGACACGCAGCCCGATGTGATGCGTGAAGCTAGACCACGGGTAGTTTCCCGGCTCTGCCACAAGGCGGTTGCGCACCGGCGCGTGATCGATGACCTGGCTCGCGAGCAGGAAATACCGCTCGGGCTCAATCACTGTTGCCCAGTAACCGCCACGCCACACCGAACCGCGGCGTCCATGGCGGCGGTTGAAGGTCTCGACGTAACGACGGCCGACCGCCTGCATCGCCATGGCCACGCTCGACTCGTATGAAGGTGTGACGAGGAACTGTACCGCGTCAGGCATGAGTACCCACGCGTGGACTGCCAGACCGGCGACGCGCGCTGCGTCTGCCAGGCAGGCGAGGAAGTACAGGTAATCTCCTTCGTCCAGAAATGCGGGCCCCGTGAGCCCCTGCAAGATAACGTGCTGCGGTTGTTCTGGGACGTAGTGCCGTGCAAGCCGTGTCATGCTGAATTAACCGGAAATCCGAGGTGAAAAAGCGCTCCGACATGTATCGGACGCGTGACGGTGCTTTAATCAAATTCTATGGGTCATGTGCGTGCGTCTGCATCGCGAATAGGCCTTTTTTCTGGCCTCTTTTCGTTGATTTGCCGATCGCAGCCGGTGTAGCTTTTATGTCACCGCTGAATAGCAGCGCCACGCTACGCACCTCCAGACGCTCTGCGTGCATCCGGCACCAATACATCAGACAGCGCGTCGATCCCGCGGACTCTCCGAACGTTTCCCATAGTTGTCGTAAAAAACGCGGCAGAATAGGATGTGCAGTGCTTTTTATTGCAACCGATTCCCGTGTTTGTCGATCGACAGCCACGAGTTTTGGGGGCAGATACACGACGCGCGCCACCCAGCGAGCGCAGATGTCCGGCGGAATAAAACCGATCCAGGTAAAGTAAATAGAAGTATTGTCTGCGGGGAGGCGGAAGGTGGGCGAGACGAGCACATTCATTCCGGCAGGGCTTTCGCGCTACGTACCGCGACATCTGTTGACGGCGGGAAAGTGCGAAAACCCGGGCGCACGCGATTTCGCAGGCGTTGCGATGATCGTGGACATCGCGGGCTTTACCGAGCTCACCGAAACATTTGCGCGCGAAGGGGTAGTGGGGGCGGAACGCCTGTCAGCGATTCTTGACCGCTACTTCGGCAGAATGACCGGAATCGCGATCGCGCACGGCGGTGACGTTCTGGATTTCGCCGGTGACGCCATTCGGGTGATATGGGAATACGGTGCGACACCGAATGAGACGGCGGTGCTCGCCGTGCAATGTGGCCTGAAACTACAACGTGCGCTACCTGAAATCATGGTGGAAACCGGCGTGCAAATGCGTCAACGGGTCTCGCTCGCGGAGGGCAAACTCACGCATCTGACTGTCGGCGGTATCGGTGGAAAGTGGTACAGCCTGACTGCAGGCGGTCCAGTGGCCGAGGCGGCCGCAGCCAATCATCAGGGTGGTGCGGACGATGTCGTGGTTTGTGAATCGTTGTGGGGCAAGGTAAGGGCACATTTCGACGCACGAACGCTGCTGGGCTGCGGTGCTTCGGTCACGGAAGAGCGCGCTCCCGTGACGGTGCCTTTAGCGCCATCTCTGGAGCTGAGTCCTCCACTTGGCATGCTGGAAAGTTTTTTTGATCGACACTTTCTCGATCGCGTACGCATGGGTGGCGGCCGTTGGTTCGGAGAGTTTAGAAACATCACCACGCTATTCATCGGACTGCCAGGTGTCGATTGCTCTCGCGACAATGCGCTGGACCATCTGCAAGCTGCGGTAGAGTGCACGCAAAGAATACATGAGCGTTTTGGTGGCGCACTCACCGAGCTTTCGGCGGATGACAAGGGAGTAACGCTGCTCTCAGTATTCGGCTTACCGCTGATGGCCCACGAAGACGACGCGGTTCGCGCGGTGGCCGCAGGGCGAGCGCTTGCTGGCGCAATGGGCGAGCGCGGCATTGCGCTCAGCATGGGCATTACCTCGGGACTGGCTCTTTACGCCGATCGCGGCGGCGCCGAGCGCCGCCATGCGGGACTGACAGGTGGAGTAGTGAACCGCGCCGCGCGGCTCATGACCGCTGCGCAGGGCGGCATACTGTGCGATAAGTCGACACGCAATGCAGCGGCGCGCGAGTTTCAATTCGAGGCGCGTGACCCTGTTTCAGCCAAGGGGTTCGCCGAAGTTGTCGCCGTGTGGCAGCCGCGGGCAGGCGCCGCGAGTGAGGTACATTCCTTCGCAGGCGTATCTGTGGGCCGCGAGATAGAGGGCGGCCAATTATCGTCGGCGCTTGACCGGGTGGTCGCCGGTCATGGCGAGGCTATCGCTTTGTGTGGTGAGGCGGGCCTTGGCAAGACACGACTCATTGCAGATATCGCTGCAAATGCGCGTGAGCGGGGAATTTCAGTCATTTGGGGTGCTGGCTTTGCGCTGGAATCGATGTCGGTTTACCATGTTTGGCGACACGTCCTCACGCAGCTGCTTTGCGGCGCAGGCAAGTTCGACCCGGCACTGGCGCGCGGTGTTGCTGTCAATCTTGTTGCGGACAACGAAGCTCTGACTTCCTGGCTGCCACTCCTTAACGACATCATACCGTTCCAGTTTGCCGATACCGAAGTCACGCAGGAGATGGTCGGCCACGCGCGCGCCGAGGGCTTACGAATGCTCGTCACAGCACTTGTTTCGCGCTCATCGCACAACACGCCTCTATTGCTGATCGCCGATGATTTGCACTGGTTCGACAGCGCGTCCGCAGCGTTGCTATTGGAACTCGCGATCGCGCGACCGCCAGGTCTTCTACTGCTGGCCGCCACACGGCCTCTCGACGACTCCTCCGCTGTTGAGGCGCATGGCGTTGTGCGCGAGTCGCGCTGCATGGACCTACGCGGTCTAACGCGAGTGGCGTTGGGCGTGTTGATCGCTGACCGTCTGGGTGCGACGGAGGCGACGCACGAGCTTGTCGATTACGTAGTGGGGCGCACTGAGGGAAATGCGCTTTACGCCGAGGAGGTCGTTTCGGCGCTTCACGTTGCAGGTTATCTCGAAGTGACCGACGGTGTTGCCGCGTTTACCGCCGAGGCTGCTAGCGAAGCCAATGTCATGCTGCCTGAGGGATTGCGCGGCGTTATCATCAGCCGGCTCGATACGCTCGGCGCCGCTGAACAGCTCATGTTGAAGATCGCGGCGGTAGTCGGGCAAGAGTTTTCGCTCAAAATGCTACGCGATCTTTTTCCTGGCGCTCAAGGCGCCGCCGATCTCATCGCATTGGCGCGAGTGCTTGAGCGTGAAGACGTCGTGTACCCCGTAGGTGACGAAAGTGACCGCTACCGTTTCAAGCACGTACTGCTGCAGGACGCTGTGTACGAACTGCTGCCGTACGCACTCCGCCAGGAGCTGCATCGCGATATCGCAGACTGGGTCGAGCGCAACGAATCGCATGATCTTGAGCCGCACTTCGCAGCACTGGCGTCCCATTGGGAACGCGGGCTGAAAATCCCCACTGCTGTCACGTACCTCGAGAAGTCTGCAGAGCTTTCATTGAAACACTATGCGAATCGTGACGCCATCAGGCAGGCGGAGCGAGCACTCAGGCTGGCGAAAGAGCATCAGGTGCCGCTGGATCGAGGACGCGAGATGCGCTGCGAGGTGGTTCTCGGGGAAGCCTATAACGAACTGTTTCAGTATGGTGCGGCCAAGCAACACTTCAATCGCGCGCTGATGTGCGCCGGTCGACCGGCACCGCGCTTCGCTGCGGGAATGATCCTGGACGTTGCCTGGCAATTAGCCCAACAATTGAGCGCGCGTGCTGGCCTTATGCGCGGACGGAGCGCAGATCCGCTGCTGCCCTTGACCTCACAGATTCACGAGAAACTCAGCGAAATCGCTTATTTCAACAGCGGCAAGCTGTCTATTCTGCATGCGACGCTGACGTCCCTCAATCTTGCCGAACGCTCCGGAAGCGTGCGTGAGGCGGTGAAAGGCTTCGCCGCCATGGCGATCGGTTTCGCCGGTTCGGATCAACGCTGGCTATCGGAACTCTACAACCGGCGTTCACTGGCGTTGGCCGAGGAGCAGGGCGGCATCGAGGATATCGCCTACGCTAACGTGGTGAGTGGCGTCTACCGGGCGGCCGATGGCCACTGGGAACAGGCCGTGGAATGCTTGACTTACTCGGCGTCACTCTATGCGCGCTTGGGCGCGACCGGACGCTGGCAACAATCGATTGCGGGTTTGTGCGCCGTTGCTCTCGCGCGCGGGCAATTGGCGAATGCAAAGGAGTGGTTGGACAAACTAGGTCCTGCGCGCCGTGACATGCCGGCGCAAATATCGGCTTACCTGCATGGCTTTGATACCTGCCTCGCTCTCGCGCAAGGGGGTCCATTGCAGGAGCTTGCGACCCGCCTCGACAAGGTGATCGGCGCGCGCGAATTAGCGCAGTTTGACCGGATCTTTTGCCAGGGATTGATCGCGGCCTCCTATTGGCGACTAGGTGATCGCACGCGTGCTATCGAGTCGGCTCGAGCGGGTCTCGAGAACTTGTCGGCGGGCGTGCCCGTGGCCTGGTACATCACCGCCGGAATTGCCGGCATTGCGCAAACTCTTATCGATGCGTCGGCGTGCGGATTGGCTAGCCGGCGCGACGCGCAGCGTGCGTGTCGTATTCTCGCGCTATATGCGCGCACGACGAAGGCGGCAGCGCCGCGAGCCGCGTTGCTTGCGGGCCGCCTGGCGGCAGCGCGACATGATAGTCGTCGCGCACTCGCATGCTGGCGTAGAGGACTCGGCGCCGCACGCGCGCTCGGCGCCGGCTATGACGAGGCGTTGCTGCTGTATGAACTCGGCAACCACAGTCCGCACGGCAGTTCCGAGCGAAGCGAATTTTTGGAGCAGGCGCGTGTTCAGTACGAGCGCATTGGAGCGCCGCTATTGCCCACATGAGGACATCGCCGAAGATCCGGCATCGAAAAATCGCTGCCCCTCAGCCGTCTTTCTCACCCTTTATTACGAGCGGATATCCGCTAATCGCACGCGAAGCCTGCATGCCGCCCATGACAGCGGCCTCCACGCAACCGGCATTTAAGCCCGTCTTGAGCCAATCGCCTGCGAGATAAAGATTGCTGAAGCCGGATGCCTCACTCGTTAGCCGGTACTGTGTGCTATCCACTACCGACAGCACGTAAAGCTCGGAAGGGTTGACGTTCGCGCGCCAATACTGTGCGTCGAAACGCGCTTCTCCGCTAGTGTCACGCGGATCGATCAATACTTGCCAATCGAACGAGTCTCGTGTCGCCACGGCGGGCCATAAGTTAAACACCTGCTGCCGCAGTTGGCCAAGCGCACTCAGTTTCACTTGTCCGGTGCAACGCGTGGGGAAACCGGTATCGGTACGAGGCGGAAAATCAGGAGTCGGGATTGGACTGCAAAAGTAAGACACGCTTTGTGGCGCGTGATTAGGCGGCCAAGCTTCCCGAGCCAGCAATTGATTCATCGGTGTCGAGGTATCGAAGGGCTCGCTGAACGAGCTCAATACCGGTTCCTCTCCGCCGGAGCCAAAAACGGTCCAACCGAGTTCTCGGGTATTCTTGCTTAGCCATATTTGATAGGCCCGCGTCGCAACCGTCCTGACGTTATCGCTGGCCGCTTTGAGGGCGACGCTTTTCGCGAGGAGCTTCGGGCAGACATGCGGCAGGGAGCCGACCGACAGTCCCAGGACAACTTTATCGAAATCCACTCCGCGCTTTAGACGCTTAACAGGCAGCGGCTGGCCAAAGTCCGCATTAAAATTTTGCGCCCACTCGCTCCAGTGGGACTCCAGGTTCACCTTATTGGCTTGCAGTGAGTGCGCCTGAGCCGCGTCGATCTGCTCATAGTTCGGGGCGCTCGGCCAACACTCCAAAGCGCCGATATTAACCAGCGGGTTGTATTCCGTTACACCCTCTGCGAGGGTCACCTGTTGGGTTATTACGATTTCACCCACGCCATCGCCGTCAGGAATCAACTCGTCGACACTGTGGAAGAACTGGAAATTCACGCCGCGCTGCTTCAAGACCTGATACAGAGGCGTGAACACGGTGTCGCCCATGCCGGCCTGCATTTTCCAGATGAAGCCGCCGTGATAGCCGATAGCAATTCGCAAGATGCCTCGCAGCATCGTTCCGGCCTCAATGTTCGGGCGGCTTGTGTCTCCATCGATATAAGCGAACACCAGGTCGTAGAGCGCCCGAACTGGCGCAGAATCAATCGTGTAGGTTTCGTTGGCGCCGTACTTGCGCAACCAGTCGCGATATTCGATGTTATTGATGACGTCGAAGCCGTTGTGCAAGACGCCGTCCGCGTGCATGCCGATCAGGCTTGTGACGGCCAGATCAATGCAAATGAAGAGACGACGCGCGTTGTCGTCAGTGTCCAGACGATGGGCGACATGCTCGAGCAGAGACGTCTGAATCGCCTGCAGCTCGGTCACTAGAAATAAGTGATCCCGTTTTTCCCGGAGATGGAGCACTTCGGGCAGGTGCTCCACGAATCCCAGGAAGGTTTTCCAGATGTTCGTGGCGTCCCTTCCAGGTTCCGTGTGGGCGGCGTCAGACAGATGTTTGCCGAGATCATGCAGCCATTGTCGAATCCACGCTGTCAGCGTCGCAAAGATTTTCGGAACTGTTATTTCCTCGTTATGTTCTCCTGGGACGCCCGGTTTCTCCGGTACCTCAATCGGCCAGAACTTAAAACTGCCTTTGATATTTTCCGTGAGCACAATGTAATTCTGTGGCTTAAAAGCGTCCTGCCAGGTTGCAAGCGGCGCAGAGGCGGGTCGTTTAAGGGCGCTGTAGGCCTTTTGCATCAGGGCAAAGCCGTTGTCGTAAAAGCCGAACCACAAATGCAGGCCGTGCTCTTCGATGCGCTGCCCAAATTCAGCGTTGCGTCCGCTTGCACATTTCCCACCCAGGCGCCAACCCATTTGGTAAACGGTTATGTCGTAACGATCTTGCCAGTTTGACTGCTCGGTAAGATAAAACGCAGCAGTCATTGCGCCCGGGCCGCCGCCGAGGATGGCAATTTTCTGCGGGCTGGCTGCAGTGGCCTGGACCAATTCTTCGCCGGCCTCGACGGTGAAGTCCATGTTGATGTGGAAAGGGAGTAATACAGGCTGCGTCCCGAGTTGGAGTCCCAGAGTCTCATCTAGCTGGAAAGTGTCAAACTTATGCAACGTGCACTCATACGTATAGCCAAGTAACTTCGCGCTGTACACTTTATCTATCGTGGCAGGCGCAACGACGACTGCCTGATATACCGCCTTAAGGCCACTGGCGTCTGGGAACTGCTTGAGAAATATTTGATCGATGCGGGGTCGTAAAAGCAGGGATTCCAGATCTTCGAGTCCCGCTTCGTCAAGGGCAAACAGGTCCTGCTCCGCGCGCAGAATTTTCAAACCCTCACCTAAAACGTCGAGGAACCCAAGCAATGGCCGATGCGCTTTCTCCGTATTGGTTGCAGCGATCTCTATCAGAGGGTGGATGTCCAACTGTGTTTCCGGGCTGTAGGGTTCCCATCCTTCGGAGGAAAACTTGAATGCCAGCGGATCCGCGCCCGGTTCTGGCATGCTGAATTTGCAGATATTCTTTGGATAGCCGAAGACTTCACGGCCTATGGAAATGGCCATTGGCACGTCGACCCATGTATAAGACGGGTAAAAGAAGACGTGATGCAATTTTGTGACGCCGTTATTCTTCTCGATTTGCCCAACCATGATCCACGGGATAATGTCGACTTCCTTACCCCAGCCCTTGTTGTGATCGGCGGGGAAGCTCGATTGGGCATGCTGCACGCGCGTGAATGTGAGCATGATGTAGGGCGATATCACCTGAAACAGCATCTGATTGGCGGCGACCCGATTGAGCGTCGCATCGACCGTTGCCTGCAACTTCGCCAAGTCCCCTTTGATGAAGAAGCCATACATGTCGGATGCGTTGAGGTGCATGGGCGTATGCTGCACCGGTGAGCCGCTGGTGTAGATGTACGGCGGGCGTTCCGTCATTTCTCTCCCTCCTCTGAGGCTCCAACGACGGGTCTATCTTCAGGGCATTGTAGGCGTAGACTCTAGCCTTTCATAATCCTTGACTTCTGTGCTGACCGGCAGCGGCGCACGTTTTCACGTGGTCCGATGTTTTGCGGCGGTTCGCTCACGTGTGCGGATTCAACTGATGATTGGCACGGCGGCTTGCCCCTAACGGTGGCCTTTCGTCTATAACAAATAGCGATGCGCCAATGGACCGCTGCGGGTCCCGTTTTTTTGCTCTGGCGAATGTTCATACGAAATACAAGGCGCAGGCGAATGTGAGTTCACCGATTCCAGAAGAAGTGAGGCATATGCTGATCATTTTCGTCGCACCGGCCGGGTTGTTTCGCGAAGGCGTAGCACGCCTGCTCGGGGATCTCGCACCGTACACCGAGGTGAAATGTGTCGACTACGGGACGAGTGCTGTCGAAAGCGGGTTGAGCGCCGATCTGCTGGTATTGGACGGCGACCACAAGAGCGACGCGCTCGACACGGCAGCCGCGTGGCGTCGCAGCATTCCGGGTTTGCCAGCCTTTGCGCTACTGACGGAGGTCGATCAGCGCACTATCGACACCTTCATTGCCGTCGGTGTGACTGGCTGCCTGAATAAAGCAGAGTCCGCAAGCGCGCTTTTAGGTGCGCTGCGGGTCGTGCTGGCCGGCGCCACCTCCTTGCCGCCTACGCTGCTCGCGTTCGCGAACAACATAGCTGCGCCTTCTGCGGCGCAAGCGTCGTCACGCGCCGCTGCGGCATCCCGCGCCGACACCTGCGTGCTCACGCCGCGCCAGATCGACGTCCTGGCGCTCGCGGCACGCGGGGAATCGAACAAGTCGATCGCCCGGCAGCTCAACATTGCGGAAGGGACAGTGAAAGTGCATCTGTACACGGTGTACAAGGCGCTGAAGGTCGGTAGCCGCGGGCAGGCAAGCATCGCGGCCGCGCGGCTGGAGAAGGTTGGCGATGCGCAGCTTCATCATGCGCTCGATGCGCAGCTCAACATAAAACGGCTGCTCTCCCATTTGCCCCCCAGCCACTTCAGACGTGGTGACGTGTTGTTCCACAAGGACGCGCCGAGCGATGCGCTCTACTACATTGTGCGCGGGACGATTGGTCTTCAGGAGATCGATGTCGAAGTGGGAGCCGGCACGATACTGGGAGAAATCGGACTGTTTTCTCCGGGCCATCGCCGCACTTGCACGGCCGTTTGCAAGAGCGACTGCGAATTGCTGATGGTTTCGGCGACCGACGCTATGCGGATGTATTACCAGGACCCCGAGTTTGCGACCTACCTGATCCGTCTCATCACGCGCCGGCTGGAGGCCGACAAATCGCGTTCGAAGCAGTAATTCTGCGGCGCGATTCGAGGGCCGGTCTTTAACGCCGGCTTGCCGTTGTCTGCGCCTGCCCAAATCAGGTGCTCAAGGGATGCTCAATTGCCTTTATAGAGTTCCTGTAGGCGCGCCGCCTGGCCATCCTGCTGTGAGCGCACGAGGTCTTGATAGACGTCTGCCCGGGTTTTTGCATGAAACATGGCAGGGCCGCCAGACATGGAGTTTGCAGAAGCGTCCGGACCTTCCGAATTCACTGCGCTAGCCTGCGTTGCGGTCGTCGGATCTGCGGTGGTGTCTTGCGCGTTGGCGTGCCAGGCGTACATACAGAGTAGCCCACCAGCGACGAGTAGGGCTGTTTTCATGTGAATCTCCTTGCGAAAGCATTGACGCAACATCCGGTTGCGACTAACCGGTGCAAACCCGCGAACCGCGTTCGACAGGGATGACCAGGCGCGCCTGCTTGCGAGCCACACGAGCATCGGCAGATAGGCATGGAAGTTTGCGCACGCTGCAGGTTCGACCCAGTATCGTTCTAGAATCTGGGTTCGCCTATATCACTTTGGTGGTAGATGCACGCCCTTCCTGTACCATCTACCGATCAAATTCTACTAACGTCGGCATGAGTACAGACAGCAAATCCCAAGATCCGCTTTCATCGTCCGGACCCATTCGGATGGCAGACGTCGCCCGCCTCGCGGGCGTGTCGAAGATGACGGTCTCGCGGGTTCTCACCGGACAGCATGTCGGCGCCGAGACGCGCGAGCGCGTGCTGCGCGTCGTCGCGGAAACCGGCTATGTCGCCGACGCGAGCGCCGGTGCGCTATCGTCGGGACGGTCGAATTTTGTCGTCGTGCTGGTGCCGTCTCTTTCCAGTTCCAACTTCTCGGACATGGTGCGTGGGATCAACGACGTCGTCGAATCGCGCAACCTGCAACTGCTGCTCGGTAATACTGATTACCTGCTGGAACGCGAGGAAGCGCTGATCAAGACGCTGCTGCGCTATCAGCCGCGCGGCATCGTGCTGGCAGGCAGCCACCATACCGACGAGGCGCGCTCGCTTTTGACTCGGGCGCGGATTCCGGTAATCGAAACGTGGGAGTTGCCCCGGCATCCGATCGACCGCGTCGTCGGCTTCTCGAACGCCGAAGCAGCGGGCGCCATGGTGCATTATCTCTACGCACGGGGTTATAAGCGGATCGGCTTCGTCAGCAGTGCGTCAAAACTGGACCTGCGTGGCATCGCGCGGCGGCGAGGGTATCTGAACGCGGTGCGCGCGGAGGGCCGCCATGAGGCACGCGATATCACGCAAACCGAATGGACCACCGACATGGCGCACGGTCTTGCGATGGGACATGGTGCAGCGGCGCTCGGCCTGTTGCTCGAACGCTGGCCCGATACCGACGCGGTGATGTGTGCGAGCGACATTCACGCGTTCGGCGTGATCATGGCCTGCCATCGGCGCGGCCTCGTCGTCCCCCGCGATATCGCGGTGGCGGGGTTCGGCGATTTCGAAGTGTCGCGGCATTGCTATCCAACCATCACCACTATTGCCGTCGATCCATACGGCATCGGCCATGCGGCGGGTGAGTCGCTGCTCACCGCGGTCGACGAAATCGACCATGGCGCGAAACCGAGCAAATCACGCCGCGAGAAGGACGCGCCGGCGCGCGAGCGGCGCGAGACGCCGAAGCTCGTCAAAATCCACTACGAGGTCGTGCAACGCGAGAGCGCGTGACGACCTCTTGACGACCCCTTGAAGCATCAATGATTGTGTCGCGACTCCCCGCGCGTTTCAATAATGTTCAGATACAGCGTGGCGGGTTCGAGGCACGCGCCCGTGCCTTGCTGCCCCACCATGCTGCGGTAGATCTCCTCCCATGGCGTCTTGTGCTCTAGCTTGGGTAGCGTGTACGCGGCTCTGCGCTGTGCCATCTCTTCGTCCGGAATGAGAACGTCGACCTTGCGTGAGTTGAGATCGATCCGCAAACGGTCACCCGTTCTCAGCAGTGCCAGGTTGCCGCCTACTGCAGACTCTGGCGAGACGTTGAGGATGGACGGACTCGCAGACGTGCCGCTCTGACGGCCATCGCCCAAGGTCGGCAGCGTATCGATGCCGCGTTTGATCAACGCCGCAGGCGGTTGCATATTGACGACCTCAGCGCCACCCGGATACCCAACCGGCCCGCAATTGCGAATCACCAGCACCGAATGATCGTCGACACCGAGTTCCGGATCTTCGATCCGCGCGTGATAGTCCTCAGGCCCTTCGAATACGATCGCCTTGCCTTCGAACACTTCCGGATGTGCCGGGTCGGAAAGGAAGCGTTTGCGGAACGCCTGATCGATCACGCTGATCTTCATCACCGCGCTATCGAACAGGTTGCCCGACAGCACCACGTAGCCGGCTGCTTCCCTGAGGGGCTTATCGTAGGCGCGAATCACCTCGCGGTCAGGTTCTGCAACCACCGCAAGATCCTCTTCCAACGTGCGGCCCGTGACGGTACGCACACTGCCGTCCAGCTTGCCGGCTGCAAACAGCTCACGCATCACGGCGGGCACGCCGCCCGCGCGATGGAACGCCTCGCCGAGGAAGCGCCCCGCAGGCTGGCAGTCCACCAGAAGCGGTATGTCAGGACCGAGG
>FSXK01000454.1_pt1 | contig 14881 bp, 11 predicted proteins | sample 1638101 | NCBI WGS metagenome assembly FSXK01 (sample SAMEA3914788, study PRJEB12502) | metagenome | biome: forest; material: soil | place: Canada | collected 2011-07-03 | depth 0.1 m | reverse complement strand
TGCGAAGTACGGATGACGCTGATCCGTCACGTCCCGTCGTGTGATGAACTTTGCCTCTCGCCATCGGTTTCCGTCCTGCCCGTGCGTCGACGTTTTTTGCCCGATCGTCCGGGTCTTGCCGATGGCTCGCCTGGCCATTGCAGCGCGTCCAGAAAGATTGTCCGGTCCTACTGCAGAAGGGCGCGATTTGTTGCATGCGGTTCATCCACACGCATCGCACGGCAATGCATCAAGCGCATTGAAATATGCGGTAAGGTGTTTGTCATATACGGCCGCCGCGGGTATAACATGTACCCTCGGTCGGGTTGAAGAATGACCGGCCTCCCGGTCCTTGCCCGGGAAATCGCATATCACGCGAGCTCTTCATGGATGCAGTTTCTGACGTCCTGCGCGCTGTGCGTCTAAGCGGCGCGGTGTATCTGAATGCGACCTTCACGGCACCGTGGTGCGTGATAGGTCGCACAGATGCTGCACTTTGCGCGGCCTACCTGCCGCGATCCGAGCGCGTCGTCTCATATCATCTGATCATAGAAGGGAGTTGCTGGGCCCAACTGGCAGACGACCCCGCTTCGGCTATTCATCTCAATGCCGGCGAACTGGTGGTGGTGCCGCAAGGCGAAACGCATCTGATGGGCAGTGCCGTGGATCTTGCACCCACGCCAACGGAGTTGCTATTGGCTGGTCCGATGGCGGCAGCACCCGGTGAGGTGATGGCGTTGTCTTACGGAGGTGGGGGGCATACGACTCGCATCGTATGCGGCTTTCTGGCCTGCGACGATACGCTGAGTAACCCACTGCTCTCATCGTTGCCGCGACTCTTCAAGATTGATATGCGCCACGATCCGCGAGCAGCATGGCTTGAGTCCTCTCTCAAGTTCGCAGCCATCGAAGCTGCGAATTCGCGGGCGGGCGGTACGATCGTCCTCGCCAGACTGTCCGAACTTCTGTTTGTCGAGGCGGTCCGTAGTTGTATTGAAGCGCTTCCTGCCCACCAGACAGGATGGCTGGCCGGCGTGCGCGATCGCTACGTGGGACGCGCGCTTTCGTTGCTCCATGCGCAAGCGGTCCATCCATGGACCGTCGATGAACTCGCGCGCAAGGTGGGGTTATCGCGCTCCGCGTTGGCGCAACGCTTCACCGATCTCCTGGGACAACCGCCAATGCAGTATCTGGCGCGATGGCGCATGCAGATCGCCGCGCAAGAACTTCTAACCGGCAGAAAGTCCCTCGCCGCTGTAGCCGAGCAGATTGGTTATGAGTCGGAGGCGGCTTTCAGTCGGGCCTTCAGGCGCGAATTTGGAATGCCGCCGGCAGGCTGGCGCAAGAGCAAAGGAAAGATGAACGGCGCTGCCGAATCTGCGCAGGCCACACCCGCTGCGAGTGGCATCACGTCACCAGCGGATCAGTGACGCCTACTGCCATACCGGACGCAACGTTCATTCGCACACCTCAAAGCTGACCAGGCGTTTCGGCCATATCTCCCGGTGGCCCGATCATAGAACCTCGCGTCTCCCAATCGTACATTCGAGCGTACCGGATGCCAGATCAACCCTATGGTTCTGGCCGGTAGATGAACATTCACAGCTCGACCGCAGGTAGGTCCACATTGGGAGAAATTCTATGAACGCAGTATCGCGACTCTCCGACCGCGATCGTTACGCCCGTTGCATTCGCGCCTCAAAGATGGTCAGTTGGGACATCGAGCGTGACGTGATTGGAGGCCGCACCTTTGACACGTCCGAGAAATTTCTTCCCGACGGGCTTTCACTGGCTCCGAATTTCTTCACGCTCTCCGAAAGCGAAAAGCGTTTCGTCAGCCAGATTCAGGGACGCACGTATGCCAAGGTATTCGGACTGGTAGAGCGCTTCATCAACGCCAAGGTGTTGGAAGTCAGCCGTGACTATTGGCTCGGCGACCAGGTGGCGCTCGAGGCGCTGGTCCGGTTCAGCGAAGAGGAACTCAAGCATCAGGCGCTATTTCGTCGTATCGACGAGATGATCGGTGAAACCCTTCCCCCCGGGTATCGCTTCGACGTCGACCCGGATGTCGTTGCCTCTGCAGTGCTCGGGAAAAGCACGTGGGCCGTATTGGCGCTGACGCTGGATATCGAACTGTTTAGCCAGCTCCACTACCGCCAGAGTATCGCTCCAGATGCTCAGCTGTCGGAGCTATTCAAGAACGTGTTCCTCTACCACTGGAAGGAGGAGAGCCAGCACGCCATCCTCGACGAGCTCGAATGGGTCCGTCACGACGCCACTATGACGGACCGTGATCGCGACAAGGCTGTTGACGAACTCATCGAGCTGATAGCTGCGATCGACGGCATTCTGCAGGCGCAGGCAGCAGCCGACGCGCGTTATTTCGAGGCGAACTGCGGCCGCGCAATCGACGAGGCGGAAAGCCAGTCGGTCGAAGCAAATTTCCTCGAGGCTTACCGGTGGCAATACATCCACTCGGGTGTACGTCATCCCCATTTCGGGGAGGTGCTGAATAGCCTCATCTCCGAAGACCAGGGCAGGCGCATCCAGGCTGCGCTCGCCACACTGCAGTGAGATTTACCGAAGCTGAACAATCCACGTATGTTGACGGAGATGGAATATGAATGCCAATGCACAGACCAACGAACCTAACATCGTTAACGGCCTTAACGTCGACGATTTGTTCGCCCTGATTGAGGGTGTCAAGGGCGATGTCTCGAAAGCCACCACCAGCTGGCGTGTAGCGACGAGCTGGCAGGGCCAGACTCGAACGCGCGCCGAGGTAGAGGGGTTTTCGATCGGAGGGCAGGATGTGTCGCGCCGGTTCACGATCGATATCGATGAGCCCTGCGAACTTGGTGGCTCGAACAAGTTTGCCAATCCTCAGGAGCATCTGATCGCCGCGCTGAATGCCTGCATCACGGTGGGGTACGTGGCGCAATGCGCTGTCCGCGGGATTACGCTCGAATCCCTGCAGATCGAGACCGAGGGTGAAATCGACCTGAGGGGTTTTCTTGGGCTCGACCCCAAAGTGGCAAACGGCTACGAGAGCCTGCGTTACACCGTCCGTATCAAGGGCAGCGGTACAAAGCAGCAATTCGCTGAGATCCATGACGCGGTAATGGCCACTTCTCCCAATGTCTACAATCTGGCGAACGCCGTCCCTCTGAAATCGACGCTTGTGGTTGGGTGAACTTCGCGATGTGGGCGCGGCGGTGCGTGACGAGCGCCGCCGCGGCGTGTTCCGGCCAGATGGAGGATACTTGGCGAAATAACACACCAACGCACTCAGCCAGGATTCTTCATATGAAGGCTCTCTCTCTAGTGACTCTTTCTGCTGCATTGTTCTCGTTTGGCAGTGCGGCGTACGCGGAAATCGATCAATCGCAGCCGCAGCTTCTGATCAAGAGCGCGACGCAGCAAGTGCTCGGTGAGGTGCGCACACGTGCGATCGAGCCAAACGATATTCCCCGCATCATGGATATCGTCAACCGGGACATTCTTCCGTACACCGATTTTCGCCGCACGACATCGCTCGCGATGGGTCGCTACTGGCGCACGGCTACGCCCGAGCAGCAGCAGCAACTAGTCGAACAGTTCAAGAGGCTCCTGATCTACACCTATTCGGGTGCTATCGGTCAGCTCCATCCAGATCAACAGATCGACTACCCGCCGATACACATCGCTCCAACCGATACGGACGTGGTGGTGCGCACGATTGCAAACAACAACGGCGAGCCAGCGGAGATCGACTACCGGTTGTACAGCACCCCCAAGGGCTGGCGCCTGTACGACCTGAACGTGCTCGGTGTCTGGCTGATCCAGACATATCGGCAGCAGTTCAGCGACAAGATCCAGCAAAGCGGTGTGGACGGTCTGATCCAGTTTCTCGCTGATCGCAACCAGCAGCTCGCTTCGGGCAAGCAGTAACGGGTTACCTGGCCTCTGACGGTCAGGTTGATATTTTGTAAGGAGTTGGAAAGAACGCGCGAGCGGATCATGCCAAAAGGAATGGGACGCACGTATGCGAATGCAATATCGCTCGTGTACATTGACACGTTACCCATTCCGGAACGAGTCCACTGCCATGACACCATTCGATCAAGCCAGAGGTGACAATTCGCCGTCCAGTCACGAGCGCTGGCCTCATCTGCGGTTCCATCTTCCTTACAATCACACGACGTCGACCTTCGGAGACGGCTGGTTCGCGCTCAAAGCCGAAGCATTCGCGCGCTTCTTCGGCACGCCTACGTTTCTCGTCGCGCAGACGGTAATCGTCGCGGTCTGGATCCTCGTCAACGTGGCGGGCCTGACGAAATTCGACGTCTATCCCTTCATTCTGTTGAATCTCGCCTTCAGTTTGCAGGCCGCTTATGCGGCGCCGTTGATCCTGCTGGCGCAGACGCGCCAGGCCGATCGTGACAAAGCACTCGCCGACGCAGACGCGCGTCATCGCGAGGAGATCGCGAAGTCCGCCGAACAGCGACAGTTGCAAATGGCCGAGCACACCGCGCAGATGGCCGCGCTGTTGCAGCAGAACACCGAACTCACGGAGATCACGCGGCAACTGAGCGCGAGGATCGAAGCGCTGACTCTGGAAATGCACGCGAAGGTACTGTCGGCGAAGTGAGCGGGCCCTGACGACTCCGGCATCCTGGAGTCAGAAACCGATCGTCGCGGTAGTCATGAAGGTGTTCGTGCTCGACAGCCTGTTCTTGCTGGCCACAGTCGGGACCCAACGCAGTGATGCGCTAACGGGGTTCTTGCCGCCGAGCTTCGTGTCATAAGTCACAATCGGTCCAAGTCCCACGTCGTAGCCGCGAAAGCCGTTGAGTTTGTCTGCGGTCGGACCGCTGTCGTCACCAATCTGCTGAACCGTACCCGCGATAACGCCAACTCCAACGCCGTTACCGAAACGTTTGAGCGCCATGACGTCGAGCGTGAACACGGGGGCGTTCTGATAATCGGTGGCGGAGTTGCGGGTATAGAACTCAACACCTGCAGTCGCGTCGAATTCCATACCGAGGGCTGGAGCGAGCTTGGTGCACGCGACGGTCGGGATAAAAGTCCAGGTGTTCAGACTAACGTTGGCGATGTTGTTCGGATCATATTTGCCGCTAGGCGCCCAGATATTGACGCTGAGGGCCACGTGATCGGTTGGGGAAAAGTGGTACCCGGCGATGATCGGTGTGAAGGAAACATCGAACAGACCTGACGCGTCCTGCGTAATGCCTCCGGTGCGGCTGCCAATGCCCAGTGCGGCGCTCGCACGGGTCCACGCATACGGCAGCGTGAAACTCGACGCAAAGTTCCATGGACCGGGTCCGGTGTTCCAAACCTTAAGCAGTGTCGCCAGCGTGAAGGACACTTGGGCGTCGAGGCCAAATGTTGTCTTGCCACCAATTGGCACAGGACGGCTCGCGCTGATCGAACCGTCGTAGTAGATCTCGGCGAGATTCACAATCCAGTCCGGTTCAGGCGGAACGATCCCTATGTCAGTGGTTATACCGGTGCCGGAGATTGGACGACCGAGAGCACCCTCGGTGCCGTGCGCGACGATCGGCAATCCTAACGTCAGGAAGAACGCGTAAGTGCTGAAGGTTCGCTTGAGCATGTCATTCCTCTAGCCTGCCGTTCCGACAAACCACCTGTAGTACGGGTTGTCTGCATCGACTCGCATGACGTTGCCGATATCGTCCTGCCATGCGTCGCGGTCGCCTCGGTAGGCATCGAGCGCGGCGCTGTAGAACGTCTGGAGTGTAAGGTGCTCGGTTTTCATGGCAGCGACGAAATCCTTGTCTGCGCCGGTCAAGGGCGGCTCACTGCGCAGCGCCAGCAATCGGCTCAGTACCCCGGGGAACTCGTCGTCGCGCACCCAGTTCGCGTATTCGATACGAGGGTGGTCATCGGTCACAGGCTTGGCATCCGCAGCGTAATACTCCAGACCGGCGCGGTCGGTGACCCACGTGGCGAGCAGCGCGGCGGGCGATGCGATGCCGACCTCGCGTAACGCCTTGGCGACGTCCGGCTGTTCAAAGCGCGCGCGGATGCGTGGCACATCGAGTTCGATAGGTTGCATCGAACCCACGAGCATCATCTCGTGCAACTCGGTGGTCCACAGCGTCGCATACGGGAAGGCCTGCACGAAACTCTTGATCAACGAGCGCGTGTCCTCTTCGTTTTGTGTTGCGAGCGGCAACCACTGGGCCACCAGTCCGCCGGATTCCAGCCGCGAAGCCGCAAGTCGGTAGAAATCGGACGAGTACAGATTGACTATGCCGGCAGCCGACGGAGGTGGCGGTTCTAGCGTGATCAGATCGTAGCGGTCTGTACTACGTAGCAGTTCGTGACGTCCGTCGCGTACACGGATCTGCACGCGTGGATCGGTGCTCACGCCGTAGTTGCCGTTGAACTGCGGCGAGGCGCGCACGACAGCGGGCAGCAATTCGGCGACGACGCGTCGCTCAAGTCCGGGCCAGGTCAACAACGCGCCGCTGGTGATGCCGGTGCCCAGGCCAATCACGAGCGCCGAACGCGGTGGGTCGCGGTGAATGAGCAGTGGCAGCAGCGTCTGCAGACGCATGTAGCGCAGCGAGGTCATGGCGTCGCCGGAATTCGACACGCCCTGGATATACAGGCGCTTGAAGTGGTTTTCACCCGAGCTCTGCTCGACGACCGCAACGGTGCCTCCCGTGCTTTCCTCGTAAAAGCCAAGGTTGCCACTATGTGCCTGGGCCAGCAGTGTCGCGAGCCGGTCGGACGGCGTGAGGATTGCGGCGGCGACGGAGAGCCCAGCGAGAACGGGCACGCCCCAGCGGGCGAGTCGCTGCACTGACTGCCCGCGTAGCACAGCCAGCAGGCCGAGCGCGCTTGCGGCAATCGCGAGCGCGGCGAGTGTATGAACGAGACCGAGTGCAGGCACCAGCGCGAATCCGGCAAGCAGCGTTCCGGCAATGCCGCCCGCCGTATTCAACGCGACTACTGCTCCAACATCGCGTCCCAGATGTTCTCTGTTCACGCTCAGACGCAGTGCGAACGGAAACGCTGCGCCTAGCAACAGCGTCGGCGCGAAGACGATGCACAGGCTCGCCACCGCGAAGCGGGCACACATGGCGGCAAGCAGGCTGCCGGTCGCATCCAGAATCGAATGTGATGCCTGGGACTGCCATTGAGGCAGCCAGTGCCCGAGACCGGCAATCTCCAGCAGCGCCACGAGCCCCGCGGCAGCGATCAGTAGCGCAAACGCGCCCCAAGGATCGCGCACTCGCTCGACCCGTCGGGACACCAGCGCGCTACCGAGCGCCAGCCCGAGCAAATAGGTGGCCAGCACGACGGAGAAGGCGAAGCTGCGGGTGCTGATGAATTGCACGATCGTCTGCGACCAGACCACCTCGTAGCCCAACGCAATACCGCCGGCGATGGCGTAGATCACGAGCGCCAGCCGGGTGCGGCGCGCTGGCGTCGCGGCTGGGCCAGCGGCGATGTCGACCGAAGGTGCGGGGACGGCTGCGCGAGCGTGCCCGGCGCGAGCGTGCCCGGCGCGAGTGAGGATAAATGCCAGCAGCGCGGCTATCGCATTCAACGTGGCGGCGGCATACGCGCTGCCTTGTATGCCGAGCGTGGGGATCAGGAGGAAGGAGGTAGCCAGCGTGCCTACAATCGCACCAGCCGTATTGGCAGCATACAGTCGTGCGCCCGCACGACCGACATGGTTCGCCTGAGGTGAGAGGGCTCGCATCAGCACCGGCAGCGTGCCGCCCATCAGGATCCCGGGCAAGCCGACCAGCGCGAAAGGCAGCGCCCATGCGAACGGGCCGACCTGGTCCTGCAGTGCGGCGAACGGCGCGGCCGCACGGGACAGCCCCAAGGTGCCGATTAGCGCTAATACCAAGGTGGCGGCTTCCAGGCAGGCATATAGGCGCAACGGATGCGTGCTACGGTCGGCCAGTCTGCCAAATAGCCAGCCGCCCACGGCAAGGCCGGCAAAAAATGCGCTGACGCCGATCGCCACCGCTTGCACTTCCACGCCCACCACGAGTGAGAGCTGCTTGATCCATAGCACCTGATAGATAAGCGCAGCCGCGCCCGATGCAAACAGCAGCAGTGCTGGCCAGGCGATGGCGAGCGCCGCGGGGGTGTCCTCGAGTTGGGCATACTCGCGCGGCGCAGCACGGCGCAGCGTGCGTTCCTGTTCGCGCCGCTCACGGCGCGAGGTCTTGGCATGAGGCGCGAGGGTGTCGGTCATGGATATTGATCGAAGTTAAAGCGGGTTGAAGCGGCGCCCGCCGGCAGATACCCGGCGGGCGCAGTGCAGGGAAGCGGGGCGGCCTATTCGAGCCCGCGCTTCTTGAACGACTCGTCGATCTTCCTGTCGACCTGTTTGCGCACCCCGTCGACGCTGAAGCTCGCCGGTCGCTGGCTCGGCGGATACGCGACGAACGTCTGCAGGAAGACCGTCGCTTTCATCGTCGCGATGCCGGTCAGGTAGGCGTTTTTCGTTAGCCAGTCGTTGTACTGGTCAGAGGTAATATCCGCTCGCTCGTAAGGGTCCATGCGTAGGTTGAAAATCTTCGGCAGTCTTAAGCACACCAGCGGGTCCTGCCAGATGTTGAGATTCCCTTGCGCACGCTGCTCGCAGAACACGGCTTTCCACGCCATGCCGTCCTGATCCCAGCGCATCGCGACCAGATCCCCATCGTCATCGAAGTAATAGAACTCGGTGCGCGGGTCCTTGGTCGTTTTGCCGGTCAGGAAAGGCAACTGGTCGTAGCCGTCGAGGTGCACCTTGAAGCTGGTGCCGCCTGTTTTGGGCGCCCAGCCCTTGAGCAACCTGTCCTTCACGCCGGTGTCGCCAGCGGCGTCGACTAGCGTCGGGAACCAGTCGAGTCCGGACATCATCTGGTTAGAGATCGAGCCTGGCTTGATGTGGCCCGGCCAGCGCACCATCGCCGGGACGCGGAACGCGCCTTCCCAGTTGGAATCCTTCTCGCTGCGGAACGGCGTCATTGCGGCATCGGGCCAGCTAAACATGTTGGGCCCGTTGTCCGTCGTGTAGACGACGATGGTGTTGTTGGCGATCTTCAGATCGTCGAGGAGCTTCAGTAGTTTGCCGACATCCTGGTCGTGCTCCCACATGCCGTCGGCATATTCGTTGCCGGGCATGCCGCTCTTGCCCCTGAACTCCGGCCGCACGTGGGTGAACACGTGCATGCGCGTGTAGTTCATCCACACGAAGAACGGCGTGCCGGCCTTGGCCTGCCTGGTGATGAAGTCGGCGGCGTGCTCGCCGGTTTCATCGTCGATCGTCTCCATGCGTTTGGTCGTGAGCGGCCCGGTGTCCTCGACCTTGCCGTCGGCAGTGCTATGGATCACGCCACGTGGAGAAAAGTTCTTCACGTACGGGTCGTTCTTGTCCTTAGGCCAGTAAGGGCGTTCGGGTTCTTCTTCGGCATTCAGGTGGTAGAGGTTGCCGTAGAACTCGTCGAAGCCGTGGTTCGTCGGCAGATACTCGTTCTTGTCGCCCAGGTGGTTCTTGCCGAACTGACCGGTGGCGTAGCCGAGCGACTTGAGCGCCTGCGCGATTGTCATGTCTCCCTTTTGCAACCCAACGGGCGCGCCAGGCGCCCCGACCTTCGAGAGCCCCGTGCGCAGCGGCGACTGGCCCGTAATAAACGACGAGCGCCCGGCAGTGCAACTGTTCTCTGCATAGTAGTCGGTGAACATCATGCCTTCGCTGGCGATGCGGTCGATGTTGGGCGTCGTGTAACCCATCAGGCCATGCGTGTACGCGCTGATGTTTGACTGCCCGATGTCGTCGCCGAAGATCACCAGGATGTTCGGCTTGGCCGAATTCTTCGCGGCAGGCTGGGACGCAGGAGGCGCCACGGGCTTGGCCGGCTGGGTCTGTGCGGACGCTTCGGTGGGCGGGGTCAGGACTAACACACAGACCGCCGTGATCGCTAATAGCGACACGCCAGCGGCGTAGCACCTTTTTCGCAGGAACAGTCTCATCGTTTCGCTCCAATGGAGTGGCTTCCAATCTGCCCGTCGCCTCCCTCAGGCGTTGCGGGCTGTATCGCGGCGGGCGCAACGAGCCGCGCCGCTGGTTCTTCGTTGCTCGGGCTTTCCCATGCACTCCTTACTGCTTCGCTTCGGGATAGATAGTTTTCCAGTCGTCTTTCATACTCACCACGACCCAGTGCCGCGTGACCGCCTCGTCCCACGCCTTGTCGAGCTTGCCGATCTTCGATTGGCGGTCGTAGGCGAACTCGCGTGTGGCGTCGTCGTGGTGGACGAGAAGCGCGAGATATTCGCCACTGCCGCCCGCTGTGTACTGCAGCATTTGCAAATCGCCGTCGGAATTGCCGAAGGCGAGAATTGGACGGCGCCCGATGTTGCGATAGATGCCGACCGGTTTGCCCGGACCGTCATCGACAAAATCAACCTTCGGCAGGCGCACCAGCACCGGTTGGCCGTCGCGCAGTTCATATTTGACTTCCTGACTCGAGCCGATTACCTGCTCGGGGGGAATGCCATAGGCCTTCTCGGCCCACGGCCTCATGAATTCGATCGTGCCGCCGGAGACGATGAAGGTCTTGAAGCCGTTGGCGCGCAGATAGGCCAGCAATTCGAGTTGTGGCTGATACACCAGATCGGTATAGGGGCGGTTGAATTTCGGATGCCGTGCTTTGGCGAGCCAGTCGCGGATGGTCTGATCGTAGGCGTCGACGGTCATGCCGCTATTGGCCGCCGCCACCAATTGCAGCAATGGCTTTTGCTGACTGGCGAGCGCCGCATAGTCGTGCGCCATCAGTGCCTTGAAGGCCGGATTGTTCTTCCATTCAGGATGATTCGGCGCCGCGGCCTTCACCTGATCGAGCATGAAAATGAACTGGAAGTACAGCGGTTGCTCGCTCCACAAGGTGCCGTCGTTGTCGAAGACCGCAATGCGGTCTGCGGGAGGCACAAAAGTTGGCGTGCCCTCGTGGGTGACATCGGCGACAAACTTAAGGATTGCCTGGCGAGCCGCGCCGTCACGCCAGGAGGGGAGTGCCGTGGCCGTGGCGGCACTGCCAGGCTGCATAGTCGATGCGTCGCCGCCATGGCTCGCGCAGCCGCATAGCGTCAGTGCGACAAGCGCTGCGCCGACGCAGTCCAATGAGCGGCGTAACCAGCGACGACGGCTATAGGTTTGCTGCATCTGATGTGTCCTTTTGTGTGGCGCGCTGCGATGGCCCGGGAACGGGAGAAGCGTGTGGATCAGGACTCGCCAAGACGATGCATGCTCCCGTTTACCCACCCGCAGAGGCCGCCCGATTGGCCGCTTGCTGCGCCTCCGGATGGTTCTTCCAGGTGTCCTCGTCCATCACCAGCCTGAAGCCGAGATGCGACATGCTGTTGTACGGATCGGTGCCGCGCCGCGCGCTCGGCCGGTAGCTGAGGCAGTACGCCTCGTTGCACAGGAACGAACCGCCGCGTGTCACCCGTTTGGGCGCATCGACAGGCACGCCCGGATCGGCCGGGTCCCAGGACGCGGTGGGGCCGCTCGGGTTGTCGATCACGCTCGTGTCATTGGCCGCCTCGCGTCTGAACTGGTCGGCACGGTACCAGTCGGCCGTCCATTGCCACGCGTTGCCGGTCATATCGGACAAGCCATAGCCGTTGGCCGGAAAGCTGCCCACTGGGCTCGTCCCGAGTGCACCGCCGGCCTTCGCGCTGACCACCGGGAAGGGTTGCGCCTGCTGCCCTTGCCAGACGTTAGCCATCTGCTTGCCGCCTGGCGCAAACTTGTCGCCCCAGGTGTAGGTGGCCTGTTCCAGGCCGCCGCGCGCAGCGAACTCCCACTCGGCCTCGGTCGGCAAGCGGCCGCCCGCCCACTTCGCATACGCCTGTGCGTCCTCATACGAGACCTGCACCACCGGATGATCGTCTTTGCCAATGATGTTGCTGTCCGGCCCTTCCGGATGACGCCAGTTCGCGCCGGGCACATAGCGCCACCAGCGCGAATAGTCTTCAAGCGACACAGGCTGGTCTGTGCCGACGAACACCATCGCGCCGGGCACCATGGCGCTATCGGGCGGCTGGGGCGTGCCGGGTGGCAGTTGTACCTTCAGCGTTTCCCAGTCGGGCTTTTTCTCGGCGGTCGTCACGTAGCCGGTGGCTTCGACGAACTTGCGGAATTCGGCATTGGTGACGTGATGCTGGTCCATCCAGAAGCCGTGCACGCGCACCTTGTGGGCCGGACGTTCATTGGGTTGCGCCATTTTGTAGTCGCTGCCCATCAGGAATTCGCCGCCCGGTACCCACGCCATACCCAGCGGTCCATTTTTGCCGTCGCCGTAGACGACGCGAATCGGGGCGGGGCGGTTGAGGGTGCCGACGGCCCAAGTCACAGCGCCGCCAATAAAGGCGGGCAGAATCACGAAGGCCACCGTCCAGAACAGCCATCGGCGCCAGGGGCTTGCCGCTCGCCGGGAGGAGCGCGGCGTGCTGCCGGCGGGGGACGCGCCGGCCTGGTACGCTGTGACAACTGCCTGTTTTCGTTTGGTCATGGTTGCTCTTCTATACGGTAAGCATAACTAATCACGCGAGGAACCAGACGAGTGTGCACTCCACCATCAGATACAGGTTTTACGCAATCGGTTAAAAAACTTCATTCGAAAACCGGTTCCTGACTACAGATAACAGTAAACCGGGTGGGATGCGACGTTTTTATGAAATAAAGGACAAATCCATATCGAATTTTTTAAGCTTCCTGAGCGTTGGCCGGGACCGGGAATGGCTTCGCGGGGCTTGCAACTGGCGATCCGGGACCCTGACTGGTCACACCGGGCGTGCGAACTCGCTGCGCGGTGATGCACAGAGCATTTGCGTGAACTGTTCATCAACAATCCACTGGATTCTTACGAATCGTGTACTGCAGACTAGCAATTTTTTTGGGACATTTCACGTTTTTTTAAAAAGGATTGCTAACGCTTTGACGAAGTGTGTTGGGTGCGTTACCGTAAAAAATACCAGTCGCAGTGTTTCGGCTTCAAAAAATGAAATGGTCAACCGGATTGAGAACAATGCGAGAAACTATTCTGCGGTTCGAGGCCAGCGTCGGTGAAGCGGTCGTGGGGCAGGCGGCGGTGGTGCGGCAGATCCTCATCGCGCTGCTGGCAGACGGACATGTGCTGTTGGAAAGCCTACCGGGACTGGCCAAGACGCGCACGGTCAAGGCGATCGCCGAACGGCTCGCGGCGACCATGCGGCGCATCCAGTTCACCCCGGATCTGTTGCCGTCCGACATCACCGGCGGCGAGACGCTGCTGCAGTCCGGCACGGAGCGCACCCTGACATTTCAGCCGGGGCCGATCTTCGGCAATCTGATTCTCGCCGACGAAATCAACCGCGCTCCGGCGAAAGTACAGTCCGCGTTGCTCGAAGCCATGGAAGAGCGGCAGGTGTCGGTGGCCGGCAAAACCCATCCGATGCCCGAGCTGTTCCTTGTGATGGCCACCCAGAACCCGATCGAGCAGGAGGGCACCTATCCGTTGCCGGAAGCACAGATGGACCGCTTCCTGCTAAAGGTGCTGATTACTTATCCGTCGCCAGAGAGCGAGCGCGAAATGCTGCGTCTTCTCAGACGCGAAAGCAACCACACGCCCACGCCGGTCAGCGCGCTTTCGCAGGACGTGATTTTTGCGGTGCGTCAGGCCATCAGAAGGGTGGCGGTGGCGCCGGCCATCGACGAATACATTGTTTCGCTGGTCAACGCTACGCGGCACGCGAGCGAGCTGGACCCGCAGATCGGCAAGTGGATCGAGATCGGGGCAAGCCCGCGCGGCGCGATTGGCCTCGATCGGGCGAGTCGGGTGCAGGCCTGGCTGCAAGATCGCAGCTTCGTAACGCCTGACGATGTACGGGCGGTGATTCATCCGGTGCTCAGGCACCGCCTGATCCTCTCGTACGATGCCAATGCGGACAACATCAACGCAGACAGGGTGATCGACCGGCTGATCGAGAAAGTCGCAGTGCCGGCTTAAAGAAGTGGGTTTTTTGATCGAAGCAGCACCAGAGGGGAGTGATGGTGGCGGGATCCGGATCAGCAATCGGTAGTGTCTATGTCGACGCGGCGCATCTGGCAAAGCTCGAGTTTCGCGCACGCGGCTTGAGCTTCGTTGCGCCTGCACCAGTGTCGAGCATTCTGTCCGGCAACCACGCGTCGCGCTTGCGCGGGCGCGGCCTCAATTTCGAAGAGATTCGCGGCTATCTTCCTGGGGATGACATCCGGCATATCGACTGGAAAGTGTCGCTGCGCCTCGGTAAGCCACAGGTGCGCGCCTATACGGAAGAGCGTGATCGCCCGCTGCTGGTGGTGGTCGACCAGCGCATGAGCATGTTCTTCGGCTCGAGCCGCGCATTCAAATCCGTAGTTGCCGCTGAGGCCGCCGCGCTCGCCGTGTGGATGGGCTTTGCTGCAGGCGACCGGGTGGGCGGCGTGATCTTCGATGACAGCTCCGTCGTGCGCGTGCGGCCCTTGCGCAGCCGCAGCCGCATCAAAACGCTGTTCGGCACGCTGGCCAGAATGAACAATGCCTTGCACGCCGACAGTCAACATCGGACCCATTACGGGCAACTGGATAGCGCGCTGGAAGGCGTGCTGCATCTGGCCGGGCATGACTATCTGATCTGTATCCTGAGCGACTTCGCCGGCGCAGGTGAGCGAACGCGGCAACTGCTGCGGCAACTGTCGCGGCACAACGACGTGATCGCAGCGATGGTGTTCGATCCGCTTTCGCAACGGATGCCGGAACATCGCGCGCTGGTTGTGAGCGAAGGGTATCTGCAGGTCGAGTTGCGCACCGAGAACGAACGCGTCAGGGCACCGTTAGCCAGCCTGTTCAAAGGGCGCGCGGCC
>FSXK01001227.1_pt1 | contig 14884 bp, 15 predicted proteins | sample 1638101 | NCBI WGS metagenome assembly FSXK01 (sample SAMEA3914788, study PRJEB12502) | metagenome | biome: forest; material: soil | place: Canada | collected 2011-07-03 | depth 0.1 m | reverse complement strand
TCCCGCGAGCAATACGAAGCGCTGCACGACGGCAAGCACATCGAACTCGACTGCCCGCCGCGCGATCAGTTCGTCATTGCACGCACCGGCAACACCTATGAAGTGAGCTTCCAGGACCTCGGCGTCGATTACTACGAGTTCAAGAAGTGATACAAGCCTTGAGGGCGGCGCAAGGCCGCCCTCAATCTCGCCGGTAAACAGACAACACGTTTACCCGTTATTGAGACAGCGAAGAGAGAACGCGGTACTCCGCACCAAGTGGCTCAACCGCGGGGCGTAGCTGCTCAGCCTGACGAGAATCGCCGATTAGGACAAGATGCAACTGGGCCAGTTGCTTCCCTTTTAAGCTATCCAAGGCTTTCTTCATCGCCGAATAAGCCACTCCATTGTCCCGGCTATCCACCACCAAATAGGTGGGAGTGCTCGCACCACGGGCCATGGTATCGGTCAACTGCTTCATCCATGCCGCTTCGCCAATAACCGCGCGCATCATCAGGTTACTTACACCATTGTCCGACGCGGGCACATCGAAATAGAGAAACCTTTGTTGCGCGGGGAAAGCTTTTGCTGCCAATGCAGCGCGCTGCAATTTCTGGTCAGAAACAGTTTGTTTTACCGGAGCGCATGAAGACGAACCAAGCGTAAGTGCTAGCGCGATTATCAGATGAAACCATTTCCCTTTCATTGAAACCTCCTTATTGAATATTTATTGAGTCCATCTAAAGCCCATACGAATTTTGTGTGCCTCGTTAGTGCCGAGCCTAAACGTTTGCTGCTGGTGCTGAAGAAGCTAAAGCTGCTGGTTTGGGTGTCGTGTTGTTCGCTGTGCAGGTCGTGCGCGTCGGTGAGGTTGATATTGTTTCCGGCAGCAAGCGTCAGCGCGTTGTTGGCATAGAGATAGGCCGCTTGCGGGTTGAGGTCGTTGCCGGCCGCGACAGTGTTTGCTGAAAAATAAGTCAACCTGGCACCGTTTTCGGCACCGTTTTCTGAAAACCTTGACGCGTGGATCGGCACGTTGCCGCGTCTGCACGCTGCGTTGCGCTTCGCAAGTGCGTGCGGTGCGCTCGCGGTGACGAAGCACGGTTCTTTCACAGCCATGCCTAATTTCATCGAAGCAGGGTGTTTCCACCGGCAGCTCGGTGGTGTGAAAATCGGCGACGGCTTGTCGTGCAAGACGCACATCGGGCGCGTTGCGTGCGGCCTGTTGCGCATCGACCTGACGTTGGGTACGTTCACGCTGCAGTTGCTCGTCGAGCGTGCTGGGCGGTGCCGGGGGTTTATCTTGCGACATCGCAGCGGGCGATACCGCCAAACTCGCTAACGCGAGCCAGCTAAGCCATGGCACGCCGCCACGTCCGGTTACACTATCTTCCTTGATAGCAGTGATCTCCATACATCTTCGCACGTCATTGTTAGAAGCCCATGACGATAACTTGAGATTCCATTCGCATGCGCATGCATCACAGCAATAGAGAAAACGCCTACATTTATGTTGATTTAGTGCTTACGGACAATGCTTAAAATTGGGTAATGCCATCAGCGAGTAGACTTATTGCTGCGCTGATCGGGAAACGACGGAGCTGGCACAATCATGTTCAAGCTCAAAGGCGTCCTTTCGCTACATGCCGGCGACCACGCATTAGGTGGCGCCGATCGCATCGCGTTGCTGGCGAAGATCGGCGAAACCGGATCGATTACCGCGGCGGCGCGCGCCGTGGGCATGAGTTACAAAGGCGCATGGGACGTGATCGACGCCATGAATAATCTGGCGGACGAACCCCTGGTGATGCGCGTGGCCGGCGGCAAGGGCGGCGGCGGTACGCATCTGACCGAGCGCGGGCAACGACTGGTCGAAGCCTTCGCCACGCTGGAAGATCTTCAGCGACGTTTCCTCGAACAATTCGAGAGCTTGGCCGACGCCTCGGCCACCGACATCAAGCTGATAAGGAGCCTTATGTTCCGCACCAGTGCGCGTAATCAGCTCTCCGGCCGCGTCGTGGCAATTCACAAAGGCGTGGTTAACGACACCGTCGAACTGGAACTGCCTGGCGGTGAGCGCGTGGTCGCCACACTCACCAGCGAAAGCACCCAGGATCTGGGTTTGGAAGTCGGCACCGAAGCCATCGCATTGATCAAGGCCTCGTCGGTGCTGGTGGGTCTTTCCGACGATGGCATGCGCTTGTCGGCGCGCAACCAGTTTGCCGGCACGGTGACCCAGGTGACGCTGGGAGCGGTGAACGCGGATGTGCGTATCCGCCTGGCGGGCGGCAGCGTGATGTCGGCCATCGTGATGGTGGAAAGCGTTTCCTCGCTCGGATTGGAGGAAGGGGTTGCGGTGGTGGCTATCGTCAAGGCATCCAGCGTCATCCTCGGGACGACCCGCTAACTCTTGGCCAGCGCTGCCCTTTGCACCACTTGCCGGGGCATTTGAGAGTGCCTTCACACTGCCCTTGGCGGTAAACCGTCATATACTCAAGCCCATAACGCCCGAAATGGGCGCGGGGACAGGCTAATCGGATGCTTTTCAGAAGCGAGTCAGTATCCATCTGGCGACGGGCAGATGGGCGATTGGTTGCGGCAAAGAAAGCTTTCCATATGGCAACGAGCCGCACGACTACATGCCGGCTCGCGTTGCTGTTACTCACTTGCTTCGCGTGGCCAGCATTCAGCGCCTCAACGCAAGCGGACGCCTCCGCGCAACCGACGGTCCGCGTGATCGTCGATGGCAAGCCACCCATCACCTTAGACAGCGCATCTCTGGCCGCGATGCCGCGCGCAAGCGTCACGGCATCGGCCCATCACGAATCAGCCAGTCAATGGCAAGGCGTGGCGCTTGAGAACATTTTGCTGCGCGCCGGCGCACCCAGCGGCGAAGCGTTGCGTGGGCACGCCATGACGAGTGTGGTGCGCATCACCGCATCCGATCACTACCAAGTCGTTTTCAGCGTGGCCGAACTGGATTCGATGCTCGGCAACGAACAGGTAATTCTGGCCGATACGCAAGATGGTCATCCCATTACCAAGGATGGGCCCTATCGCGTCGTCGTGCCTGGCGACAAGCGGCCGGCACGCTGGATACGCAACGTCACGACGATTGAGGTTATCAACACCGCCGTACCTGCACCTTGATCCATTTCCATAACCACGCAGACAGTGATTGCGTTTCGCCACGCAGTCACGGGGAGACTTCCACATGCTGAAGAGATGGATTGTTGCCAGTATGGCTGTTGCGTTGATGGCCGCCAGCGTCACTGCACAGGCCGATACGTCGAGCGCCGCCGATGCTCCAGCCGCCGAATCAACTCCGGCTGCTCCACCCGCCCCTGCCGCGTGCACAAGCACCCAAGAATTCTTTGCCACGGATTGCCCGCTGACCTGGCACGGCATCACCCTGTACGGTGCCTATGACCTCGGCGTGGGCTGGGTCAGCCATGGCATGCCGACCAACGGCCATAACTATGAAGGCGAATCGTTGGTCAATCGCAACGGCAATCGGTCTCGATTCCTCCTTGAGCCGAACAACCTGCAGCAGACTAGTGTAGGCATCCGGGCCAAGGAGAAGATTGTCGAGGGCTGGTCGGTGGTGTTCAACGCTTCGACCGGCATCAATCCGCAGTCCGGCGAACTCGCCAACCTGGCAGCGACCAATACCATCAACAATGGCCGGGCCAGGCAGAACTATTCGTTCGCTGGGGACGGCGCACGCGCGGGCCAGGCATTCAATGACGAAATCTATGGCGGCATATCGTCGGCGGAATTCGGCACGCTCACGTATGGTCGTCAACGCGCGCTGGGTACCGATGCGATGCTCCAATACGATCCGGCCGGGGGCGCCTATGCCTTTTCGTTCATTGGCTACAACGGCCTGATGGCCGGCGGCGGCGACACCCAGGACACGCGCTGGGACGACGCCGTGAAATACCGCCTCACCTATGGACCGTTCCATTTGGGCGCGATGTACAAATTCACCGATGGTCATGGCGGTTGCTACTCAGCCTCCGCCACCTGGACCGCCGCCACGTGTACGCCCGAAGGCACGCATAATCAGGCCTATGGACTGGACCTCGGAGGCACCTACGAGAAGCTCTCCGTCGACGTTGTCTACCAGCATGTCGATCAGGCGATCAGCGTGCTCAATCCGCTGCTGGGGCCGGAGAGTCCGTCGGCGCCCTATCAGTCGACCGTCAACAGCATCAACACAAATCCCATCACCGGCGCCAATGTGATTGGCACGGCCAACACCGAGTACGGCATCGTCACCAACAACAGCGCCATCATGTTCGCGGCTAAATATACGTGGGACGCGTTCAAGTTCTTTGTCGGCTACGAACACATTCGGCAGATGAATCCCAACAACCCTCTGGGCGTGGGCGCCTCGGCGCAAGGTGATTATCTGCTGAGCGGCGTCGAAGACAACAATCTTGATTCGCCCAAGATCGTGCAGGTCTACTGGACAGGCGTGAAATACGCTTTCGACAGCCAAACCGACATCACGCTTTCCTACTATCACGAGCTGCAGAACGACTTCCGCATCCCGGCGACTTGCTCAGTCGCGGCCGGATTCCGCAGTTCCTGTGGCGGCACCCTCAACGAGGTGTCGCTCTACGTGGATCATCACTTCACCAAGCGTTTCGACGCCTATGCCGGCGTTGCGTATTCGGACGTGAGCGGCGGCCTGGCCATCGCCATTCCTCACGGGCCGGGTGTTCCCTATTACCACGACGACAACCTTGCTCCGACCATTGGTGCTCGCTTCATCTTCTGATCGCCTACAAACTCCCATCGCGGATTGATCATGAAACTCCGCTGACGCACCGGCGACAAACAGCCGGTGCGTCGACTTCCTAAGCACGTCCATGCCGCCTATGATCGAACGGTCGTCCACGCGGAGCGAATCATGCGAGCCATTCTGATCGTCATCGGTATCGTGCTATTGGTCGGCGGCCTGTGGGCCGTGTTCGGCCACGGCAGCTACACGCAGACCGACACCTTGGTGCAACTGGGTTCGGCCAAGCTGACAGCCACCCACGACAAGGCCATCCCGCAGTGGGCAGGCTTCTCCGGCATTGTGCTCGGCGCGCTGCTTCTGCTGGGCGGATTGGTCAAGAAGGGCTGAATCGGCCTGCTTTCGATTAAGAAAACCGCCGCAGTCGCGGCGGTTTTCGCATGGGCGGTTACAATGGCGCGATGGATGTCTCGCACCTGATCGATTCGCTCAATGACGCGCAACGCGAAGCTGTCTGCGCCCCGCCTGGCCACTATCTGGTCCTCGCCGGCGCCGGTTCCGGCAAGACCCGCGTACTCACGCACCGCATCGGCTGGCTCACCCAGGTCGAACAAGTGCCGCCGTGGGCGATTCTCGCCGTCACCTTCACCAACAAAGCCGCGGGCGAAATGCGCGCGCGCCTGGATCATCTGATTCCAGGCGGCACACAGGGTCTCACGGTAGGCACTTTCCACGGCATCGCCCATCGCCTGTTGCGGCGCCATTGGCGCGAGGCGGGTTTGCCGGAAAGCTTTCAGATCCTCGATTCCGACGATCAACAACGCCTGGTAAAGCGCGTGGTCGCCGGCCTCGGCCTGGATGAAGCGCGCTTTCCGCCACGTCAGGCTGCGTGGCAGATCAACAGCTGGAAGGACGAAGGCAAGCGCGCGGAAAACATCGAGCACGGCCAACATCCCGTCACGCGCACGCTGGTGCAGATTTATCAGGCCTATGAAGACGCCTGCCGTCGCGCCGGACTAGTCGATTTCGCCGAACTGCTGTTGCGCGCGCATGAGCTTTGGCTCAAGCAGCCGGCCATCCTGGAGCACTACCAGCACCGCTGGCGCTATCTGCTGATCGACGAATTTCAGGACACCAACGCCTTGCAGTACGCGTGGATCCGCGTGCTGGCCGGCCAGACCGGGCAAGTGTTCGTGGTCGGCGATGACGACCAGGCGATCTACGGCTGGCGCGGCGCGAAAGTAGAAAACGTGCAGCAATTCCTGCGCGATTTCCCGGGCGCGCGCACGATCAAGCTGGAACAAAACTACCGCTCCACCTCGAACATCCTGAAAGCCGCCAACAGCGTGATCGAACGCAACGGCGGCCGTCTCGGCAAGCAACTATGGACGGCCGGCGAAGAAGGCGAGCGCATTGCTGTATATGCGGCCTACAACGAACAGGATGAAGCGCGCTTCGTGATCGAACGCATCCGCGAATACATCGCCGAACATGGCGATGCGAAGGATTGCGCGATCCTGTACCGTTCCAACGCACAATCGCGCAACTTCGAAGAACAACTGATCCAGCACGACATTCCCTATCGCGTGTACGGCGGCCAGCGCTTCTTCGAGCGCGCGGAAATCAAGGACGCGCTGTCTTACCTTCGCCTCACCGCCAACCGTCATGACGACGCTGCGTTTGAACGCGCGGTCAATACGCCGCCGCGCGGAATCGGCGATCGCACGCTCGACGTGCTGCGTCGTCGCGCGCGTACCGAAAGCACGTCGATGTGGGAGGCCGCATTGAATGAACTCAGTAGCGGTAGCGAACTGGCGGGACGCGCGAAGAACGCGGTCAAAAGTTTTCTTGTGATGATTGACGAGATGCATCGCACTTTTTCTCCCTCTCCCCTTCGGGGAGAGGGCTGGGGTGAGGGGTCGCGCACGCCGGAAGCTCTCGCTCCAAATAGCCCCTCACCCAACCCTCTCCCCGAAGGGGAGAGGGCACTATCGGCGTTACCCCTGGCCGAACAGATCGACCACGCCATCGTGCAAACCGGCCTGCGTGATTTCTACGAGAAAGACAGCCGCGGCAACGCCGAATCGCGCGTGGAAAACCTGGACGAGTTGGTCAACGTCGCCAGCCGTTTCGAACTGACGCCCGACGATATCGATGCGGGCTTGAGCGAACTTCCGGCGTTTCTTTCGCACGCCGCACTGGAAGCTGGCGAAGGCCAGGGCGAATCGTGGGACAACTGCGTGCAGTTGATGACTCTGCACTCGGCGAAGGGCCTGGAGTTTCCGCTGGTTTTCCTGGTCGGGCTGGAGGAAGGCCTTTTTCCAAGCCAACGCTCCGTCGAGGACGAAGGACGACTGGAAGAAGAACGCCGCCTTGCTTACGTCGGCATTACCCGTGCACGCGAACGCCTGATCATCACGCACGCCGAATCGCGTCGCATGCACGGCACCGAAATGTTGGCGCGCCCCTCGCGCTTTCTCGGCGAAGTGCCACCGTCGTTGATCGACGAAGTGAGACCGCGCGTGCAGGTGAGCCGACCGCTTTACGCAGGCCGCTTCGCCGAGCCGCCGCCATCGCTGAAAGAGGATCAACCTGTAAAACTCGGCCAACGCGTCACTCACCCGAGTTTCGGCGAAGGTGTCGTGGTCAGCGCCGAAGGCAGCGGTGCGCATACGCGCCTGCAAGTGAACTTTGAGGGTGCGGGCAGCAAGTGGCTCGTCGCCGCTTACGCCAACCTCACGGTGCTTTAGGAATATCGCGCCCATGACAGAACAACGTATTGGCGACACCCGACGCGAACTGGGCTATGTCCATCGCCATCTCGAACTGATGTACCAGCGCCTTCCCTGGGGTCATCGGCTGGTAGAAGGCTTGTTCATGGCCATGCAGGCCTTGGCTGCCGGTGGGCTCGGTTATGGATTGGGCTTGCTGCTGCATACCCAGCAGGCGTTCTGGGGGGCCCTCACCGCGATCGCGGTGACGCAACAAACGTATGTGGACACGCGCAAATCCTCGCTCGATCAAGTGATCGGTGCGGCCATCGGCGCGGCCGTCGCGCTGATCGGCGCGTACATGGCGCACGACAATTATTTGGTTTACGCCGTGACGATGGCTATCGCGATCGTGCTGTGCTGGTGCTTCAACGTCGGGAGTGCCGGCAAATTGAGCGCCACCACGGTCACGATCGTGATGCTGGTGCCACATGAAGGTGCTTTCTGGGCGGTGGCGCTCACTCGCCTCGGCGAAGTAACCATTGGCATTGCCAGTGCATTGCTGGTGACGCGCGCCGCGCATTGGTTGGCAACGCGCTTGCTGGGCGATTCGAGCGCGGATTCTTGAGACCGTACCGCAGTTAAACGCAGGGTCTTGCTTTGAAACCCCTTCAGCAAAGGCCTGTCCATCTTGATCGACGCCACACGTTTCGATCCCGCCATGACCGACACCGCAGAAACCCACCGCCCGTTGCTCGATCACGATATCTGCGTGCATATCTTTACGGCTTCGGCCGCTATGGTCGGCGTGTGCCTGACGGTGATCGGCATCATTCGGGTGGTGATTTCGCTACGTCGACCGGATGTGTTCGGCGATGATCTCCTGGCGATCAACGCCATGCTCTATCTCGCCGCCTGCCTGGTGTCGTATTGGGCGCTGCGTACGCGCAGCCTGCGCCGCAATCACCGGCTGGAGCGCAGCGCCGATGTGTTGTTCCTGGTGGCGCTGACGCTCACGGCAGTGAATGCGGCGTTCATTGCCTGGGCGGTTTCGGTGCACTAGCCGCAGCTATGACTCCTCTCCCTGCCTAACAGGGGGAGGTTGTCAGCACCAGCCTCAGCGCAAGACCGAGCGACCCCACCCCAGCCCTCCCCTGCATGCAGGGGAGGGAGCCAAGTTCCTGTCATCCGAAAAAATTTACGCTTTCTATACGCGGGGCGACTCTTTCGCTACCCGCTTCTTATGCCCCGATGCCTAAAGTGCGCAGCTGTGCAGCATTGAGTGCATCCATGGACGTTATCTACATCACTTTCGGTTTGGTGCTGGCTGCGGCCACGCTTGGCTTCCTATTGCTTTGCGACCGCCTCGGTCCACGAAGCTGACGGCGCGCGGCGCTGCCGCGACATCCGACGCGCCCTTTTTATTGGAGCGAATCCCATGAACTTCTTCTACGGACTGGCTGCCGTCATCGCGGTGGCTTTGACGGTCTATTTGTGCGTGGCGCTGTTGAAACCGGAGTGGTTCGAATGACTGCCAATGATTTCATCCAGATCGGCATCTATCTGGTCGTCCTGCTGCTGCTCATCAAGCCCATGGGCAGCTACATGGCCCATGTATTTGCCGACCAACCCAACCGTATCACCCGTTTTGGTGGCGGCGTGGAACGGTTTATTTACCGGCTTTGCGGCATCAAGGCCGACGAGGACATGGGCTGGAAGAGCTATGGCATCGCCATGCTGCTGTTCAATGTCTGCGGCGTGTTTCTGGTTTATGCCTTTCAGCGCTTGCAGCAGTGGCTGCCGCTGAACCCGCAGCATTTCCCGGCTCTGAGCCCTGATCTGTCGATCAATACGGCGATCAGCTTCGCCACCAATACCAACTGGCAAGCCTATTCCGGCGAGTCGACGATGAGCTATCTGACCCAGATGGCAGCGTTGGCCGTGCAAAATTTCTTATCTGCGGCGACGGGTATTGCCGTGTTGATCGCCGTGGTGCGCGGTTTTGCACGCAAGACGACCAAGGGCATCGGCAATTTCTGGGTCGATCTGACGCGCACCACGCTGTACGTGCTGATGCCGTTCTCGTTCGTGCTGGCGATGCTGCTGGTATCGCAGGGCGTGATCCAGAACCTGAAGCCATATGTGGATGTACCGGTGGTGCAGACCAGCACGTACGCCAACCCGGTGACCGATGCGGCCGGCAATCCGGTGAAGGACGCCCAAGGCAACCCTGAAACCAAGCCCACACCGCTGACCACGCAAACCTTGCCGATGGGCCCGGCTGCGTCGCAAATCGCGATCAAGATGCTGGGCACCAATGGTGGTGGTTTCTTCGGTGCGAACTCGGCCCATCCGTATGAAAATCCCACGCCGTTCTCCAATTTCCTGGAGATGCTGGCGATCTTCCTGATTCCTGGAGGCTTGTGCATCACCTTCGGTGAAATGGTGGGCGACCGCCGTCAGGGCTGGGCGATTCTTGCCACGATGCTGGTGATCTTCATTCCGCTGACCATCGGCGTTACGGCTGCGGAGCAGGCTGGCAATCCGATCCTGCATAGTCTGTCGATCGACCAGCATGCCTCGGCACTGCAGTCGGGCGGCAACATGGAAGGCAAGGAAACGCGCTTTGGTATCGCCGCCAGCAGTCTGTTTACCGCGATCACCACGGCCGCATCCTGCGGTGCCGTGAACAACATGCACGACTCGCTGACACCGCTGGGCGGCCTGGTGCCGATGTGGCTGATGCAGTTGGGCGAAGTGATTTTCGGCGGTGTCGGTTCCGGTCTTTACGGCATGCTCGCCTTCGCGGTGGTGGCCGTGTTCATCGCCGGTTTGATGGTGGGCCGCACGCCGGAATACCTGGGCAAGAAGATCGAAGCGTATGAGATGAAGATGGCCAGTCTGGCCGTGCTGATTCCCTGCGCGCTGGTGGTGATCTGCACGGCGATTGCGGTGATGACCCCCATAGCTACAGCCACGGTCGGTAATCCAGGCGCACACGGCTTCAGCGAAATCCTCTACACGGTGACGTCGGCGACTAACAACAACGGCAGTGCATTCGGTGGCCTTTCCGCCAACATTCCGTTCTGGAACGTCATGCTGAGTGTGTGCATGTTCCTGGCCCGCTACACCCTGGCGATCGCGATGCTCGCGATGGCCGGTTCGCTGGCCGCGAAGAAGCATGTACCCGCTTCGGCCGGCACCTTGCCGACGCATACGCCGCTGTTCGTCACGCTGCTCACCTGTGTGGTGATCGTCATCGGCGCACTTACTTTCTTGCCCGCTTTGGCACTTGGCCCTATCGCCGAGTACCTGATGTCGGCGCATTGATTCATTCGGGATATTCAGTCCATGACTTCGCATACGCATGCCGTAAGCAGCTTCAACCGCACCTTGATCTTGAGGGCCGCTGCAGACGCGTTCCGCAAACTCTCGCCGCGCTTGCAGTTCCGCAATCCGGTGATGTTCGTGGTGTTCGTCTGCAGCGTATTGACCACCTTGCTGTGGGTGCAGGCCATCGCCGGTCACGGCGAAGCACCCACGGGCTTTATCTTCTGGGTAAGCCTGTGGCTTTGGTTCACGCTGCTATTCGCCAACTTCGCCGAAGCGCTGGCCGAAGGCCGCGGCAAGGCACAGGCGGCCGCCTTGCGCAGCTCGCGCAAGGATGTGATCGCCAAGAAACTGGCCGAACCTAAGCGCGATGCCACCCTTGTCTTCACGCCATCGAGCGAACTGCGCGCGGGCCACTATGTGTTGGTGGAAGCGAACGAGCAGATTCCCGGCGACGGCGAAGTAGTCCTCGGCGCCGCTAGCGTGGACGAAAGTGCCATCACGGGTGAATCCGCGCCGGTGATCCGCGAATCCGGCGGCGATCGTAGCGCCGTCACCGGCGGCACGCGCGTGCTGTCGGATTGGCTGGTGGTGCACATCACGCGCAATCCAGGTGAGAGCTTCCTTGATCGCATGATCGCGATGGTGGAAGGCGCTTCGCGCCGCAAGACGCCGAACGAAATCGCACTGACCATTCTGCTGGCCAAGTTCACACTGATCTTCCTGCTTGCCTGCGCCACGCTGCTGCCCTACTCCATCTACAGCGTGCAGGTTGCAGGTAAAGGCAATCCGATTACGTTGACGGTGTTGATCGCGTTGTTGGTGTGTTTGATTCCCACCACGATCGGCGCATTGCTTTCGGCCATCGGCATTGCCGGCATGGATCGTATGATCCGCGCCAACGTGATCGCCACCTCCGGCCGCGCGGTGGAAGCAGCAGGCGACGTCGATGTGCTGCTGCTCGACAAAACCGGCACCATCACGCTGGGCAATCGCCAAGCCGTCGCGTTCCATTCCGCACCGGGCATCGAGGAACGCAGTCTCGCCGATACCGCGCAGCTCGCTTCGCTGGCGGATGAAACACCGGAAGGCCGCAGTGTGGTGGTTCTTGCAAAGGAACGCTTCGGTCTGCGTGAACGCGAACTGGAATCGCTGCACGCCGAGTTTGTGCCCTTCACTGCGCAAACGCGCATGAGCGGTGTGAATATCGGCGAGCGTCGTATTCGCAAGGGTGCGCTGGATTCGGTGGAACGCTATCTCGACAGCCTCGGCAGCCATCTGCCGCCAGCTGTAAAGCGCATGGCTGAGGACATTGCACGTCGTGGCGCCACACCGCTGATCGTGACCGAAGGCGATCGCGCACTCGGTGTGATCGAGCTGAAAGACATCGTGAAAGGCGGCATCAAGGAACGTTTCGCCGAATTGCGCCGCATGGGCATCAAGACCGTGATGGTGACCGGCGACAATCCGCTCACCGCCGCGGCAATTGCGGCTGAAGCAGGCGTCGACGATTTCCTTGCCGAAGCAACTCCGGAAGCCAAGCTCAAGCTGATTCGCACTATGCAGGGCGAAAGCCGATTGGTAGCGATGTGCGGCGACGGCACCAATGACGCCCCCGCACTCGCTCAGGCCGACGTGGCCGTGGCGATGAACACAGGCACGCAAGCTGCGAAAGAAGCCGGCAACATGGTGGACCTTGATTCCAACCCCACCAAGTTGATCGAGGTGGTGGAGATCGGCAAGCAGATGCTGATCACGCGCGGATCGCTGACCACGTTCTCCATTGCCAACGACGTCGCGAAGTATTTCGCAATCATCCCGGCGGCATTCGCCACCACGTATCCGGCTTTGAACACGCTGAACGTGATGCACCTTGCGACGCCGCAAAGCGCCATCTTGTCGGCGGTGATCTTCAACGCGCTGATCATCATCTTCCTGATTCCGCTGGCATTGAAGGGCGTGAAATACCGCGCACTCGGTGCCGGAGCATTGCTGCGCCGCAACCTACTCGTCTATGGCCTGGGCGGCATCATCGTGCCGTTCATCGGCATCAAATTGATTGACATGTTGCTCGTCCTATTTGGGCTCGCCTGAGGAAACCCCTATGCACACCCTGAAACTGTCCGTATCGCTAACTGATGCCGACCACCCGCAAATGGAATTACGTGTCTCGTCTAATGATTCCGACTGCGATGTGGTGATAGAACTACCGGTACGAGGCCAGTTAAGGGCGGGTGCCAACGCCACACCCGATACACCCACGTCAGCAGAAGACGAATACGTGCTCGGCGGCTACGCCGGCATCTAACCAGAAAATCGGCGTCGCTTATTGGGCGATGCCGCCCAGTAACGCCCCGTTTGAGAGGAAGGTATGTACTTCAAGAAGGCTCTTGCCACATCGATCCTGTTGGCTGCCGCGCCGTTGTCGCAGCAAGTGCTGGCGCAATCGACCAACGTCAGCAACCTGCCGGCCAGCACCAGTCTGCCCGCATCCCCTGTCGCAACCGAAAGCGGCGATTGCAGCAAAGGATTCCTTTCGCGCTTTGCTTCTGCTTATCGCGAAGATGCGCAACCCGCCGATCCGAATGCGCCCTCGCCGCCGCGTCGCGCGATGGATGCACCGCTGGATTCGCCGCCCTTCCCCAGCGCGGAATGGCAGCTCGGTGGCGTAGCTGCACCCATCGGCGTGCCGGACCAAAACTCCACCTATCCGCTGGAGAAGGCACTGGGCTGCACGAAGCTCGGCAACTGGATGCAGCGCAACCGCATCGAGGTGTACGGCTGGGTGACTCCTTCTGCAAACCTGAGTACATCGGACCACACAAATTTCCCGCTCTCCTACAACACACGTCCGAATCGCGTTGAACTGGATCAGTTCATCACCACGATCACGCGCGTAGAAGATACCGTCCAGACCGACCATATCGACTGGGGTTTCGACATCTCCAATCTCTATGGTTATGACTACCACTACACGGTCACCAAGGGCGTCTTCAGTAATCAGTTGCTCAATAACCCCGCACCGGGTCAGCCGCTCAACGGCAAGATCTATGGCGACGATCCCATGTTGTTCTACGGCGACATCTACATTCCGTGGGTTGCCGAGGGCATGGTGATTCGCGTCGGTCGCTGGTTGTCGCTGCCGGATATCGAGGCGCAGTTTTCGCCGCAGAACTATCTGTTGACCCATTCGATTCTGTACACGGTCGACCCGTATACCCAGACCGGCATCATGACCACGACCAAGCTCAGCAGTCAGTGGACATTCCAGATCGGCATCAACGCGAGCAACGACACGGCACCGTGGAATTCCGCCGCGCGTCCGTCGCTGCAGACCTGCGTGCGCTGGGTGTCCGCTGACAACAACGACATGCTTTACCCCTGCATCAACAACTTGAACGGCAATAACTATAACTACAACAACGTGCAGATGTACGTGACAACCTGGGGCCATCGCTTCAGCAAGCGCGTGCATATGCTGACCGAGGCGTACAAGATGTTCGGCCGCGGCATTCCAGGCTATGGCCCGGGCGGCACGCCAGGTGTGGCGGGTTCGTCGCCGTTTGCGGGCGAAGCGGGCGAATTCGGCGTCGTCAACTATCTGAACTTCGAGCTTGATACGAGCAACATGCTGTCGTTCCGCAACGAGTTCTATAACGACGAAAAGGGCCAGCGCACCGGCTACGCCACGCGTTACAGCAGTCACACGTTGGGTCTTACGCATTGGGTGACACAAGATCTGGAGATCCAGCCGGAAATTCGCTACGAGCACTCGTATGACGAGAATGCTTATGACGGCGGCCGGAAGGATTACCAGGCCGTCGCCCTGCTCGACGCGATCATTCACTACTGAGGTAACCGCCATGAGCCGGTTGATACGCAATGCACTAACGATGTTGCTGGTGATGACCGCTATCACCGGCTTGATCTATCCGCTGGCTGCCACCGGCGTGGCGCAAGTGTTGTTCCCGCACCAGGCCAACGGCAGTTTGGTAGTACGCGACGGCAAGCCGATCGGCTCGGAGTTGATCGGCCAGTCCTTCACCGACCCCAAGTATTTCTGGGGTCGGCCGTCGGCCACGACGCCGCAGCCGAATAACGGCACGGCTTCGAATGG
>FSXK01000668.1_pt1 | contig 14890 bp, 15 predicted proteins | sample 1638101 | NCBI WGS metagenome assembly FSXK01 (sample SAMEA3914788, study PRJEB12502) | metagenome | biome: forest; material: soil | place: Canada | collected 2011-07-03 | depth 0.1 m | reverse complement strand
GGCACCACGAATGGAATCGATGCGTGGCGACTGTGCCGACGCTTCCGCCAACTTATGCCGCAGACGGCTGACGTGCACATCGATGCTGCGATCGAATCGCTCCAGCTCACGACCAAGCGCCACGCGCGTCAACGAGGTTTTGTCGATGACTTCGCCAGCTCGCTGCACCAACATCAGCAGCAGCGCGAATTCGGCACCGGTCAGATTGAGTTCTTGCTCGCCGGCATACGCGCGCCGCTCACCCGGCAACAGTCGTAAGACGCCTGCCGTGAGTATGCCGACGCTCTCCACCGTGTGACGACGCAGCTGCGCGCGCACACGCGCCAGCAATTCGCGCGGTAGGCATGGTTTGGAAAGATAATCGTCCGCGCCGAGTTCAAGCCCGACGACCCGATCCACCGGCTCGCCGCGCCCGGAAAGCATGATCACTGGCAAGCGATGTTGCGAACGCAATTCGCGCAATGTATCGAGACCGCTGCGACCGGGCAGCATCACGTCGAGAATCAGCAGATCCGGGCGCAACGCGGGATCGCGCAGCTGAGTCAGTACGGCATCGCCATCATGCACGACCTCTACCTGCAGGCCCTCGCGGCGCAGATATTCGGCAAGCAGCGCGCACAGCTCGCGGTCGTCATCACCAATCAGTATTCGGGACATGGGCTAGTAGCGGGAAAACCGTCAAAGAGACCGCGCTTACTATCGCATTCCGCGCTGCGATTGGCTGCTCGTGGCTTACGTCTCCCTGACTTTACCCTTCTTTACACGCCGGCAAAGATCTTAAACGCGCCTCTGCATTCAAATAGTCACAGCACCCCACTCACACATGCAGGAGCTTCACTATGCGCAAGACAATGACCCTGTCGATCATCCTGGCTGCGGCCCTAGGCTGCTCCGCACTTGCTCTCGCTCAGGGCGGTCCCGGCTTCGGCGGCCCCGGCGGTCCCGGCGGCCATGGCCATCACGGCGGCGGTTTTGGCGAGCTTCGCGGCCTGAACCTGACCGACGCCCAGAAAGCCTCCGTCAAGCAGATCGTCCAGGCCAGCTTCACCCAGCTGAAGCCGCAGTTCCAGGCCGTTCGCCAGGCGCGTCAGGCTTTTGAAGCGCTGTCGCCGACATCGTCGGGCTACCAAGCAGCCGCTGCAACGCTCGCCCAGGCCGAAGCTAGCCTGACCAGCGCTCGCATCACCGCTCGTGCAGCCGTTACCGCGCAGATCTACACCACCGTGCTGACCAGTGCACAGCAGAGCCAGGCGGCTGCGCAGAAGGCTGCGTTCCAGGCACGTAAGGCTCAGTGGCAGCAGTTCAAGGCTGCTAACCCGACGCCGTCGGCTTCGGGCTCGAGCTCGGCGCAGTAAGTTATTGAGATAAAAATTAAGTACGTCGGTTAGTCGGATCTTAGCGGACGTTCTAACCGGGAAAAACTTGAGCGATCGCCGCTGCATCGGCGATCGTCTTTTTTATGCCTGCAAGTAAAACGATCACGCGGCTTTCGGAAAATCGAGCACGGTGTCGTTGACGCGATTGACCATGTTGGTGAACAAAATCGCGCTCACCGCCAGCAAGGCTTCAATGATTTGGCGATCGCCGTAACCGGCCTTCTTCACGCTTTCGACGGCGTCCGCCGGCAACGTGCCGGACGTTGTCACCACACGCACCGCAAATTTCACCAAGGCATCGAGCTTGGCATCCGCACTGAACGCGCCACTGCGCAATTCACGCAACTCATCGGCACTGAAGCCGGCCATCTTGCCGGTCATGCTGTGTGCGGCCAAGCAATAGTCACACGCTGATACTTCGCTGACGGCCAGGTTGATCGCTTCCTGCTCTCGCGCGCTAAGTGCGCCTTGCTTCAACACCGTGCCAGTCTGCAACACGTGCGCAAGTACGGCGGGTGCGTTGCTGCCCAGGGTGAGATATGCATTGGGTACTTTGCCGACGGCGCGCTTGATGGCGGTGAACAACTGTTCGGTTTCGCCGGAGGCTTCATCGATCTTGATGGTGTGTAGACGGTTCATGAGCATTCTCCAAAGAGGATTGATTGAGAGGGATTGAGTAGGCAGCTGTCGCGACTCGCTTCGCTGCAACCGTGGATGTATCGTAGGCGCGCCTTACGCTCTCATCTGCACATAAACGTCTACTTTTATTGCTTAATCGTCTCAAAGCTAGCCATGGACAGCCTCGGCCATCTCATCCGCACGCTTTCGCCTTCCGGAACCGTGGATCTTCATTGCCTTCTCGCTGGCATGTGGGTCGCGGATCAACCCGCCGCGCCGTTGGGCCACGTGCCTTATCACGTGATTCTCAGCGGCCAATTGCGCTTGCGTTTAGGCGTCAGCAGCCAGGTATTCGGGGCGGGCGACGTGCTGATATTTCCTCATGGCGCAGGTCACACGCTGGAAAGCGCGGCTCTCGGCGAGGACGACATACCGCCGGAAGGCGACGGGGAACGGCATTTCAATGGCGTCGTCACGGAGGTGGTCGCTCAGGGCAAAGGGCCCATCCTGGACATGCTGTGCGGCAAGTTCGTGATGGGGGAGACGGCAAGCTCATTGCTGCGCCCCCTGCCCGATATGTTGCATATCCGCAGTGAGGGACGCCCATCCTTGGTGGCTCTGGTCGAGATGATGCGAAACGAAAGCATCGATCCGAGACCAGGCGGTGCAGCGGTCATCAACGATCTTTCCAGCGCTTTGTTTACGCTGTTGCTGCGCCATCTGATGACTGAGAAACATCTCACCGGCAGCGTGCTTGCCCTATTGGCGGATGCGCGTATGAGCCGTGCCGTGGAGGCCGTGCTGATGGATCCGGCGCAGCCATGGACCGTAGGTACGATGGCTCAGCGCGCACTGGTATCCCGAGCGACTTTTGCGCGTCGTTTCGCTGAGCTTGGCGGCATGTCACCGCTGGAATGGGTGACCAGCATCCGCATGGAACTGGCCGCGCGCCTGCTCGTTCGCGAAGGATTGGCCGCGAATCAGGTCGCCGAGCGATGCGGGTACGCTTCCGAGGCTGCCTTTGGACGCGTGTTCAAAAAACATTATTCAAGCGGCCCCGGCGCTTATCGCCGCAAGATGCTGAACAAAGCCGGCCGCACACAGACGTCTCCCTGATTGTCACGTCTTTGTCTTGTGCGGTGCTTAGCTTCCATGGGGCTGACCATTCAGAGGCATGCCCCATGCAGACGGAAGTCGCTGTTGCCACCGCCGCGTCGCCAAGCCAAGGTTCGGGGCGCATTTTCGGCATTGTTTTCGGCTTGATCCTATTGGTGGGCGCCGGCTATGCCGGTCTTCACCTGATCGATGATCTCTCGATTGTCCGCTCGCACTCCGCAGGGCCATTCATCCTGCTGGGTATCGCGCTGCTGATCGCATTGGGATTCGAATTCGTCAACGGTTTCCACGACACCGCCAACGCGGTGGCAACGGTGATCTACACCAATTCCATGCCAGCTAACCTGGCGGTGATCTGGTCGGGCATTTTCAACTTCATCGGTGTGCTGACATCGTCGGGTGCGGTCGCCTTCACCGTGGTATCGCTGCTGCCGGTCGAGCTGATCTTGCAGGTGGGCAGCGGTGCTGGCTTTGCCATGGTGTTCGCCTTGTTGCTGGCGGCCATCGTGTGGAATCTCGGAACCTGGTATTTCGGCCTGCCGAATTCGTCATCGCACACCTTGATTGGTTCGATCATCGGCGTTGGCCTCGCCAATCAGCTCACCTCGGTGAAAACCGGTACTAGCGGTGTGGATTGGAATGCCGCTGCGGGCGTGTTCAAAGGATTGATCTTCTCGCCCATCGCCGGCTTCATCCTCGCGGGCCTCCTGATGTTGGTGCTGAAGGCTGTGGTCAAGATTCCCGCGCTGTATAAGGCGCCGGAAGGGAAGAAGCCGCCGCCGTGGCCGATTCGCGCACTGCTCGTGTTGACCTGCACCGGCGTGAGCTTCAGCCATGGCTCCAACGACGGTCAGAAAGGCATGGGCCTGATCATGTTGATCCTGATCGGCACTGTGCCTACCGCTTACGCGTTGAATGGCGCGGTATCGGGCGGCCAGGTCAAGAGCTTTCATGAAGTCTCGGTCGCGGCGCAGCAAGTATTGGCGACTTTCGATCACGGCATCACTGTCAGCGGCGATCCGCGCGCGATCGTCACCAACGCTGTGCAACAGCGCAAACTATTGCCCGATACGGCGCCGGCTCTCTCCGAACTCATGGCTGAGATCGATCATCAGGTCGGCAATCGCACATCACTGCGCGCAGTGCCGCCAGAACAGATGGGCAACGTGCGAAATGACATCTATCTGGCTAACGCTGCGATACCGCTAGTGCTCGCGCAGCCCGGACTGAGCAAGGATCAGACGTCCGCACTTACCACCTGGCGCGGCCTCGGCACGCAGGCGATCCAGTTCATTCCACCCTGGGTGAAGGTGGCGGTAGCACTCGCGCTGGGCCTGGGAACGATGGTGGGCTGGAAGCGCATCGTGGTGACCGTCGGCGAAAAGATCGGCAAGGAGCATCTGACGTATGCGCAAGGCGCATCGGCCGAACTGATTGCGATGGGCCTGATCCAGGCTGCCGACATGTATCACCTGCCAGTAAGCACAACGCACGTGCTGACTTCCGGCGTTGCCGGCACCATGGCTGCGAATGGTTCGGGGCTGCAGTGGGCGACCGTGCGCAATCTGCTGATGGCCTGGGTGCTGACGCTGCCTGCGTCGATCTTGCTTGCAGGTGGTCTGTTCGTGGTCCTGAAGCATTTGTTCTAAGCAGATCGACCGACTGGCGATCTGCATTGGGCAAGCACAGTGCAATGCTGTGCTTGCGCATCCACTAGATGCTTTACCGCTAACCGCCGACACGCCCCGCCCAAGAAGTGGTCATCCTTGACCATGAAACCTCCTGAGATGATCGTTGGCGGTGCTTAGTGCACGTGGTGCTTGTGCGCGTGTTTCTTCGCCGCATGCTCGGCATGCTCGGTCGCATGCAGCTTATGGCCGTGCGCCAGGTGTGCGTGATGGCTAGCCTTCTCGTGATCGCCGCCTTCAGCGTGCTTGGCCGCTTCACGATGATGCTTGGCAGCTTCTTCCAGATGTTTTGCCGCTTCGTGGTGATGATGATGAATCTCGTGCTCGGTGCTCATGCAGCTCTCCTCGATAGGCGTACACCTGGCCCAGGTAGCCAGGTTCGTCCAGCTAAGCAGATGTCGGTGTCACGCTTGTGACGTTCTGCAACGTGATATCAGCAAAATCACTGCGCGCACGAGAAACAAAAACAGAACATGACATTCGCACCAACAACACGTCCCTGAACGAACGCGACGCCGCATGACTTTTTACAACATTGTTTTTACGCGCGACTTGTTGCCATGTCCGTGCGAATCGTCAGCGATGCGCCTGTTTGCGCAACCAGCAACACATTCCATGCGCAAAACAGTTCACCTGCCCAAGGAGATTGCCATGCGTAATACGTCCCTTCTGCACAAATCCCTCATCGCCGGCGGCGCGATGATCGCCTTTGCAGGCCTGCCACTCTCCCTGGTGATGGCGCAAAGCGCTCCAACTTCATCGGCCACGCCACAATCGTCGAATGCGATGCAATCGACCGGAAGCACGCCGTCGAGCAACGAGACGGTACCGGGCAAGGTCGATGACACCTGGATCACCACCAAGGTGAAATCGAAATTTACCGCCGCCAAGAACGTGAAGTCGTCCGATATCTCGGTAAGCACGACGGACGGCGCTGTCACCTTGACGGGCAGCGTGGCCTCCACCAAACAGAAGACGCACGTGATCCATCTCGCCAAGCAAGTGAAGGGCGTGAAGAGTGTCGATGCCAGTGGCTTGAGCGTCAGTGCGCCGGCGAGCTCGAGCAGTTCAAGCGGCCAGTAACAGTAAGCCATAGAGGGTGAGCGATCGAGCCGGATGACGTTTCATGTCATCCGGCTCGATGTGCGCAAGTGTGTGGCCGCTTACTCGCCTTCCTGCGCGACGAGCATATCCAGCGCATCGCGAAGATAGGTAAGTGCTTCGTCGCGCGCCGGCTCATCGACATAGTCAGGCGTGCTGGCGACAGGTTCGCCGTCCAACTCCAGTACCAGTGAAAGAGGCAAGACGTGCAACGTCGCTGCCGCACCGCCCATCGATTTCAGCTGCTTCTGCACGGCGCCGGCAGCCTTGGGATCCTTGAAGGATTTCGACAGCAGCAACTCTTCACCTTCGGAGGAGAACAGGCGAAAGCGAAAACTGCCATCCGTATCGCGGAAGCTCGCGAAGCGCGGCGACTTGACTGACTTCGATGGCAACTTCGCCTTGCCAGCATTCATGGTGACCGACGACATGGCGCGCAAGCCAATCGCATCACGCAATTCGGCAATTTTCGGGCCCGCGATGGCGCGCGCCTTACGCGCACCTTCGCGCAAGATTTCTTCGATTGCTGCCGGCCTCGCGATCAGACTCTCATAGCGTTCACGCATCGGAGCCACATCCGCTTCGACGCGCTCGAACAACACTTGCTTGGCCTCGCCCCAGCCGATGCCCTCTTCCAACGCGCGGCGAAACGCAGCGCTTTCGGCCTCGCTGGCAAAGGCGTGGAAGATGGTGAACAGCGCGGAGCTATCCGGGTCTTTCGGCTCGCCCGGCATGCGCGAATCGGTGACGATGCGCATGATCGTCTCACGCAGTTGCTTGGCGCCGCCGTCAAATAGCGGAATGGTGTTGTCGTAGCTCTTGGACATCTTGCGGCCATCGAGGCCTGGCAAGGTCGCCACTTGTTCTTCGATCAACGCTTCGGGCAACGCGAAGAACTCGCGGTGGTAGATGTGGTTGATACGCTGCGCGATGTCGCGCGCCATCTCGATGTGCTGAATCTGGTCGCGACCCACCGGCACCTGTTGCGCGTTGAACGCGAGGATGTCGGCGGCCATCAGCACCGGATACATGTACAAGCCGGCCGTGATGCCCGCATCGGGGTCTTCGCCGGTCTCAGTGTTCTTGTCCACCGCCGCCTTGTAGGCGTGCGCGCGATTGAGCAAACCCTTGGCCGTGACGCAAGTAAGGAACCAGGTGAGTTCCGGGATTTCCGGAATATCCGATTGCCGATAAAACGTGACCTTGTTCGGATCGAGCCCGGCCGCCAGCCACGTCGCCGCGATTTCTAGACGCGAGCGTTCGATGCGGGCCGGATCGTCGCTCTTGATCAGCGCGTGATAGTCGGCCATGAAGAAGAACGCATCGACATCCGCGCGACGACTGGCCGCGATCGCCGGGCGAATGGCGCCGACGTAGTTGCCCAGGTGCGGCGTGCCGGTGGTGGTGATGCCTGTAAGGACGCGAGTTTGCATGCGAGGGATATCGGCTAGTGCGAACAATGGCTGCGCGTCCGCGCACAATCGCGCGAACGGAATTCATGCAGTGTACGGGCAAAGCGACGGGACGTGACAAGCACCAATTAATCCGTACCGCGCATCAAGGTGGACTTGCCGAACAGTGACTCGACCAGCTCGACCGCCAGCTTCGCCGTCTGGTTGCGCTTGTCGTAGGCCGGATTCAACTCGACGATATCCAGCGAACCGAGCCGGCCGGTGTCGGCAATCATCTCCATGCACAGCTGTGCCTCACGATAGGTCGGACCGCCGCGCACCGTGGTGCCGACACCCGGCGCGATGGAAGGGTCGAGGAAGTCGACATCGAAACTTACGTGCAGATGAGTGTCGGCATCGATGCCTTCGAGTGCTTCTTCCATCGTGCGCTTCATGCCCACTTCGTCGATGTGGCGCATATCGTAGATATCCATCTTCGCTTCGCGCACGAGGCGCTTCTCGCCTTCGTCGACCGAACGGATGCCGATCTGGCGATACACATCGGGTGAGGTCGCCGGTACACGATCGCCAATCTCCACCAACTCGCGTGGCCCGTTGCCGCATAAGCAAGCCACTGGCATGCCATGGATGTTGCCTGACGGCGTGACCTGCGACGTGTTGAAGTCGGCATGCGCATCGAGCCACAGCACGCGCAAGTTTTTCCCTTGCTCGCGGCAATGCCGCGCCACGGCGCTGATCGAGCCGATCGCCAGGCAATGATCGCCGCCCAACATGATCGGCAGACGCCCGGCTTGCAGCTCGTGATGGATCGCCCCATGCACGGCGGTGTTCCAGGCGATGACTTCGGGCAGGTGACGATAACCACCCTCCGGCGGCTGCCAGGGATTCATCGGGCCATGCAGATTGCCGCGATCGATCACCTCCAGTCCGCGCCGCCGCAGCTTCTCTGCGAGCTGCGCCACGCGTAGGGCTTCTGGCCCCATCGATGCACCACGATGACCCGCGCCGATGTCAGTCGGCGCGCCGACCAATGCAATCACCTGCTTACTCATACTGCTTTTCTCGTGATCCTGAGCGTACTTACGCAAGTGTAGCGGGTCAAAAGCCCCCTGAGCTCAAGGGGAGTGGGCCCTAACGATACGCAGCAAAAAGCCCGCATTGCTGCGGGCCTGGGTAAAACTGGTGCCGGCACCCGGATTCGAACTGGGGACCTACCGCTTACAAGGCGGTTGCTCTACCAACTGAGCTATGCCGGCACGGGGCCGCGTATTCTAGCAGGCCTTCGCTCAAAAACAGCCTGTGCTGTGCGATCCGATTCCCGGATCGTGAATCCGGCTGCGCCAGTCGAAGTGACTGCTGTCGACGGGGATCAGGTCGAGCCAGTACTCCGGCACGGTTTCGGTGCGCTCGCTCATCTGCGCCGGGAAGCCCGCGGTGACGATTTGATCGCGGCGTTTGCGTGCATTGGCGGGGTCTTTGAACAGGCCCAATGAGACGGTGTTCTGGTCGTCACCGGAACCGACCACGAAATAATCCTGGATATTGCGCGCACCGAGCTGACGCGCCTGCGCCAGCGCTGCCGCGTGGCTAGGGCTGGGCGGCAGATGCACCCACCAGCCGCGCGATTGCGTGGTCTGTTCCTGGCGCGCGCGCGTGCGCTGCAATTCCGGGCCTAGCGCATTGCGCGCAATGCGCAGGTCTTCCTGTGTCGCGAACGGGCCCAATGCCATGCAGGCGTAGCTGAGGGCGTTTGTTGTCGATGGCGTCAACACGGTGGCCGTGCTGGCGGGCGACGCCGCCGATATGGACGACGTTGCCGGCGGTGCCACGGAGGCCGCATGTGCGGTGGTGGTCGCGGGCGGCGGCAATTCGGACAGCAGGCGCAGCTTCGGTACGCCTGGGTCGGTCGCGAAGTGGCCGTGCGTGTCGTTCTGGCCCAATAGCAGCCACGCGCCAACGGCGATGTTGAGGGCGATCAGCAGAACGAACAGCAGGCGCAGGAACATCGGCCATCCACCGGTATGGTTGGGGTCGTTCGAGGATTCTAGGGTGATGTGGGCGTCGGGTGTGAGTCCGCCCACACAAGCAGCCCACGCAACACGCTATCGGTGGCGAGTTCGGCTGGCACGCTCAACAGCGGCAGCAAGGTGGCTGCATCGCCACCGTCCAGCAACAGGCGTGGCGCTACACCGCTGGATTGATCCGCGATGCGCGCGGCAAAACGTTCGGTCAAGGCAGCGACCGCTTGCCAGCAACCGGAGGCCACGGCATCTGCGGTGTTGTCGGCGATGTCGCGTATTGCACCGGCGTGTTCGGGGCGCACGCGTGCGGTAGCGCCCAGCAGCGATTGCTGCATCAGCAACGGACCGGGCGCGATCAGACCACCCAGGTGTTGACCTTCCACCGTAAGCGCATCGAGCGTGAGCGCGGTGCCGACGCCGGCTAAAACGCATGGCGCATGTCCGGCTGCACGAGCGGCCACCATGGCCAGAAAACGATCGACACCCAACCTCTGCGGCTCGGCGTAGGCGTTACGCACACCGCATGCTTCGGCGGGTGTGCGTACCCACGCAATACCCGTGGCGAAAATGTCCGTGGCGAGCTTTTCGATCTGCGCCTCGCGAGCCGCATCGACGACCGATGCACCTAACACACGCTGCGGATGCGCCAGTGCTTGCCATGCTTGCCCAAGCACCGCAGGAACATCTTCATCCCACGCCACCGCACCGCGTGCGGACCAGCCGCCGGCCGCCGCTATCGCCCATTTCAGGCGGGTGTTGCCGAGATCGAGCAAGAGTTTCATGCGCGGCGCACCGTTACATCGGCGCTGTCGATGCCGTGCAGGCCTGCGGCGGTTTGCAACTGCAGGGCGCCGCGCGCATCGATGCCGGCGCCAATGCCGTCGAGCTCGCCTGTTGCACCGCTGACGCGCAGCGGGACGCCACGCAAGGCGTCGTGCTCGGCGTATTCGTCGACGAAGGCGGCGAAGCCGTCGCGCTCGAATTGATCCAGACCGTCGACGAGGCTGGCGATGAGCGCGGCGACCATTCTGTTTCGATCCGGCGGCGTGCCCTGCGCAAGGTCCGCCAGATCGCTCACCGGTTGGGCGGCCTGTTCGCGCAGCGCGGGTGTCAACCGCAGGTTGAGGCCGATGCCGATCACTGCCGCGCAGGGACCCTGATATTCGCCGCTCAACTCGACCAGAATGCCGGCCAGTTTGCCGCCGTCAGCCAGCACATCGTTCGGCCATTTCAGGCGCGGGCCGGTCATCGCAAGGGCTTGCAACGCGCGCAGCACGATGACACCCGTGGCCAGCGACAAACCCGACAACGACGCAAAGCCCGCATCGAACCGCTTCAGGCACGAGAGATAAATATTCAGACCCGGCGGCGACAACCAACTGCGCCCTCGCCTGCCGCGTCCAGCGGTCTGAGTCTCCGCCAACACCACGCTGAAATCCGGTGCGGCAACGCCCCGGCGCTGCAGTTCGCTGGAGGTGGAATCCAGTTCCCAATAAAGATCCAGCGCCCCCAGCCGGCGACTTATTGCTGCCGGCAAATCGGCCCGGACAGAAGATTCATCCAGCATCTGGATAGGCCATGGCAACCGATACCCGGCCGCGCCGGCCGACTCGATCGGCACGCCGCGATGGCGCAGTGCTTCGATCTGCTTCCAGATCGCGGCCCGGGTCACACCGGTCTCGGCAGCCAGACGGGAGCCAGAAAGGGTCTCCCCGCTGGCTAGGGCGGCCAAAAGTTGCTGCGGCTGCATGGTCTCAGTATTCCGGGAGACGACAGAGCGGGCGCGGCCGCGGAAAGTGGGGGGAGCCTGAACGTAGCATCGGGCGATTCTAATGGCAGGCGGCCATTCGGAAACGTCCGTACCCGGCACTGGTATCCCTGCGCGCTTTCTGGGACCATCGGGCTGATAGGCATACGCCTCAGGGGCTGATCGCCATGCGTGCCACACCATTGCTGCTCGGATGCTTGCTAAGCTTCGGCGCCATCGCTAACGCGACGGCGGGCGGGGTTGCGGCTGCCAGCACGATGAGCACAGCTTCCAACTGCAGTTGCACGAATCAGTCCAGCGGTCACGCCGTCAGCCCCGAGGCAAGTTCCTCAAACGGCGACGCGCTCAATATTCCGCACAGTGTCACTCCTTCTGTGTCATCCAGCAGAAGTACGAGCACCAGCTCCAGCAGCACGGACGAAAGCACCACGCATTTGGGCGGCAGCGACACGATACCGACCGGCTCGTCGCATGGCTCCGGCCTCAGCTGGCAGTCTCTGCTGCCCGGCTCGATCCAGTAGCAAGCGTTCCACTCCTGATCGTTACCGAGCGGACGACGTCCGCTACTCCCGCGTTCAATGCGGCGGTAACTGCACGCTGAAACGCGCGCCGCCAAACTCGGACGAACGATCGACAGTCAACTCGCCCTTATAGGCACGCACGATGTCTTGCACGATGGACAGGCCGATGCCGTGCCCTTTGACGCGCTCGTCGCCGCGCACGCCGCGCTGCAGAACTTTCTCGATCTTGTCGTCGTCGATGCCGGGACCGTCGTCTTCAACGCTGAGCAACAAGCCGGGACGCTGACGTCCACCTTGCGGCAGCGTTTTCACCACCAGCAGCACGTGGTGACCTGCCCATTTGAATGCGTTCTCCAACAGGTTGCCCATCAGTTCGAGCAAATCGCCTTGCTCGCCGTAGAACGCGGCGCCGTCTTCGATATCGAATTCGCACAGCACGTTTTTCGCGGCGTAAACCTTTTCCAGGCTTTGCACGAGGTCTTCGGCATGACCGGCGATCGGCACAGCGCTGGCAAACGTTTGGCCGCCCGAAGTGGCGGCACGTGCAAGCTGATACGCCACCAATTCATCCATGCGGCGCACCTGATCGAGCAGCGGCGTACGTTCCGTCGCGGCAAGATCGTTCGCCGACTCCACTTGCGAGCGAATCACGGCAAGCGGTGTCTTCAAACTGTGCGCAAGATCGGCCAGCGTATTGCGGTAACGCGTGCGCTGCTCGCGTTCGCTGTCGATAAAGGCGTTGATGCGGTCGGTGAGACCGGTGAGTTCGAGCGGATACTGGCTGTCCAGATGATCACTGTTGCCGCGCTCGACACGCGTCATGTCGCTGGCCACTTTGCGCAGCGGCGTAAGGCTCCAGCGCAGCAGCAGCAACTGCAGCACGATCAACATCACGCCTAACGTCGCGAGCCAGCCGACCAGGCTACGTCGATACACCGCTGTATTGCCTTCAAGTTCGTCTTCGGTCTGCGCCACGGTAAAGGTGAGATGCACTGGCTCGGGCTTGGGCGTATCCAGTGCGCCGCCTTCGTGCTCGGGCATGTCCAAGGCCACGCCGAAGCTGTAGTAGTAAAGGCGTCCAAGTTCGGTGTCGACCGGCCCGATGAATTGCGACTGCCCCGGCTCCAGCGGATGCAGGAAACTGAAATCGCGCCCAAGGGCGGATGACGATTCCCAATGAAAACCGTTATCGCCCAGCACCACCGCATACAGGCCGGAACCCGGGCGCGAAAACATCGGATCGGGCGGCGTGTCGGGCATCAACGGCTTGCCGTAGCGACTTACGTCGGTGCCGGTGATGTAGGAGATCACGTTGTCGTGCAGGCGGTCCTGCAACTTGTTGAGTTCGCTGGCGGCATACGTGCGCGACAGCGTCCAGCCGATTGCGCCGAGGAAGGCAGCCAGCACTAGGCCGGTGGTGAGGGCCGCGCGCGCCGCCAGCGAGAACGGGCGGCGCTCGGCTCCATCATTCGTCTTCGCTGCGAGGAATGGCAAAGCGATACCCGCGTCCACGCACCGTTTCGATCGGCTTCATGCCGCTTTCCGGATCCAGCTTCCTGCGCAGGCGGCCGATGAAGACCTCCAGCACGTTCGAATCGCGGTCGAAATCCTGCTGATAGATGTGCTCGGTGAGATCGGCCTTCGATACCAGTTCGCCAGCGTGCAGCATCAGGTATTCGAGCACTTTGTATTCGTAGCTGGTGAGATCCACCGGCTTGCCGTCTACCGACACCGTCTGCGCCGTGGTGTCGAGCTTGATCGGCCCACACGCCAATACCGGCTTGGACCAACCACTGGCGCGACGCACCAGCGCGTTGATGCGCGCCAGCAGCTCTTCGACGTGGAACGGCTTGACCAGATAGTCGTCGGCGCCATGCTTCAGGCCTTCGACCTTGTCCTGCCAGCTGCCGCGTGCGGTAAGGATCAGGATGGGATAGCGCTGACCGGCCTCGCGCAGCGCCTTGACCAGGTCCATGCCCGACATCTTGGGCAGGCCAAGATCGATGATGGCCAGATCGAACGGCACTTCACGGCCGAGGTAGATGCCCTCTTCGCCATCCTGGGCGGCGTCCACGGCAAACCCATCGCGTTTGAGTCGAGCCGCCAGCGTTTCGCGCAACGGCGCTTCGTCTTCGACCAGGAGGATGCGCATTAGTGTTTCTCCTTCTTGTTGCTTCCACCATTAGGGGACTTCTTGGGGGAGGATTGTGCCGCAGCCGGCGTATGCGTGCTGACATCGGATGGAACGGCGATCACCTGCACATGCCCCTCCGGGGTGAGCACCTTGATGCGGTATTCCACTCTACGGCCAATATGGCGCGGCTCCGCAGACAGCACCTTGCCGCCGACCCGTTGCTGTACCTGGACAACGGCCTGATCGAGACTCAGGCCGCTTTGCGATGGGGACGACTGGGCAGCGGCCGTACCGGCCACCAACCACCCAGCCACGACCATCGATGCTAGTAGTTTCGAACCCATAGTCCCGTGAGGAGTGCCGGAAGGGATCTCGGCTGACGCGCCATACTGCGGAACTCGGGCTGAATAGTGACCGGACGAGCGAATACCGATCACGCGGCAACCCGGATCGGGGCAATCGCTTGCTCGATGAGCGCCCATCCGGCGCCGGCCTGGTGCGCGCCCTCGCTCAAGGTGCGACGAAAGCCCCGCGCGCCCGGCTCGCCCTGATACAAGCCCAGCAGATGCCGGCTGATGTGCTTGAGCGACGTGCCGCGCGCCAATTCCGCCTCGATATACGGCCGCATATGCTGCAAGACGCTTTCACGCGAAGGCAACGGCACGCCGTACAGCGCTGCTTCGACCTGCGCCAGCACGTAGGGATCGTGGTATGCGGCGCGGCCCAGCATTACGCCGTCGGCATGGTCCAGGTGCTCGCGCACTGCATCGGCCGTGGTGATGCCGCCGTTGATGATCACCACGAGCTGCGGAAATTCCTGCCTCAAGCGATACACGCGCTGGTAATCCAGCGGTGGGATCTCGCGATTTTCCTTCGGCGACAACCCTTGCAGCCACGCCTTGCGCGCGTGCACTACCAATATCTCGACGCCAGCCTGCAGCATCGTTTCCGTGAAATGCTGCAGATCTGCGTATTCGTCTTGATCGTCCACGCCGATGCGGCATTTCACCGTAACGGGCACCGTCACCGCGTCGCGCATTGCCTTGACACAATCGCCGACCAGCACGGGCTCGCGCATCAGGCAAGCGCCAAAGCGCCCCGACTGCACGCGATCGGATGGACAGCCGACATTGAG
>FSXK01000650.1_pt1 | contig 15050 bp, 13 predicted proteins | sample 1638101 | NCBI WGS metagenome assembly FSXK01 (sample SAMEA3914788, study PRJEB12502) | metagenome | biome: forest; material: soil | place: Canada | collected 2011-07-03 | depth 0.1 m | reverse complement strand
GAGGGCGTCTGTTCGTCGCCGCGTGTGCCTCGTGCCATTACAACCGGGCGCCCGACGTCAATCCAGACAGGCCGGAGCTGGGACTGAACAGTGCCGTATTTCTGGACGATCCGTCGAACCTCATTCGCGTGATTCTGTATGGCATCAACGCGAAGGACGGCGCCGCCGGCATTGTGATGCCCGGCTTCGCACGTGGCTTGACGGACGACGACGTAGCGAGCATCGCCAGTTATTTGCGCAGTACCCGAACGACCAAAGCGCCGTGGCCGGATCTCGGGAAACAGGTGGCAGCGATCCGTGCCGCAGGGCCAGGAGAAATTCGATGACAACGTTTCGTATCAATGGCCGTCCCGCCACGGTCGACACGGATCCGCAAACACCGCTGTTGTGGGTCATTCGTGACGAGGTCGGACTGAAGGGCACCAAATTCGGCTGCGGGATTGGCATGTGTGGTGCATGTACCGTCCATGTTGGTGGTCGTCCGACGCGCTCGTGCGTCACGCAGCTAGGTGCCGTGGAAGGTGCCGATATCACGACGATCGAAGGGCTCGATCCGCACGGCCAGCATCCCGTGCAACGTGCATGGAGAGAACTGCAGGTTCCCCAGTGCGGCTATTGCCAGTCCGGTCAGATCATGCAGGCGGCCGCCATGCTCAAAGACTTTCCCGATCCAACCGACGCGGATATCGACGTAGTGATGACCGGCAATCTATGCCGATGCATGACGTATTCGCGTATCCGGGAAGCAGTCAGGCGGGCTGCGCGGGAACTGGCGGAGAACAAGGCATGAGCAGGACCCAGCATGGCGGCGAAGATTCGGCCATCAATCTGTCGCGCCGTTCTTTTCTGGTGGCGACAGTTGCCACAGGCGCGTTCTTCGGCTTTTCGCAGGTCGCGTTCGCGCTCAATGCGTTCGGAGGCGCGTCGCCGGCGTCAGCATCAGCGACATCGGGCGAGCCGGCTTTCGAGCCGACCGTGTGGTTCGGGATCGACCAAGAAGGCGTTGTGTCCGTGAACGTGCCGAAGGCCGAGATGGGTCAGCACATCGGCACAGCCATAGCGCGGATTCTGGCCGACGAACTCGAAGCCGACTGGAACATGGTCCGGATTGTGGGTGTCGATACCAATCCCAGATGGGGGTTCATGGTCACGGGCGGAAGTACATCGGTGTGGGCGACGTTCCCGGTCTTTAGCCGGGCGGGTGCGGCCGGTCGTATTGCGTTGATCGAAGCAGGTGCGAAGCTGCTGGGTGTATCCGCTGCACGATGTGTTGCCCGGAACGGCGCCGTCCATGCGAATGGCCGTTCAATCAGCTACGGCGAGATCGTGCGCCGCGGCAATATCGGACGCCGCTTTTCCGCTGACGAGCTCAAAGCGCTGCATATCAAAGGCGCCGCCAATCGCACGTTGATCGGAAAGCCAACGAGGGCGCTCGATGTTCCCGACAAAACCATCGGCGCGGCGGTTTATGGTATCGACGTCGCCGTGCCAGGCATGGTCTACGGCCGGCCGAAGCTGCCGCCCACGCGCTACGGATCGAAGGTGCTCTCGATCGACGACAGGGCTGCGCGAGGCGTCAAAGGCTACCTGCGTAGCGTGGCGCTGGACGATCCGTCCGGAACGGTACCTGGTTGGGTGATGGTGATAGCGGACAGCTTCCACGCGGCGCTACGCGCGGTCGATCTCGTAAAGGTGAAGTGGCAGGTTGGCGACACGGCAACGGTATCCGAAAAGGATCTGTTCGACCATGCCGCAGCGCTGGTGGCTGACCGGCGCCAGGGCGCGCTGCTCGACACAGGCGGAGGTGATGTCGACGGTGACCTCGCACGAGCAGCCAAAACGCTCGAAGGCACTTACACCACAACAGGTGTGCTGCATTTTCAGCTCGAACCTGTCAACGCCGTCGCGTTCGAGAAAGACGGCGTCTTCGAAATTCACACCGGCAATCAGGCACAGAGCTTCATTCTGCCGGTCCTCGCCAAAGCGCTTCAGGTTCCGGTGGAACGCATCGTCATGCGGACGTACCTGATAGGCGGTGGCTTCGGCCGACGGCTAAACGGCGACTATGCCGTCCCTGCGGCGCTGACCACGAAGGAGCTGGGGCGTCCGTTCAAGATGGTGCTGACCCGCGAAGACGACACGCGGCTCGACTCGCTGCGCTCGCCCACGCTACAGCGGCTACGGCTTGGATGGAATAACGATGGAAAGATCGTGGCGATGGAACACGTCGCGGTTGCAGGCTGGCCGAGTCTGACGGTGTTTCCGGAAAACCTGCAGAAGGGCACCAATGGTGCACCGTACGATCCGTTCTCGATCTCGGGCGCGGACCACTGGTACGACGTGGGCGCGCTGCGGGTCCGTGCAGTCAACAACGATCTCGCACAAAAGAGCTTTCGTCCGGGGTGGTTGCGAGCAGTCGCCCCAGGATGGACGAACTGGGCGCTCGAGTCGTTCATGGATGAGGTTGCACATGTACAGAGGATCGATCCCGTGGCGCTGCGTCTCGCGCATCTCACAGGCGCGGGCCGCAACGCCGGCACCGCGCCGAGTTCGACGGGTGGCGCGCTGCGGCAGGCCAACGTCATCCGGCGCGTGGCAGCGCGTGCGGGTTGGGGACGCGTGATGCCGCCCGACACGGGTCTCGGCCTTGCCAGTTCGTTTGGACAGGAGCGCGCGATGCCGACATGGTGTGTGTGCGTGGCGCAGGTCAAGGTAGACCGGCAGACGGGACACGTAACGGTGCAAAAGCTGTGGATGGAGATCGACGCGGGTTCCATCATCGATCCTGATGGCGCCATGGCGCAGGCCCAGGGCGCAACGTTGTGGGGCTTGAGCATAGCGCTTTACGAAGGCACCGGATTCGAAAATGGGTATGTGAAGGATCTGAATCTGGATACCTATACGCCGCTGCGCATGGCGGACGTTCCGGACATGGACATCGCCTTCGTGGACAGCACGGAGACGCCCGTCGGACTTGGTGAACCTCCGACTACCGTAGTCGCACCGGCTATCGGCAACGCAATTTATGCCGCTGTGGGCGTGCGGATGCGCCACCTGCCCGTCCGGGCAACGGACATCACGCTCGCACTGGATCAGGCTCGGCAGAAGGCCACGAGCTAACGGAAAACGACATCATGAGACAACCTTTCTACAAAGTTCTGTACGTGCAGGTGCTGCTGGCGATTGCCGCTGGCATTCTGCTCGGTCATCTGTACCCGCAGTACGCGACCGCAATGAAGCCGCTCGGGGACGCATTCATCAGGCTCATCCGCATGATCATCGGACCGGTGATCTTCTGTACGGTGGTGACGGGCATCAGCAGCATGAGCGATCTGAAAAAAGGTGGGACGCGTCGGTGGAAAGGCGCTGCTCTACTTCGAGGTCGTGTCATCCATTGCTTTGGCGATTGGCTTGCTGGCCGGCCATGTGCTCCATCCTGGCGACGGGTTCAATGTGTCGGTCGCGTCGCTGGACACGCGGGCAATAGCGGGCTTCGTCAGCCAGTCGGAACATCTCGACGGGCTGACCGGCTTTCTGTTCGGGATCATTCCCGTGTCGTTCTTCGATGCGTTTGCCAAGGCGACACGCTGCCCATCCTTTTCGTATCCGTCATGTTCGGCGTTGCGGTTTCTGCAGCGGGAGAGCAGGCAAGCGGCGTAACAGTCATGATTGAAAAGCTGTCCTCAGTATTCTTCTCTCTGGTCAAGATCGTCACTAACGCCGCGCCCGTTGGGGCATTCAATGCGATATCGTTCACTGTCAGGAAGTACGGAATTGCTTCGTTGATTCCGCTCTTCAAGTTGATCCTGACCTTCTACGTGACAGCGTTTGTATTCGTTTCAGTGGTGCTTGGGACTGTCGCCAGGATGGCGGGTTTTAACGTGTTCTGGCTTCTCGCCTATCTGAAGGATGAACTGTTCATTGTGCTTGGAACGAGCACGTCCGAAGCGGCGCTGCCTCAATTGATGCAGAAGCTGGAAAGACTGGGCTGCTCGAAAGCGGTGATTGGTCTGGTCGTGCCTACCGGGTACTCGTTCAACCTTGACGGCGTGAACATTTATATGACGCTCGCCGTTCTGTTCCTGGCCCAGGCGACGAATATACATCTGACGACCGGACAGGAATTGACGCTCCTCGCTGTAACCGTGCTCGCGTCCAAAGGATCCAGTGCAGTTGCCGGTGCAGGTTTTGTTGCCCTTGCGGCAAGTCTTGCGGTTATGCCTATCGTCCCTGTGGCATCAATGGTGCTCACCTTGGTTATCGATCGCTTCATGGCAGAATGCCGCTCATTGGTGAACATCATTGGCAATGCGGTAGCGGTTGTCGTGGTGTCGGCGTGGGAGGGAGAGCTCGATCGGTCGAAGATGCACGCGGTGCTCTACGGAGAGCGGAATCAACGCATCTCGATCGATGGATCGGTAACGCTAAATGGGTCACAATCTGTCGATGGCAAGGCGCATTAATCCGAGTCACCGATTTTCCGGCGCGGAAACAGATTCCTTGAGATATCGCGTCGGGGCCGTGAGGGACGGGGCGCATCCATCGCCCCAATTTCTTTACGAATCCGCATCGTAGCGTGCAATCACAACAGGAGAGCAGCATGCCAACTTATACTGTGATGGCGGCCGCAGGGCGGCTTACCGATCCGCAGAAGCGGGAGATCGCGCGAGACATTACGCGCGTACACAGCGAGGCGACCGGCGCGCAGGGCTTTTTCGCGCAGGTGATTTTTCAGGCCATTCCGGCTGGCGATCACTTCCTCGGCGGAGCACCGCTCGTGTCGGATCAGCTATTCGTCCAAGGACAGATCCGTGCGGGCAGAAGCGCGGATCAGAAGAGGGGTTTGCTCGACGCTCTCGTCACGCTTGTCGCAAACGCGACGGGCGCCGAAAGGCGCTCCGTTTGGGTGTATCTCTCCGAGTTACCGCCGTCCCAGATGGTTGAGTACGGTAAGGTGTTGCCCGCACCTGGAGCCGAATCGGAATGGCTCAATTCAATGCCGGCGCCCGATCGCGAATTCCTTCTCGGGATTGGGAACTAGTTGTCTCCGCGCCAGGACCAACCCTCTCGCAGGTTGTTGTAAGCCGGGAGCAAGAGGCCGAGATTCGAAAGGAGAAGGAGAAGTAAGAGAGGCTCTTGAATTGCCTCACCGTCCGACGGCGGTTGCACTGTCCGTCCGAGATGAACGAGTACCCTCGGGAAATCGGAAAGGAGGCTTTGGGGGCCGATGGCGACCCTTGGCCGGCGATCGGCTCAATGACCGCGTTGGTCGATGAGTTACCGACTGGGTGGTTGTCCGTTGTACCCCGGAAGCTGTCATTGCAGTTGTAGCGGTCCGAACGGCAGTTGTGGGTCGCGTGCTGCCGATCGCAGCCTTGCGAGGTTCAAGCTGCGTATGCCTATTGCATGAGACGGCACTCGGCCAATTGCTGCCTTTCGCCGGCACCCTCCAGCCGCCATTCAAGCGGCTTCTTCGCCTCGGACAGCTGCCTTTCGTACCGAAAAACATTCCGGACCGGGCATCGGCCATTGCGATCATGCAAGCTGAATCGCGTATTACGCTTGACGAATCGACGCTCCAGAATTGAGTCGACGCCTGAAGTCGAGTTTGTATAGCACTCACACCGGCCCCCGACGTCCCCTTCATGATGCAGTCAGCTCAAAGACGTGATAGCCCCAAGGCGGGAGATCCAGGTAGAGACCGCGCGAGACGACGTCATTACCGCCGCGTTCAAAACTCGCTGGCCCAATCATGTCCGTCAGCCGCACCGTGCGGCCGGTCACGTCGGCAAACGGGATTCGCACGTAACACTGGCTCTGGTTTCCCGCGTAGTTAACTACAACGAGCCGCCGTTCGCCGTCGTCCCGCTGCCAGATGCACGCGATGAAACAATCCGAAGTCCAGTTGCCCTCCCATGCTGGCACGATTTCAACGAGGCCCCACGTGCCTTCTCGGAAGATCGGCTGCCGCAGGACCGTCATCAAGGTCTCATAGAACCCTTGCAAGCTTGCGTCGACAGGCTCCTGCGGCGCCCGCACCAGATGCGGCGAAATCTGTTTCCTGCGGCCCTCGAACTGGCCCTGGTGAAAGAGGCGCAAACCTGGCGAAAGAAATGTGATGATGGCGCCGGCTTCATGTTCACCGGGTTCGAAGGTCGCCGCGGCGCGGGGCTCGTCGTGGTTTTCCAGGAAGCGAGCCAGCTTCTCCTCGTAATCGAGTCCGGCATGCAAGTGCTCGCGCACCGGCCGTGCGTTAGCATCGCGCAGGCGGTCGTACATCTGCTTGTCGTAGGCGTAATCGAACCCTTGTTGCAGCATTGTCCATTCGAGATCCCAATACACTTCTGCCATGAACCGGAAGTGCGGATGCTCGCGTCGTACGGCCTCGGTCGCTTTCGGCCAAAAGGGCTCGGCGCGGATGCTCCACGTCCGTTCGAACACGTCCGGCAAGACCAGCATGGCCATGTCGCAGCGTACGCCGTCGCATTGCCCGGCAATTCGCTTCAGTTCGCCGATCATTGCCTGCTGCAATGCAGGATTGCCGTAGTTGAGTTGCAGCGTGTCGGGCCAGCCGTCGAAGTAGGGGTCCCGGCCATGGGCGAGTACCAGCGGGCCATTCCTTGTCCGCACCCGGCAATAGTTGAACGGTGAGCGAACCAGGTCTGACTCGCTGCCCTGCACGAAGTAGTCCGGATGCGCGTCGATCCAGTCGTGATCAGGCGCCATGTGATTCGGCACGAAGTCGAGCATCAGCTTCAGTCCGCGTTGCTGCAGGCGCTGTCGCAAGCGGCCGAGCGCCTCGGCGCCGCCCAGATCGCGATGAACCGTGTAGCTCCGGATAGCGAACCCGGAGCCGGCGACGTCGTCGTCCGTGAGATCCGCCAGCGTATCGGCGAATTCGCGGCGCCATCCGGCATGGGCGCGGGAAACTGCCTGGGCCGCCGGGCCGGTCTGCCACACGCTCAGCAACCAGACCCAGTCGAAGCCCAGCGCGGCGAGGCGATCCAGTTCGGCATCCGGAATATCGTCGAGCGTCGCGCGCCTGCCTGACGCGCGCGACAACTCAGTCAGCCAGACGCGAGTGTTGATCTGGTACAGCACCGGGTAGCGTACGCCGGACATTTTGCTTTCCTCATTCCTCGCCAGTGTCTTCTCCGCTCACCTGTTCCCTGACGAGCCGGGACACCACGCGCCCACGATCTGTTTCCAGCATGGTTTTGGCGTCGACGCGCCCGAACAGGTCGAGTAGCGCAGCGACCAGACCCGTCCAGCCCGTCTGGTGACTGGCCCCAAGGCCCGCACCGTTGTCGCCGTGGAAGTACTCGTAAAACAGGATCAGGTCGCGCCAGTGCGGATCGTTCTGGAATTTTTCCGTTCCTCCGTAAACCGGTCGTTTGCCTTGCGCGTCGCGCAGGAACGTGTCGGTCAGGCGACGCTCGATCTCCTTCGCCACTTCGAAGAGCGTCATGTGTTGCCCGGAGCCCGTCGGGCATTCGACTTTGAAATCATCGCCAAAGAAACTGTAAAGGTTGACCAGCGCACGGACGATCAGCAAGTTGACCGGCATCCAAACCGGTCCGCGCCAGTTGGAGTTGCCGCCGAACATGCCCGTATTCGACTCGGCCGGCAAGTACTGCACCTTGTACTCTTGTCCGCCGACGTGAATGACATACGGATGCTCCAGGTGATACAGGGAGAGCGAACGGATGCCGTGGGGCCCCAGAAACTCTTTCTCGTCGAGCATGTAGCCGAGCACCCGTTCGAGCTTGCGCTTGTTCAGGATCGAGAGAAGCCTGCGGTCCTTGTAGCCGATGAAACCGCTCTCGGTCGGGGCAACCTGCGCGATCAATTCGGGGTAGCGTTTGCGAAACTGCGCGATCATCTCCAGCAGCTTCGGATAACGCGTAATGGACTGCGATTCGAACACCGTCGACGCGCACAGCGGCAGCAGCCCCACCAGCGACCTTATCTTCAGACGCGTCGTCCGACCGTCGGGGAGCCGCAGCAAATCATAGAAAAAGCCGTCCTGCTCGTCCCACATCTCGTCATCGTGTTCCCCGGGTCGGTCCATCGCATAGGCGATCCACATGAAATGCTGAACGAACTTGAAGGCGACCTCCTCGTAGATCGGATCGTATTCAGTCAGAATCACGGCCATTTCCAGCATTGTCTGGCAGTAGAACGCCATCCATGCCGTCCCATCCGCCTGCTCGAGCGACCCGCCGGTCGGCAGCTGTGCGCTGCGGTCGAAAACACCGATGTTGTCGAGACCGAGAAAGCCACCGGCGAACACGTTGCGGCCCGACGGGTCCTTGCGATTCACCCACCAGTTGAAATTAAGCATGAGCCCCTGAAACGAGCGTTCCAGGAAACGCGGGTCGGCTCGTCCCAGCTCTTTCTCGTATCTGTATAGCCAGAGCGTGGCGGCGGCATGCACAGGCGGATTCACATCGCTGAAGTTCCACTCGTAGGCTGGAATCTGGCCGCTCGGGTGCACGTAGAGACTGCGCAGCATGAGCAGTAACTGCTCCTTCGCAAAATCGAAATCGACCTGCGCCAGCGCGATCGTGTGGAAGGCCAGGTCCCAGGCCGCGTACCACGGATACTCCCACTTATCCGGCATGGAGATCACGTCGGCGTTCAGCATGTGGAACCACTCTGTGTTGCGCACATCGCTCCGTGCGGAGTCGAGCAACGGATGACTCCCGTGCTCGCGCAGCCAGAGTTCGAGATCGAAGTAGTAGTACTGCTTGCCCCACAACATGCCCGCCAACGCCTGGCGATGCACCCGATGCTGATCTTCGGTCAGCGATTTGGGCGTGATGCGCTCGTAGAACTCGTTCGCATCGGCGAGGCGGCTATCGAAGATCTGTTCGAAGCCGCCGAAGGCGTCGTCGAGTCTGGACGGCGCGAGGCGCAAGCGGATGATGGCGCTGCCGCCGCCGGGTATGTCGCAGGTGTAATGCGCCGCGGCCTTGGTTCCCGTCCTAGCTGGATTCACGGCGTCGCGCTGTCCTGAAATAACGTAGTCGTGGAATGCGTCCTTGACGAAGGGCGACGCGTTGGGTTGACCCCACAGGCGCTGCGCATTGCTTTCGTTTTCGGTGAAGAGCGTCTCCGGCGCGCCATCGCAATGGAGCCAGTATTCGCCCAGATCCTGATGCGTGGCCCGAATGGCGCCAGCGCCCGCGTCGTGCAGGAACGGCTTGCGATTGTCCTCGCCCCACGACCATGTGTTGCGGAACCAGAGTGTCGGCAAGACCCGCAGCCGTGCCGCCTCCGGTCCGCGGTTGTGCACGGAAATCCGCACGAGAATGTCTTCCGGAGCGGCCTTCGCATATTCCACGAACACGTCGAAATAACGGTCATCGTCGAAGATGCCGGTGTCGAGCAGTTCGTATTCCATCTCCTCCCGCGATCTTTTGCGGTTGGTCTCGACCAGATCCCGGTACGGATATTCCCTCTGAGGATATTTATAGAGGTACTTCATGTACGAGTGCGTGGGCGTGCTGTCGATGTAGAAGCAATACTCCTTCACGTCCTCACCATGATTGCCCTCGCTGTTGGTGAGGCCGAACAGGCGCTCCTTCAATATCGCATCGTGCTCGTTCCATAGCGCGAGCGCAAAGCACAGCCGCTGATGGTCGTCACACAGTCCGCCGAGGCCGTCCTCGCCCCACTTGTAGGCGCGTGAACGCGAATGATCATGGGTGAAGTAGTTCCAGGCATCGCCGTTGTCACTGTAGTCTTCACGCACCGTGCCCCACTGCCGCTCGCTAAGATAAGGTCCCCACTTTTTCCACGGTACCTGTGCCTCACGCGACTCGTTCAAGCGCTTTTGTTCGACCACATCGACGAATACCGGGCTCATGCTAGTTCTCCGTGACCGCTGAATAGACTCGGCTCGACGCGACGCGCGAGAACCCACGACTGATGCGTCGGTGATCAGCGTGGTCGATCCCTACTAGTGTAGTTTGTGCGGGTCGTGGAATGCGAGTTCGGCCACGATGTATTCTTGGGTGGTCACGGTCACCCAGCCTGAATCTCGACGGTTGCTCCGCTTTGACGCCGACGCCTGCCGCTGTATAGATGGCGGGCGTCACCGTCCTGAACCGGCAACTTCTTGGCCTTATGCGAAGCTCTCCATAAGACAGAGCCGGCTGCACAAATGGCTGTTCAAGTTATAAAGCGGCCGTAGCGGCGGCGTCGGGTCGGAGGGCAGGTTTGGGTCGACGTGTGCCGAACGCATCGGGCAGCACGCGGCCATGAAGAGCCAATCATGAGGCTCCGCCGAACGGCCGGTCATCGGTCTACTGGAGTCATTCGGCGTCGGACTTCGCGGTCGACTGTCAAGGTGATGGGCGATAAATCGTCGGCAGCGCGCTATGCCGCCGATCAGGGAATCATCCCGCATTCAAACAATTTGTTGGTAATTGGAGTTGCCGCCCTATCGATGAACGCGGCGCGCATCTGCGGATCGTCGCGCAGCATCTGCACCTCCTCCTGTTCTCTCTCAGACTTTGGTCGGCCCTTTTTCTTGCAACAGTTGCGCACAGGACGATTGCTGGTACTTTTGAACAAGGTTGTCGGCGATCATGTCCATAATTGCGTATTGAGCGATTGCCACACCTGCGAACAGCAGCGTCGGCACTATCGCGAATCACAGTAGACGCCTAGTCATGAGTTTGCCCGCATGTCGTGATCAAACGGTTATTCGAATTACGACGGCGTGCAGACGCCAAACAGCACGAAAACGTTTTCGTGGCTGACAAGCGTTGTCGACATGGCGCCGGTCTCGGCCGCTAAAGCAATGCCCCACGCGTAGCCCAATTCCGTGCCTTCAAGAAGGAGTTGTCCTTCGCCTGATTCCATAAAGCGAATCTCGGTGGTGCGCTGCGGCCCTACGACGAGTTTCTTCGCGAAATTGATACGCACGAATTGCGGTGCACCCAGTACCCCCGGCAGCGTTCGATAGCAAACCTCGCCAACTTCGCAGTAGTGCGCGTCGATGGTGGCGCACAGAAGCGGTTTGCTGCCGTCGAAGTCCGCGCTGAACACCCTTGAAGGCGTGGCGCAAACTAAGACTGCCAGGGCGGTTGCCGACACCATCTTCAGCATGATTGCTTCTCCAGTCCGGCGTGAACCAATGAGCGAAAGTACAGCCCCGGGGTCGGGTGAATGAAGTGCGGCTGCTATTCGACGGTATAGCCGCGCCCGGTCATGCATGCTGCAACTGCGCGGTTGTAGGTCGCAAGCTGGCTCGACGCCTGCTGATGCATGCCTTGCTGCTGCGCGGCCATTTGTTGCTGCTCGCGCCTCATTCGCATGCCGCTCCCCATCGTGCCCACAAGTGCACCGATTCCTGCGCCCTCGCCCCAATGGCCTCCGGCTGCTCCGCCGATCAGCGTGCCGAACAGCGCGCCGCCTGCGGCACCGCGCAACACTTGACCTTGCTGTTGCTGTGGGGGCGGACTGTTCGCCATCTGCTCAGCGAGCGCGACAGGATTGACGCCGGTGGTCTGTTGCGCCCACGAGTTGCATTCCGCCGTGTCGGTTTGTTGGCGCTCCCAGCTCTGGCCCCGAGCGGGATAAATGATGGGCTGCTGCGCTTGTGCTGCAAAACTGAGCGCGAGCATCGCCAGGCCGATCCAGTACCGATCAATTCGTTGCATGGCTCGAAGTCCCATAAGTCTTGGCGATCAAACGCCCCAACTGAATGACCGGGGCTCATGCTCGGGCCGACACTACGCGGCCCCAAAAAACTATCTCTCCGCCATCCGGCGATGCGCTTTGACGCAATCGACTCATTGATCGATCCTCACGCGATACGCCGGATCGCTCGTAGATCATGTCTGCATGCTGCAGGCAGTGCCACGCTCAATGATGGTCGAAGAGGGTGATCTGGCCGCTTTTATAGAGCGCTCTGACCTTGGCTTTGAATGAGGCCTTCGGTGTCTTTTTGCATTCGGCAACGATTAAGGCGACGGGCGTTGCGGTGTCGACAACCATGGTGTCGGTCTCGCTTACCCCCAGATGATCGACGCCCGCCACCCAGTAGACGAGGGCCGGCTGGTACACCTCATCTACAGCGACAAAGTCCGCGCATTTCATTTTGGCGGGGCTCATTTCCTTGCCTTTTTGAGCCAGAGCAGGTAGCGCAAAGCCAAGCATCACGGCAAGCGCAGCAACAACCCTATATTTCATGATGCTTTCCTAAGAAGGTGGTTCGGAGAGTCTGCCTGGCTCACTTAAAACAATCTTCCACGGCCGGCGGCTCTCGTCGCAGAACTTGATGTGCCGTGTGGCTACGCGGTCCGGGAACGCCTGGAAAGTTCACGCAGGCGAGCAAGCGGCCAATTCGCGCGTGATCGAGCCGCATTCAGCCCGCGATCCTTTGGTGGAAATCAATATATATATCCGCACTATTGAAAGGCAATTGGCCTTTGGTCCCATACAGGTCGATGCGCAGTCGCCCTTGTGAGTGCGCTTCGCGTGCAAATTCATGTGCGGCCCGCAACGTCTCTAATGCAGTTTGCCGTGGAAACATGCGGTGATAGCTCGGCTTGCAGGTCCGGCCGCATACGACCGCTCCGCTGTGCGGCCTGCTCAAGCGACCCGATGCGCGCTGGTTGCGTTCGACCGTCCAGTCTGCGGTTGCTCAGCGGACGTTCCCCACCTGCGACCGATAGACAGCTCCGGGTCGCGTGCTGCCGATCGCAGCCTTGCGAGGTTCAAGCTGCGTATGCCTATTGCATGAGACGGCACTCGGCCGAATTGAGACGTTCGCCGCATCCTGCTAGATCGTTGACGATCTACGAGGCCTCGCTATCGAAGTGAGACGTCACCGCCGCCAGTTGTAGACTGTGGCCCAGGACTTCGCCCAATTCCCCTGAAGGACCCGAATCATGTGCGCAACGCCTCGCGCGGAAAACTACGCTGTAGCAGCACAGGAAATCGTATCGGCGTTCCTCCACGACGATCTTTTTACCGGTGTAGTTCTGGTCGCCAAAGAGGGAGAGATAATCTTTCGTCAGGCTTTCGGTCTCGCCAATCGGCAGTGGGCCATCCCGAACACGCCAGAAACAAGGTTTCGCATCGGCTCAATCACGAAACAGTTCACGGCGGCTGCGATTCTCCGCCTCACGGAGCGCGGCAAGCTGGGCGTTCATGACCGGTTAGGTCAACACCTCCCCGACGCGCCAGATAGTTGGCATAACGTCACGATCCATCAATTGCTGACTCATACATCGGGTATCCCTTCCTATACAGACCTGCCGGACTTTTTGACTCGCATTTCGCTCGAGGAGCGAACCCCGAAGGAGATCATGGAGCTGACCGGTGGTCAGGCGCTGGAGTTTCCGCCCGGTGACCGGTTTCGCTACAGCAATACCGGGTACATACTACTTGGCAGCGTGGTGGAAGCCATCAGCGGCCAAGGTTACCCCAACTTCCTGGAAAACGAATTCTTCCAGCCCCTTGGCATGGCCGATAGCGGCTATGACCATACGTGGAAGATTGTCGAGCGGCGAGCGGACGGCTATACCTGCATCGGCGGCAAGTGGAGACATGCGCGGTTCATTGCCATGTCTTTACCCTATGCTGCCGGTGGCCTGTATTCCACTGCGGACGACTTGTATCGCTGGTCGCGGGCCCTCATGAGAGGCGATGTGATCGGACCGGCGGCTCTACAGCACATGTTGCGCGATCATGGACAGGGATATGGCTACGGCTGGTTTGTTGGGTCCGCCGATGGACGCCGCTTCGTCAGACATGGCGGCGGCATAAATGGATTCCTGAGCACTTTGGACCTGCATCCCGACGACGACCTCACCGTCATCGCTCTCGCCAATCTCCAGGCCTCGGGAGTTTCAAAGATCACCGAACGCCTTGCGCACGCAAGTCTCGGTCTATATCAGACGCCTCACGAGATCACTCTGGATGCGTCTAAACTTGACGAATATGTGGGTGTTTTTCGACTTGGTCAGCGGTGCTTTATGGAAATCTCCCTGGATAAAAGCGGGATGCTCTGTGCACACCTGACTGGTCTTCAGCGGCTAACACTGGCTTGTTCGGAACCCGATGCATTTTTTTCGCGAACTCGCGGCATTGAGATTGCGTTCAGCCGCGAGGCAGAAGGAAAGGCTTCTGTAGTGACTCTTCGCGAGCATGACGTGTCGTTCGCAGGACGAAGGATAGACGAAGCGGTCTACCGCAAGGTGAACGAAAGACAGCCGGAAAATGGCAAGGACATCTCGGCAGATTCAACGGAACTCTCGCAGTATGTTGGACGCTATCGACACCCGCTGATGCTTTTTGAAGTGACGCTCTGCGGCGAGCAGTTATCGGTGCAAGCGACCGGGCAGCAGAAGTCGAACGCTGTCTTTGAGAGTGGTCGCTGTTTTGTCCTCGATGACACACAAGCCAAGATTACTTTCGAGCACACCGACAGAGACGGAGTTTGGGGATTGACTCTACGCCACGCTGGAACACAGCTACGCGCGTTCAGGCTGTTCGACGTAAGTGCCCATGAGGGCTTGAGTCACAATTGCTGACTGTCTGTTTTGTCGAGGAGCAATGCCGGAACTTCCGAATGTCGTCCTACGCGTCGCGCTGAGCCAACCGTGTCGTGCAGAGCGCGGCCAGTTTCGGCCACTCGACATTGATGCCGGAATCGTTAGCAATCGGTGAACTCGATATTTTTTCGTCTCCCGAGGGCACTCAAAGATTGGGCCTGTAACGAAAAGGTGCGCTTGCTGGTGCTTTTCATCGGTCATTTAAAGCTTCTGCCGGCAACACCGCAAACCCACGAATATTTGGTAACCAAACATCCAGATTAAAGATTGCCTTTCCCCGGGGCGTTGAGGCCAAATTCAGCGATTAGCCGATACGAGCCGGCTATCAAAAATTTCGGCGGAAAGAAACGAAATCGGGGAGAGAAAAATGAAGATCGTGAAGTGGATCCTGCTGCTGTTGTCGATCCTGGCGCTCAGTGCGTGCCATGGGGGGGAGAGTCGCTCATCCGGTTCGGGTGTCACGGCACCGAGCGCGTC
>FSXK01000519.1_pt1 | contig 15207 bp, 14 predicted proteins | sample 1638101 | NCBI WGS metagenome assembly FSXK01 (sample SAMEA3914788, study PRJEB12502) | metagenome | biome: forest; material: soil | place: Canada | collected 2011-07-03 | depth 0.1 m | reverse complement strand
GCCGCGAGATTGATACGCCGCCAATTCGGCAAGATGCGCCGCATCGGCGCCAGTACCGGATTGGTATAGCGATAGATGAATTGGCTGAGGGGATTGTGAAAATCGGCGCGATTGGCCTCGGCCAAAAGGCGCAGCAGAAACAGGGCGGCGATGGCACCGAAGGCAACCTGGATCAGCAGCGACAGTGCGCTAAGTAGATAAACCATAAATAGATCAGTCCTTGTCCAGGGCAGCAGCCATTTCTTCGCCACGGCGTGTGGCTGCAGCCACCGCGCGGGCTACGACGCGTGGCAGTTGGTCGGCGCTGAAACTTTCCAGCGCCGCTTGCGTAGTTCCATTCGGCGACGTAACGCGTTGCCGCAACACCGTCGGCGATTCATTGCTTTCAACCAGCATGCGTCCCGCGCCCAGGCAGGTCTGTGTGGCCAAGATGCGAGCGGTGTCGCGCGGGAGCCCTTGCGCCACGGCGGCATCTTCGAGTGCCTCGACGAGGGCAAAGAAATACGCAGGGCCAGAGCCGGAGATCGCAGTGACCGTATCCATCTGTGCTTCGTCGTGGATCCAGCGGGTGACACCGACCGCATCGAGGATGTGCTGCGCTTGCTCTCGCTGCTGCGGTGTTACGCGCAAGTTGGCGCATAGGCCGGTGGCGCCAGCACCGATCAACGCCGGCGTGTTGGGCATACAGCGCACGATGGGCAGCAGATTGCCAAACCAGCGTTCCAGTTGATCGATGCGCACGCCCGCAGCAATCGAAATCAGCAACGGGCGGTTGCGCTGCAAGGTGTCGCGCAATTCGGCGTGGATCGCCGGCATCACCTGGGGTTTGACCGCCAGCAGCAGCACGTCGGCCTCCGCGGCGGCCAAGCGGTTGTCGGCGAAGGTTGCGACGCCGAAATCGCGCCCGAGGGATTCGCGAGCTTGCGCCGAAGGCTCGGCGACCCGCAGGTTGGCGGCGGCCGCGCCGGTCTTGAGCAGGCCGCCGATCAGGCTGCGCGCCATGTTGCCGCCGCCGATGAATGCAATACGTGTCATGTCGCCTTGGTCCGGCTTGTTCCAGGAGGCATACCTTACCGGACCTGACGTGACGTTGGATAAGACGCGGGTTCGGTGACAGGGTAGGCAAACTGCGCTGCCCCTGTGCGGCGAGGCAAAGGAAAGACTGGCCGCCCGACCGCTGCCGCGAGTAGTATCAGGTCGGCTGCAAGGGATCGGGGGAACGGCGGGGCAGGTATGCCCTTAGCCAGTACGTCCATCCACGGTGAACCACCGTCGTCCTGTTTGTGGCATGCACTTTCTTACTGACGATCGGTTGAGGGGATACATCCGATGGACATCGCCGAACTGCTTGCGTTCTCGGTGAAGAACAAAGCGTCCGACTTACACCTGTCGGCGGGTCTGCCGCCGATGATTCGCGTGGATGGCGACGTACGCCGCATCAACATCCCTGCACTGGAACACAAGCAGGTGCATTCGCTTATCTACGACATCATGTCGGATAAGCAGCGCCGCGATTACGAAGAATTTTTTGAGGTCGACTTCTCGTTCGAGATTCCCGGCCTCGCGCGTTTCCGCGTCAATGCGTTCAACCAGAACCGCGGTTCGGGTGCGGTGTTCCGTACCATTCCGTCCGAAGTGCTGACGATGGACGATCTGGGTTGCCCGAAGGTCTTCCGCGAGCTGATCGAGCAGCCGCAGGGTTTGATCCTGGTCACCGGGCCCACGGGTTCAGGTAAGTCCACCACGCTGGCGGCGATGGTCGACCACATCAACAAGAACGAATACGGCCACATCCTCACCGTCGAGGACCCGATCGAATTCGTGCACACCTCGCAGAAGTGCCTGGTCAACCAGCGCGAAGTGCATCGCGACACACACGGCTTCAACGAAGCGTTGCGCTCGGCACTGCGCGAAGACCCGGACTTCATCCTGGTCGGCGAGTTGCGCGACCTAGAAACCATCCGCCTGGCGCTCACCGCCGCGGAAACGGGCCACTTGGTGTTCGGTACGCTGCATACCAGCTCGGCCGCCAAGACCATCGACCGTATCATCGATGTGTTCCCGGCCGGCGAAAAGCCGATGGTGCGCTCGATGCTTTCAGAATCGCTGCGCGCGGTCATTTCGCAGACGCTGCTAAAGAAAGTCGGCGGCGGTCGTATTGCGGCGCACGAGATCATGGTGGGCATCCCGGCGATCCGTAACCTGATCCGCGAGGACAAAGTTGCGCAGATGTATTCCTCGATCCAGACCGGCCAGCAGTACGGCATGCAGACGCTGGATCAGATCCTGATCGACTTGGTGAAGCGCGGTCTGGTCACGCGGCAGCAGGCGATCGGCTACGCCAAGAACAAGGAAGTATTCAAGTAATACGGGAAGGGGGCATCCCCATCCCGACGCCCGTTCCTGTGGGAGATCGCCATGAGCGAATTCGACTTCACCTCGTTCCTGAAATTGATGGTCCACAAGAAGGCCTCGGACCTGTTCATCACTGCCGGCGTGGCACCTTCGATGAAGGTGCAGGGACGCATCGTGCCGATTACGCAAAGCCCCCTGTCCGCGCAGCAGTCGCGCGACATGGTGATCAACGTGATGACGCCGTCGCAACGCGAAGAGTTTGAAAAAACCCACGAATGCCAGTTCGCGATTTCCGCGCAAGGCGTGGGCCGCTTCCGCGTCTCGTGCTTCTATCAGCGCAACTGCGTGGGCATGGTGCTGCGCCGGATCGAGGCGAAGATTCCGTCCATCGAGGAATTGGGCCTGCCGCCGGTGATCAAGCAGCTGGCGATGACCAAGCGCGGCATCATCATCTTTGTGGGTGCGACCGGTACCGGTAAATCCACCTCGTTGGCGTCGATGGTCGGCTATCGCAACCAGAATTCGACTGGTCACATCATCACCATCGAAGACCCGATCGAATACGTGCACAAGCACGAAGGCTGCATCATCACGCAGCGCGAGCTGGGCATCGATACCGACAGCTGGGAAAACGCGCTGAAGAACACGCTGCGCCAGGCGCCCGACGTGATCCTGATCGGCGAAGTGCGTACGCGCGAGACGATGGAGTACGCGATCAACTTCGCCGAAACCGGTCACTTGTGCCTGTGTACCTTGCACGCCAATAACGCCAACCAGGCCATCGACCGCATCCTGCACTTCTTCCCGGAAGACCGGCGCCAGCAATTGTTCATGGATCTTTCGCTGAACTTGAAGGGCATCGTGGCGCAGCAGTTGATTCCCACGCCCGATGGCAAGGCGCGTCGCGTGGCGATGGAAGTAATGCTGGGCACGCCGCTGGTGCAGGATTACATCCGCCAGGGCGAGATCCACAAGCTCAAGGAAGTGATGAAGGAATCGACCAACCTTGGCATGATGACCTTCGACCAGAGCCTTGTGACGCTCTACCAAGCTGGCGAGATCAGCTACGAGGATGCGCTGCGCCACGCCGACAGCTCCAACGAAGTGCGCTTGCGCATCAAGCTCTCGCAGGGCGGCGACGCGCATACGCTGTCGCAGGGCTTGGAAGGTGTCGAGATCGAAGAGGATCGGACCAACCAGAACGGCATCGGCGGCGGCTTCCTGCGCCGTTGATCGTCAGCGTTCGATGCACAAAAAAAGGAGCCTAGCGGCTCCTTTTTTTGTTGGGCAACGCCGCAACGAGTTCGGTTACTTGAGCTCAGTGTGCGTCGTGATCACGAGGCCCTGATCGTCCATGCGCACGTTGGCGCCGATTGCCTTGATGTGAGCCGCTTCCGACTCCATGGCCGAGAACTGTGCCTTGGTGCTGGCTAGGGCTGCCGCAGTGTTCTTTTGATCATCCTGGTTGTCGGAGTCGTCGGGATTCATCGCGGCAGCCATGTTCGCCGCGTTTTCCGCACGCTGTTCCAGCAGGTGAATCCAGCTGGCGTACATGTCGCCATCGAGATGCACGCGCATCAACTCACCAGCATCGCCGCCGGGTTGTTTCATCAGGTCGGCCAGCTTGCTGTCTTCATCGGCACCCACGGCGAAGCCGAGCGATTTTGTGCCCATCGCAGCCCAGCCTTGTTCGCCGAGTGCGTTGGTGATCTGGGCCGGAAGAACGACCGGTTTGCCGTCATTGGTAAGTTTCACGCCGGCGATCAGCGGGCTGGTGACTTGGGCCATGGCCAGCAGGGCACTGGGATTGTTGCTGCCGATGACCACGCGGCCGGAGAACTTCGGCATGCCGCCACTGGGATTGGTGGTGTAGCTGTCCAAAGCGACATGCAGGCCCAGCAGATCGCCGATAGGCGGCACGGCAGCCTTCTGCACGCTGTCGCCCAGGCTGCTGAAGCTCTCATTGAGGTTCTCGAGCACTGGGCAAGTAAACGGTTTTGCGGCTACCGCATCGGCCTGAGCGCCCCAGAAGCTGCGCAGCTCGGTCATCGGCAGAGCAACGCTGATTTCGAACGGCGCCGTAGGATCGTTGCCCAGGCCCGGGAGCTCGACCTTCAGGCCGCTGAAGGCGCTGATGATGTCGCTGGCCAGCGACACGTCGAAGCGCATGTCGCGGTGTTTGTCGTCGAGCGTGGTGTAGCCCAGGCTCATCTGCGGCATCCGCGCGGCGATACGGGCCGCATCGGTCTGGCAGCTGGCAGGCACCTGCATCAGGTTCGCCACCGGTTCACCGGTCTTGGCCGATTCGTTCTCGGCGCGGGTCTTGAGCAGTGCTTGCGCTAGCGGATCGTTGCCGTCGGTAAGCAGCGGCAGCAGACGCGTCAGGTCCATCTGGCCAACCGCCCACGGTGCATAGCCCTTGGCTTTGGCCAGGTCGGTCAGTCGATCAGTGTCTTGCACGCTCTTGGCCGGGCGATCGAGACCCAGTACCTGGCGCAGCATCGGTTGCGAAGGGTCTTCGGGCAGCATCGCCAGCACCGCCTGCTTGCCGACCACGGCGATGACGAATTGCAGATGCGACACCTTCATCACGTAGCGCTGGTAGCTCTGCGTGCCGAGGGTAGCCACCTCGAATTTCTTGCCGTAGTCGTTCTGGATCTTCGCGACGAAGCTTTGGAAAGCATTGGCGTCGGCCAGTTCGATGCGCAACACTGGCGACAGGCCAAGGCCGTAGAGCGCGGCGCGGCCCTTGGGGTCGATGCCGGTGTCCTGAACGACCTGTGCGGTCGTCTTGCCGTCGAATTCACCTGCGACGGTGCGCAGATACTTCGCCATGTCCGGGTCGTTGGCGGCAAGCTGGTCGGCCTGCGCCTTCATCTGCGCCACCTGGGCCGGCATTTCGGCGTCCACCTGGGCGAAGATCGCCTGGCGCGTGTCGTTGTCCAGCACATCCAGATTCGCCAGCACATACGGCGTATCCGCCGGCGCGAAGGCCAGGGGGGCATCCTTGTCTTTGTGCGAGCAGGCAGCCAGCATGAAGCCGGACAGCGCCAGTGCAAGCACGCGCTTGGTCATACGCATAGTCGTTCCCAGGGGTGTCTTATTTACGCGGGCATTATGCCCGCTTTGTTGCAGTGCCGCTTAAGAAAACGCTTGGGGCGCTTATCGCGCCAGCATTTCGCCCAGCACGGCCATGCGCACGAAGACCCCATTGCCGACCTGCTCGAGGATGCGCGACTGCGGCCCGTCGGCGACTTCCGGCGCGATCTCGATACCCCGATTGATCGGGCCGGGGTGCATCACCAGGCATCCCTTCGCGGCTTTGGCCAGGCGGCGGACATCCAGGCCGTACTCGCGGAAATAGGCGTTTTCGTCAGGCAGATCGATGGTTGCCATGCGCTCTTTCTGCAGGCGGAGCATGATCACCGCGTCGGCGCCTTCGATCGCCTTATCGAAGTCTTCATAGAGTTTGCATTGCGGGAATTCGCTGGCGTCGGGCATCAATGCGGCGGGTCCACATAGGCGGATTTCGCCGGTGCCTAGCTTGGTCAGCGCATGCACGTCGGAGCGTGCGACGCGGGAATGCTTCACATCCCCGCAAATCACCACCGTGAGCTTGCTGAAATCCGGGCGATGTTGGCGGATCGTCAGTGCATCGAGCAGACCCTGGGTAGGATGCGCGCGGTTGCCGTCGCCGGCGTTGATCACCGATACGCCGCTCATGGCGTGACGCACCAGCTCGTCGGGGGTGCCGGACACTTTGTGTCGCACGATGATTGCGTCCAGGTGCATCGCTTCGAGCGTGTGCAAGGTGTCGAACAGTTCCTCGCCCTTGCTGGTGGAGGAAAGGCCGATGTCGAAATTGATCACGTCCGCGCTCAAGCGCCGCGCGGCCAGTTCGAACGAGGTGCGCGTGCGCGTGGACGGTTCGAAGAATAAATTGAGTACGGTGCGGCCGTTGAGCAGATCCAGCTTGCGTGTGCCGTGTGCGCAGGCGTCGCGCATGGTGATGGCGCGATCCAGCAAGCGCTCGATGCATTCGCGCGAGAGATTTTCCAGCGTGGTGAGGTGGCGCAGGCGTGGGATCATGGTGACCGTCTTGGTTTTGTTATGCGATGCGTGCAGGGATGGTTCATGGCGCGCTGGCCCCCTCATGCAACCAGCGTTCGAGAATAACGGCAGCGGCCTCGGCGTCGATTTGCGCCGCATCGCGGCGACGCTTCAGGCCGGCGGCGCGCGCATCGGCAAAACGTCGCGCTGCTTCGCGTGAGGTGTGGCGTTCGTCGACCAGCATCACCGGCACGCGATAGCGTTCGTGCAGGCGTTCGGCGAAACGTCGCGCGCGTTGGCTTGCGGCTTGCTCCGCGCCTTCCAGTGTGAGCGGTAGGCCGACGACGAGCGTGTCCGGCAACCATTCGCTGCGCAAGGCGTCGAGGGCTGCCCAATCGGGATCGTCGTCGCGCATTGCAATCGTGGTGACTGCGCGAGCGCTTGCCGTCACACGATTGCCGACCGCCACGCCGATGAGCTTGCTGCCGACATCGAAGCCGAGCGCGCAACTCATGCGTGGCCCGCGTAGCCAGGCAGTTGCAGCGGATCGACGCCGACCAGTCCAGCCGCCGCGCTCCAGCGTTCTTCCAGCGGCGTGTGGAACACCACTCGCTCGCTGGCTTCGGCGGTAAGCCAGGTATTGTCCTTCAATTCCTGCTCGAGCTGACCGGCGCTCCAACCCGCATAGCCCAGTGCCATCAGCGCCAGTCGCGGGCCTTCGCCGGCCGCCATCGCAACGAGGATGTCGCGCGAGGTGGTCACCGACCAGTCGCCATTGATGCGGTAGCTCGATTCCCAGTGGCCATGCTCACGATGCAGCACGAACCCGCGCTCCTGCTGCACAGGTCCGCCGATCAGCACTGGCGCGTCGGCCAGTTCCTGATCGTTGCAGCCCAGTTTCATTTGTGCGAGCACATCGCCAAAGCGGTATTCCGAAAGCTGGTTGACCAGCAGGCCCACCGCACCATCCTCATCGTGCTGGCAGAGGAAGGCTACGCCACGAGAAAACGGCGGCTCGGCCAGGCTGGGCATGGCGATCAGGAACTGTCCGGCGAGGGACTGGGGAGTCTTGGCGCTCATGGCCGCATTGTAAGCGTTGTGGCGTGACCGCGTCTGCCGCATGTGCGATCCGTTTGCGATGCTGAATGCCTGCTTGCGCAGGTTGTCGCGCTGTTATCGGCGGGTGAGATGGAGCGTTATGCTGGTCGGCGTTGCCATTTTTCGCGTATCTGGGCATTTTCCATGAAGCAGATGATCTGGTTCGCCCTGTCTATGATGCTGATCGCCCCTGCAGTCGCGATGGCCAAGCACGATCATGCGTACGCCGGGAATGGCCTGGCCGATACCACGGTCATGATCATCCGTCATGCGGAAAAGCCAGACAGCGGCCCAGGCTTGACGCCGGAAGGTGAAGCGCGAGCCCGGGCTTATGTGAAGTACTTCCAGCATTTCACCGTCGATGGACAGCCGATGACGCCGAATGCGCTCTATGCAACGGCCGATTCGAAGTCGAGCATGCGGCCGCGGTTGACCATCGAACCGTTGAGTCAGGCGTTGGGGTTGCCGATCGACGATCGATTTGCCGACAAGCAGACCCGCGACATCGCCGATGCATTGCGCGCGAAGACACATGGTAACCATGTGCTGATCTCTTGGCATCACGAAGAAATCCCGAAGCTGATTCGCGACCTGGGTGGCGATTCGGCAGCGTTGATCCCCGGCGACAAATGGCCTTCGGATGTGTTCGGCTGGGTGGTGGTATTACGGTACGACCACGAAGGACGACTCGCCGGTTCGCAGGTGATCCACGAACACCTGATGCCGGACGATCATTGATCGTTGGTGTTTCCTCTTCCCTGACGACCGAGGCGAGGATGTGCTCGCTTCGCGATCGCTATCCAATCGTCTAACGCGTCTTGAGTACATCGCCCGGCTGGAATTCCCAAGTGCGGGTGATGTAGAGAATGTCCACCTTCTCGCTCTTGTCCGGCGGCAATGCGGGGAACGGTGCGCACAAACGGACGATGGCTTCGGCGGCCTTGTCGATCACCGGATAGCCCGAACTTTGCGTGACATCGATGCTGTTGACGCTGCCGTCGCGATTCAGGCCGACGGTGAGGATCACATCGCCATGCAGGTTTTGTTCGCGCGCTCTCGCGGGATAGTTCAGATTGCCGACGCGCTCGACGCGATTCACCCAGCCGCGCATATAAGCCGCGTATGCGTATTCCTTGGTGCTTGCCGAGATGTATTTCTTGTGCGGGCGTTTTGCGTAAGCCTGGCGCTCTTGGCTTACTTCCGCGGCAAGCTGTGCCGCCTGTTGCTCGATCTTGGCTTCATCGGCGTCTGCTGAGTCGGGCGTATCACGCGCGTCTTTGGCGGTGTCGCTGTTGACGCTGAAGCTGGCGTTGCCCGTAGTTGTCAGCATGCGTTGATTGGTCGCTTGCTGGGGAGAGGGTGTGGCGGCCGTCACCGGCTGCGACGCAGTACCTTCACTGGGTGTGGGCAGAAGTCCTGAGAACGGTTGCGAAGGACGGCTCGCTTTATCGCTATCGCCGCCGCCCCTGTTGTTGGCCTGTGCCAGGAAGTCGGCCTTGTCGGGCGCATCGTTGTTGGCCACGTTGACCAGCGTGACATCCAGCGTGGGCAACGCAGGGCGCGTGGCGACATAAGTGACGCCGATGCCAAACAGCAGCAGGCCGTGGACCAGCAACGAGAAGATGAAGGTGGCCCCGATCTTGTTATCGCCAGGGCGGCGGGCAACTGCATTCACGCAGAAGTTTTCTCGATCGCGTCGAACAGCAATCCGGCAATATTAAGCCCGAACTGATGGTCGAGTTCGCGCACGCACGTCGGCGATGTGACGTTGATCTCGGTCAGGTAGTCGCCGATCACATCCAGGCCTACGAAACGCAGGCCGCGACGACGCAGATCAGGGGCGACTTCGGCAGCGATCCAGCGGTCGCGCTCGCTCAGCGGCACGCCTTCGCCACGGCCGCCGGCGGCAAGATTGCCGCGGAATTCATCGCCCTGAGGAATGCGTGCCAGGGCGTAAGGCACCGGCTCCCCATCAATCAGCAGAATCCGTTTGTCGCCGGCGCTGATCTGCGGGATGAATTTCTGGGCGATAGCAAACTGGCGACCCTCGCCGTGGGCGTCGCCCGCCAGTAGCGTTTCCAGCATGGAGTTGAGGTTTTTGTCGCCGGCCTTGACGCGAAAAATGCCGCGACCGCCCATGCCATCCAGCGGTTTGAGCACGGCATCGCCATGCTCGGCCACGAAATGGCGCAGCTCGACAGGGTCACGTGCCACCAGGGTGGGTGCCATGCACTGCGGGAACTGCATCGTGAACAGTTTTTCGTTGCAGTCGCGTAGCGAACGCGGATCGTTGATGACCTGCACGCCCTCGCGCTGGGCTGCTTCCAGCACCATCGTGTCGTAGATGAACTGGGCATCGACCGGCGGGTCCTTGCGCATCAGCACCACGTCCAGTTCGCGCAGGTCGGTCCAGCGAGCTTCGCCCAGGGTGAACCAACCAGCCGGATCGTCCTTGACGGTCAGCGGGCGCAGACGAGCCCAAGGGGTGCCGTCGCGCAGTGCCAGGTCGCCCTGTTCCATGTAGTAAACGCGGTAATCGCGGCGGCCAGCCTCCAGCAGCATGGCGAACGTGGTGTCCTTGGCGATCTTGATGGCGCCGATGGGGTCCATCAGCACGGCAACCGAACGAGGCATCGGGGTCATTCTCCAGTGGCCGGTGAAGTCGGCGGGGTGGGGCATGCATGTTCGCTGAGGTCGTCCCTGCGCGACAAGGCGGCGGGTGGGCATCGCGCACCAAACGGTCTGCTGATTACTCCGCCACGGCGAGGGGAGTGGGGCTCCACGACCATACTCTCAAGCTGTGACAGTGTGCGCTCTTCACATATGTCTTCGCGTTTCCGGTGGTAAAGGTTGCTGCCATAAGTGATTTTTCCTTGACTGAATGCCGTGCAGGCAGTAAACAGCAAAGACGGGGTGCCCTGACGAAGAGCAGGCGCCTAAGAAGCGTTTGTGCAGGATTTTTTCATCAGCGTCCGGTGGGGGCCTGGCCGCCTGCCGGGTGTCGTACCTGAGCCTGGGCAGGCCGCAGGGGGGTTAAGTGAACTTGAATGTAGGTACGAACGGCTTGGCCGGTCTGAAGGTCATGGTTATCGATGACTCCAAGACCATCCGCCGCACGGCGGAAACCTTGCTGAAGAAGGAAGGCTGTGACGTGCTGACCGCCGTCGACGGCTTCGAGGCGCTGGCTAAGATTTCCGACCAGAAACCGTCGATTATTTTCGTGGACATCATGATGCCGCGACTCGACGGCTATCAGACCTGCGCGCTGATCAAGAACAATCCGCAATTTCGAGCGACGCCAGTCATCATGCTGAGCTCGAAAGACGGCCTGTTCGACAAGGCGCGTGGTCGCATCGTCGGTGCCGAGCAATATCTCACCAAGCCGTTCACACGCGATGAATTGCTCGGTGCCATCCATCGCCATGTCAGCACGGTTTAACACCAGTGACTACAAGCTCTAAAGGGGGAGCTGTGGCCAACATCCTCATCATCGATGATTCGCCGACCGACGTGCGCGTGTTCACCACGTTGCTCGAGCGTGCGGGTCATCGCGTCGATGCCGTCAACAATGCCGAGGACGGTATCGAGCGCGTGCGCGCCACGCAGCCGGACCTGGTCATCATGGACGTCATCATGCCGGGCATGAACGGGTTTCAGGCGACGCGCACGCTTACGCGCGACCCGGCGACCGCCGGTGTGCCGATCGTAATCATCACCACCAAGTCGATGGAAACCGACCGGGTGTGGGGTATGCGTCAGGGAGCCAAGGCCTTCATCACCAAGCCGGTGAACGAGAAGGAATTGCTGACGTGTATCGACGAATTGCTGCCGAACGCGGCATGAGGTGAGCATGAACGCGACCGTCGGCCAGACCCCGTTCGAAATCCTTGCCCGTTACGAGCGGCTTTCGCTCGCGCATGCCTCCGGCACGCAGGAACGCCTGGAAGCGCCCGGTCTTTGGCGCGGCATCGGTTATCGCGCGGGCAATCGCTTGTTCGTCAGCGGCATCGAAGAGATCAACGAACTGCTGGCGGTGCCTTCGCTGACCCAAGTGCCGGGCACGAAGCCCTGGTTGCTGGGCGTGGCGAACGTACGCGGCAACCTGGTGCCGGTAATCGATCTGGCGCGTTTTCTTTTCAGCGAACGTACGCAGCATTCCGAGCGCACCCGCTTGTTGGTGGTGCGCCAGGGCAGCGGCAACGTGGCACTGCTGGTGGACGAAGTGTTCGGCCAGCGTACCGTGGACGTGGAGCAGCGTCGCGGTGCCGAGCCCGAGGACGATCCGCGGCTCAGCCGCTTTGTCGACGATCGTGTGGATGTGGACGGACAGCGCCTGGCGCTGTTCAGCATGGGCAAATTGGTGCGCGCGCCTGACTTTCGTCAGGCCGCCGCCTGATGGGGCGCAGCAGGACCAGCGCCGAATGGGTCGGAGCGGGGGCAAACGCCCCAGAATTCTTAACTGGCACGTGTTGCGGCCGGTGTGCAGTAGACGGATGAGGTGAAGATCATGAGCACTACAGGGGGCGTCGGCAGGGAACGGGGTTACACCATCCTCATTGTCCTGCTGGTGGTTTCGATCGGCTTTGCGGCCGTCGACTTCGTTCTACTCAACCTCAAGAACGGCGAAGATCGCCAGGCGATTGCGTTGACCACGCAGATCCAGGTGTTGTCGCAGCAGACAGCCAAGTACGCGCTGGAAGCTTCCGGCGGTAACCCGGACTCGTTCGCCGAGCTGGAAAACGCGCGCGACACGATCGATTCCGCCGTGCAGCGCCTCGTCGGGGGCGACGCCAAGACGGGCATGAAGGCATATGCCGACAAGGGCGTCACCACCACGGGCCGCTCCGTCAGCAAGCTGGCAGACGCGTGGAAATCGCTCGATGGAGACATCGGCAAGATCCTCTCCAACAAGGCCGTCGTGCTCGATTCTTCGCAGCGCGCTGACGATCTCTCCAAGCAGCTGCCTTTGCTGAACTCAAACATGGAGCAGGTGGTCAACATCCTGCAGCAGCGCAAGGGCACCAGCGCGGACGAAATGCTGGGTGCTTCGCGCCAGATGTTGCTGGCCGACCGTATCACCCGCCGCGTGCAGGAGGTGCTGCAGGGTGGTGAATCCGAGCAGGCTTCCGCCGACGGTCTTTCGCGCGACGCACAAAACTACGGCGAAGTGCTGAACGGCCTGTTGCAGGGCAATCAGGGCATGGGCGTGCAGCAGTTGGGCGACGCCAATGCACGCAAGATTCTTTCCCAGATGCAGGGCGATTGGGACAAGCTGAGCGAGCCGGTATCGAAGCTGGTGGCCGCCGCAAGCAACATCGCCGAAGTGAAGAGCGCGGGTAACCAGGCCTCGCTGGATTCGTCCAACGTGCTGCTGCGCGCGAACGACGTCGCCGATCAGATCGGCCAGTTGCCGGTGCGCCGCCTGTTCCCGAACATCGGCTGGGGCGTGCTCGGTGCCATCGGCGCTGTGCTATTCGCCATCGTGCTGGTGTGGCAGTTGGTGCGAGACCAGCGCCGCCGGTTCCAGGAGAGTACCGAGCTCAACCAGCGTAACCAGGAGGCCATCATGCGCCTGCTGGACGAAATGGGTTCGCTCGCCGAAGGTGACCTGACGGTAAAGACCACGGTATCGGAGGACATTACCGGCGCCATCGCGGACTCGGTGAACTACGCTATCGACGAGTTGCGCACCCTGGTGACAACGATCAACGAGACCTCCGAGCAGGTGTCGTCCTCCGCACAGGAAACGCAGACCACCGCGCGCCACTTGGCCGATGCTGCGCAGAACCAGGCGCATCGCATCAGCACGGCGACCACCGCGATCAACCAGATTGCGAGTTCGATGGACAACGTGTCCAAGAACTCCGCCGAATCGGCCGACGTGGCCGAACGCTCGGTGCAGATCGCCTCGCACGGCGCCGAAGTGGTGCGCGAAACGATCTCGGGCATGGACTCGATTCGCGATCAGATCCAGGAAACTTCCAAGCGTATTAAGCGCCTGGGTGAATCCTCGCAAGAGATCGGCTCCATCGTGGAACTGATTAACGACATTGCCGAGCAGACCAACATCCTCGCCTTGAATGCAGCCATCCAGGCGGCGTCGGCTGGCGAAGCAGGTCGCGGTTTCGCGGTCGTGGCGGACGAAGTGCAGCGCCTCGCGGAACGTTCCGCGAGCGCCACCAAGCGAATTGAAACACTGGTGCAGACGATTCAGTCCGACACCAACGAAGCGGTGAACTCGATGGAACAGACCACCGCCGAAGTGGTGGCCGGTGCGCGTAAAGCAGAAGACGCAGGCAGCGCACTGGGCGATATCGAGCGCGTTTCGCACGATTTGTCCGCACTGATTCAGAACATCTCCACCGCCGCACGTCAGCAATCCATCGCTGCTACAGACATTTCGCAATCCATGAACGCGATCCAGGAAATCACCTCGCAGACGTCGCAAGGCGCAAGCCAGACGGCGGAATCGATTGGTTACCTGGCACAGTTGGCAAGCGATCTGCGCCGTTCAGTGGCGCACTTCAAGTTGCCGGGTTGAGACGGGTTGATACTGGGCCATAACAAGAGGGCAACCTCGACGGTTGCGTGATGCGCTAAAGAAGCGCAGCCGCTGAGGGGGGCGCATGAGACTTCAAGACCACATCGATTTCACAACTCTGCAATGGGTCAAGCCCGAGCTTGACGAGACGCTTGCGCTCGCACGTCAGGCGCTGGAGTCCTACGTCGACAATCCCGGCGAGCGCGACGTCATGCGCGCTTGCGCAGACAACCTGCATCAGGTGCAAGGCACCTTGCGCATGGTCGAGCTCTACGGCGCGGCAATGGTCGCCGAGGAGATGGAAACACTCTCCATCTCGCTGCTCGAAGACCACGTGCGCAATCGCGAGGATGCCTACGCCGCGCTGATGCGCGGCCTGATGCAGCTGCCCGATTACCTCGAGCGCCTGTCCAGTGGTCACCGTGATGTGCCGGTCGTGTTGCTGCCGCTGCTCAACGAGCTGCGTGCAAGCCGCGATCAGGACGCGCTGAGCGAATCGGCACTGTTCACGCCGAATCTCGATGCCGCGCTACCCATTCATGCGCCGGCGCCGACCAACGCGGCCGATGCGCAGCGTCACAAGAACGAGATTGCCGAACTGCGCCTGCGCTTCCAGCAGCAGATGCTGGCCTGGTTCCGCGGACAGGGCGCCGTCAATCAGCTTGCCGGCATGCGCAAGACGCTCAATGCGATTGCCACGCGCTGCGTGACCACGCCAGGTCGTCGCCTGTGGTGGATTGCCGCTGGTGTGCTGGAGGGTCTCGATCACGGCATGCTGAAAAACCATGCTGCCGAGGTTCGTCAGCTGATCGGCCGCGTCGATCGCAGCATCCGCCAATTGATCGAACAGGGCGAGGAGACATTGCAGGGCGGCGACGCCGACGATCTCGCTCGCAAGCTGCTGTATATCGTGGCGCAGTCCAAGCAGCGCAGCCCGCAGATGGTGCAGCTGGCGCAGACCTACAACCTGGACGGCCTGGTTCCTGATGCCAGCGAGCTGGAACATGCCCGCGGCTCGATGACCGGGCACAACCGCGCGCTGCTCGACTCCGTCGCGCGCGCGCTGAAGGACGATCTGCTGCGCGTGAAAGAAGCGCTGGATCTGTTCCTGCGCCAAGCCGATGCCGACCCGGCGCAGCTGGGCGCGCAAGCCGAAGTGCTTG
>FSXK01001010.1_pt1 | contig 15288 bp, 12 predicted proteins | sample 1638101 | NCBI WGS metagenome assembly FSXK01 (sample SAMEA3914788, study PRJEB12502) | metagenome | biome: forest; material: soil | place: Canada | collected 2011-07-03 | depth 0.1 m | reverse complement strand
GTGAATGGTGGAGATGAGCAGGATGTTGCGGGTGATCGCGGCCATCGCGCCGAGCGCAACGAAGGCGTCGAGCGAAGCTTCGCCGTCATAGCCGCCTTTCGGCAGCCATTGCGTCCGGCTAAAGGCGAGTTCGAAGCCGAGCTCATCGGCCTTGCGCACCACCTCCGCGTTGTAATCGAAGGTCCACGTTGAAGTGCGTGGCAGCCTTGAGCGTTTGATGTCCTGCAGATCGAGAAAGACACCGAGCATCAGCGGCTGCTCGAAAGCCTTGGCCAGTGGACTACCGGGAATGTCGGCGGGTGAGATCGTTTCGTAGGTCATGAGAAGACGCGGCAGCGCGATCGGCAGGAAGTGGCCGATAGTGTGGAGCGCTTCGAGAACGCCACCAAACAAGATAAAACGAATTCGTTATGAGCGGACCGTCTCGCCGAATTCATTTAGATATCTGAATTAGTTGCTTGGTCGGAGTGAATAGTGATGCTTTACTATCCGCGGCCCACTCCCGGGCTGAAATCATTCCGACAGATGGAAAACACCGCATGAACTCGTGGGATGTCATCGTGATCGGCAGTGGGGCAGCCGGTCTGGTTGCCGCCTGGCATGCGCGCGCAGCCTGCGCGAATGTACTGGTGGTCAACAAGGGACTCGTTGGGCGCAGTGGCGCGACGATCACGTCGGGAGGCGGTATCTCCGTATCGGGCCAGACTGCTATTCAGCTCGGTTTCGATGCGAATCCCGACGACACAGACGAGATCTTCTTCGCCGACACAATCCGTTCGGGGTCCTTTCTCAGCGACCAGCGGCTCGTCGATGTGATGGTGACAGGCGTGGGCGAAGAGTTGCGCCGTTTGATCGCGGACGGCGCCAAAATTACCGCGCACAAGCATGCACCGGGTCACAGCAGCGCGCGTGGCGTAAGAATTCCCGGACCTTCAATGCAGCGTGCCGTCACGACAGCTGCAGTACGCGCCGGGACGCGGTGTCGTGAAGACTTCCAGTCATCCGAATTGTTGATGCGAGATGGTGAAGTGATTGGCGTGGCCGGGCTTGATCGCCGCACGGGCGTGGTCGAGGCGCTCTACGGTCGCACGATCATCATTGCCACTGGCGGTACGACATCCAACTGGAGCTTGCGCACGGCGCCTGAAGAATTGTCCAGGGACAGCCACGCGATGGCGCTGGCGGCAGGTGCGGAACTGATCGAAATGGAGATGCTGCAGTTCCTGCCGTGCTGCCTCGTTGCCCCGGACATGTGGCGCGGTTTGCAGTTCCCCTGGATACTTGGGCCGCAAAGCGGGGTACGTGCATGGTTGTTGAACCGCTATGGGGAGCGCTTTATGGCGCGTTGGGATCCCGAGCGCATGGAACTCGCGACACGAGACGTCGTAGCAGCAGCTAGCGCGGCGGAAGTGGTCGAGGGAAGAGGCAGTCCGAACGGCGGCGTTTATCTGTCGTGGGCGCATCTGCCGCGCGATATCGTCGATAACTTCCCGAAGTGGACGCGCTCCTTTTCCGCTGACTGGCACTGGGAAGGCTTCGACATGACGCGGCTGGTCGAGCACATCCGCGCGGGTCACGCGGTGGAAGTGGCGCCCGCTGCACATTTTTCACTCGGCGGAATTCGCGTCGATACAAACGGCTTTACGGGCGTGCCCAATCTGTACGCGTGTGGCGAAGTGACAGGCGGCGTGCACGGTGGCAACCGGCTCTCTGGGAACGCGGGTGCGCAGGTCCTCGTGCAAGGCAAAGCGGCTGGCCTGGCCGCGGCGCAACGTGCGCAGAAAGAACCGCACGCAGCGGTGTCGACCCTTACGAGCGCGGCGTGGCGCGATGTGCAGGCTCGCGTCGAGGCGCCGTTGCATCGCAAGGAGGGTGCTGTGCCCGGCGATGTAAAGCGGCGTCTGGGTCAGATAGTCGATAACGCGCTTGGTGCGATTCGCCAGGGTAACACGCTCGAAACCGCGCTGGGCGAAGTTCGTTCGATTGCTCGCGACGACCTTGCACGCCTCGCCTGTCGTCAGCGTGATGCCACGTGGAATCGGGACTGGAGTGACGCACTCGAATGCAAGGCAGCGGCGCCTGTGATTGAGAGTGCGTTGCTGTCGGCACTTGCGCGGACCAGGTCGATTGGCGCGCATCGCCGGCAGGACGCACGCGCCACGCCGACTGTGCGCGAACATGGTCTGGTATCGCTCGAACGCGGGTCGGCAGTTCTGACGCACCGCGTTCAGCCGGTTGACTTCTCCATTCTCTCGCCGGCATGAGTTCGAACCCATCCGCGACGACCCTGATCATCCACCTGAAGCGGACACCGGATGACGCGCCGCATACGTACGCCTTGCCGAGTCCGGCTGAAGCGGGAATTGGCGCGAGCAGCTGGGCTGAGGTCAGCGTGTCGGGCGCTCTCCAATATCTGCAACGCGCCGTGGACCCCGCGCTGGCATTCGCGTTGTCGTGCAGACGCGGCTTGTGCAACGTCTGCGCAATGCGCATCGACGGCGTCGTGACCACTGCATGTACGACGCCTGTTCACGACGGCATCGTCATCGAACCGGCTCGCAGCAAGCTGTTGCTGCGTGACACCGTGATCGAACTCAGCCTCGTGCGGCATGCGCGTATCGACACAGCCGACTCAATGGGGGCGGTTGCCGAAGATTGACTGATGAGTAAGCGTCAACGCATCGGCAACGCCGCATCGAATCAATACGACATTTACCCGGAGTTGATTTATGGCGATCAGTCGCAGGAATTTTCTCGGCTTTAGCGCGCTTGCCGGCGTGGCATCCGAGTTCGGCATCTCCCTCAATACGGCCGCAGCGGAGTCGTTGCCTCGCGGTGGCACGCTGGTCATCGGAGCGGGCGCGGAAGCGACGAGCGGCCTGACCAGCGCGATTACATCGGCCGGGACGGCTCAGTTGGTATCGGGCAAGATTTTCGACGGCTTGCTGACCTACGACGAGCATTTCAACCCCCAGCCGCAGCTGGCTACACATTGGGAAGAGGCGAATGATGGCCTGTCGCTCACTTTCCATTTGCGTCCAGGTGTTCGGTGGCATGATCGTCAGCCCTTTACGTCGGCGGACGTCGCGTATTCAGTGCTGGAAATCTGGAAGAAATACCATAGTCGCGGCCGCACGACATTTGCCAACGTGGTGGCAGTCGATACACCAGACCCACTGACCGCGACCCTGCGGCTAAGCAAGCCTGCGCCTTATCTGCTCAGTGCGTTGATGTCGTCGGTTGAAGCACAGGTTCTGCCGAAGCACCTGTACGCCGGCAAGGACGTGCTCTCGAATCCGTTGAACAATGCGCCGATTGGCAACGGGCCGTTCCGTTTCGTCAAATGGGAGCAGGGTAGCTATGTGCTGCTTGAGCGCAATCCAGACTACTGGGATGCACCGCGCCCGTATGTGGACAAGGTTCTGTTCCGCTTCATTGCGGACCCGAGTGGTGGCGCAGCCGCGCTCGAAACCGGTGAAGTGCACATTAGCGACAACTACGGCGTGGGGCTCTCCGAGCTGGCGCGGCTCTCACACAATCCGCAGCTTGTCGTAACGCGCTATCCGTCAACCTATATCACGGGCACTACCGCGTTCGAGTTCAATCTGGATCGTCCGCAGTTTCGGGACCCGCGCGTGCGCCAGGCGTTTGCGCATGCATTCGACCGCGACTTCATCATCAAGAATATCTGGCTGGGTTACGCGGATCCTGTAGAGGCTCCTATTCCCAAGGCCTTCCCTGCTTTCTATACGAGCGACGTGCCGCAGTATCCGCTCGATCTTGCGAAGGCCGAAGCGCTCCTCGACGCCGCCGGGCTTAAACGCGACAGCAACGGTGTGCGGCTGACCTTGACGAACGACCCTGCGCCGACGGGACCGCTTTCGCAGATCGCGCAGCACCTGCGCAGCAATCTGCAGAAGGTCGGGGTGCAACTGAACATCCGCTCATCGGACTTTGGCGAGTTCGTTAATCGGGTCTACACACGGCGCGATTTCGATACTATTTTTTATAGCGCCAATGCCGGACCCGATCCGGCGATCGGAACGCAGCGCTTCTACTGGTCGAAAAATTTCAAACCCGGTGTGGCGTTTTCAAACGCGGCGGACTACCGCAATACAGAGGTCGATCACTTGCTGGAGACTGGCCAGTCCGAGATCGATCAGGCGAAGCGCAAGGATATCTACACCCGCTTCCAGCAACTGGTACAAACGGATGTGGCGCGCATTCCGTTGATATCGTCACATACCGTCACGCTCAATCGGCGTGAGGTGCTCAATTTCTCCGGCAACCAGGCGCTGTACGCGAACCTTGCCAATGTCGCCTTGATCAAAAAATCCGCATGATGTGATCAAGCAGGAAAAAGAAAGGCGCCTTGAGCAAGGCGCCTTTTCCATGGCTCAACGTCATTGCTTCAGTTTTGATGCGGAGGTTCTGACTCCAGCGCGATCTTTGAAAAACCAGCCTCATTGATTTCGCCCATTGTTTCGATCACCTTGCCATACGCGAGACCCTTGTCGCCACGGATATTGATGCGGCGCGCCTTGTCGCCTTCTGTGGCGCTGGTCAATGTGCTTACCAGGTTTGCATTGCTGACTTCAGTTTTATCAACATACAGCTTGCCCTGGGCGTTCAGGCTCACTACCACCGGTGGCTTTTCTTCGTTCAGCGGCTTGGCGTTGCTGGTGGGCAAATCCACCTTGACTCCTGATGCCATGAGTGGCGCGGCCACCATGAAGACGATCAGCAGAACCAGCATGACGTCAACGAGCGGAGTGACGTTGATGTCGCTGACGGGAGCGACGCCGCCCACGCCGCCGCGACTATTGGATAGTTTGACGGCCACGATTACGCTCCCTGAGTGGCGATGGAGCGAACGTCGCTGCCGCTCGCACGTTGCACAGACTGCACCGGCTTGTCGTGAGATTTACCGCGTCCGTCCCCATCGGCTGCATCGACGACCGGATCGTCCGCATCGATCTGGCGCGACAGTTGTACTTCGACAATACCGGTCAGCGTACTGAGGGTACTCGCATAGTCGTTCAGATCACCCGATGCGCGGTTGTAGGCAATCACGGCCGGGATTGCCGCGACGAGACCCAGTGCCGTTGCGAACAACGCTTCGGCAATGCCAGGCGCCACGACGGAAAGACTGGTGTTGTTCGACGCCGCGATCCCCTGGAACGAATTCATGATCCCCCACACCGTGCCAAAAAGTCCGACAAAGGGCGATACCGAACCCACCGTGGCGAGAATCGACAGGCCGCGTTGCAGTTTGCCGATTTCGATGTTGGTGGCGATTCCGGAAACGCGATTAAGGCGCTCCTTAAGACCATCAGCGCCACGCTCGGTGCTTTGCAGTCCCTGGTCATGCGTTTGGCGCCATTCGCCGAGCACGGCGGCATAGATGCGCGCAAACGGGTCTTTCGGATACTGCTGAATAGATGCGGACAGCTTCACGAGCGAGCGGCCGCTACCCAGAAGATCGAGCCATACATTGGCGCGGCGTGCCAGGCTGCGGAAGCGCGAGATTTTCTCGGCAATAACGGCCCAGCTGCTGATCGATGCGAGCGCAAGGAACACCATGATGGTTTTCACCACCGCGTCCGCGTTAAGAAAAAGATGCCATGGCGACAAGTGCGCCGAAAGATTTGCTGGGTTCATGATCGAAACTCCCTGAATAAACGTGTGTTGAGGTCGAGCCGGATATGCGTGACCGGATCAGTCGTCGTCCAGCTTATAAACGATGGCGCCGGTGAGCTGATACGTCGAGCCACCGAGGTCGGGCAAGTGCGGGAAGGGCGCGGCAGCGCGAATGGCCGCCTCGGCTGCTTCATCCAGCTCGCTTTCGCCCGACGACTGCACGTCGAGTTTGAGCAGCTTGCCTTCGGGATTGAGCGTGAGCTTGTAAACGATGCGGCCTTCCAGATGGCGCATCTTTGCGGCGCGCGGATAGTTGCCCGCCGCGCTCGCGTTGATTCGCGCGTACACCTGGTTCACGTAATCGGTTGGGATGCCTTCCATGCCGATATTGCGCGGCGCAGGGGCTGCCGGTGGCGCTGGAGGCGCGGCTGGAGCAGCGGGTTCTGCGGTGGGCTTCGCGGTGGTGTCAGGCGGTGTGGGCGGCGCTGCGACTTCAGCCTTTTCGGCGGTGGTCGGGACCGTCAGTCGTCGCACAGCGGGCGCGGGATGTTGGACCGGCGCAGGTTTGGGCGGCTGCAACTTCACCGGCGGCGCCTTGGGCGGTGGCGGCGGCGCCACGAGCGGCTTTGGCGGTTCAGGCGGCGTCAGCACCAGTTCAATCGCGTGATCGGCCGGCGGTGGTTTCTCTCGATGCCCCGACAAGGCAATCACTGCGACAACAGCAGCCACGTGAAGCGCGATCGAGACGGCTGCGCCCGGGCGTGCCCACCAACGCTCGCCCATTCGAGACGATTCGACCAGCAAGCCACCAGTATCGGGTAAGGCCAAGGTGTTCATTTTCGAATGCGGAAATATTGAAAGGTCCGGATGTCGATGCGCTTAATGGAAAACGCTAAAGCAAAGCGTGCGGACAACCTGGTTAGATACGATCGTTTACCTTATCAATTAAATAAAGGATGACGAAACGATCAATCTTGCTGACGTTTCCTGCTGTACTGATATGCTGCTTAAAGAACGCAATCGTCAATTTCGCGTCGGACAGGTGCAGTCATTTGTGACGCTCATATGGCAAACCGGTAGTAATAAAACGGTAAATCCGTCTCTTCTTCCCGAGGCACTGCATTACCCGCATAACCTTGCGAGCGCCCGGAGAAGATGGGCCTGGGTACAGCTTCGATAAGACTGCGCGTGTAGGCGTGAGCCGGGCGGGACCAGATCGTGTCATGGTTGCCGGATTCGATGATCTTCCCGGCGTTCATCACGAGAACACGGTCGGCGATGTAGCGCACCACCGAAAGATCGTGCGAGATAAACAGATACGAAAGGCCAAGCGACTGCTTCAGTTCCACCAGAAGATTCAAAACCTGGGCCCTGATCGACACATCGAGCGCGGACACCGGTTCGTCGCAGATAACCAGCTTGGGGCGCAATATCAGCGCGCGCGCAATGCCAATGCGTTGCCGCTGGCCGCCGGAGAACTCATGCGGATAGCGCCCGAGTGATTTCGCGGCGAGTCCAACGCGATCCGTGATGTCGGAAATACGCTCATAGCGTTCATGTTTGTCCGTAACGCCATGCACGATCAGCGCCGCATTCAGGATTTCAGCCACACTTTGACGCGGATTCAGCGATGCGTAAGGATCCTGAAAAATCATCTGCACCTGCGGCCGAATCGCACGCAAGCGGTTGCCGGTGAGATGCGTGATGTCTTTACCATCAAGACTGATGGTGCCAGCCGCAGAGGGAATCAGCCGCAATATGGCGCGCGAGAGCGTCGATTTCCCGCATCCGGACTCACCGACCAGTCCCACAGTTTCATCGTGGCCGACATCGAACGAGACGCCATCCACCGCGTTCGTCTTCTTGCCCTCATAGCGTGTGACGAGGTCACGCACACTGAGCAGAGGTTGGTCGTGTTCCGTGGGAGCCGTCGAGGCGGCGGCAGACCGCACGTAAGCGCTGCGTGTAAAAACGATGTTTGGCGCTGCGCGATCGTCGCTCAGCGAGAAGTTACGCTGCCCGGTACGGGTATCGACATGGCTGCGAATTTCAGTCAAACGGCGTTTGCGATAGTGAAGGTCCTGATCGAGCGTGAGCGATGCGCCTAGCAGGCCTTGCGTATAGGGATGTGCCGGCTGCGTAAAGATCCGTTGCGTGGCACCGTCTTCAACGGTTTCTCCGCTGTACATCACCGCAACCCGGTTCGCGTACTGTCCGACCACGCCGAGGTCGTGCGTAATGAGCAGCACCGACATCGACAGCTCGTGGCGTAGCGAATCGAGCAACTGGAGGATCTGCGCCTGAATGGTGACGTCGAGGGCGGTCGTGGGCTCGTCGGCAATCAGCAGGCGTGGACGGCATGCCACGGCCATCGCGATCATTACGCGCTGGCGCTGACCACCCGAGAGATTGTGCGGATAGTCATGCGCCCGTTTGCCAGGTTCCGGCAGTTTGACGAGATCGAGCAGTTCGACCGCGCGCTGCCACGCGGCGCTTGCGGAAAGCGGTTCATGGCGGCGCAGCACTTCAACGATCTGATGCCCGATGGTGAGCACCGGATTCAGGCTCGTCATCGGTTCCTGAAAGATCATCGAAATTGCGTTGCCGCGAATCGAGCGCATCGAAGATTTCGACAGGCTCACCAGATCGCGGCCTTCGAAATCAATCCGTCCATCCAGTGTTGCGGTGGAGGGCAAAAGCTGCATGATCGCGAGGGCGGTCGTGGACTTCCCGCATCCAGATTCACCAACGAGCGCGAGCATCTCGTTTTCGTGCACTGCGAAGCTCAGATCTTTCACGGCATATTGCGCGCCGAAACGCACCGTGAGCCGGTCGACTTCCAGAATCGCTTGCATCATGAGCGCTCGTTCAGGCGAGGATTGAGGGCGTCGTTCAGTGCATCCCCCAGAAGATTCAATGCAAGGACAGTCAGCACGAGCGCCCCACCGGGAAGGGCAGTCAGGTACCACGCGGTGCGCAGCATGTCGCGGCCGTCGCCGATCATTGACCCCCAGCTCACCACATTCGGATCGCCCATGCCGAGAAACGACAACGCAGATTCCATCAGAATCGCGGTTGCGAGCATTACCGATGTCGTGACGATGATCGGCGGCAGCGCGTTGGGCAGCATTTCACGCCAGATAATGCGGGCGTGTCCAAATCCAAGGCTACGGGCCGCCATGACGAAATCGCTCTGGTTCAAGGCCCGGAATTCGGCCCGCACGAGCCGTGTAATGGTCGGCCAAGACGTTACGCCAATGGCCAGTGAAATGATCGTCATCGAAGGATGCCCAATGGTCACGATCACAATGACGAAAAGAAACGAAGGCGTGGTCTGGAAGAACTCCGTAATGCGCATCAAAATGTCGTCAGTCCAGCCACCGAAATAGCCTGCCAGTGCCCCGATCAGCGTGCCAATGACTACGCCGATCAGTGCGGCGGTTGCGCCAATTGCGAGCGAAGCGCGGCTGCCATGTACAAGTTCGGCAAGCACGTCGCGTCCTAGCGAATCGGTTCCCAGCCAGTACTGAGGATCCTGGCCTGGCGTAAGCAGGGGCTGCGCAACGATATCGAGGGGATCGCCGGGGTAAATCCTGCCGGCTAGCAGCGCAACGATAACGAGCGCGAGCAGCAATACTGCTCCGGTTATCGCCGCAGGATCGCGCAGGAGTATCTTGACGGTGGTCCAGTCACGCGCATGTGAAGCGCCAGGCGTGGCGTCAGCGGCTTCAGGAGCGCGACGTGTGAATCGACCAAGCCAAACCGTAGCGAACTGCCACCCCCAGCTGCTGCGTTCCAGCGGCACCGGGCGCTGCTTGATGGGCTCTTCGTCGAGTGACTCGACGACGTGGCTGGAAGACTGCTCCAAAGGAGAATGATTGGTCGACATCAGAGGCTTTTCAATGAAGAGCGATGCGCGGATCGAGCCACGCGTGCAGTACGTCGACCAGCACATTCGACGCAATGACGAGAAGTGACGACAGCAGCAAGACCCCCAGCAAGACGTTGTAGTCGCGTCCTTGCACGGCTTCGAGCGCAAGCCGGCCAAGGCCCGGCCAGCTGAACACCGTTTCGATCACGGCCGCACCGCCAAGCAGATTTCCCAGGTGCATACCCGCTACGGTGGTGATCGGAATCAACGCGTTGCGCAGCACATGGCCCAACGTGACGATCACGGGATGCAACCCTTTGGCCTGTGCGGTGCGAACGAAGTCCTGTCTCTGGACTTCGAGCATCGCCACCCGCGTGAGGCGGGCGTAAATGGCGATGAAGAAACTCGCCAGTGCGAGCGCCGGCAGGATGGCGTGACTGATCCGGTCGGCGAGCCAATCCCAGCCGGACAGATCGGCGCCCAGCGTCATTTCTCCGCCGCTTGGCAGCCATCCCAGCTTGACCGAGAACAGTACGACCGCCATTAACGCGAGCCAGAAACCCGGCATCGAATACAACACCAAAGCGACAAACGACAGCACGCGATCCGGCCAGCGGCCCGCCCAGGTCGCCATGACGATGCCGATAACCACACCCACCACGACCGCCAGCACCAATGCGCTCACCATCAGAATCAACGTGTTTGGCAAGCGGCTCATGATCAATTGCATGACCGGTGTATTGAAGCGGGGCGAATAGCCCAGGCTGAAATGAGCAAGATGATTGAGATACGCGAGCATCTGTTGCCAGAGCGTCAGATCGAGGCCGAAGTGATGGCGCATCAATGCCATCGTTTCCGCGGTGGCGGAGCCGGACTCGCCGGCCAGCACGTCGGCGGCGTCGCCGGGTACGAGTTGTAGCAGCGCGAAGTTCAGCACCACGACGGCAATGACCGTGGGTATGGCCTGAGTGCCCGTGCGGCGTAAGCGCTGCAACACGCGCGAGGTTCGGGGAGAGTTCATGTACTGCTCCTTCGATTCATTGGCTCAGGTACACGTCGGCGAAGTTGGAGTCGAGCCCATCGGGGGAGATGGTGTTATCGTGCACGCGGCGGTTGTAGATCGTGACCTGCTGCGGCTCGACCAGATCGATGTCCGGCAAGTCGCGTTCGACGATCTGCTGGAATTCACGGAACTGCTGCACGCGGGTCGCTTCGTTCGGTTCGACGGCTGCCTGTTCGAGTAGCTGGTCCACTCTGGGATTGCTGTAACCCGACGCATTCGTGAACGGCACGCCCTTGCGGATGCTTTGCGACCAGTAGAGACGTTGCACGCCGACAGTCGGATCGAACAGATTGCTCATGCCGTTTATGGCGATGTCGAAGTCGCGGTCGGTGTACACGCGCCGCAGATATGACGGGAGATCCTGATCGCGAATCGTTGCGGCTATGCCGATCTTCGCCAGCGCCGAGCGCAGATAGGCTGCGGTGCGCTGTGGGATATCGCTGATCGGCAACGGATCGATGGTGATCGCAAAGCGGACGCCGTCGCTGCCGCGCGGCAGGCCGGCCGCATCGAGCTGCGCGTTTGCCTTGGCAACGTCGAAGGGGTAGGGCGTGGGCGCTGGATCGTAGTACGGGCTGCTCGCGATGATCGGGCCGCTGATCTCTGTCGCGTAACCATAGTAGATCGCCTTCTCGATCACCTTGCGGTCGATTGCGCGAGCGATTGCCTCACGCACCGCAGGCACTTTCAGATACCGGTTGCCCAGATTGAACTCGACGCGCGCCACACCCGCCTCGTATTCATAGCCGCGCGTTTCGATGCCGAGCTTGGGGTTTTGCTTGAGTCGTGCGAGATCAGAGAGCGGCACCGGTGTATCGCCACCCAGATCCGCAGTGCCGGTCTCGAAGGCGATCGAGCGGGCGGCCGCATCGGGAATCAGCTTGACAATGATTTTGTCGACGTAGGGCTTGGGCTTGTCCCAGTAGTCTGGATTGCGGTCGTATTCGATGTAGCTGCCGCGCACCCACTTCACGAACTTGAACGGACCGGTACCGATAGGGGTGTTGTTGTTCGGATTCGAAAAAGGATCGGTGCCCTCGTAGATATGTTTCGGAACGATGGGCGACTCGCTGGCAGAAAACGCCTTGATGAGGAAAGGCGATGGTTTTGACAGCACCAGAACAGCGGTAAACGCATCGGGCGTGCGCACCTCGGTTACATTGGCAAAGGTGCCTTTTCCTCGCGGATGGACGCGTTTCAGAATCTCAATGGAATAGGCAACGTCGGCGGACGTAAAGTCCTGGCCATCGTGCCACTTCACGCCATGACGCAAATGAAAAGTGTATTGCAAACCATCGGGACTGATTGACCACGATGTCGCGAGCTGAGGCTCCGGGTGCAGCGCAAAGTCGTAGGTAAGCAGCCCCTCGGTGACTTTGGTGCTGACCTTTAGCGTCGGCACCGCCGTGTTGGTCAAATCCACGAGCGTGGGCGGCTCCGGATCGACCACAAGGGTGAGGGTGCCTCCGCGTACGGGAGCGGAGGCAGTGGCGCTGTTAGCCGACCCAGCCCCGCACGCGAGAAGCAGGGCGGCGCACGAAATAATGACTAGGCGCAGCGGTGAGGCGACATTCATCAAGACATCCGGGAATGCTAGATTATTCGGAATACCGCACTTATGCAGCAGCGGCGAGATTTCGTTCGGCAAGCAGCGCGCGCGCTGTGGCAAGAGGTACTGGATCGATCCAGCTCGCTACGTCGAAGTCCTGAGCAATGAATTCGTGCTTGAACAGGAACTGCTTGAAATTCGCAAGCGCGGCAATGGCAGTGGGATCTAAGCCAATCTGCAATTGGCTTGCCAGTTGCGGACCATAGGCTTGCTCGACCCAATGCTCGGCGGAACGCGTTTCACGCGCGATGTAAGCGGTCGCAGCTTGCGGATGAGCGCCTGCCCATTCTCCCGCCTGAATTGCACGCGCCAGCACTCGTGTAACGAGATCCGGGCGCTCCTTCAAAAAAGCGGAGTCGACGGTAAGCGGACGAGGCGTGCCGTTATTGGCATGTGCGAGACGATCCGGCTGGTCATCGAGGTCGACAATGACCCGCGCGCCGATGAGATTGGCGGCGTCGAGTCCGCTCGCGCCCTTGACGAACACCACATCGACCTCGTTGCGGGCGAGTGCGAGCGCTTCAAAGCTGAATTCTTGGGCGCGCTCGGTCGCAAGCAACTGCGCCGCGCCACGATTGCGCACCGGCGGTTCGTCGGCAAGGCCGCGCGGCGTGGTTGGCAACTCGACCAGTTCCACATCGTCGAGCGTCAGTCCCACTGCATCGAGCAGCGTAACGAAGCCGCGCAACGCCGTAGCGCGATGGAAGTCCACGACCTGGGTCCGCGTGTTGCGCGGCAGGCCAAAACGGCGTCCGCGCAGATCCACAGGCGTGTGAACGCCCGAAGAAGGAAGCGCGACCAGACCCTGGAACTCATCAACCCATGAGAGCCCGATGACACGTGTTTCCGCGCCATTGGCACGCGCCCATAGCGCCGGAATATTGCCTCCCTGGCGAAACGAGCGCGGCTGCGAGTGCGTGAAGTGCGACTGCCGGATGACGGGGTCGCTCGCGTCTTGCAGCGCACGCACATCAATACCTTCTGCGCGAAACTCTTCTTGCAGCCAGCCTTGCTGGATCGCGATCCCAAACGGTGTGGGCGCTGGGCAACGCGTATACCAGAGACGATCGACTGACGGGTTCAGGGTGGCGTGGGTCATGGTTCGCGGGTCCTGGTTGAAATGACGTTGCGTCGCAACGGGTCATTTGATGTTAGTGAGTTGCGGTGGCTCCGCATACGAACTATTCGTCGTAAATATATGCAACGTTCATTGCTATCGAAGCCACCGAAACAGCACGAGGCGCTTTACGCGATTGCGGCCGTTCTAGGCTGACGTCCAAAGAATGGATGCCCCGGATCGTTAAAGCCTGGCGTTGATGCGTGTCCGGGCGTAGTCAGCGAGTCGACAAACGCTTCGTCTTCCGCGGTAAAGCGATATTCGAGCGCGGGCAGATAGTCGTCCCATTGCGCTTCCGTTCGCGGTCCGGCGATGGCCGAGGTGATGAGCCTGTTATTCAGCACCCAGGCGAGCGCAAATTGCCCCGGCGAGATACCACGCTCCGCCGAATACGCCTTGATCTTCTGAGCTAGCGTGAGAGACTCCGGCCGCCATTCAGTCTGATGGAGGCGCTTGTCCTGGCGTCCTGCACGGGTCCCCGAATCGGGTGCCTGGTCAGGCTCGTACTTTGCCGTCAGCACTCCACGCGCAAGCGGGCTGTAGGGCACAACACCGAGACCGTAATAGTCGGCAGCTTCGAGTTGTTCGATTTCAACCTGACGGTTCGCCAGGTTATAGAGCGGTTGCGACGCCACCGGCCGGTCGACCCCGAGTGCGTCCGCAGTACGGCTGAATTCAGCGATCTTCCAGCCGCGGTGGTTCGACAGCCCGTAATGACGGATCTTGCCGGCGCGGATGAGGTCGTCGAGTGCGCGCACGGTCTCCGCAATAGGCGTGTGGTGATCTTCGCGATGCAGATAGAGCAGATCGATATAACCGCCACCGAGCCGTTTCAGACTGCGATCCACCGCTTCGATGATGTACTTCCTTGAGGCGCCGCGATCATTCGGACCGTCGCCGCGCGGGCTCGCGATTTTCGTTGCTAGCACCCAGCTATAGCGGCGCTCCGCGATCAGCCTCGCCACGACCTGCTCGGACGTGCCGCCGGCGTACCCATCGGCGGTATCGATGAAATTGACCCCCTGTTCAAAGGCCTTATCCGCGATCCGGCGAGCGGTGGGTTCGTCGGTCTGGTTACCGAACATCATGGTTCCGAGGCACAACGGCGACACCTTGATGCCGCTGCGACCGAGATTGCGATACGTGGTCATGGTTTATCTCTTTGATGGAGAGGGAGGAAACAGTAGGATCAAAGGCGCAGGCCTGCCTGCTTGAGCAAGGGCAAAATGCGCTCGCCAAAATATCCAATCTCTGGAAGGAAGTCGTAAAAGCCCAGTTGCACGCCGTCAATGCCGGCTTTTTTCAAGGCGACGAGTTGATCGACTACCTGTTCTGGTGTGCCAATGATTTCTATATTCCCGCCAAGGCCGAGTCCCTGCTTGTGCGATGCGTCACCACGCCCGCGCCAGGCGTGTGCGTCGCTGTCGTAACCGCCAAAGGCGCCCTTGATCGAGTTATTAGCAATGGCTTGGGCGTAGTCGAGCGTCTCGCGTTCGGTATCGCGGCTCACGATGACGGGATTGATGACCGTGCGCACCTTGCGGCCGACCCGTGCCGCTGCGGTCTTGATGTTGGCGATATGCGCGGGCAGTGTTTCGAGCGCACTTTCAATGTGCGCGCCACCCGGGCTCGTAATAAAGACGATATCCGAGTAACGGGCCGCAAATGCAATGCCCGCTTCCGAGCCGGTGGCATTCACGAGCACCGGACGCCCGAACAGCGGTTTCGGTGTGATGTAACCGTTGCGCACCTTCCAGGGCGATTTGCCTTCGAAGGAAAAATTCTCGGTATCGGTCCACAGACGCTGCACCACATCGAAGAGCTCGGAAGCCAGTTCATAGCGGGTGTCATGCTCGATGCGGTCCCAGCCGAACATCTCATGTTCGATGGCGCGATGTCCGGTCACGATGTTGATCCCCCAGCGGCCCTTGGAGATGTGATCGAGCGTGGCGCCGTATTTGGCCAGATGCAGCGGATGGATGGGGCCG